>Ga0210400_10002638_pt1 | contig 16413 bp, 10 predicted proteins | sample IncBWH26MmetaG_FD_155456 | JGI IMG/M metagenome (GOLD analysis project Ga0210400, IMG submission 155456) | Forest soil microbial communities from Barre Woods Harvard Forest LTER site, Petersham, Massachusetts, United States - Inc-BW-H-26-M | ecosystem: Environmental > Terrestrial > Soil >... | reverse complement strand
CGCTATGCACCAAGGCGCCGTGCGATCCGGTCATCAAGAAAACAGCTGACGGCACAAAAACCATTGAGTTTTCATGTGCATGCAAGGCGCAGGTGGGCTATTCCGCGGGACCTTATGTTCCGAATTCCCAGGATCAATGCCAAGACGTACCGACGGCTGGTCCTTCCCCAGGTCAAAAGATTCCGTCGCGCTATTCCCCAATCACGAGCTATGTGGCTTGCACAATCCATCGGGCCTGGGCCTGGTGCCTAAACATGCCTTGCACGGTCGATAAGCTCGATAAAACCAAAGCCACGTGTGCGTGCCAGGTAGCGAGTGGCGAGCCTTATATTGCTGTCCCTCCCGACGGCCAGTACAGCCAGACCGGGTGTACTGAGAAATATGTTTCCTCGGCAACGATTCAGGATGTTTTGCACATTACTGAGTTTCTGACGACACCAGAGGGCAAGAATCTGCGACCGTCCGTCATCACGCTGTTAGTGCCTACTCCTACGCCCACACCTGTGCCTTAGCCTTAGAGCGCTTTCAGAATTAGTGTAGACGAGTCTTTCTTTGCCTCGTGCTAGAACAGACTGCGAAGAAGTAGCAGTCACGCCTGTACAAACGGGTGCTGGGAAAAAAGTGTTCAGGGGCTGAAGCCCGGTTGATTTTGAACGCTATCGGCACGAGTAAACTCATGCCCTGATACAAATCAACCACTGAATGCTGAGGTTTCTTGCAAGCTGTGAACTTGTGCCCTGACACAAATCTGTAGCTACACTATTTCTGAAAATGCTCTTAGCACGACGAGCTCAGAAAACGATTACCAGCGAAACCACAGAGGACACAGCGGCCAAGCCGCGACCAAAACCTTACCGCGGATTACGCGGATGCACGCGGATTCTGGCTTGAGGTATCACCAAGAGCAAATGTCATGCCGCAGCATTTCGTCTTCGCAGAAAATTCACATCTGCTTAATCATTCTTAAACATCGGCCACATAGGGTTCTCCTTTTGTTTGTTTGCTGAAATTTGCATTCATTTTGAAATGGAGGAGAACAATGGTTCGCTGGCGGCATCTATCCTTATTAATCTTGATCGGGCTGTTCTTTTGCCCAATCTTTGCAACTTCTCAATCTATCTTTGGCGACATCAGTGGCACGGTTACAGATCAGTCGGGGGCGGTGGTTCCGGGAGCCACAATCAATGTGACCAACCTGGACACAAAAAGCGTCCACACCTCAACGACCAACGGCGAAGGGGTTTTCCGCGTGGTGAATCTTGATGCCGGCAGATACACTCTGGAGGTCACGGCCAAGGGGTTCACCAGCGTTAAGTACGAGGATTTTTCTCTTCTGGCCCGCGAGTCGGCGCGTAAGGATTTCCGGCTCAACGTAAGCGCGACCGGGGAGACGGTTGAGGTGCAGGCAACTCCGAACCTCAGCGACCAGTTGACGGTGTCTGATTCCAAGAGCGGTGACCAGATCAATTCTCTTGCCCTGAACTTCCGCGCCACCAACAGTACCAGCCCCATCAACGTGGCTAATCTCACGCCAGGCGTTCAGCCGGACCGCAGCGGCAACATCTCAATCGCTGGCGGCCTGCCCTATTTCACTTCCTTCTCGATTGATGGAGTCACCACCTCGAATGTCCGCTTCAACGGTCCCAACAGAGACTTGTTTCCTTCGATCGAAGCAACTTCGGAATTCAAGGTCAACACCGCCAACAATAATGCGGAATTCGGGCAGGTCAGCGACATCACTGTAATCAGCAAGAGCGGTACCAACAACATCCACGGCGGCGTCTATTGGTTCCATCAGAATGCGGCGCTGAACGCCAAAGACCCATTCGCCTTAATCAAGCCCAAACTGGTTGCCAACGATTTTGGCGTCTATACCGGCGGACCTATCTGGAAGAACAAGACCTTTTTCTTCTTTGATTATGAAGGCACGCGACGTCCGCAGCAGGTTCCGGTAAACCAGGTCTTGCCGCCGGTTCCATGGCGTACTGGGGACTTTTCAAGCCTTCTGCCGACAGTACAGCTCAGGAATCCTTTCAATGGATCACCGATTCCCAACAACAATCTGGCAGCTGCAGGTTTGGTGAACCCAGTCTCGGCCAAGATCGTAAGCGCCTTATTTGCCACGCCTAACAGTCCAACCAATACAAATCTCAGCGCACCTAATTTCCAGACCAACTTCGCCGGCAATTACACGTTGAACAACTACGACGGCCGGATTGATCACACCTTCACTTCCGGTCAAAGAGTGTTCGTCCGCTACACCCATAAAGATGTAACAACCCTGGGCACCGGGGGCGATCCCAACTTCAATACCCAGTTAGGCGGCCTCTCGGGCGTGAGCGAACTGCGCAACCTGGCGGCTTCTTACAACTGGGTGATCAATTCCAATATGGTGAATGAGCTGCGCGGCGGCTTTACCTTTGCGAATTTTGTGAATACTTATCCTCTGTCGGCGCAGGGCGCATCTTTGATCCAGAACTTTGGCCTCAATGGACTGCCGCCTGCGCCAAAATCCGGAGGCATTCCTGATATTTCCATTGCCGGATTTATTGACACCAACGGGATCGGCAGGCCGCGGACGATCCAGAACCATACGTACCAACTCAGCGACAACTTCACGTGGCTGTGGCACTCGCACACTCTTAAATTTGGTTTTGATTACACGCGTCTTTCTTTCCAGGACTTCCTCACCTTCACCAGCGGAGATGAATTCGGAGACTACTTTTTCAGCGGTGCACTCACGCGAAATTCTTTCGCAGATTTTCTAGTGGGCCTGCCCTCGAATACCGACTTCGCCCAGAACGGCCCGGACACCAAACCATTTGCCAATCAGTATGCCTGGTTCGCGCAGGACGAATGGAAGGTCAACTCGCAGTTCGCCGTAAATTATGGATTGCGGTATGAAGTTCGGCCTCCCTTTGATGATGCCACGCACCAACTGGCGCAGTTCGACCGGAACTTCCCTGGCGGACGAGTGATCGTGCAGGATGCAACCGGCATGAGCCTGGTCTCGCCCTTCTTCCGGTCGTCCATTGGAAGCACGCCGCTGATCCTGGCGCAGGCCGCCGGGCTGCCCCACGCTCTGCGCAAGACCTATTACGGTAATTGGCAACCCAGGTTAGGTTTTTCGTGGCGTCCATTCAACTCATCCAAGACCGTGATACGCAGCTCGATTGGCGTGTACTCCGTTCCATTGGTCGGATCGGTCCTGTATTCGCTGGCGGGCGTAGCCACCAGCAACTTCGTGAACTTTACCCAGAACATCTCCGGCGGCTCAGCCTCTCTGCAGTTCCCGAATGTGTTCCCCACCGGCGGAGGATTGCTGCCCGTATGTCCTCCGGCCTGCCAGGGATACCGGCGCGCCAATCAGGTTGACTTGAAAGATCCCAGAAACATCCAGTGGAGCTTTTCCGTGGAGCGCGACCTGGGATGGCAAACGACAGCTCGGGCGACCTACACCGGCTCGCATACCACGCAACTCGTATACAGCCCCGATCTCAACCAGGTAGCGCCCAACACCGTTGGCTATGCCGCACTTACGGCTACGCCCGCGCTTCGCCAGGCAAATCTGCGGTTTCCAAATTTCAACGAGGTCCTGACCCGCGATAACGGTCCCAGCGCCAAATACGAGGGACTCACTCTGGAGCTTTCCCGCAGGTTCGCTCGCGGCATAGGCTTCCAGAACTCTTACACCCTGGCGTACAACCGCTCCAATGCCCTTGGCTCGGCCCCCAGCAGCTTGATCGCCCAGGGCAGCGGCGGCGAAAATGGCCCGAACACCCAGAACTTTTTCAACATCAATGCCGACTATGGCGACGTGATCTACACGCGCCGCCATCGCTTCGTCAACACCCTCTTCTATGATCTGCCCTTTGGGCGCGGACGTCAGTTCGCCTCCAACGCGAACGGGATTGTCAATGCCATCATTGGTGGCTGGGGCGTCACTGGGATCACCCTCCTACAGTCGGGCCCTTTCCTGACTCCAACTTTCAGGGGCGCGGACCCTTCAGGAACCAACCCCACTCAACGCAGCGCCGGGCCATTCCAGCGCCCGGATTGCGTTGCTGGAGTCGATCCCAACCTTTCCAACCCATCCATTAATCAGTATTTCAATAAGGCAGCCTTCGCGATACCGGGAAACAATATTGGCCGTTTCGGCACTTGCGGCGTTGGCGGCCTGCATGGCCCGGGCACTGTAACTTTTTCTACAACCGTTGGCAAGCAGGTCAAACTCAGCGAGCGTATGGCGCTGCGCTATGAGGCCGCTTTCGCTAACCTCTTCAATCACCTGAACCCCGACGTTCCGAACACTCAAGTCTCGAATGCCTCCTTCGGAAAGATTACGGCCGTACAGTCGGGTGAGGAAGCGGGGCCTCGCAGTATCCAAATGAGTCTGAGGCTCACATTCTGATAGACTCTGGGGCCGGTGCAAATCCGGCCCCGGTGGTCTTACTCAATGATGCAACCGAAGGAAGTGAAAACCTACCACGGAGGCACTGAGACACTGAGAAAACCAATGTCAGTTTCACCGCGGAGACGCGGAGAAGAACCTTGGAATGTGTGAGCGACCTTCGGCTCCGTCGAATGCGCCGGATTCAGATAGTAGAGAAGAGCTGAGTAGGAGTCGTGCGTCCTGAGGCTTTTGGAGAATCCTTTTACATCGATCACCTGCCATGAAAAAACTTGCTTTGGCCTTTTTCGTTTTCTTTCTCGCTCTTCTCAACCTGGCGCAGGGTGAGGAGCGCAAAGCTCATCCGGTCATTCTGATCTCGATTGACGGATTGCGGCCTGATTTTGTTCTTAACGCCGATCACTACGGACTGAAAATTCCCAATCTGCGTCTGCTGGTACAACGCGGGAGTTTTGCCAGTGGCGTACATGGTGTGCTCCCTACGGTCACCTATCCCAGCCACACGACCCTGGTGACCGGCGTATCACCGGCCCGCCATGGCATTGAGGCGAACACCACCTTCGATCCTTTGAACCGGAACTTTGAAGGCTGGTACTGGTATGCCGAAGATATAAAAGTCCCAACGCTGTGGGACTCCGCCGCCGATGCCGGGCTTTCGGTAGCGAACATACACTGGCCTGTCACGGTGGGGGCGCGCATTACCTACAACCTGCCGCAGATTTGGCGGGCCGGCACTGCTGATGATCGCAAGCTGTTGCGGTCACTCTCGACGCCGGGCCTGTTGTCATCGCTGGAGCGTGAGCTGGGCGCCTATGCGGATGGCCAAAGCGAAAGCATTGAGAGCGACGAAAATCGCGGAGTGTTTGCCGTCCGGCTGATTCAGGAGAAAAGGCCGGACCTGACCCTGGCCTATTTCACCGCGCTGGACCACACGGAGCACGAGACCGGTCCATTCAGCCAGCAAAGCGCCAGCGTGCTGGAGAGGATTGATGCAATTGTCGGCAGGCTTACGCAGGCTGCGCAAGAGACATTCAAAGGGCAGGCAATCATAGCTGTGGTGTCGGACCACGGCTTTATCGAGACCAGGCATCAGCTCAATCTGATTGGCGCGTTCCGCGATGCTGGATTGTTCAAATTCGATTCCCAGAATAAAGATCAAGTGAGTTCGTGGGACGCTACCGTCTGGCCTTCAGGCGGATCAGCCGCAATCGTGCACCGTGATCCTGCCAACCAGGAAATCTTGAACAAGGTCAAAACTTTATTGAACGGACTTGCCGCCGATCCTACCAATGGTATTGACCAGATTCTTGATCAGCAGGAGATCCGCAAGCAGGGTGGATTCTCAACGGCGTCCTTCGTGGTTTCTCTGCGACCTGGATACAAGTTTGCCCGTGGATGGTCAGGGCCGCTGGTCTCTGAAACGCCGACTACCGGCATGCATGGCTATGTGCCTTCACAGCCGGAAATGCTCTCCGTATTTTTTGTGGCGGGACCCGGAATAGCCGCGGGCACGTCAATTGGGGAAATTGATATGCGGGACATCGCTCCCACACTCGCCCATCTGTTGGGAATAACCCTGAGTAGTGCCGAAGGAAAAACGCTGTTCTAGTTCAAATTCGAAACTGCATAGCAGGCGGCCAGCGGCGCGTCGTCCAACTTCGTGAATCTGCGCCGATGGAAGACCTGCTCCAAGCCTTTGATTTCTAACCATTTTCTAGCTGCCCAGCCTCTCGCGCTTTCGGTTCCTAGGTTCCGAATTCAGGACAAATAGAGCTTCATCGCGAGTTTGGGAATTTGCGTTCTATCGTGGATTAGGTCTTGTCTTTCAATATTTGTGTTATTAATGGAAGATGCAAGAAGGGTTTCTGTCCTCTTTCCCGTTCTTAAGAACCAGGAAACCGTAAATTGATCTGGCCTAGTTTCTCTACTAAGCTTCAGGCCAAGAAAAATGGTAGAGCACCGCATTTTTATTTAGTCGGAGATCGTTATGCCTCCGTTTCCAAATCTGCCTGCCAACGTGGGACGCGCCCTTGACCACTACGTTGTGCCTGCGATATTGGCATGGTTCCTTGTCCGGTGGTTCAGACTTGTGCCGGATGACGACACACACAAGAAGGCTTTCAAGGCCATCAGGATGGGCCTTTCAGCCGGTGTGCTTGGCGCTTCCGCTGTCCTCTTAGCATTCTCGCGCTTCGGTCTGAATGACGAAGCGGACATCTCTCGAAATGGAGCGATTTTCTCGGTGATTGCAGGAGCTATTGCCGGAGCTATTTCGCGATTTGTGCCTGCAAGGTTGACTGGCAATTCCCAGGATGAGTTAAAAGGAAGGGCCATGCTGCGATGCTGTATAGTCTTCCTGGCCTACACAGGTGGACTGTCGGCATTTTTTCTTTACTATTCGTATTCCCACGCAGTGCACCAGTCGATTTTGTGGGCTTCGGTCGCACTCGCGATTGCTTTCCAGATCGTTGCCCCCTTAGGAGATTAGCTATGAAATGGCTATTGGCCTTCGCCTTTGTACTGTGCCCCCTTGCGATCTTCGCGCAGTCCGAAAAGACATGCTCCATAAAGACATGCTCCATATCGGAGCCCTGCCGTCCTGGCGAGACCGTGAGCATCAAGAGCGAGTCCTTCACCAGCGAAGCGGCGATCAAAGCGGAGGTGACTCTTTCCCCGGCCAGGCCTGGGAGTGACAGTCAAAAAACAACAATCGCTTCAATGGACACTGAGAAGCACACCGTTTGCTTGGTGATTCCAAAAGGGACTCCCGACGGAACGTACATCGTCCACATCTCCGCCAACACTCAGCCGCCAGCTCAATCGGGTGAGATTCAGAACCTGGATCCGAACCAAATCACTGTGCTGACCCCTTATATTTCTGCGGTCTCTCCAAGAGCAGCCTTCAGTACTCCCAACAACACAAATCAGGTGACCGTCCTGGGCGCAGGTTTTTTGAAAGGCAAGAATATCAAGGATGTCGATAGGATCAAGGAAGCGGAGAAGCTTACGCTTCGCTTTGTTGACTCATCGACCCCGAATCATCCTTGCGGTGGAGAAATCGCGAAGGATTGTTACACTCTTAAGATCAAAAGCGACAACGAGGTAACCCTTGAATTCAGGGAGCTTGACGCAAGCCAGCCATATTACAAAGGCCCACGAGCGTTTGTTATCGATGTAGACGGAGTCGAAACAAAGCCGGCGTCTCTTACCCTTGTCCCGGTATCGCGAGACGTTCCAACGACGGTGGCCGTCGTCGGTCTCTTGTTGGTGATCGTAGTGATCTTTCTCGTAATTAGAAGCGGCGCGGCAGCTATCCGGCAGAAGTTCGGTTCTAAGACGTATTTGCTCCAGGCGCTGTTCCTCGACGTCCAAACCAACAGCTATAGCCTTTCGAAGTGTCAATTCTATGCATGGACGGCCGCCGCGGTGTTTGGTTATCTCTTCCTTGCAGTATGCAAAAGTGTCGTTCAGGGGAGCGCAACTTTTCCAGACATTCCTTCTGGGCTGCCAGGCATCCTGCTGGCCAGCGCTGGAACGGCTGTATTGTCAACGGGAATCGCGAACGCCAAGGGAGACAAGGGCGCCGGTGACCCTCAGCCAAGCCTCTCGGATTTCATAACGACAGGCGGACTCGTAGCTGCAGACCGCCTGCAGTTTGCCGTCTGGACCATCATCGGCATCGCAACCTTCCTCGGCATCATCTTTCAGAGTGACCCAAGCAGCATTAATGATCTGCCCAGCATTCCTTCCGGATTCATGCAACTGATGGGCATCAGCGCCGGTGGCTACCTGGCGGGGAAACTGGCGCGTCAAGCGGGGCCAACATTGACCGGCATAGCCTCTTCCGGGACTCCCACCAAGATTAAGGTTCAACTCACAGGTTCCGCCCTGTCGAAAGCAGCGTCCTTCAGTATCGACGACAAACCCATCTTCCCCGACCAGATCCTCGGACGAGATGATCAGCCCGCCGTTCCCGAGATCGTGGAACAGGATCCGACAATTAGCGATTCCTCGTTCGCCCGAGTTCTCAGGTTTTCCGTATTAAATCCGCCGAAAGAATGGTTCGGAGGGCCCCACAAATTTACGATTACGAACCCAGATGCCCAGCGGGCCGTGATCAATTACCAGATTTTCTGGATCGATAACATTACCATCAGTGCTGCCACGCGCACCCTGACTCTGACCGGAGCATGTCTGGACGGAAATCTGAAGGTTAAGTACGGGCCAGCACCCGGTGCACCGGCAACGGACGCTACGCCGCAACCAAATCAGGCAAGCACAACCACCTATGTCTACGACGTTCCGAATGTGACAGCAGCAGGGACCAATGTTGCTGTCTCTGTCACGGACAATGTTGGCATGAAGTTCGAAAAGACTGTTACCGTCACCTAACGCCTAACGTTCAAGTCAGCTTCGGCATCAGTGGATGGATGTAGGAGAATCGTTCTCAACCTCGGCCTTGGTGCGGAGAAATTCCTCGCTCCATGGCTTCCCCAAGCACTCGGCGCATTCATCTATGGTGTTCCCGACACTGAAGCAGTGGTAGCAGGGCTGGCCTTCATTGCTGGGAAATTTGCCGCACTGCGGACACGGTTCAAACGGCCCAGTCTCAGCGCTACGGTGCTCTTCGCAAAGCTGATGTTCGCAAATAATACACATACGCCCTCCAAATTCCGTTGAGTCACGAGCTTTACCACAGATTAAACAAGGATAGGCAGCGCGGCGAGCAACTACGAAACTATACGCGGAGATTCCTCCGCGCACATAGACGGGCGGGAAAATCGCCAGAATGGGTTCGCCCCGATGCCTAACTGAGCGTATCCTGAAAATCGTATTTCAATTCCCTCACATGGGAGGAACCATGAGATCCGTACCCTACGTTCTGTTTGTGATTACACTGTTGTCGATGTCGCTTCAGGCAGCCGGTCCTGCTCAACAGACTAAGACGGCCAAGACCAAACACGGCCAAACAACTCACGCCGCTCAGCCGTTCCGCATCTTCAACCCCGATACCATGGCCAAACCGGCGGCAGGATATTCCCAAGTGGCTGAAGTCACTGACGGGAAGATTGTGTACATCGCCGGACAGGTCGCGCTCGATAGGTCAGGGAACCTGGTGGGCAAGGACGATTTCCGCGCACAGGCGCAGCAGGTCTTCGAAAACCTGAATGCGGCCGTGGAAGCTGCCGGCGGTGATTTCAACAGTGTGATCAAGCTGAACTACTACTGCTCGGAGAACGTTGACCCTGCGCAGCTTCCGGTGGTGCGGGAGATCCGCGACAAGTACGTCAACACGGCCAATCCGCCAACGAGCACCTTCGTAGTGGTGAAAAGGCTGGTGCGGCAGGAGTGGCTCATTGAAGTGGAGGCCGTGGCAGTAGTGAAAAAGTAAGGCCTCTCTGGAAACCGGAGCGGCTTCAGAATTGGTGCGGCATGACGGTCTTTTTTACACCAGGCCCGCAGATAAGGTCGTTCACCACGAAATTATTACCTCAGTGGCCTGAATACCTGGATTCATTTTTGCGGCACGGCTGAACAGTTTTCAGAAGAAGTCTTGTCTTCATCTGGACACACCATTTCTTGAAATGCCAAAAGCATCGACTCGAACTGCAAGAGTTCTCTTACCGTCGCTTTGCCGTCTTCCTGAATGCTCGCTTCTGATCCAGAGCGCCATGGAATACGTGCAAGATATCTGTTCCATGGCGTGTCTTGCGATAGTAGATGAGATATTTTCCTGCCGGAAAGCACTTTACGCCGGCGGCGATATGCTCGGAAGGGCTGCCAGCATCGGGGTATTCCCCCAACAACCAGAAGCGATCAATAATGCCGTCAACCAGCCGGTCTGCAACCTTAAGACCGGCGCGTTTTGCCCAATAAAGAAAGATCGCGTCGAGGTCTTGGTTGGCGTCTTTGCTTACGCGATAGCGCATTATTGGCCAGAGGCGTTTTGCGCCAGGCGCTTACGCCCTCTCGCCTTCACTTCATCCGCCAGCTTCTTCAGCCCTTCTTGTCCCTCATATTCTTTGTATTCATCCGCTTCAACTGATTCGACGCTTGCCAGGACACGCTGCCGAATGCCATCGAGTTGCTGCTCTGTCAAGTCAGTAAGAATGTCTTCGGCAGTAGGCTTTGCCAGCCGTATTGCACGCGCGTCCTCATCCTCCATCCGCCGCAATGCTTCCCGCACGACCTCGCTCGCGTTGTTGTATCTCCCGCTCTGCACTTTCTTGCGAACATAGCCAACAAGACGATCTGTAATAGACACATTCATTTGATCCATTGACTAATACCTCCGCGCTGGATGCTTTATCATCCACCCTACCTCTAATTCCATGACATGTCAATCTTTGACATCACATATATGGAAAAGTTCTCTATTACTTGACGGTTTCTCGTGTAGCTCAAGTGTAGCGGAGCAGTTCCCTTCGGCTCGCGGGTTCACCTCTAGGACAAGCTCTTCGCTGCCGCTCAGAATGACACTCATCCACGCACTGCATCCGGTGTTTTCGCCCATAGGTCCAGCTCAAAACGTCTTGTGGTATTTGCCATCCACTCCGAAACCGCCGTTCTGGTCGCGGATGCCGCTTACCGACCACCGCGGATTCAGCCTGTATTCGAGTTGAACGGCCTGGTGTTGGGTGGCGGTCACATCGGTGGCAAAGGTCACAAACAGGTTGCTGGTGACGCGCTGTTGAATAGCGATCCTGGCTCCGGGGTTCTGCTGGCCGCTGCCCAGCACTGGATCAATCGACAAGTGTGATATCCCGACAAATTTCTCTACCCGGCCGCTCACCGCACCGCTCAAGCCGGAGGCCAGCACCGACTGCGCTCCCAGGTTCCCAGGCGAGGCGGCGGCCGCTTCGGTTGTCTTTCCAAAGGCCAGCAGGTTGATGATATCCACCGGCGGCAAGGCCGGATCGGAGCTGTAGCTGGTTTGCAGATGCTCTACCGGGCCCTGCAAGTTCAGGGCGATGTTGTACTGGTCAACCGTGGTGTTGATCCGCAAGTTGACTACGGGCTCGGTGCGGATGGGATTCAGAAAATCAATAGTTCCCTGCTGGATGACATACCGGTTCCCGGCCACAAACAACTCACCGCCGGTCAGGTTCGTACGGCCAAGGATCACCGGATCAGCCGCAGTGCCTACCACTCTCAGGTTGGCGCTGCCCTGTATGCTGACTTTGCTGCTCACCAGGTTCATCTGCGATGTGGATTGCACCGATATATCCAGCCGCATGGTCTCGGTGATCCCCTCGGAGGCAGGTGGCGATGATTCTCCGGAGAGCTGGTTGATAAACGAGGCCATGTCAAAGTCCGGAGTAAAAGAAATTTTTTCAAGGCGCACCTGTCCGGTTACCAGCGAGGCATCAGTTGTTCCGGTCAACGCAAGGTTCGAGGCCACCACCGCTCGCACGCCATCGGGATAACGGATGCGGACATTATTGGCTGCCAGGGCAAGATTAAACTGAATCGCAGGATGATACGCTACTCCGCCTTTTGCCGTTATCGTACCGCCACCGACCTGCGCTTGGAAGCTGGTTACCTCCAAGCGGTCTTTGGTGACGGTGAACAATCCATTCGCACCGTCCAATCCAAACGGGGCGGTGGTGGTGTGGAGGTTGGCGTTCACCAGCTGGACCTGTCCTTGAATGTTGGACCCAACGCCATAGCGTTGCGAGTTGATATCGAACTTGACTTGTCCGCTGGTCAGCAGGTCCGGCTGCAGCATTTGCACGATGCGCAAGTCGGCCGTCCCCTCAACCAGAAGCGACACGTCCTTGGGGCTGGCCACCGGCACACTGCCTTGCAAGCGGATGTCCGTGCCCGTTCCTTGAATCGTGGTCGGTTGCAGCGTTGCTACGCCATTCTGATAATCCAGATGGATAGGCTTGGCTGCGGCAAACTGCAGTTCTTTATAGTTGGCAGTCAGAATCGGGACCTCAACATGGGCCTCAAACCTGGCCTTGTCTTGCAATGGTCCCCGGAGGCTGGCGTGCAGCTCGGTCTGGCCGCCTACGGTAGCTGCCTGGGCTGGAGCATACATGGCCAGCAAAGGTTGAAATGCAATGCGTCCCGTGTCTAAATGGACGTCGGCGTTATACGGAGCATCAATCCCCACGGTTCCATTGGCTTTCACGTAGGTTTCAACCACCTGAGAATTCAAATTGATAGTGGCCACATGATTTTGTACGTTCGTGGTCAAAGCCAGGCCGCGAATGGTCTGATTCTGCACGTGAAGCTGGGGAATTTCCAGAGTGGCTGTAAGTGCCGGAGACTTGAGCGTCCCGTTGCCGCTCACATTGAGGTTCACTCCGCCATTGACTTGCATGTTGCGGGCCTGCACCGCCTGAAGTTTTTCCAGCCGAAGATTCGTGGCATGGATCTGGGCTTCATAAGTTTCAGTCTTCGGATGGTAGACAACATTGGCCTGCGTTGTTCCTGCCGCCAGCTTGAGCAGCAAGTTGGTATCGATAGAGTCGCCGGTCCCCTGAAACTTTATATTCAGCGCCTGAATGGATTCGCCCGATATTTTGCCATTTGCGAGAGATATATTGCCCTGGCCCACCGGGTTGAGCTGCGAGCCGTGTAGTGACACGTTGGCCGAAAGCGTTCCCGATGCCGGGAACGTCTGATTGGCAAGCCGCTCCAGGTCTGCCAGCGAAAGCTGCGCTGCGGACACCTGAACGGTAATGGGACTGGAAGGCGTGTAGGCCCAGTTGTTCAACCCGCTTTCCAGGTTGAAAGTGATGTGTCCCTGAGGGAGGGCCTCCAGATCGCCATTGGTAAGGCTGGCCATGGAAGGATTAGCGGTGACGTTGGTTCGCAGCACCCTCCACGAGCTTCCCTTTACCTTCAGGTTGTTGGCTGTGAGCTGTCCTCGAATCTCTGGCTTGCTGGTGGATCCGCTGACTGCTCCGGCAAAAATCGCCGTTCCGTAGAGCCCCAGCGCTTGCGGCGGCTGGCCCGGCGCTGGCGTGCCGAAGCTAGCAGCCAACAGTTCCAGTTCATGCAGGTTGTTGGATTGCATCCGCACCTGAAGCTGCGTGCGGTCACTCACCTTACCGTCCAAGGTGAGCGAAGTCTGCGGAGTCCGCAGGTAGCTCTGGTTCAATGCAACCGTTTTGCTAGCGGCCGCATAGTCAGCATGAATCGCGCCGTTCAACGGAGTGGACGACGACTTTGGCCCAAGGGCCGCTTGAATGGTGGCATCGCTGTGCGCGACCAGGTTGTTCAGGGTCTTGGCCCAGGTGGCGCTGGCATCGGCGCTGATCTTGCCGCTGACCTCAGCCTGCGCCAAGGAACGGTTTCGTGAAGCGGATTTAATAGCGTCTTTAATCGCACTAATGGAAACGTCTTTGAGCGAGGCCTGTAATCTCGCTTGAGATGCACCACTCAGATCTCGGATGGCCAACCTGCCGTTCAAGCTCCCGCCCAGCAGGCGCGCATGGAGATCTCGCACATCGGCATTGCCTCCGGCCAGCTTGTACCGTGCGCCCAGGTCTTGAATTGCGCCACGGAAGCTGGGAGTGTTGAGTACGAGGCTCCGGCTGCTGACCTCGCCGATAAGGGAGACCGTCTCCAGCACAGGACGATTGGGGTTCGCCTGATAGCTCAACGATCCATTCAGGCGCACGGTGCCGGTGGGCAGCGTGGGATCTTTCAGTATCCGCTTAAAGTCATCGGCCACCAGCACAGCATCGTAGCTGGCCTGAGCGTGCATGTTGGGGTCGCTATAGTTCTCCGCAGAAACTTTCAACGTTACCTGAGAGCCGCCGGTGGCAAGCACCAGCCGGTCAAGATCAAAACGGGTGGAGGTGATGTTAAAGTGCGCCTGCAGATCGTGAACCATGGGCGCATAAGAGCCATACTGAATCCGGCCTTGCCTGTAGGCCAGGTCGCCGTAATAGCGGCTCTGGAAGTTATCAAAATTGGTGTTGACGTTGAGGTCGTGCAGTTCGGCATCTAACAGGCTCTTCTTGTCGTTGTAATAAATCTCGCCGTGAGCCAAAACGAACTTCTGGATGGCCAGGTCAAAAATGCTGGTCTGGCTGGTGCTCTTCCTTTGGGGCTTCGGGAGGTTATTCTCTCCGGCTTTGTTCACGTAGAAGCGCACCACAGGATGATCAATCTCAACATTCTGCAGGCGCCACGTGCGGCGGAAGATGGAGAGAATCGTGATCCCGGCACTGAGGCGGTCGGTTTGCAGCAAAGGCTTGTCGGGGTCGGCTTCAGTGCCATGTACCTTCACGTTGTAGAGGTCCACACTGAGCGTGGAGATATGCACATCAAAATCCCGCACCTCGATTTTTGCGCCTGTGGATTCGGCGATGGCGTTCTCCACCTTCGCCAAAACGAAATGGCGAAACGACTGGTTGTGCTCCAGCAGCAGGACGCCGGTAATGACAGCAGCAGTCACCAGGACGACGATTCCCGCAGCGCTCCAGAGAATGACCTTTCTCCACCTGCCGTATTTCCACTTCATGTTCTTCGACTCTGCGTCTTTCGAGTTTGCGTTGTTCAAATTTACGTTGTTCGAATTCACAGGAGCCCCACTTCAAAACGCCTGACCTAAGGTGATGAAAAACTGTGTCGAATTAATCCCGGCAATCGGGTTCAGGTTATGGCCAATATCGAACCGCACCGGCCCTACCGGAGTCTTGTATCGGAACCCAAATCCCAGCGTGTTGGTGTAATTGGAGAAAAAGTTGCCGAAGCCAATGCTGCTGTAGACATTGCCTCCGTCGTAAAAAACTGCGCCGCCCAATCCGCTTCCAATCAGCGGAAGATCAACCGGGATGGGGAAGCGCACCTCAGAGTTCAGAATCACCAACTGGGAACCGCCCACCGGCACGCGGATGTTCGAACAAGTGGCGGCATCGGCAGGATTGCTGCACACCGCCACCGTCCTTTGCGGCCCTGCGCCGTACAGGGGAAAGCCTCTCAATGTGCTGCCGCCCCCGGAGAAAAACCGCTCGCTCAGCGGTACATGGCTTCCCGCAAATGCCTGCTCGATCCCCAGGCGAATGCTATTGGCCCAGGTAATCTTGCTGCCAAGGGAGTGGTAATAGGCGGTTTGTCCCAGCGCTCTGCCAAAGTTGGTATTGGAACCCAGCGCACTGGGATTTATGGCCAGATCCAAGCTCTCGTAAATACCGCGATGCGCGTCCAGAGCATTGTCCCGGGTGTCGCGGATGTATGAAGCAGAAATTGTGGACAGCCGCTCATTGCGGTCCGCAGGCGTGACCAGGTCAGGAATCAGGAGATTCGACAGTTGGGTGCGGCGCAGGGAGTAACGCAGGAAGAGCGTCTTGGTCTTCTTAGTATTCAGAGGTCTCTGGAACTGCAGTCCCGCCTGGGCTATCCTCGCGGTAAAAATTGGATTTTCGCTGGTGCGCTCTCCGAAAAGGACGAGGCTCGAACTCCAAATGCTGTTCCAGAAGGAAGGGCTCGACCAACTGGCCGAGGCCCGCTGATCCAGCCGTGCGCCGAATATCAACAGCGTGACCGTTTCCGCGCGGCCTCGGAAGTTAAAGCGGCTGTATTCGATGGAGCCCCTGGGCCCATAAAACGTTGCCTGGCTGGTCCTGAATGACGACGGCAGCCCCACTGGAGGCAGGTTCGGCAACGCGATGGTGCCGCCGGGAATCGATCCGCCGCGATTGAATGCTTCAAAACCGAAACCATAAGTAAGACCGTTCCGCTTGGCTTCGTGGAGTTTGATCAGCACCTCAGTGTCAGGGTCCTTGGTGATAGGCCGTTGCGGATCAACGCTGGCCCAGTCAAAGACTCCCAGGCTATAAAGCTGGCCTTCCGATTTGAGCATATCGGTCTCACGTAAAGGCCGGCCCACCGGAATCTTGGCATTGTGCGCAATGATCTCCGGACGAGTATGCCGCACGCCCAGCGTCTCCACCATCACGGTGCGGACTTGCGGGCCTTCATAGATCGTATAGACCACTTCAAGGTGATGAGGATTGTTTTTCAGCGGACGGCTGGTTGAT
>Ga0210400_10002637_pt1 | contig 16416 bp, 13 predicted proteins | sample IncBWH26MmetaG_FD_155456 | JGI IMG/M metagenome (GOLD analysis project Ga0210400, IMG submission 155456) | Forest soil microbial communities from Barre Woods Harvard Forest LTER site, Petersham, Massachusetts, United States - Inc-BW-H-26-M | ecosystem: Environmental > Terrestrial > Soil >... | reverse complement strand
TTCATTCAGAAAAAGATAAGCAGGGCCGCCGTTGGTGGAGAGAAGCAGGTCTGGGCGGCCGTCGTTGTTGATATCGGCGTACGCGGCGCCACGGCCGACGCGCGGCGTGTTGAAGGATTTTCCCATCGATTTCGCGACTTCCTGAAAATTTCCTTTGCCGAGATTGCGGAAGAGGTGCGGCGGCATGGCGTATTTGACGTTGGGCTGGACACGTTCGATGTCGCTGTCAATGTGTCCGTTGGCGATGAAAATGTCTGGCCAGCCGTCGAGATCGTAGTCGAAGAAGAAGCAGCCGAAGCCGAGGGTAAGAAGGGAAGCGCGGCCGACATCGGAGCGCGGGGCTTCGTCGACGAAGAGGCCTTTGCCTTCGTTGTGGTAGAGCGAAACCATCTGGTTGGAAAAATTGGTGATGAGGATACTGGGTGAACCGGAGTGGTCGTAATCGGCGGCGTCAACGCCCATGCCTGCGCGGGCTACGCCGTCTTCGCTGAAGGCGACTCCAGCGACGACGGCTTTTTCGGTGAAGGAGCCGTTGCCGTTGTTGCGATAGAGCTTGTTGGGCTGGGTGTCGTTGGAGAGGAGAAGATCGGGCCAGCCGTCGTTGTCGTAATCGAGGATGGCGATGCCGAGAGTTTTGGAGGTGGAATCACCGAGGCCGGCTTTTTTGGTGGCGTCTTCGAACGTGCCGTCGCCGCGATTGTGCCAAAGGCGGATGGAAGTTCCCTTGTAAGATTCGGGCGTGCAGTAAGATTTGCTTTTGCCGTCGAGCGTGCAGTAGAGATCGGTTTCGACGGACCACTGGACGTAATTGGCGACAACCAGATCGAGTTTGCCGTCTTTGTCGTAGTCCACCCAGGCGGCGCTGGTACTGAATTCTTTCGGGCCCGCCAGGCCGGCTTTTTGCGTGACGTCGGTGAAGGTGCCGTTGCCGTTGTTGTGGAAGAGATGGCTTTGGCCGAGCGCGGTGACGAAGAGATCGTCGAAGCCGTCGTTGTCGTAATCGCCGACGGCTACGCCCATGCCGAAGAGTTCGATGTCGAGGCCTGCATTGTGAGTGACGTCAGTGAAAGTGCCGTCGTGATTGTTGTGGTAGAGCTTGGGCGTGGAGTGCTTGGAGGGTTGGCCGGGCCAGTTGGTGCCGTTGACGAGGAAGATGTCGGGCCAGCCATCGTTGTCATAGTCGATGAAGGCGACGCCGGGGCCCATGGTTTCGGGTAGATATTTTTTACCGAAGGAGGCGTTGTTGTGGACGAAATGGATGCCGGATTGCTGGGTGATGTCGTGGAAGGTGATGGCGGGTTGGGATTTTGGAGCTTGGGTTGTTTGTGCGCTGGCGGTGCAAGAAGAGGTTAAGAGCAGCAGCGCGGTGGCGAGTTTCTTCATCGAGACTCCGTCGGAATGTCGCGGCCTACGCCGAGGGCGTCGGCGACGCGGTTGATGTAATTAAACCATGAGGCAATCAGGGTGATTTGGAGGATGCCGCGATCGTCGAAGCCGGCGGCGCGGAGCTTGTCATGGTCGGCACGGGTGCAATGGGTGGCATCGCGGGTGAGCTTAACGACGTATTCGAGCATGGCTTTGTCCTGAGCACCGATGGGCGCGGTGCGAAAGTCTTTTTGAAGCGCGGCGGCCATTTCGTTATTGAGGCTGGTGCGACGCAGAAACTCTGCGTGGGATTCGATTCAATAGAAGCAGCGGTTGGTGACGGAGACCACGGTGGCGATCATTTCGTGCTGTTCGCGCTTGAGCGGAAGATCGGGCGACATCATGGCGCCGAATGCGCTGAAGGAGTGGAGGAGGACTTCGGGGAAGAGGGTGTGGGAGCCGACGATGCTGTTTTCGAAGCCGCGATCGACGGTGGGGGCGGGCGTCGAGTATTCGATGGGATAGAGTTGGCGTTGCTTCAGGACCAACTGGCGGACTCGTTCGTCGTCTTCCAGGCGGAGGGTTTTGATCCAGGTCATTGAGATGGTCCTTGTTTTTGGGTTTGGTCTAGATTGCTCATGAAAGCAGATCCCTCACCCGCAAACGGCGTGGGTTCGGGATGACACCTGCCAGGATTCAACGGCCGGCTCCCGCGGATGATTTTGGTGCGGAAACTTTTTTTGCCTGGAGCGGGACGGAGACGTGTTCGTGGATGGATTGGCGCTCGTTGTTGTCTTTGGGGTGAGACTGGCGATAAGCGCCTGTGAGGGATTGCGCCGATTCGTCGGCTTTGAAACGTAGGTAGCGTTCCTTGTGCTCGTTGGCGCGGGCTTCGTCGCCGAGGCCGGTGTAGCAGAGCATGAGATTGTAGTTGGCCTGGAGGTCTTCGGGGTCGATGGCTATGGTTTGCTGGAATTCCCTGACAGCGTCGGCGTAATGCTTTTGGAGGAAGAGGACACGGCCTAATTCATTGTGGACGACGCGGTCGCGGGGGAATTGGGCTAGGACGGACTGCAAGGCTTGGGCGGCTTCGTCGTAGTGGCCTTCTTCTTTGAGGACACGGGCGTAGAAAAAATTGGCGCGCGGGAGATTGGGTTTCAAAGCGAGGGCTTTGAGGAGAACGGTCTTTGCCCCTTCGGTGTTGCCTTCCTGGACGCGGACTCGGCCTACGTTGGTCCAGCCGTCGAAATTGTCGGGAGCCATTTCGGTGATTTTGGTGAAGGCCTGTTCGGCGCCGCTGAGATCGCCCTGGAGGAAGAGGCCGATACCGTAGTCGTTCCAGCGAGTCCAGTCGTCTTTGACTAGGTTGATCTGCGGAGTTGGCGAAGCGGCGGAGTGCGGAACCACGCGAAGGGTTTTGGTGTCTTCGGCGACGGTGATGATGGGGAGATCGGGAATGGATTTGGATTTTGCGGAGACATCGGAGAGATCCCCGCTGAACATCCATTGGCGGTCGTCGTGGTCTTTGGCTACGTCAGCGGATTTTTGTGGATCGGGAGTGCCGCCGAAAGAGAAATTAGTGTTGAACCACTGGAATTTGCGGTAGTTGAGTTTCGAGTGGAGAGTGATGCGCTCGCCGGCACTTTCGGGGATGTGCAGGCGGAAGTGGGCGGTGTCGGCGGCCCCGGGCGGGATGAGGTGGACGTAGACGACGGCGCGGGTGGCCCAGGCGTTGCGCTTGTTGATGGGGTTGCCGTGGCCGTCGATTTGAAGAGATTTGTAGAAGTGCGCGCCGGGTTCGACGGGGCCTTTGCCGTCGTCTTCGACTTTGCCGCTCCAGAAAATGTTTTGGCCTTTTTCGTCGGTGGCCTGGAGTTCGAGCCAGACGTCGAAGGCGTCCACGGTGCCGCCGGGGAAGAAGTGGCCGACATTGCGGGTGCGGACGACGATGTCAACGAGGACATCATCGCCGCGGCGGACGGCGGCGTCTACGCGGCCGAGCGGCGCAGTAATGGAGCGGGCTTCGCCGGCCGGGCCGTGCGGAGTGGAGATATCGGATTCTTCGCCGACGGCGAAGGTGGTGGAAAGTTCCTGTTTCGGATAGTCGGAAATTTTGTGGGCAGATTCGGCTTTAGTAACGGGAGAAATCGCGAAGATATCCACGCTGAGTTGTTTGTCCTGGAGGAATTTGCGGCTGGCGTCGAGTTGCGCGGAATCTTCGTTGGCGACGGGCACGGCTGTGTTGGCGCCTGGGAAACGGTGAGAGTGGACGTAGCCGTCGAGATTGCCTTCGTCTTTTGAGGGAACAAGCGGCATGTGGCAATCGGCGCACATCATGGAAGTGGCGGGGTAGTAGAAAGCGCGGGCGCCCTGGCCGGAGACGCCGCTGGCCTGCCAGTTATCGTATTCGTTGAAGCCGCGGAGCCAGCGGTAATTGTTAAAGGGCTGATCGAGATGGACTTTGTGGCAGCCGGAGCAGAACTCGGGAACCTGTTCACGCATGAACGGTTTCAGAAAGACGCGGCGATGCGGCTCCGGATTCAAGCGGACCATGAAATCATGCAGGCCGCGAATCACGGGATTTTCGCTGGCGGCGAGTTCATGGAGCTTTGGATATTCGAGAACGAAATCGCCCTGTCCCATGGTGCTTTTCACCTGGACAATGCTGTGGCACATCATGCAGCTGAGGCCGGCGCTGGCTTCGGGCTTGTGGATGTTTTGCTGAATGGGCGTGTCCATCATGCCGCTGAAGAGCAGGGCAGGATCGTGGCAGCCCGCGCACCATTTGGATTGCTTCACGCCGTCGACTTCCTGCATGTACTCGATGCTTTTGCGATACCACTGATTGTTGAAGGAAGAGAAGTGGTGCATGGAGCTTTGCCACTGCTTGTAAATGTCAGAGTGGCAGCGCTCATGGAGCTTTGCCACTGCTTGTAGATGTCGGAGTGGCAGCGTTCGCAGGCTTGCGATTTCAGGAAGTAGTCGGAGGGGATGTAGTTGCCGTCTTTGGTCTGGACGGAACTGGGGAAAAATTTGCCGGTGGGGCCGTCACCTTCCTGATCCATGGTGGCCGGGGCGAGGGACGGGTTGTTGACGCGGTAGGCGTTTTTCCAGGCGATGGTGCGGATCCACCATGCGCCAGCCGACACGCTAGCGATGAGGAGGGCGACCCCGGCGAAGCGGAGAGATTGCTGGAGGAATCCGGTGTTGAGCGAGTTGCGCGAGGCGAGCCACGAGGAGGCGAGGAGGAGAACGCCGATCAGACAGAGAGCGATGTGAGCGTAGAGCCAGGCTTTGAGGCGATGAGGCGTGCCAATTTTAATGAGGATGATGCCGAGGGCACCGCCCCCTAAGACGAAGAGCCAACCGATACGCGCGAGCCGATGTTCCTTGCTGAAACCGCGGAAAAGAAAAAAGAGAATGCCGATGGTTGCGAGTACGCCTACGCCGGTGTGGAGCAGGACGGTGATTGCATAGGGAATGTTGGCGGCGGGGAAGGCGTAAAGATATACGGCGGTGACGGCAAGAACGAGAACGCTTAGGGAGCGCCAGCGTTGCATGAATTTCCCCCCAGGGAATAGTCAAAGTTTATCAGGCACCAGCGGCACTAAAAAATGCGGCCGGAGGTCGTTGGCCCGGCCGCAATGTTTGTTGGGGTGCTTCCGGTCTTGGCTAGGGGTGGCCAGATGGGAAGCGATTGCTTATTGGCACATTTATATTTTGGGCGGAGAGCGGGCGCAATAGTGGGAAAACATTAGGTGGAAATGCAGGAGAAGGATTTAACGCAGAGGGCGCAGAGAAGAGGAAAGCAAGAAGGCGGCGTAAAGCCGCCCCTACATTTTTGTAATACCTTTGGATTCAATAAGTTCGAAGGAGTTGCCGGACTTGAGTTTTGTGTATTCTTCGGTTCGGCCGCTTGGCCAGGCGACTTCTATTTTGTCGATTTCGTCCTGGCGGCCTACGCCGAAGGTTAGGGGTAGTTCGGATTGGGAGAGGTAGCTGGAGCCGCTGCGGACCATGCGGGACTGGGCCTGGCCATTGGAGTAGAGGCGGACCGTTGCGCCAATGGCGTCGCGGTTGGATTTTGTGCCGATGAGATGCAGGCGGATGCTGCGGTTTCCGGCGAGTTGGTCGTTCCGGTATAGGTACGCGGGGCCATTGTTGGTGGTTAAGAGTAGATCGAGATCGCCGTCGCGGTCGAAATCGGCGACGGCGAGGCCGCGACCGACTTTGGATTGAGCGAAACCGCCGCCGACTTGGGAAGCGATCTCGAGAAATTTTGCGTTGCCTTGATTGAGGAAGAGTTGCGGAGACTGGGCGTAGCCGACGTTGCCGCGGATGTTGCGGACGGTGTCGTCAATGTGGCCGTTGGCGACGGCGAGATCGAGGCGTCCGTCGAGATCGGCATCGAAGAAGACGCAGCCGAAGCCGAGCGTGTTGCGGGAGGCGGGGCCGAGACCGGCCTGCATGGCGACGTCGTCGAACGATTTTCCGTTGGAGCGGTAGAGGCCGAGCATTTCGTTGTCGAAATTGGTGATGATGACGCCGGGTTTGCCGGAGTTATCGAAGTCGGCGCAATCGACGCCCATACCGGCGCGGGCTTTTCCTTCATTGCTGAAGGCGAGGCCCGCTTCTACGGCGACATCCTTGAACTTGCCGTTGCGTAGATTGCGATAGAGCTTGTTGGGCTGGGTGTCGTTGGCGACGAGAAGATCGGGCCAGCCGTCCTGATCGAAATCGAGCATGGCGACGCCAAGAGATTTGGAGCTGGTGTCGAAGATGCCGCTGGTGGAGGTGACGTCTTCGAATGTGCCGTCGCCGCGATTGCGAAAGAGCCAGCAGGTGTCGCCGCGGTAGGCTTCGGGCGTGCAGTAGGATTTATTTTTTCCATCGAGGCTGCAGAAGACGTCGTGTTCGGCGGACCAGCGGACGTAATTGCAGACGAAGAGATCGAGAAGGCCGTCGCGATCGTAATCGAACCATAGGGCGGAGGTGCTGAAGGCTTGCTTGCTGAGGAGGCCGGATTTTTGGGTGACGTCGGTGAAAGTGCCTTTGCCGGTGTTGTGGAAGAGGCGGCTTTGGCCGACGCAGGAGATGAAGATGTCGGGGAAGCCGTCGTTGTCGTAGTCGGCTACGGCGACACCCATGCCGTAGAGTTCCACGTCGAGGCCGGCGGATTTGGAGACGTCGGTGAAGGTGCCATTGCGATTGTTGCGATAAAGCTTGAGGGTGGAGCGCTGGCGCTTGTGGCCGGGCCAGTCCATGGAATTGATGAGGAGAATGTCGGGCCAGCCGTCGGCGTCGTAATCGAGGAACGCGCAGCCGGAGCCGAGCGTTTCGGGGAGAAGTTTGCCGCCATAGGCGCCGCTGTTGTGATGGAAATTAATTCCGGCTCGCGCGGTGACGTCGGTGAATTGAAATCCGAGCGTGTTTGCCGGCAGAGAGAACGGATATGCGGTGGAGAGGACTCCGGCGCCCAGAGATTGTTTAAGGAAATCGCGGCGCTTCACGGAAGGTTCACCAGACCGTTTTTGATCGCGTAGACGACGAGTTCGGCGGTTTTGTGGAGGCCGAGCGCGTCCATGATGTTGGCGCGATGGACGGAGACGGTGTTGACGCTGAGGCCGAGTTCGGAAGCAATTTCCTTGTTGGATTTTCCGGCCACGATGTGCTGGAGGATTTCCAGTTCGCGCGGGGTGAGACCGGTGTCGCGTTCGCCCTTGAGGTTGCCGGTGAGGTTGATTTGAGGGTCGAGGACCGTTTTGCCTTCGGCGATTTTCTGGATGGCGGCGACGAGGTCGAGGTCCATCGCGTTTTTCAGGATGTAGCCGCGGGCGCCGGCTTCGAGAGACTGGCGGACGAGGGTGTCCTCCGAGTGCATGCTGAGCATGAGGATGCCGATATCGGGAAATTTGGCGAGGATGCGGCGGGTGGCTTCGATGCCGTTGATTTGGGGAAGGGCGCAATCCATGACGATGACTGCGGGATGAAGTTGCTCGGCGAGTTGCACGGCTTCGAGGCCATCGCTGGCTTCGCCTACGACGTGGAAGGTGGGCTCGTCTTCGAGGATGCGGCGGAAACCGCGGCGGACGAGGGCGTGGTCGTCAACGAGGAGAACGGTGAGCTTATTCGGCATGGGGTTCCACCTGTTCGCGAGGGACCTGAAGATGAACGAGCGTGCCGCCGGCGGGGAGTGGCGAGACTTTGAGCGAGCCGCCGAGAATTTCGGCGCGTTCACGCATGGCGACGAGGCCGATGCCGGTTTGGCCTTCGGCGGGACGAAAACCTTTGCCGTGATCTTCGACTTCGAGAACCAGGGCGTTCGGATTGAACTGCAGGCGAATCCAGGCTTCTTTGGCGCCGGAGTGTCGCGCGACATTGTTCAACGCTTCCTGAAGGACGCGATAGATCTGGACGCCGGCGGATGTTCCCACGGGATAGATTTCTCCTGACTTTTCGTAGTGAAGCACAAGACCGGTCTGCCTTTCCACTGTGGGGATGTACCAGTCGAGAGTGGCGACGAGGCCGGCTTCATCGAGGAGAACGGGATGAAGAGCTTGCGAGAGGCTGCGGATGTTGTCGAGCGTGGATTGCGCGATGCCCTGGACTTCCTGGAGGTCGGCGTGGACGGGCGAATCGGCGGGGAGATTTTTTCCGGTGCGGCGCAGGAGCGAACCGATGGCGGTGAGAACCTGGCCGAATTCGTCGTGGAGTTCGCGGGAGATGTGGCGGAGGGTGGATTCCTGGGTGGCGATTAATTTTTGCGCGAGGTCGCTGCGCTGCGAGGAGAGTTCGGCGACTTGGGCGAAGAGGCGGCGATTGTTGCGAATGAGATAGAGGCTGGTGACGACGATGGCAATGAGAATGGCGGCGAGGAAGGCGTAAAGCTGGCGCTGGACGCCGTCGTAGATGGCGGCGATTCGGGCGGTGGCGCGTTCCTCGGCTTCGTTGTTTTGCACGAGGAGGCGTGAGACGGCGGAGCTGAGAGAGGCCTGGCGCGGTTGCAGGGTGTCGCGAATTTGCTGGGCGGCGGCGGATTCGAAGCCCGATTGCGCGAGTGCGAACATGCGATTGACGGAATCCCAGAATTGCGCGAGGGACTGATTGAGATAGAGGAGTTGGTCGCTGGTGGGAGTGGCTTGCGTGAGAGCGGATTCGTGTTCGATGGCGTCTTCGAGGTCGGTGCGGATGCGTTCGAACTGCGGAACCCAGGCGAGGATGGGATAAGGTTCGGCGGGGTCTTGCATGTCGCGCATGGCGAGGCCGAGGGTGTTGAGATCGTTCTGGATGCGCAGGAGTTGCAACGAATCGCGGCGATTGCGGTCGACGAGTTCGCTTTGGAGTTTTCGCAGGCCGGCGAATTGGATGGTGATGTAGGCAGCGTAGGCGAGGACGGCGAGAACGGTAATGACTAGGCCGAGATAAAGGCCGCGTGTGGGCGCGTGTTGGGGAGGAGAGGAGGTTGGCACGGGGGAAGAGTATAACGCGGGGGAGGGGGAGAGACGGAGGGAGAGAAACGCGTAACATGGGCGACGGATGCGGGGACGGGAAGATTGGGTGGTAGGGTTGAAATTGTAAAAGCGGAAGTGTTGCTTCCGCACTCCAAAGGAAGAGCGGCCCGCCTCAGAAGGCGGGCCCTACAAGGCCGGGCGCAGCGAGGAGGTGGTACACTTTTCGCGCGATTGAGGTGAATGCGGAGTGTGTCGCCCCTCCGGGGCTTAAGCGTTTTGTGTTAGGGAACCCAGTGCTCACGCACTGGGCTAACTGTTGTCGCGCCTCCGGCGCTTGAAGAGGGGAGTTTCCATTGATTGAAGTTGGGTTGGTGGGGTTTGGGTTGGCTGGGCGGGGGTTTCATGCGCCGGTGATTCAGGCGGTGGAGGGATTGCGGCTGGCGGCGATTGTGCAGAGGACGGGCGATGAGGCGAAAAAGTTTTGTCCGACCGCGCGGATTGTGCGGAGCGTGGAAGAGTTGCTGGCGATCGAGACGATGCGATTGGTGGTGATTGCGACGCCGAACCAGACGCATTTTCCATTTGCGATGAGGTGTCTGGAAGCGGGGCGCGACGTGGTAGTGGACAAGCCGTTCACGACGACCGTGCAGGAGGCGGTGGAGTTGGTGCGCGCGGCGAGAAAGTTTGGGCGGATTTTGACGGTGTATCACGACAGGAGATTTGATGCGGATTATCAGGGGTTGCGGAAACTGGTGGCGAGCGGAGAACTGGGTAGGATCCTGCGGTTTGAGGCGCACTACGACCGGTTCCGGCCGAAATTAAAGCCGGGGGCTTGGCGGGAAGTGCCCGGGCCGGGGAGCGGGGTGCTGGCGGATCTGGGGCCGCATTTGCTGGATTATGCGTTGACGTTGTTTGGCGCGCCGGAGCGAGTGACGGCGGATGTGCGGACGGAGCGTGAAGGATTTTTGACGGACGATGCGTTTGATATCTGGCTGCATTATCCGGGGAGCGCGATGGCGGTGCTGGGCGAGTCAATGCTGAGCGCGGTGCTGCGGCCGCGATTTGTGGTGATGGGGACGAAGGGGACGTATTTGAAGAAGGAGTTTGATCCGCTGGAGAGCGTGCTAAGACACAAGACGCCGGGGCCGGGAGAATCCTGGATGCTGGAGAAACCGGAGAATTTCGGGGAAGTGACGCAGGTGGATGGAGAAAAAGTGAGCAAGTGGAAAGTGGAGTCGTTTGGGGACTGGCGGGATTTTTATGCGAATGTGCGGGATGCGATTTTGGGGAAGGCGGAATTGCTGGTGACGCCGGAACAGGCGTTGCGGGTAATGGTGGCGTTGGAGCTGGTGAGGGAGAGCAGTGCGAAGAGGTGTTCGGTGGCGTGGAGGGAGACGGCGGTGTGAGCGCTCATTTTTGAATTGAGTGGGATGGTTGACGTTGAGGTTCTTCGCCTATCCTTGTCGGATAGGCTCAGAATGACAATTGCTCAAGGGTGGTTTTTCTACTCACAAAAAGCGCCCGCCCCGCAGAACCGTCCGGGACGGGTTAAAGGCGCCCGCCTCAGAAGGCGACCGCTACAAAGGCAGGAAGAAGGAAAGAAGGCGGCGTAAAGCCGCCCCTATACGGGTTGCGGGGCCACCTGAAGGTGGCCGCTACGGGATTCGGCGAGATTTCGGGTAGCGCGGCGTATAATTTTGGTTTGGAAGAGGGAGTGAAAAACCGGATATGAAAATTGAACTTGCGCCGTCGATATTGTCGTCGAATTTCGCGCAGCTTGGCAGCGATGCGCAACAGGCTATTGAGGGCGGCGGAACGATTCTGCACGTGGACGTGATGGACGGGCATTTCGTGCCGAACATCACGCTGGGGCCGCCGGTGGTAAAGAGTTTGCGGAAGACGGTGAGGGTGCCGCTGGATTGCCATTTGATGATCGAAAATCCAGATTTATTTATTCCCGAGTTTGCGGCGGCCGGCGCGGACTGGATTTCGGTTCATCAGGAGGCTTGCATCCATTTGGACCGGACGCTGCACCTGATTTCTTCGCACGGGTGCAAGCCGGGAGTGGTGATTAATCCCGCGACGCCGGTGGAGACGCTGACGGAGGTGCTGGACCTGGTACATCACGTTCTGGTGATGAGCGTGAATCCGGGATTTGGCGGACAGAAATTTATTCCGAACGCGTTGAATAAAATTGCGGCGCTGGCGCGGCTGCGCGCGGAAAGAAAGCTGGATTTCCGGATTGAGGTGGATGGCGGAGTGGACCTGGAAACCGTGACGGATGTGGTGAAGGCGGGAGCGGAGTTACTGGTGGCGGGGAATGCGGTGTTTGGCCACGGAGATATCCGGGAGAATGCGGGGAAATTGCTGGAGGCGGCGCGGGCGGCGGTTTTGACGAGAGCGTAGAGGGAAGTGGCGAGTGGCGAGTGGCGAGTGGGAAGAGTCTCTCCATTGAAAGTTTGTGAGGAGATTTGAAGTTGAGGTTCTTCGCGCATCCTTGTCGGATGCGCTCAGAATGACAGGATTTAGATTTGGCGAGTATTTAAGAGCGAAAGATTCCCCTCACTAAATATCGATAAGCTGATCGGGCCGATCTGAAGATCGGCCACTACATGCGCTTGGATCAGGTGGCGAAGGAGATTACTTTGGATTTGGAGCGGGATTTTTTGGGCGGCGCGGTTAGCTCGAGTTCGGCGCGCAGCCAGTCTTGCATGGGGTCGCCGGGGGTGGCGCCGCGTTCGAGGTAGATTTCGTAGGCGCGGGTTGCGATCTGGTCCTGCGTGGGCCTGGCTTTTGGTGCGGCGGCTTTTTTTGTCTTGGGCGCTGGGGCTTCTTTCGTCTTCGACATAGTTCTCTCCTTCCAGTGACTCCACCTCTATTTTAAGTCGGGAGAAAGTGCATGCGCATGAGTGATTGTGGCGCAGTTGTTGTTTGCGATACGCGGGAAAATTTGGATGGAAAGAAGAAAGGATTTGGATTCAGAGAGAGAGCAAAGAGATTTAACACAGAGGACACCGAGAGGGAGGAGAGGAGGGCACAGAGATAGAAGGAGGGCGGTATAAAGCCGCCCCTACATGCCTGGGAGTTTGAGGCGCAGCACTAAGCTACGGTGATGTCTTTGCTCAGGTAGACGTCCTGGATGGCGTTGAGGAGTTTTACGCCGTCGGCCATGGGGCGCTGGAAGGCTTTGCGGCCGCTGATGAGGCCGGTGCCGCCGGCGCGTTTGTTGATGACGGCGGTGGCGACGGCGTCTTCGAAGTCGTTGGCACCGGAAGCGCCGCCGGAATTGATGAGGCCGGAGCGGCCCATGAAACAGTTGGCGACCTGGTAGCGGGTGAGGTCGATCGGGTGATCGCTGGCGAGATCGGTGTAGATGCGCTTGTCGAACTTGCCGTAGCTGGAGTCGCCGATGTTGAGGGCAGCGTACCCACCGTTATTTTCGGGGAGCTTCTGCTTGATGATGTCAGCCTGAATGGTGACGCCGAGATGATTGGCTTGCCCGGTGAGGTCGGCGGAGAGGTGAAAGTCCTTGTCTTTCTTGAAGGCATTGTTGCGCAGATAGCACCAGAGAACGGTGGCCATGCCGAGTTCGTGGGCCTTGGCGAAGGCGTGGCTGATTTCGATGATCTGGCGATCGGCCTGGTCGGAGCCGAAATAGATGGTGGCACCGACAGCGGCGGCGCCCATGTCGTAAGCTTCCTGCACGGTGCCGAAAAGAATCTGATTGAACTGGTTGGGGAAAGTGAGGAGTTCGTTGTGATTGATTTTCACGATGAACGGAATTTTGTGGGCGTACTTGCGGGCGACGGAGCCGAGAACGCCGAAGGTGGAAGCGACGGCGTTGCAGCCGCCTTCGATGGCAAGCTTGACAATGTTTTCGCCGTCGAAATAGTCGGGATTCTTGGCGAAGCTGGCGCCGGCGGAGTGTTCGATGCCCTGGTCGACGGGGAGAATCGAGAGATAGCCTGTCTTGCCGAGGCGGCCGCCGCCGAATAGCCGCTGGAGATTGGCGAGCACGCGGACGTTGCGGTCCGTGAGGGCGTAGATGCGATCAATGAAATCGGGGCCAGGGAGATGCAGTCGTTCCCTGGAAATTTTGGGGGATTTGAAGCCGAGGAGCGATTCGGCCTTGGAGCCGAGTAGTTGTTCGATGTTGCTGAGTGTTGCGGTAGCCATGAGGTTCTCCTGAAGGATGTAATCAGTAATCAGTTTTCAGTAATCAGTAAGAAAATACAAGACGGCTAACAGCGATCAGATAACAGATAACAGGAACCGGGATGTCGAGAGTTCAAGAGTTCAAAAGTTCGGTACAAAACCTGCGTGCTGATTTCCATAATCCATCATAGTTTACTCGCGAATACCTACTGAGAGCATTTTAGCGGCGTCGCGGTCGATGAGCCAGAGGGCGTTGCCGTTTTTGGGCTGAATGAGCTGAGCGGGAAGCTGCTCGGGTTCATAGGGCCCTTCGAGGACGGCCTTCAATGCCGGAGCCTTGTCGGCGCGGGTGATCAGGAACATGACACGATTGGTGTGATTCGCCGTTTCGGCCGTGATGGTGATGCGCTCGGTATAAAACTTGCCCACCCAGTTGCGGACCACGATGCGGCCGCCGGGGTGCAGCGCCTTGGTGCCGGGAAAGAGCGAGAGGGTATGGCCTTCATCGCCCATGCCGAGAAGCACCAGGTCGAAGCGGGGATACTCGCCGTCCTTTAAGTGGAAGCATGCGCGCAAAACCTGTTCGTATTCCAGCGCAGCTTTTTCGGTGTCGGGATATTCGCCCTTGATGCGGGCGATCTGCTCCGGTTTCAGGAGGCCCTTGGAAAAGAGCGCTTCGCTGGCCATGCGGAAATTGCTTTCGGAGCTGTCTGGAGGGACATGGCGCTCGTCGCCGAAGAAGACGCGCATTTTGTCCCAGGCGATTTTGCCGCGATAGCCGGGATCATCGGCGAGCAGGGCGTAAAGGAATTTGGGCGTGGAGCCGCCGGCGAAGGCGACATTGAAGACGCCATTTTTCGCGATGGATTCGGATGCGGCCTTGACGAATTCGTCCGCGGCGCGGCGAGTGACCGCGGCGGGGTCCGCGAGGATACGAATATCGCGTTGGGCCGGTGCGGGTATCACGTGGCTGCCGCTTTCTTTTCGGCAACGTGCTTGTTGCGAAGGTCAACGTCTTCTTCGCCGATGCGGCGCCAGGAGCGGCTGTCGCGCGCGAGCAATTCATCGGCTTCGGCGGGGCCCCAGGATCCTGCGGCGTAATTCGGGAAGTTGCGGGCAGGGAGAGCATGCCAGACGTCGATGATGGGCTGGATGACGCTCCAGCCTGCTTCCACCATGTCGGCACGTTGGAAGAGCGTGGCATCACCGGCCATGCAATCGCGGAGGAGGCGTTCGTAGCCGGTGCTGTGCTCGGTGCCGAAATAGGTGTCGTAGTCGAAGTCCATGTTGACGAGGCCGAGGCGCATGACGGAGCCGGGGACTTTCGCGCCGAAGCTGAGAGAGATGCCTTCATCCGGCTGGATGTGAATGACCATGCGGTTGGTTTCGATGTTTTTGACGGTGGTGTTGCGGAAAAGAACGAAGGGAGTGCGACGGAACTGGACAACGATTTCGGTGGCGCGCTTGGCGAGACTCTTGCCTGTGCGGAGGTAGAAGGGAACGCCGGCCCAACGCCAGTTGTCGACCAGAAGCTTGAGGGCGACGAAGGTTTCGGTGTTGGATTGGGGATTGACGTCGGGTTCGTCGCGGTAGCCGGCGAGTTCCTTCCCGTTCACTTCGCCTGGGCCGTATTGGCCGCGAACCGCGTTGGTGAGGACCTCTTCAGGGGTGAGAGGCTGAATAGCGTGGAGGATTTCGGCTTGCTTGTTGCGGACTTCGTCGGCGTCGAAGGAGATGGGCGGCTCCATGGCGGTCATGGTGAGGAGCTGAAAAAGGTGATTGGGAACCATGTCGCGGAGGGCGCCAGCAGTTTCATAGAAGCCGCCGCGATGCTCGACGCCGACGGTTTCGGAGGCGGTGATCTGAACGTGGTCGATGTAATGGCGGTTCCAGAGGGGTTCGATAATGTTGTTCGAAAACCGGAAGACCATGACGTTCTGGACGGTTTCTTTGCCGAGGTAATGGTCAATGCGATAGATCTGCTTTTCGGTAAGAACTTTTTTTAGATCGCTGTTGAGTTGAACGGCGGATTGCAGGTCGTGGCCGAAGGGTTTTTCGACAATAACGCGAGCCCACTTGCCGTTCTCTTCCTGCGTCATCCCCGCCGCGCCCAGTTGCTGGACGATGGTGGCGAAGAAGCGCGGCGCGACTGCGAGGTAATAAAAGTTATTGCCGCTGCAGCCGTGGTTTTTGTTCACGACTTCGAGCTGAACCTGAAGGCGCTTGTAGGTGTCCGGATTGGCGAAATCGCCGGGAACGAAATAGATGCGCTCGACGAGCCAGTCCCACATCTTTAGGTCGATGGGATCGGGTGCGAATTGGGGTATTTCCGCGGTCAGCGACTTGCGAAAGGATTCCGTGTTGGCATCGCCTCCCGCCACGCCGATGATGGCGAAGTGCTGGGGCAAAACGTTTTCCTGCGCAAGATTGAGCAGGGCGGGGATCAGCTTGCGTTTAGTGAGATCTCCGGTGGCGCCGAAGATGACCATGGCGCAGGCAGTGGTGGCGCTGGGAGCCTCAGCATGATTGTTGTTCATGGAGCACGATCCTATCCTGGGATTGGGCGCGCGATTTCCGGCTTCGCGGCTTAGTGCCCGGCTTTCTTTTCGACGTGGCCACCGAACTGGAAACGCATGGCGGAAAGTACCTTGGCGGCGAAATCGTCTTCACCACGCGAGGTGAAGCGCTGGTAAAGCGAGGCGGTGAGCACGGGCGCGGGAGCGGTGGACTCGATGGCGGCGAGGATGGTCCAGCGGCCTTCGCCGGAGTCCGAGACGCGGCCGGAGAAGCGCTCGAGCGTGGGCTGATCGAGAAGGGAGATGGCGGTGAGGTCGAGCAGCCAAGAGGCGACGACACTGCCGCGGCGCCAGACTTCGGCGACATCTGCTAGATTGAAATCGTACTGATAGTGGTCCGGATTGCGGAGCGGCGTGGTTTCGGCGTCCACTTCGCGATGGGATTTGCCGGCGTTGGCGTGTTTCAGGATGTTGAGGCCTTCGGCGTAGGCGGCCATCAGGCCGTATTCGATGCCGTTGTGGACCATTTTCACGAAGTGGCCGGCGCCATTGGGGCCGCAGTGGAGATAACCTTCTTCGGCGGTGCCGGAAGTTTTTTCGCGGCCGGGTGTGCGGTCAACATTGCCGCGGCCGGGCGCGAGCGTTTTGAAGATTGGATCGAGATGCTTCACGATGTTCAGTTCGCCGCCGATCATCTGGCAGTAGCCGCGTTCGAGGCCCCAAACGCCACCGCTGGTGCCGACGTCCACGTAGTGAATGCCTTTGGGGGCGAGTTCCTTTGCGCGGCGGATGTCGTCAATGTAATAGGAGTTGCCGCCGTCGATGAGGATGTCGTCCTTGCTGAGTTTCGGAACCAGGTCGGCGATGGTGGCGTCAACGACGGCAGCGGGGACCATCAGCCAGATGGCACGCGGCTTCTGAAGCTTGCC
>Ga0210400_10002636_pt1 | contig 16417 bp, 13 predicted proteins | sample IncBWH26MmetaG_FD_155456 | JGI IMG/M metagenome (GOLD analysis project Ga0210400, IMG submission 155456) | Forest soil microbial communities from Barre Woods Harvard Forest LTER site, Petersham, Massachusetts, United States - Inc-BW-H-26-M | ecosystem: Environmental > Terrestrial > Soil >... | reverse complement strand
CTGGTAGGCTGCTTCTACGGCATGCGCACCACCGGCGGCACGCAGGGCGTGGGACGCGCCACCACCAGCGCCGTGGTCAGTTCGTCGGTGTGGATCTTCGTGCTGACGGCGTTCATCACTTATGTCTGGAACCGTGCGTTCGTAAAACAGTGACACCACATTTGTGACACCAGGCGATTCCACTATCTTGCGTTTCGACGACGTCAGCCTGCATTTCGACGCAACGGCGGCGCTCGATCACGTATCGTTCCAGATGATCCCCGGCCAGACCTACGTGGTCCTGGGAGCTGCCGGCAGCGGAAAGACCATGCTGCTCAAGACGGCGGTGGGTCTGGTGACGCCCGATTCCGGGCGGATATCGCTGTTCGGCCGGGAGATCACGCAACTCCGCGAACAGGACCTGTTCGAGCTGCGGGCGCGGGTCGGAATTCTGTTCCAGGAAGGTGGATTGTTCGATTCGCTCACTGTGGCGGAAAATGTGGCGTACCCGCTGATCAACCACCGAATGCTGCCGCACGCGGCGACCCTGGGCGGCTCGAACGGCAATGGCGCCCGCAGTATTGACGATCGCGTGCGCGAATCCCTGCGCTTCGTGGAATTGGAGCAAACCTTGGATAAGTTCCCGAACGAGCTATCCGGAGGAATGCGGCGCCGGGTGGGAATCGCCCGTGCCGTGGTGTCCGAGCCCGCGCTGCTGCTCTACGATTCGCCCACGGCCGGTCTGGACCCGATCACCGCCAATACCATCGTCGCCCTGATCCTCAAGGAACGCGACCTCCGCAATACCGCCACCATGATGGTGACGCACCGCTATCAGGACGGGCATCTCATGGCGAACTTTCGCTACAATCCCAACAGTGGCCAGATTGAGCGGGCAGGCGGTGGAGCGGACGTCAGCCAGAGGAGCACCAAGTTCCTGGTCATGAACGGCGGACGCTTGGTTTTCGAGGGTACCGAACCGGAGCTGCAGGCCAGCCAGGATTCGTATGTCCGCAAGTTCCTTCGCGTGGGAGGCGCCTGAGCGCGATGCCTACAACCAGCAGATCGAAGTGGGCCCAGCTTAAAGTCGGCCTTATGGCGATCGCGGCGCTGCTCATTCTGGCCTTCCTGATCATTCTGATGTCAGGCGTCAATCCGTTGTTCCGGAGAACCACGGAGGTATTCACCTTCCTGCCCGACTCAGTCGCCATGACCGAAGGGGCAACGCCGGTCCGGCTAAACGGCATCCCCATCGGCAAAGTGAAAAAGATTGAGCTTTCCGGTTCCACCGATCCCAGCCGGATCGTGAAACTTACCCTGAGTATCTATGACGAGGCCATGCCCCTGGTGCCGGTGGATTCGCAGGCCAAACTCGCGCAGCAGAACCTGCTCGGTAGCCGCTACGTCAATATCAAGAAAGGCAAGAGCCAGCAGACCATCCAGGCCGGTGCCGAAATCCCCAGCGGCGATACTCCCGAGATCGAGGATTTGTTTCAGCAGGGTTCCTCGACGCTCGCCGCCATGCAGAAAATCATGGACCGCGCAAACGCGATTTTGGACGACGTCCAAAGCGGCAAGGGCACCCTTGGGGCCCTCCTGGTCGATAAGACGCTCTACGAGCGTGCAATTCAAATCATGGACGACGTTAAAAGTCTGACCGCCGCCATGAACGCTCCCGACAGCTCTTTGGGACGCCTGATCCACGAGGATACGCTATATCAGGATTTCCGGGGAACCGTCGGCAAGATCAATGCGATGATCGACAACCTCAACGCAGGCCAGGGCACCGCCGGCAAGCTCCTCAAGGACGATGCCGTGTACGACGAGTTCCGCGCCGCCATCGGCGACCTGCGCAAGACCATCGCGCTGATTAACACCGGCGACGGCACGGTCAGCAAGCTACTCAACAGCAGCGAGCTGCATGACCAGTTAATCGTCTCGATGGGCAAGCTCGACGGGGTCCTGGACAAAGTCAACAATGGCGATGGAACCATCGGGCGGCTGATGAACGACCCCTCTTTGTTTGAAGGCCTGGACGGGACTACGCGGGAGTTACAGGGTTTCCTCAAGGAGTTCCGCGCCAATCCTACCAAGTTCATGCAAATTCGCGTCAAGCTGTTCTAGGTGGGCCGGACCTTAATCGTCAACGCCGATGACTTCGGCTTCACGCGCGACGTCAACGCGGGAATCATCGAGGCGCATCGCAATGGAATCCTGACCGCCACCACGCTGATGGCTACTGGCGAGGCGTTCGACGACGCCGTGCGCCTGGCCAAAGAAACACCGTCGCTCGATATCGGCTGTCACCTGGTACTGGTCGGCGCGCCGGGATTTCCGCTCACCATTCCCCAGCTTGTTCGCGCCGTGGCGCTCCGCCGCATTGACGTTTACGAAAAACTGTCCCAGCAAGTCCGCCGCATTATCGACGCCGGCTTGAGTCCGACTCATCTGGATACCCATAAGCACACGCACTTGCTTCCTCCGGTTCTCGAGGCCGTGGCTCGAATTTCCGAGGAATTCCGGATCCCCTGGGTGCGGCGCCCGTTTGATTTTCCGCTCCAGCCGGGCGGCGTCGGCGGGGCGAAAAGGGCTTGGACCAACCGCATTATGCGGGTAATGACTGGACGCTTCCGGAGTGCGCTAGCGCTTCATCATTGCCGGTCGACGGATTGGTTCGCGGGTTTCAAACTCACGGGCAGCTACGGTAGCAAGGATCTGATCGACGTGATTCGGGCGCTTCCGGAAGGCGTGACCGAGTTCATGTGTCATCCCGGCCGTTGCGGTGACGATCTGCGTTCGGCGCGGACCCGCCTCAAGGAAAGTCGGGAAGAGGAGCTGCGCGCGCTCACCGCGCCGCAGGTCCGCGTGGCGCTGGCGGAAGCGGGCGTCACACTCGCCAGTTTCCGCGAACTTACCTCGACTGAATCAAATACCCCACGAAGAACGTGAGGTTGTAACCGCCGTGCAGCAGCGCGCCCGCGGCCGTGGAGCGGGTTTTGTAACGCGCGTATCCGAACGCCGCGCCCGCCAAGCCTACCACCAATAGCTGTTGCCATGCCCACTGGTATTCCTGGCCATGCAGAAGGGCGAATCCAGTCGCCGCCAGCACAATGGCCGGCCACGCGCCCAGCACGCGCTGCAGTAGCGGTTGCAGAAACCCGCGAAACAGCAGCTCCTCGAACACCGGACCCAGCACTACCGCGAAGAAAGCCACAAGCAAGAGTGAGCCGCGTCCGGAAATCAAGCTTTCTATAGGCGTTGGAATCGCCGGCGCGCGCAGGACCACGCCCAGCACGGACAGTCCAACAGCCAAGGCAGGTCCACCGAGAATGCACCACCACTTTCCCTTTTCCGGCGCCACCCATCCCATGGATTGCCAAAACGGCCGCCCGTAGCGGAACGCGATCACCATATACAGAGCGCCCACCAGCAGGGCGTAGATCGCGCTTTGGAACACGAGCGCCCGGACCGCATTGTTCGAAAATGCGCCCGGGGCCATCGTCCTCCCGAACCGGATCAATAGCATCCCCACCAGCCAGGCGGGAAGAATAGCGGCCAGGAACAACGCCAGATCCTCAAAGCCCCAGAAAGCGCGGCTGTCGCGGGAGGGGATCATTTTGTCTATTGGGTGTTCAGCTCAATTCTACTAACGCGGCCGCCAGCAGCGGGATCATGATTTCATGGTGGCCGGTGATGGCGAAGCCTTGGCCGCCCGAGCGGGTGTGCGGTCGCTCCACTACGTTCACGCGCGGCCGATAGTGTTGTAGAAAATCGAAATTCACCGTGGTGAATTCGGCCACGGGAAACCCCAGGTTGCGCACCACGGACACCGCCTTCAGGAATACTTCGGGCAGCACCACGGCCGATCCAAGATTTAGGTAAACGCCGCCCTGGTCAAGCCCTCGCACCAGCGTGCACAGCAGGCGGAAATCGCGATGAGTAGTTTCTCCGATGGCCGCCGGGTCGGCGAGCGGATGCGTATGCGGCGTGTCGGTGCCGATGGCGACGTGAACCGTCACCGGTAGGGCCGCCTTGTAGGCGGCCGTAAGCACACTATGCAGCGCGAACTCCGGTTTTGCCAGCGTCTCCAGGTGCTTCCCTAACGCTTCGCCCATCCCGAGCCCCTGCTCATTCCCTTCCGTGATCGCTAGATTCATCTCGCGGCCCGTCTCTTCAGAGGCTCCGAATCGCCCATCCGGCAAGGCGGCTTCCACGTCTTCGCTGGTCTGGCCGGCGATGGCGATCTCGAAATCGTGAATGGAGGCCGCGCCGTTCATCACGAACGACGTCACCCAGCCGCGCCGCATCAGGTCCAGCAGCACGTCGCCCAGACCGCATTTGATGACATGCCCGCCCATGCCCCACAGGATCGCGCGCGATTCGGACCGGGCTCGCTTCAGCGCGTCCAGCACGCCGCGGAAGGCTTGGCCCGCCAGAATTTCCGGAAAGGATTCAATGAGTCGCGGGACGCCGCCGTCTTTCTGGAACGGTTTCGCGAATTGGCTCACTTGCACTTTTCCGCCGCGGTCCGCGATCGGTACCATCTTGAGGCCCTCGAACGACAACGGCTTAGCGGCGTACCTGCTGGCGCTGGATTTCATTACGCCGCGCGCCCTTTTTCCAGCATCTTGCGCAGAGCCTGCGCGGTGTAGCTCTTGGGATTCCGCAGGATCTGTTCCGGCGTCCCGTAGGCTACTACCGCCCCGCCCCGTTCGCCGCCTTCGGGTCCCAGGTCGATGATCCAGTCGGCCGTCTTGATGACGTCCAGATTATGCTCGATCACGACTACGGTATTTCCCAGCTCCACCAGATTCTGGAGCACCTCCAGCAGCTTACGTACGTCTTCGAAGTGCAGACCCGTAGTTGGTTCATCGAGGATATAGAGCGTTTTGCCGGTCTGCCGTTTGCTGAGCTCTTTAGCCAGTTTGATGCGCTGCGCTTCGCCGCCCGAAAGCGTGGTGGAAGACTGGCCCAGGTGCAGATATCCCAGACCTACGCGCACCAGCGTCTCCAACTTGGCTTTGATCTGCGGGATATTCTCCAGCACCTTCAGCGCATCTTCCACCGGCGATTCCAGCAGGTCCGCGATCGAGACCCCTTTGTACTTCACTTGCAGCGTTTCATGGTTATAGCGTCGGCCGCGGCACACATCGCAGGTCACGTAGACGTCCGGCAGGAAATTCATCTCGATGCGCTTCAGTCCGTCGCCCTGGCAGGCTTCGCAGCGCCCGCCCTTGACGTTGAAGCTGAACCGGCCCGGCTTGTAGCCGCGCTCGCGCGATTCCGGCAGCATCGCATACAAATCTCGGATGGGCGTGAAAACCTGGGTGTAGGTCGCGGGATTGGAGCGCGGCGTCCGGCCGATGGGAGATTGATCAATTTCTATTACCTTGTCGATCAGATCCAGGCCGCTGATGGAAGTATGCGCGCCCGGCTCGGCGCGCGACCCGTATACCACTTTGGCCGCGGCGCGGTACAGAATATCGTTGATCAAGGTGGATTTTCCGCTTCCCGAAACTCCCGTCACCAAAATGAAAAGACCCAGCGGAAACTCCACATCGATGCTTCGCAGATTGTGTTCCGATGCTCCCCGGATGATCACGCTCCCGCCGGTCGGCACGCGCCGCGCTTCAGGCAGGCTGATTTCGCGCCTTCCCGTGAGATACTGGCCGGTCAGCGAATTCGCGTTCTGGGCGATATCCGCCGGCGTGCCCTGCGCCACCAGCTCGCCTCCCAGGCGTCCGGCTCCGGGTCCCAGGTCAATCACGTAATCGGCGCGCTCGATGGTGTCCGCGTCGTGCTCCACTACCAGGACCGTGTTGCCCAGATCGCGTAACTTGGCGAGCGACGTCAGCAGGCGATCGTTGTCGCGCGGATGCAGGCCTATTGACGGTTCGTCGAGTACATAGAGCACGCCGCGCAGCCGGGAACCGATCTGGGTCGCCAGCCGGATCCGCTGCGCCTCGCCGCCCGAGAGCGTCGCTGCCGAACGCTCCAGGCTCAGGTATTCCAGACCCACCGCCATCAGGAAGTCCAGCCGGTTGCGGATTTCATCCACCGGCCGGCCGCCGATCTGTTTCTCGCGCCCGGTGAGCGTCCAGCTTCTGACCGTGTCGAGCGCCTGCCGGATCGACATCCGCGTCAGCTCGCCAATAGTTCGGTCCTTCACCTTTACCGCCAGGCTGGACGGCTTCAGACGCTGGCCGCCGCAGTCTTCGCAGACGTGCGGCGACATATATCCTAAGAACCAATCGTGGTAAGCCTCGCTCGCGATTTCTTTCTTGTAGTATTTGTCGAGGATCGTCAGCACGCCGGGCTTCCCTGGCACACCCTCCAGTAACATCGTTTGGTGCTTATGCGAGAGATCCTCGAACGGCTTCTGGATCGGGATCTTCTGCTGCGCGGCCAAGGCGTTAAGCGCGTGAATCACGTAGCTGTGCCCGCCGCCGGGACCGAGTCCGCCATCGAGCAGGGGCCGCGAAGGATCCACGATCACCTTCACCGGATCGAAGCTCCAGCGGTTCCCCAATCCATTGCAGGTTTCGCACGCCCCAAATGGGCTGTTGAACGAAAAAGATCGCGGCTCGAGTTGCGGCACGCTGGCCCCGCAATCCGGACAGGCCAGCTTGCTCGAATACAAGCGTTCAGGGCCGTTGACAACGGCTACCAGCACTAATCCACCAGCCAGCTTGGTGGCCGTAATGATGGACGCTTCCAGGCGTTTTTCGATCTCCGGCTTGATCAGCAGCCGGTCGACCACTACCTCGATCGTGTGGTTCTTGCGCCGGTCGAGCGTGATCTCCTCGTCGAGCTGCCGCAGGACACCGTCGATCCGCGCCCGCACAAACCCTTGCCGCGCGAGTTTGTCCAGTTCCTTCTTGTACTCGCCCTTGCGCCCCCGGACAATCGGCGCCAGGATCATCACCCGCTCTTGCATCCCCAGCGCCATCACCTGCTCCAGGATCTGGTCGGTGGACTGGCGCGAGATTTCGATGCCGCAGTTGGGGCAGTGAGGCACCCCGATGGCCGCGTATAGAACGCGCAGGTAATCGTAAATCTCGGTGATGGTCCCCACCGTCGACCGCGGGCTGCGGCTGGTGGTTTTTTGCTCAATCGAGATGGCCGGGCTCAAACCGTCGATTGAATCCACCTCTGGACGCTCCATCTGGTCCAGAAACTGGCGCGCGTAGGGGGAAAGGGTCTCCACGTAGCGCCGCTGCCCTTCGGCATATATGGTGTCGAAGGCCAGCGAAGATTTGCCGGATCCGCTCAGGCCCGTGATGACAGTAAAGGTATTGCGCGGGATCTCGACGTCGATGTTCTTAAGGTTGTGCTGCCGTGCCCCGTGCACGGTGATGCTTTTTAACAAGCGATCTTCATTTTCCCACACTCCCTTTTAAAGGGATGTTACCGCCCCTGGATGGACCTATCGAGGGCAAAGTACTAATACGCTAAGGCCTTTAGCGGAGGCCACTGGCTATTGACCTTAGAGACTCTTAGACGTACAGTCGATAAAGACCATGATCGAACAGAGAAAGCACCAACGCTTCGAGCTCCGCCTGCCGTTCGAGGTGGTCCGGAACGGTTCGCCATCCAAGGTTCGTGGCGAGACTATGAACCTCAGCTCCGCAGGCGTGCTGTTCACGTCGGAAAGCGAGCTCCCGCTGGGCGAATCGATCGAATATCTGATCACTCTGCCCCGCACGCCTGGCACCCGCAAGGACGTTCGTTTGCGGTGCGTGGGTAAAGTACTCCGCGAGGATGCCCGCTCGGCCTTCGCTGCCACCCTGGAACGCTACGAGTTTCTGCGCGACTCCGCGTAGGGGCCGTGGCATACCCGGCCCTCGATTCCGCTCCGTTCTTGCGCTAGACTAGCGAAGAAAGGGCGAAGAATGAACCTCACGCTGGGTTTCCCCGAAAGTCTTCCTGAGCCGGCCCAAGAACGGATTCTCGCGCGGCAAAGCGGCCTCTCTGGAGCGATCGAGCGGTTCCAGCAATGGATGGCGGACCCGGAATCGCCGGTGCGGGCCGTTCGCCGTCAAGATGCCAAACCGGGCGAATTCACCGACTCTCCAGAAACGTTGGCGCCCGCTCTGCGGAAAGCCCTGCTGACCCGGGGAATCGACCGTCTCTACATCCATCAGGCCGAAGCCTTCTCCCACGCCTCGTCCGGACGCAACGTCGTAATCGTGACGCCCACCGCCAGTGGCAAGACGCTGTGCTACAACCTCCCGGTGCTGAACGGGCTTCTGGCGGATCCTAACGCCCGCGCGATGTACCTGTTCCCGACCAAGGCTCTGGCCGAAGACCAGTTGCACGAGTTCCAGGCCGCCGTCGACGCGATGGGTGAAGATCCGGAGCGCACAGCGCGCGGTGCGCACGAAGGCTCCAAGGAACCATCGCGCCGCGCTGCGTTGTGCGCGGGTCAAGAAATAAGAGCGTTCACATATGACGGAGATACACCACAAGACGCGCGCCGTGCGATCCGCGAGCGGGCCAACGTTATCTTCACCAATCCGGACATGCTGCACGCCGGTGTCCTGCCGCACCACACCAAGTGGGCCAAGGCGTTCGAGAACCTGCGTTACGTGGTGATCGATGAACTGCATTACTATCGCGGCGTTTACGGCAGCCACCTGGCGAACCTCCTGCGCCGGTTGAAGCGCGTGTGCGAGTTCTACGGATCGTCGCCCCAATTCATCTGCTGCTCCGCGACCATCGCCAATCCCAAGGAGCTGGCTGAGGCTCTGACAGGAGTTCCCTTCGAGCTGGTGGACCGCAACGGCGCGCCCTCCGGCGATAAATACGTGGTGTTCTACAATCCGCCGGTGGTGAATCGCGCGCTGGGGATCCGCCGCAGCTATTTAAACGAGACGCGGCGGATGGCGCGCGAACTGCTCGATCGGGGCCAGCAGACGCTGGTCTTCGCGAACAGCCGCCTGGCCACCGAAATCCTGCTTACCTACCTGAAGGATGACTATTCAGGTACCCATTCAAGCGTTAGGGGGTACCGCGGCGGATACCTCCCCAAGGAACGGCGCGAAATCGAAGGCCAGTTGCGCGACGGCGACATACGCGCCGTGGTAGCGACTAACGCGCTGGAGCTGGGCATAGACATTGGTTCGCTGGACGCCGTGGTGATGGCCGGTTACCCGGGGACCATCGCCTCCACCTGGCAGCGCGCGGGACGGGCGGGCCGGCGGCAGACCGCCTCGCTGGCCGTGCTCGTGGCCTCCAGCGCGCCGCTCGATCAGTACATCATTGAACATCCGGAGTACTTCTTCGAACGTCCTCCGGAGCACGCCTACATCAATCCTGACAACCTCGAAATCCTGCTCGCTCATTTAAAGTGCGCGGCCTTCGAGCTGCCCATCCGCGACGGTGAACCATTCGGCCAAAACGATACCGGCGACTTGTGCCGCTTTCTCCGCGATCTCAAGCTTCTGCACCATTCAGGAGCCTCATGGCACTGGACCTCCGACAGCTACCCCGCGGATGCAGTGAGCCTGCGCTCGGTTTCGAGCGACAACTTCGTGGTGGTGGACGTAACGGGCGATCATCAGGTGATCGCCGAAGTATCCTTCACCGCGGCTTTGACGACGTTACATGAGAAGGCTATCTATCTGCACGACGCGCGGCAGTACCAGGTCGAGCGCTTCGACTACGAAGGTCGCAAAGCCTACGTACGCCGCGTGGATTCCGATTATTTCACCGACGCCATCGACTACACCCAAGTCAAGGAGCTCGAAGAAGTAGAGTCGTCCCCGGCAGGCGGCGTCAAAGTGGCCCACGGAGACGTGCGTTTGAACCGGCAGATCGTGGGCTTCAAGAAAATCAAGTTCTACACCATGGAGAACGTGGGCGCGGGAGACCTCTCGATGCCCGAGCAGGAGATGCACACCACCGCCTTCTGGCTGCATTTCCCAGCCGAGTTCCTCGGTCGCTTCGCTGATCTTTCGCCGACGGACCGTCAGGGCGGACTCGGTGCCCTTGCTGCGCTCCTGCGTACCGTAGGAGCTCTCTGTGTCATGTGCGATCCGCGCGATCTGGGCGTATCGGTCACGGAAGATATCGCCGGAAGCCTCACTGCCTTCGAGCCGAATCTGTACCTTTATGATAACTATCCGGGCGGCATCGGCCAGAGCGCGGCGCTTTTCAAACTGGCTCCGCAGCTGCTGGACGGCGCGGCGAAGCTTCTCGTCGCGTGCCCCTGCGAATCGGGCTGCCCGAGCTGCGTCGGCCCCATCGGCGAGGTGGGCGAGCGCGGCAAAGAGGTCGCGGGAAGGATTCTGCAGGAGCTTGTTTTTCGAGAGCTGAAATAGACCGTCTGTACCGGTCCGTACCCATCCGAAGCTCCTTAAACGTCTATTTGTTCACAATGACTTGCGGCCGTAGAATCCGGCTGTAGGTGAGGACCGCCTCATTACGGGATTTTAACGGCTCCTTACGCACGGAATCTGTGGGCGCAGTGCCAAAATATATGTACAGGGTGTACCCGCTTGGTTAATGGCTTGTTTCAAAAAAGCTCGTGGAGCGCTCCGACTGTCTTCCTAACTGGGGCGACAGGTTTCCTGGGGGGCGCATTTTTATCCGATCTGCTCCAGTCCTCGTTTGACGGAGAAGTGGTTTGTCTGGTGCGGGCCGATGACGACGATACCGCTGAAGAGCGGGTTCGCCGCTCCGTAGGCCGGTTTGGCGCGCCGGAGCGGCTTCCCAAGAATGTAAAGGTACTGCGCGGCGATCTTCTCTCGCAGGACTGGCATGACTCGCCGTATCTCGATGGCGTCACCCATGTCCTCCATCTGGCGGCCAGCACGTCCTTCGGCAACAGCAGGGCCATCCGCACCACCAACGTCGGCGGCGCGCTCTCGGTCGCCAAGGCCATGCGCGGACGGCGGCTCGAGCGCTTTCTCTATACCGGGACGGCGGCGATTTGCGGGGCATCGCCCGCGCCGGTGGTCCACGAAGACGACTATCCCGATGAGCGCGCCACCCACTTGGTGGCTTACACCCGCAGCAAAGCGGAAGCCGAGCGACAGCTCATCGAACACTTTTCCGATTTACCTCTGGTAATCGCACGGCCGTCGATCGTCGTGGGCCACACGGAATTCGGCTGCAGGCCGTCGGGCAGCATCTTCTGGGTTTTGCGCGCCGTGGAAGCGTTGCGTTTCATCACCTGGGATCCTGAGAACCGCATAGACGGCGTCCCGGTCGACTGGGCCGCATCGGCGTTGAGGCACCTGCTCTTCGCGCCGCGCCTGAAACACCAGCGCTATCATGTTTCGGCCGGAAAAGGCGGTTCGGTGCGATGGAAAGACCTGGCAGCCGAGTACGCAGCCCTGTACGGCGGAGCGTCGCAGGACCGGTATGAGGTCGGCGAAATGCGCCAGCTGACTGCCAAACGCATTAAGCAGGCCGTCGGCGACGGCCACCCGCGCCATCTTCTGCACGCCTTGGAGCTGTACTACCGGTTCTGTTCGCGGGACCTGGTATTCGACAATTGCCGCCTGTTGAAGGAAGGCATCCCGGCTCCGCCGCGGTTCACCGACTACATGCGGGTCTGCGAGGAGTTTTCCGCTGGCAGCATCTATGAACAGATGCGCAGCGATCTCGAACTCTCGCTGACGCTGGCGTGAGCTGGGTCATCCTATTCTTCGCGATCGTGTTTGAGGTGGCCGGCACGCTGACCCTCAAATTCACCGAAGGCATGACGCGGCTGTGGCCCACTGTGATGATGTTCGCCTTTTATCTGGTCAGCCTCTTGGGTCTTTCCCTGGCCGTCTCCCGGATTCCCGTGGGCACCGCCTACGCGGTCTGGTCGGGCGTGGGGACGCTGATGGTGGCCATCATGGGCGTCCTGTGGTTCAAGGAGCAAGCGACCGTGCTCCGCTGCGTCTCCATGCTACTGATCGTGATCGGAGTGGCCGGTTTATATCTCACGGGCAGCAATCACTAGCGCCGGCTCCGATGGTGCCCGGGGTGGGACTTGAACCCACACTCTCCTTACGGAAAAAGGGATTTTAAGTCTTTTCTGGATGTTCGTAAGCGCATGTATCTACGCAAGTTATAAGTTCGGACCCGCGAAACTGTGTAAGTGAATGTGTAAATTCCGCCACTCCCGGACTTCTCGCGCCTCTCGGAACATCTTCGAATTCGGAGGTGTTGATCATTCCGTTGCGGAAAAATCGCAAGTAACGCCTTCCCGCGGCTTGAAGCGGCAGGTACATCGCTTCAATTCAGCTCCCAGAGCGGACCGGCATACGTCAAACGCCTCCGCGTCTTTATGACGCAAGGTCAGCAGAGAAGAAAGATTCTGCCTCGCCTCCGAAAGAGAGAGCCTGAAGGCTTTCTCGTAAGTATCTGGCTTGCCGTCTGGCTCAGGCGGCCTGTCTTTCCAGTTATTGGAGCGAAGATCTTCCTCGCGGTGTCTTACCACGCCACGGAGATGGATCTCCGCATTCTCCATGTCACCGCACGTTGCTTCCAAGCGGCCCACGCTGAAAACCGGGCTTATATTATTCACTTCCTCTTGCCCCATAGTCTTCTTGAGCACGGGTAAGCCGTCGCACGGTCGATGCGCTTCCTCATAAGCTTGAGCGATGACCTGAGCGTGAAACAAGTTATCGGTCATCGACGCTGCGCGCGAGCAAGCCTTCACGGCTTCCTCTACATCTGTGCCGTCCCTCACACCGGTGGCGCAAAACATCGTCCATGCGTCCTCGTTCGCAGGATTCAGTTTCACGGCGCGCCTTGCTCTCGGGAAACTCTTCGCACTAAAATCTGCTCCCGCCAAAAGTTTGCGACTGATGGTGTTCCGCGCACCCTGAGGAAGCGCCATCGTCACAGCGTCCATCGGTGCCCACGACACCGCCGCAAAGTACCCAATCACCAACATTAGCGGCACGCCGACACCAAAACCTATCGACGCTTTACGCACCAGTCCGAACTGAGAACCGGTGGCGCCTGAAGTATGCGTAGTCGTCTCGCTCCAATACAGTGAGGTCGAGAATGCTAACCACCACCCGAATGTAAGCATCGGAGAAAGGGTGTCGGAGTCGATTTTCGCGACACCGCGATCATATCCATCGAACAGATGGAGAGTAAGAGCCACTAGCAACGTCAAGGTCGCACAAAAGACGACTGCCCAAAACCAACTCGTCCGGCGACGTGCTCTAAACCAAAACAGTTGCACCAGCAGCCAATATCCCGAGGCTCCGATTACCGAGCCGGTGACAAGAATCGCGTCGGCGCTCAGGTCGTTCTCGCGCAGAGTGTCAGCCAAAGGAATCCACACTGCGGACCCGATCAACCCCATCAACGGTGTAACGGCGCTCAGGACTGTAGCGAGCGTGATAAACCCTAGGAAGCGAAGGGCCGTTCTCCGACCTTGCAGCGAAACGACGATGCTCGTTGCATGTAGAGCACCCATCAGCGCGTAATGAAGAAAGTTAAAGTTGGAGATCCAGACAGGGAGGCGAAAATCCCTGACGACCCAAAATATGACCGCCGCGACGGCTAAGGCTGTGAAGTGAGTGCGGTATTGGATCGCCTTCATAGCAGGGCACAGTGTAACAGGACTCTATCTTTAATTGTGCGCCCTGCGATCTCTTTGGTTTCGAGGCCCGGGCAAAGTGACGTATGGTGCGGGCGGAGGGACTTGAACCCTCACGGACCTTGCGGTCCAACGGATTTTCATACCCTGCTACGGCTTTCGCCGCCCCTGCTGTCTTGCCAGGGTTTGGGGTCTGGACTATCCCTTCACCGTACCCGGATTTGGCTCCGAGTCTCAGGTGCTGCCCGTCTAGTCTCTACACCTTTCCGGCCGTTTCGGGCCGGGCTTGGCTCGGGATCGCCATTTCACAGGGTTCCCCGACTTTGAGCAGTTCTGCACCGCCGGTTTCCCGACGGGCACTCAAGTTCATTCGCTTAAGTCCGATGCGTCTGCCGATTCCGCCACGCCCGCACAGTTTCAAACGTAGCACGAAACAACGACTGACCAGATCGGACTTCTAAGTCCCTTGCGTCTGCCAATTTCGCCACCCGGGCTCGATTGATTATAGACCACTCACGCCCACTTTCCGCGGCGGCCCCCGAGCCGGCTTGCGCTTGGCAATTCGCGTGCTCTGCAAAGGGCATGGAAAACCCACACACCATCGATCCGGAGCGAGGCCAGCGCGACGCCATTTGCGCACGCTGCGGCGGGGACGCGGAATGGATTTTTGCCGATGGCGGGCGCACCCGCGTCCAAGTGACCTGTCCAAACTGCGGAAAGTTCGAGATGACTCGGGTTGAGTTTGACCGGGCTGAGTCGGAGATCCTCGAACCCGATCAGCCGTGGTGACCCGCGGCCTGCGCCAGGGCACGGCATATCGAGGGGCTCTTTTTGCGCCCCGCACACAATTTGGGTAAAGCGCCTAGCGTCGCATCGGCTGGAACGCTTAGCAACCTGAGCTCATCGTCACTTACCACGTAACGGGCCACTCCACCTCCCTCTCTTGAAGTCGTACAGTGGAGTCATAAAGATTCCCGATCGTTGTGCGATCTTCAAGAGAGCAGGAGGCATGTATGGCGAAAAGGGCGTTTCTGATTTGCGCGCTCGGCGCGATCGGATGTTTCGGGCAGCTCAGCCCCACCTTCTATCCCACCGGAGCACACGTCAATTTGTACTTTCCTCACCTGGCCGATGGAGGACCAGTTTCGTCGCAGTGGCAGACTGCCTTGGAATTTGTAAATCCCAGCCTGACCATGACTGCGCACGTGCAGCTCAGCCTGTACGCGGATGACGGGTTGCCGCTGAGCCTGGACTTCGGATCCGGCCCTCTCTCTATACAGACATTTTCGATCCTTCCGGGCGGCACAGTTACGCTGCGGAGCACGATCGCATCGCCCGCGCTGATCACCGGCCGGGCCGTCGCCACGTCCGACATCCCGGTGCAGGGGACCGTGCTTTTCCGGTTCATCGCCTTTGGCAGCACCTCGATTGAGGTCTCCGCGCCTCCGACCCTTCCCACGTCACGCTACCTTTCTCTCGCTACCAGTAGCCTCGGTATCGCCATAGCGAACATCGCCACTGCCGCGAAATCCTATCAAATCGCGGCCGTAAACTCCTCTGGAACCATTCTGTCGACCACCACGGTGGGAGTAGCCGGACTCGGCCATTATTCGTTCAACCTTTTTCAAGTGTTTCCGAGCCTGCCCACGAATTTCACCGGGTCCGTCATTATCACCCCTCAAATCCCTGGAGACCAGGTACTGGCCTGGACGCTGAACAGCGAGACCGGAGTCAATACGACTCTCCAGACCGGAGTCCTCGCTACGCTCCCCAGCGGGCAGCTGGAATGGCCCATTTCCCATCCCGACCGCATTCAGCTGGTCTTCAAGAGACTTCTGGCAGTCGCGCCGTCGCTGCTGGCGGGTTTGGGAAACAACCTCGGCCCGCAAACGGCGCCAAATCTGGTAATCGCTCCCGATGTCGCGGTCAATGCCTTTGCGAAACCGGATCAAACCGTTCAGATCAATCTTGCCCTGTCGGAACTGGTCAGCGATTCTCCCAGTGAACTGGCGTTCTTGGTGGCGCATGAGCTGGGCCACATCGCCCAGTTCCGTAGCGGCGCTCTCACGGTTCTCTTGCCCAACGATCCGGCGCACGTAGAGCCGGACGCCGACCTGATCGCGATGATTCTGGTTCTGAGCGCGGGTTTCGATCCTTACGGCGCCGGCGGCGCCATCGGCAAATTGAACATGGCATACGGCAGCTCCGGACTCGTGGCCCCGGCCTTCGATAATCTTTCGGACCCGACCACCGCGTTCAGCCCCGCGCGCATGAACTCGATGCTGGGGCTGATCACGACAGCGTGCACCAACTACGTTTCGTTGAGCGGGTATTGCGCGCCTTTCAAAGCGGTGATCCACCCGCATTTCTCAGGCTCCGCGCCGCTGTAAGCGGCTTTAAGCAAGGTTCCGCTTTAGCGGTTCAGGTATTCCACACCTGGCGAGCGGTATCCGCCACCAGCTCCAGCTTGCACCACTGCTGGTCGATCGATAGCAGGTTCCCGGCGGCCACGGAGGCGAAGCCGCACTGCGGGCTCAGCGCCAGCCGCTCCAGGGGAACGTAACGCGCGGCCTGGTCGATGCGGCGCCGCAAATCGTCCCGCGATTCAAGCTTGGCGTCTTTGGTCGTGACCAGCCCCAGCACCACCGTCTTTCTGGCCGGCACCCATCGCAGCGGCTCGAAACCACCGGAACGCTCGTCGTCGAACTCCAGCAGAAAACGGTCCACGTCCAGCGAGCCGAACAGCCGTTCGGCGATTACGTCATAGCCGCCCTCGGTGAACCAGCGGCTGCGGCTGTTTCCGCGGCAGATGTGCGCGGCCACCGTGACCCGGTCGCGGGGAACATCCTCAAGCGCGGCATTATCCCCAAGGATTCCCTCTGCTAG
>Ga0210400_10002635_pt1 | contig 16417 bp, 8 predicted proteins | sample IncBWH26MmetaG_FD_155456 | JGI IMG/M metagenome (GOLD analysis project Ga0210400, IMG submission 155456) | Forest soil microbial communities from Barre Woods Harvard Forest LTER site, Petersham, Massachusetts, United States - Inc-BW-H-26-M | ecosystem: Environmental > Terrestrial > Soil >... | reverse complement strand
GCAGCTTCGGACTGAGTAGCACATCCCGGTCTCTGCGCCCCTTGCCGCCTTGAATGTGAATCACCATGCGCTTGCTATCCACGTCGCTGACTTTCAGGCGCGTCAACTCTGCGTTCCGCACGCCGGTGGCGTAGAGCGTCATCTTCGTCCAGCGACAGCGGATTCCAATTGCACGCGCGTCGTGCATGCGCTGCGGAATAAGTTCGCCCATGGGACCACGCGGGCCGGGGCGGTCAACAACGAGTTCGGGGTGCCCACGCCGAAACGTTTGCGCGATGTGACAGCTCCAGCAGACTGGCCTGTGAGTCTCAAAGACCTGCGGCAGTTTTTCGGCAGGGAGATCGCTCCATTGCACCGTCTTGCGGTCAGGCCCCATTAACGCCGGCCGATCGTCGTGCCAATGGAGCTCGCCAAACGGCTTACGGCAATAGACGCAAGTTCGACCTCTGTACCAATCCGCAACCTCCGTCCCGACCAAGCAGTTCTGAGGATCCGCTCCGATTTGACTGAGGCATTCTTGCCCGCAGTCCTGCCGCTCCGGCCAGCGTAACGCACAACCTTGCTGTTTGCTTTTCTCAAAGCGGCCGGAACTGCGCGCGTGTAGATATTCATTGTCGTACGAAATATTCAGACTAGTTCTATGCCGCGAGTCTCCGGGATCCACAATGCGCTTGCGGCCGCTAACGCGAAAGATACGCCGCACATGGCGAAACTCCAAGACAGACCTCTAGTCTGGCTCACGCTGCCGATCAATAGAGGAGCCAAAGCACCGAAGGCGCGCGCCAGGTTATAGGAAATTCCAAGGGCTGTTGCGCGAATGGGGGTCGGGAACAGTTCGCTGCCGATGATTCCGGAACCCGTGAAGAACCCGGTGCCAAAGAATGCTGCCAACGAGGCAGCAATCAATATCGAGACCGGATGCCGCGCCGCCGCGAATACAGGCACGAAGATCGCGGCGGCAACGAGATAGAAAATGAGCGTGCGTTTGCGCCCCTGCCAATCCGCAAAAACGCCGAAAAGAAGATATCCCGGCAGCATTCCCAGAAGATTCAGGACCACCAAAAAAGAGGCCACGCTGAACATCTGAAAACCTCGTCCGCCTTGAGAGACCGGCAACCCCAGGTAAGCGGGAATCCATGTAAAAAGCCCCCACCAAGCGAACATTCCAAAAGTGTTCATAGCCACGAGCGCGATCAAGCGCGGGAACGCGGCGCGCCACAAAGCCGATTTCTGTTGCTGATCCTCCAATGGTGCCCTCCTTTGGCGTTTCCAGAGGTCAGGTTCCGGAACATCGTGCTGAATCCAGAAGATGACTATCGCGGGCAGCACGCCCACGAAGAATACCCAGCGCCAATTCGCGTGCGCCAGAACAACTCCTGCGACAACGGCAGCAAGCGCATACCCAACCGCCCAACTGCTTTGCACGATCCCCATTGCCCGACCCCGCCACGCAGATGGCCACGTTTCCGCCACCAACGTGGCCCCCGAGTTCCATTCGCCGCCCATGCCCAGCCCCAGAAGAAATCGGCATACCGCCAAAGCTAGGACTGTGGTGGTGAACCCGCAAGCAAAGGTAAATAGGGAATACGTAAGAATGCTGAGGCTCAGCATCTTTCGGCGGCCGTAGTGGTCCGCTAGGAGTCCAAAAATGAAGCTGCCGATCGCCGAGGCCACCAGGGTGACGCTGTTCAACAAACCCGCAGCACTTTTGCTCATGCCGAACTCCCGCATGAGCGTGGCCAAGACAAGCGAATAGAGCATGATGTCGAAAGCGTCGAGCATCCAGCCCAGACCAGCCGCAATCAGCGTGCGGCGCTGAGCTGAAGTCGTGTCGCTCCAGCGGAAGCGAGTGCGGATAGCCTCGCTTTGCACGAGAGATAGCGGAGCCGTGTCATGCACGAGGGGCACCGGCGCAAAAATCCGTGGAATTGAGCCGCTGCAAAATTTGCGGTGTAGTCAGCACACTCCTCCAAGTCGCGGACGTCGGCGAGACCGCCCTTGAATCCGCTCTCGCGGCTTGCCGTTGGCGCGCCTACTTGCGTTCTGCTGGAGCATTCGCCGCTTCCGACGGCGGCAGGAGCGGCCGCTTGCGCTCAAGTTTCCACTCGACGCCATCCGGCCCCGACTTCTGTGTACGTGTGACATGGAGGGTTGCTTGCGCCAGATAGTTCAGATGGACCAGATCGAACGCCAGCCCAGCCGAGGACACGAGTCTTAGGTAATCTCCGTGAGCCGTTTCGTCAGGCGCTTCCGTGTAGCCGTCATCCCACGTGATATCAGGGGAGATGCCATCGCCGGCAATTTCCTCGGAAGAAGCGGGGGAACCCTTGAGCGCCATGTAGATGCGTATGCCTCTAACAACGGGCTGAGCCATGTAGCGAGGATCCCAACGTCGGCCGAATCGCTGGTAGCGCGCATTCATGCGGTCTTCCAGAGGGAGCAGACCAGGCACATTCCGTTCCGCTTCGACGATCCGGTCGCGGAGAGCAAAGGCAATCTTTTGCCCATTGGGGTGGTTGGCATCCCGCAGGTAGTTCAAGCTGGTGAACCATCCTCGCGGGAGCCACCATTCGCGTCCGGCTCCGGCCTGCCGGCTCATCACCCATCCGGTGTAATCGGAAAACGGTTGCACCCATTCATGGGACGGGTATCCGTGCGGGTTCAGGAACGCGTCCGGCAGCCACGCTTTGATCAGCTGCGGACGCGTGCGGGATTCCGGATAAATTGGATCGGTTTCCTTCTGGTCTTCGACAACATCGGCTGACAGAGACCCGTGATAGCCGGGATGCAGCAGGTTATCCGGCGTGATCTTCGCGAGATCTACCGAAAGCTGTGCTCCGTCGCTATTGTCGATCGGATGCAACACTACGTTGACCTGTTTCAGCAACGCGCGGGTCTTGGGGTCAGTAACCAGCAGCTCGCCGAGCCTGTCAACGTGGCTGGTGCTGGAAACCTCATTCGCATGTTGCCGCCCTGAATAGATCACGGAGGCTTTTAAGGTGGTCTCTTTCGCCCAGGACCGCAACGCGGAAGACGAGGGCACGGTTACGTCAGCGGCCCACATATTTTGGCCGAGATAACTTCTGCCCATCCAATACGCGTTAACTCCGGGATAAGTCGCCAATCGAGCCAGGATGGCCGCATTTTCGTCCGGACTAATCGGTTCGTCCCACTGGACGATGGGTGTTCCGGTGTTCCCTTTCGCATAATCGGAAATCATCGGCCGCGAATTCTTAGGGGGCGTGACCTCCCAAGTTACATAAGAGCCCGGGACGGGGATTTTCTCGTCGGCATCAACGGGGCGCGGCAGCTCGAAGCGTACGGCCATTTGGGAAACATGCGGGTAGGCGAGATCATATGTGTAAAGGCCGGCCGCATGCATCTGCTTCAGCCAAGACACTTGCCCTTTGCCCTGCTCAACTGAGAAAACGGTGTGTTCGACACGGTCCCGCAGCTCTACCTTCGTCCACTCTTCATATTCATCGCGGAGAAAGTCGGCGGGCAGTGACCAAGTGAGACTCTCGACCCTGGAAAAACCATCTTTGATACGAGTCTCGATCAATCGAGGTTGGAATGGACCCTCGAGAGCGGGTAGGTTGCGCTCGCGTTCATGTCGCCTGCCCTGGTCATCAGTCCAACTGAAGCGCACGAGAGGATTTGCGGCGGGCTTCCCATAGAACTCGATCCGCACGTGTCCGTCCTGCCCGTCCTCGGAAGCATGCACGATCGGCAAAATGCGTCCTGGATAGTCAATGGCATGATCGGCTTCGAGGTGCCCCATCATATTAATGAAATTTCCCGTGACATAGAACGTGTCCTCTTGCAAAGCCTCCAGCGTCGAGATTCGCTCCTTGTCGACACCAATATTGTAGTCGGGCTCGCTGAGGTGAATATCGAGGCGCAAGGTATCGAACAAGGGCTGGTATTCGGGCCGAATGTGGCCGTGATCCTGCGACAAGATGAATTTATAGATTTTCGGGAGCGTGTCACTTTGATAGTGAGCCCAGAACTCCTCAATATCCGTCTTGATTCGCTCATCGAGGAGGACTTCTTCTCCGCTGGTGAAGCGGACCCAGCCGGTCTCGACGGTCACCTGTTCATATCCGGGCATAACGTCGTTGTAGGGCTGCGTTGCCGTGGCTACCCGGAAACCGCGGCTGAGAATCTCTTTGCCTGTCCCGTCAGCGACCCGCACACGGTACGTGGGGTCGGAAGGCAGTGGCTCAAATTCATCAAACGTGATCTTCTCCAGAGGGACATTGAGCTTTTGCGCTAGCAGCTCATCGACTGGGTATAGTTCCTGAATCCACCGCGCCGATGTGGACATGGCCCGGATGTCGGTGGGATCAATGTCTTTCGCGAATTCGATTCGCACGCTGCCGGTGGACTTTCCCGCCAGTTCCGGCACGATTTCATCCATCAGCCAGCTGTAGCCTTGCTTATACGCAGACAGGACTTCAACATGTACCTCGGAGCGGTTGGCGCCGGCGCGAATGAGGATGTCCTCAATCTGTCCCGTCAGCCTTTGGCGTTCCTGCGGCCCTTCGCTCACGCGCGCGACAATCGTCACCGGCTGGCCGGGCTTCATTTTCGAAGCCGCCGCCGCTACCGCTTCCTTCAGGCGGCGCCCTTCCCATGGTATGACCAAATCCTCGGTCAAAGCTGGAACGCCTTGGTGAAAGGCATGTGATGGACTCTGGTAGTGCAACGAAGGATTCGATTCGCAGCACTGCGTTCCTGCATGCAGGCTGCCCGTCGTCACTTGAACGGGAGAAACGTGGAGATCTTGCTCGAGGGTCTTGCGGACGAAGTCGCCGAGCCCCGGATCAGCCAAATCGACGTAGACTTCGGCCTTGACATCCCGGATTCCCGGAGCATCGTGCGATTCGCCGGCTAGCTCGCGCGCCCAACGATCGAGGTGGTAGAGAGCGACCGAAGCCTGCCCGACGCCGGAATGCAAGGAAAAGAAACGATGCAGGTCGTATCGAATCTCATCGAGAGATAGATACTGCTTGCCCACATCCCATAAGCTCGGAAAGCGCCCAGAGAGAAGCTTGAGGGCGACCACGGATCCTACCCCGTCTCCTCGAACCAGAACCGCTCCGTTCTTCTTGAAAGCGTTGTCCACCACGTCTAGTTCGCCTTCGTTGGGGGAAAGCGCAGACGGCGCCTCGTCGGCCGCGGCTTCATCGGCCTGCAGTCTTTTCTCTACTTCATCTGACACGGCCGTCCCCGTCGCGACGATGACGGGCGCCTTCACTTTCTTCGGCTCGGCCTCCGCGGCGGGAGAAGCCAGCGGAAGAGTGATGCCGGTGCCCTCCAAGCCGATGCGCGCTGCGAGATTTGCCATCGCCACACCTGATGCTCCTGCGGGAACGTAGAGATGTGCCTTTAGGGACGAGGGAACTGGCATCTTGGGAGAACCTTTGAACAGACCTTTTGCCGTGTAAAGGGTTCCTAGATCCAATTGCAAAACTTCTTCTTCTTCGGGCTCCTCTGGTTCTTTCTTTGCGGATTCATCTTTGGCAGGCGGCTTTGGTGTGATTACATCTGCCATCGGCTTTGGGTTTACAGCAGAGATGGGGGTTGCACGGCCCAAAACAATCAACTCATGCACAGAAGAAAGACTGGGAACAGAAAGCGCTGCGGTCAGGGCTGGTACAGAAACTTCCCCGGTGGCACGGAGAAAAATGCGACGAAGCCCTTGCTTGCCTTGCGCATAAGTGACGCCTAACAATTCCACCTTGGTTCCGTGGGCGGCGGTGGTCACAGCGTCCGCTATGGCCGACAAGAGGTCTCCCGGCAATTCCCATTGATAGGGAGAGCGCGCAGAAAAGGAGTTGGCCGCAAGAAGCAGACCCGCATCGTCATTTCCGATAACGGCTAAGTCATTGCCCGCGACGAAGACGCCACCTTCACCCTTCTCCAAACCGGTGATCAGCGGAGCGAGTGTTTGTTGCGCCGCGGCAGGAACCGCCGACTTTCCGATCCAGACTCGTGGCCCGTCTTTGGGAGCTTCAGAAGCAGTCACAACCAGCGGGAGAGTGAGTCCCGCCGAACCGTAAGCTAGGCGCGCCGCCCAATTGGCGGCCGCAGCATTCTCCGTAGAGGTGGGAGTAGAAGGCACCACGATCTTGCCGTTGATCGCGTCCGGCAAGCCATCGCCATTCGTGTCGGCGATCATCCACCCCGTCGCGAAGGCATTGCTCAGACGGTCATTTGTGCCCGGCAAATTCTGAGCCGACACGTGAAGTCTCAAAATTGAAACGCTGGAGACCAGCGCCATGGCAATTAAACACAAAACGACAAAGCGCTTCATCACGAACTCCTAAGTGGGCGTTGGTGGAACGTGCAAGCGTTCAGAAGAATCACGCAATCGACAAATCAAGAGAAGTCGTCCCGCACGTTCAAGGAGCAATCCCTGTTTGAATATCTTGGGAAAACGATCAAAAGACAAACCGGGCCGCCAGTTCTGCTTGTTGTAGGTTACTGGCCGCGCTGATGGTGCCGAATCCGGTTGGCGATGCGGCGTTCGTGACATAGCCGCTATTGCCCGCGGCCACTCCGAGCAGGTTCTCGTGGCCGAAAAGGTTGAAGACCTGAGCGATGACTTCCAGGTGGCGCTGCTCCTTCACAAAGAACGAGCGGGAGAGATGCAGGTCAAAGCTGTTGTAAGGGTTTGTGTTGATCATACTTGATGTCACTGGCGACAGCCCCAAAGTGGCGCGATACGCGTTGACGGCAGTGAGACTAAGATCACGGTTGCCCTGGTTCCTTGATGTTCCTGGAACGTACTGTTGCGTGCCGTCTGGATCGAACGTAGCTGCCAGCGCACTAAACGGCGCTGATGACTTCGCGGTCCATATCGCTCCCAAGGTGAGTTTCAACGGCAACTCGACGGTGCCGGACGTAACGATCACATGCCGGCGGTCGACGCTGCTGGGGCCCCAGTCCAGATTCGTATCGGCATAGTTTGTAACTTGGAGCTGTGGATTGTCGTCTGTTGCAGAGGAAAGCGTGTAGGACGCGGTGAACATAAACCGATGGCTAAAGCGCTTGTTTGCCTGGACAAACAGTGCTTTGTACTTGGCCTGCGCGGTGGACTGCTGCTGCAGAATGGTGCCCCATGCGGGTAGTGGACGGATGCCGGTGACCGGATCAGGGAAATTCAAGTCGAAAAGGCGGAAATCGTGCAAGAAATGCTGATATACGCCGCTCACCACGACGGCAAAATCGTTAGTGAACTGATGCGAGTATCCAATGTTGAACTGCTCCGAATATGGATTCCGATAGTTCTGCGAGAGGACTGTTACGTTCGGCGGCGCATTCGAGCAGAAGCTATTCGGGCTTAGCCCGTTGAACGGGTCTGGGTAACTCGGATTTGAAATAATGATGTTGCATTCCGTGAGGTTACGGTTTTCGTTGAAGTTCAGGAGCGTCTGAATATTGTTGTAGTAAATGCCAAATCCAGCTTTGAAAACGTCCCTGCCGTTATGGAAAGGATCCCAGGCAATACCGATGCGAGGGCCAAAGTCCTTATCGGTTCCTCTCTTGCTCGGATTGCCGATGAAAGGAATCGGTTGAGGAAACGATTTGAGATTTAGGTCTTGGTTCGCCGACCCGAGCTCTTTATCGTAACGAATGCCCAGGTTCAGCGTGAGTCCTGGACGAACTCTCCAATCGTCCATGGCGAAGAAACCGAGTTCCCACGAGGGTACGCTGGTGGTGACAGCGGGGATCGTCGCCGTGAAGAGAATTGGATTTTTTAACCCCGCAATGGTAGCGGGATCGTTGGGATTGAACAATTGATCTTGGCCGAAGGTAAATGTCCCACGCACATTAAATGCGGTCGAGTCAATGAACGGAACATAGTTCACATCGGTCCCAAAGCGGAGTGTATGACTCCCCTTTTGCACGCTCATTACATCGCTTCCTTCGTAGCGCTTCTCGACGCCATCCTCCTGGTATCCTGCGCCATAAAAGAAGCTGGGGAACGAATAGGCAGTTTGCAGTTGCGCTGTAGCTGCCGGAGAAGTGGCCAGCGTGTTTACGTCCGTATAGATATGACCTGGAGGTCCCAATTGATACGAGGAGTAAGCATACTGGAACCGGAGATCGTTCACGATCGTCGGCGTGGGCGTCCACGTATGGCCTCCGACGATGGAATGCCGCGGAATTAGACCGTCGTAACAGAATTGCTCAAACTGCGCTCCGCAGCCTTGAAACGTCAGCTTGTTCCATTCCTGCGCATAGCGCACGAAGACTGACTGATTGTTGCTGATCTGGTGATCGACGCGCAGGGTAAACATCTGGTCGGTAAGTGGCTGGTTGAAAGTGCCTTGGTTCGAACCGTAGAATTGCGGCAGGGACGTAAAGATGGTGTAAGAACTGGCCGTTTGCGTGCGCTCATAAGCCACATAGTAGTGAGTCCGGTCTTTAATAATCGGCCCACCGATGTCGCCCCCGAACTGATTTCGATTGAAAGGATTTCCGGTGTGCTCAAGTTGCTCCGCTTGTTGTTGGAACTTGTTGTCGCGATTCAGTCGCTCATTGCGCCAATACTCGAACACCTCGCCGTGAATTTTGTTCGTTCCACTCTTGGTCGCTACCGTCACCAATCCACCCATGTACAAGCCGTACTCCGCCGGATACTGGGCCACATAAACCTTGAATTCCTGCACCGCGCCTTCAGGAAAATTCTGGCGGGGCTCGCCTTGCTCAGCCCATGTATTTCGGACGCCGTCCACCATGAAGCCGTTCGCGTAGAAGTAACCGCCTCCACCCACCTGAACGTTGTTGTAAAACGTGCGCGTGGCATCCTGCGACGTGCCGGGCTCAAGCAGCGCCAGATTCAGATACTGCCGCGTATTGATCGGAAGCGTGGTGATTTGCATCTGATCGATGAGACCAGAAACATCTTGTGAGCTGGTGTCGACTACCGGTGTCTCCCCGCTTACTTCCACGGTCTGTTCTGAGCTACCGACCTTGAGCGTGACGTTTTCTGTGACGCTGGTCCCAAGGTTGATGACCAAATTCGTGATATTTTCGGTTTGGAAGCTTGGCGCCTTGACGGTGATCTTATAGGTACCCGGATAGACGGGAGAGAACCTGTATTGGCCGTCGGTTTGCACGGAGATGATGTGTGTGACGCCGGTAGCTATGTTGGTTAAGGTCACCTGGGCATTGGGAATGGCCCCGCCCGAGGCATCGGTAACCGCACCGATGATTTCCGCGTCGTTTGCTTGCGCGAACGCACGCGGAGCGGAAAGGGTCAACAGCGCCGTTAACGCCGCCAATTGCATCGTCAAAAGACGTGCAAATCGTGGATAGATTCTCATCGCTACACCCCTTCGAACCGCTGGCCCCGAGCGCCGCAACAGAATTGGTGTTCGGCGTAGGAGCCAGTCGTCACTGCGGTGGCGTAGCGTATACCGCAAGACGTCCGATCTGTCAACAGGTAATTGTGCTCGAGTCCTAGCGGTTGAGTTTTTCATATTCTGAATCACTTTTTGTGACTTTACTTGACAATTGCACAGAGATACGATTTAATCCGCAACCTTCGGTATACAGTAGGTTTTCACTCTTCGACTAATGATGACATCTGAACGCTTGTACAGAAGCCTCAAGCAAGACATCACCACGTGCGTTTTGGTGCCCGGCACGCCTTTTTCCGAAGCCGAACTTTGCCGGCGTTATCGCGCAAGTCGCACGCCTGTGCGCGAGGCTTGTCGGCACCTGGAGCGTGAAGGGCTGATCAAGATCATTCCCTTTCGGGGCTACTTCGTTGCGCCCCTGACGCTGGCCCAGTTTCACGATCTGCACGAAGTGCAATTGATCGTGGATCCGGCGGCGGCAGGCCTGGCAGCTGTGCGCGCAACGCCGGCGCAGTTACGCTCCATGGAGGAATGCGCTAAGTACCAATATCGCGTCGGAGTTAGGACGAGTTACTATGCTTTCCTTCAGCGCAACTTTCAGTTGCATGTCGGCATCGCGCAGGCCTCGCAGAACGCAGACCTAATTGGAATCGTCACTTCCATCCAGACTCATTTGATGCGCTTCTTCTACTTGATCATCGCCATGGATGCATATGGAGTGGAACTCGTCCAGGAACACGAAAAAATCGTGGCGGCGATTCGCGGGCGTGATCCGCTTCAGGCTCAACGGTATTCTTCGGAACATATTCGCAACACAATTCGGCGCAGCGCCGGACTGTTTATGACTTCCACCGAAGCACGCCTGGGTGAACTGATCACCGATTCCGAGTTACTGCGAAGCTTCCGGAAGGGGAGCGCCGCATCTTGGGACGAAATTGCGACGCCAGATTCTCCTCGCGCGAATCCAAAATTCTTGGGAAAGGCAGACGCGGCGCTTTTTCGCGCCGGCCGTGCAAGTATCACCGTAGACTTTGATTCGACTGGCAAGAAACGTTTGCAGTAAGAGCCGACCTCTATCGTCGGGAAAATTTCATGCGATCGGGAGACGGGCAAGAGCTGCACGACAACTCTGGAAGAGTTATGACCTGACATGCGCATTGCCATCGACACGGGCGGCACGTTCACCGACTGCATCTACCGGGAAAAGGGCGAGATTCGCGTGCTGAAGATATTTTCCACGCCGCAGAATCCCGAGGAAGCCATCCTCCAGGCCCTGCGGCAAATCTCTCTCGATCCGGGAGCAGCGATTCGTCATGGCACGACGGTGGGAACCAACGCTTTGCTTGAGCGAAAAGGAGCCCGCGTCGCCTTCGTGACCACGTCTGGATTCGAGGACGTCATTGCCATTGGACGGCAGGCTCGGCCTCGACTGTATGACTGGTTTGCTTCTCCCACTCCGCCTTTGGCGAAGGAAGACATGCGCTTTGGGGTCGCGGAGAGAACACTTTTCGACGGAACGCAGCTGGAAGCGCCGAATGCAGATGAACTCAAAAAGTTGGTTGAGAAGATCCGGGACGCAAAGGCCGAGTCCGTGGCGGTTTCTCTGCTGTTTTCTTTCGCAAATGCCGCAAATGAGGAATCCGTGGCCGGGGCTCTGGCGGAACTCGGATTGCCTGTTTCCGTCTCTCACGAGATCTTACCGGAATTCAGGGAATACGAAAGAAGCTCGACGGTTTTGGTGAATGCCTACTTGGCGCCCAAGATGAGCAAGTATCTGGATCATCTCTCCTCTGCCCTCCACTCTGTATGTGCGCGAGCCAAGCTCCATGTCATGCAGTCCTCCGGCGGGATTATTTCCGCCTCTGTGGCGTCCAAGGAACCTGTGCGCACGATCTTGTCAGGACCCGCGGGCGGCGTGGTCGGAGCATGTGCCCTAGCCCGAATGGCCAAAGTTTTTCGGATCATCACCTTCGACATGGGTGGAACGTCGACGGATGTGGCCCTAGCGGACGGCACCGACGGAACAGGACTGCGCATCACGAATGAGGCCCAAATCACCTCCATCCCTGTCGCCATTCCGACGCTCGACATTCACACTGTCGGAGCGGGCGGAGGGTCACTGGCCAGTTTTGACACCGGAGGTGCGCTGCGCGTCGGGCCGCAATCGGCAGGTGCCGACCCCGGACCGGTATGCTATGGCCGAGGTACACAACCGACGGTCACGGATGCCAACCTGCTACTGGGCCGCCTGGATCCGGACTTTTTCTTGGGCGGCAAAGTAGTGCTGGACGATCGGCGTGCGCGCCAAGTTTTTGAGGACGCCAAGGGACGGCTGGAAAGTGTCGAGGTCTTTGCCGACGGCATCATTCGTCTCGCCGAAGCTACCATGGAAAAGGCCTTGCGAATGATCTCCGTCGAACGCGGCCACGACCCTCGTGAATTCACCTTGGTGAGCTTTGGAGGCGCCGGACCGCTTCACGCTTGCGCGCTCGCGCGCTCCCTAAATATTCCTCGCGTGATGATTCCTTGTTTCCCTGGGGCGCTCTCTGCGCTGGGCATCTTCATGGCAGACATCGTTCGGGAATACTCGAAAACTGTCATGTTGCCTGTCGATCACCCAGACCTGGAAGGCCACATCCGCAAGTTGGAGAAGCGGGGAATCAAAGAGATGAAAGCGGAAGGTTTGAAGGCAGTGGCGATGTGCTCGCTCGATATTCGTTACGTGGGTCAGGGGTATGAGTTAAACATCGAAGCAGGAAAGAATTTGGCCTCGAGATTTCACAGCGCGCATCGACGGCGGTATGGATATGCCAACGCCCAGCGGCCCGTGGAAGTAGTGAACCTGAGGGTCCGGATGGTGGCTGTCACGCAGCCCGTTCGTTTTTCTCGTCAACAGCCGCGTCGCGGAAATGGAAACGGCGCGATCCTGAAAAAGCGTACGGTGTATTTCGATGGACGGCCCTATCGTGCGCCGGTTTACGATCGTTCCAAACTCGTCCCCGGGGACGCGTTCTTTGGCCCAGCCGTCGTTGTCGAATACAGTGCCACGTCCGCAATACCCCCGCATTGCCGGGCGCGCATCGATGAGTGGCGAAACCTAATCATTGAGGTGGATCGTGTCCGAAGTAGCCCGAGGTGACGCCGCAGGGGAATTGACGATAGCAGCACCGTCCCGCGCTGCAAAGGCAAGGCCGGTAGCTCGGACACGCCATCGTTCAAAACCTGCGAAAAACGCCGAAGCAGACCCGATCGAACTTGCCATCTTCAAAAACGCGCTGCACTCGATCGCTGAGGAGATGGGCACTACCCTTCGCCGAACTTCCTTCTCGCCCAACATCAAGGAGCGCCGCGACTACTCCAGCGCCTTGTTCGATCACGACGGCCGGGTGATCGCAATGGGAGATGACATGCCCGTGCACCTCGGCTCCATGCCCATGTCGGTTGAGGCGGCCTTGCGGTCGATCCGGTTCAACCCCGGAGACATCGCGATTCTCAACGATCCATTTGCCGGCGGCACCCATCTTCCTGATATCACCATGGTTGCACCGGTCTACATAGGCCGGGCCAAGCAACCCGCTTTCTACGTCGCCAACCGCGCTCACCACGCAGACGTCGGCGGCTCTTCCCCAGGCTCCATGGGATTATGCCGCGAGATTTATCAAGAAGGGATACGCATTCCGCCGCTGAAGATCATGACTCAGGGAACCCTCGTTCAGGATATTCTCGCGCTGATTCTGGACAACGTCCGAACACCGCGAGAGAGGGGCGGAGATCTTACCGCGCAGATCGGCGCGTGCCGCATCGGCGGACAGAGACTCGAAGAATTAGTTACCAAGTATGGCTACGTTCGGGTGGCACGAAATACGGCGGACCTGCTGGACTACTCCGAACGGTTGATGCGTGCCGAACTCAAGCGTCTCCCGGAAGGCGAATTTAGCGCCGAAGACTTTCTCGACGACGATGGGATCACGGATCGCCCCGTAAGGATTCGTGTCACAATTCGCCTGGATCCGAAACGTGCATCAGCGCACGTCGATTTCAGCGGCAGTGATCCTCAAGTGGAGGGCAGTGTGAATGCCGTATATGCCATCGCGTATTCGGCCACTTTCTACGCGTTCCGATGTTTGCTGCCGGAAGACGCAGCCTACACTGCGGGTCTGATGAGAGCTGTGGAACTCACGATTCCGGAAGGGACCGTGGTTAACGCTCGCCCTCCGGCCGCGGTGGCAGGCGGAAACGTGGAAACCTCCCAGCGAATCGTCGACGTCTTATTGCGAGCGTTGGCTCAGTTGGCTCCCACGCGCGTGCCCGCCGCCAGTTCCGGCACCATGAATAATTTAACCATCGGGGGCACCGACCCACGCAACGGCCATCCTTTTGCCTATTACGAAACGATCGCGGGCGGAATGGGCGCACGTCCCGACCGGGATGGTGTATCAGCCGTGCACACCCACATGACCAATTCGCTCAATACGCCTATTGAGGCTCTCGAGTATGCCTATCCGCTTCGAGTAAGAAACTATCGTTATCGTCGAGGTTCAGGTGGTGCCGGCAAGTTTCGTGGTGGCGACGGATTGCTACGTGAAATCGAGTTGCTTTCATCTGCCCAGGTGACAATGCTCGCCGACCGTCGCCGTTTCGCGCCTTATGGATTGATGGGCGGAGCTCCGGGAGCTCCCGGCCGAACTACGCTCTTGAGAAATGGGCACTGCGAGGAATTGCCCGGCAAGTGTACCCTCACCGTGCCATGTGGGGCCGTCCTTAGCATTGAAACCCCAGGTGGAGGCGGCTGGGGTACTCCAGAAACATAGCTGCAAAACATGATCGCGGTTTCATCTCCAGACCGATCTGCGCGAATTAGGTCATGTTCAGGTATGAACACGCGCGATCCCTCTCCCATTCGCTAAGAATCGAACGGCTCTCCAAGACGAAGCGCTTGTCTGCCGCTACTGCCGCCGAGATCTCGTCTTCTTCAAATTCTTTTCCGACCGCTTGTCCAAGGTCGAGAAAACAGTCTCGGAGTGGACTTCCTTTCCGCTTGACCCAAGGGCCGTCGCCACGACCACCGGAGTGCTCCCACACGAAGCAATCTTAATCTTTCTCAAATCGGTGGCTGCCGTGGCCGTACTGAAAATAGCGCGCCCCGATGCTGCGGGCGGCGTAAGAATGGTCGGCTAAGCACAAGGTGTCGGCCTAAGTAATTTCCGCGATCCCGATGATGTATCGGCTCAGCCAGCTCTTTTCGAGTAGTCTAGGTTATCCCTTCATCCTTGAGCGCCAAGAATCTCTCCCGGGGAACCCCGAGCGGTATACCTGTATATATAAGGATGGAGGAATCCGGACGCTTCCGCGGCGCTACTTGGTTCGGATTAGGCAGCCCGATCGTACCGCTGGTGCAGCCGTCCCAGTCGCACATGAGAACTGACGTGACCTGAGACTATGGTGCGAGTTCTGCCGTCTGGCGTTCCCTTCCCGAGTGCAAGATGCGTGCGGTCCCTCGTGGTAGTAGCGAATATACTCAGAGAGGAGACGTTTCAGGTGGCGTTCGTCAACTGCAATGATGTGATCCAGGAGATCACGGCGGCAGGAGATCCCTTACATTCATATTCACCATCTATAGGCAATCCAGTTTTTTCCTGACAGGCTTTGGGTTTGCTTTGAGTCTGATCGAGGTGCAGCCGATCTGGCGGCAATCAAGTGTCGTGTGCCTAATCCATTGGCGCAGCGACTTGTCATGCGCAACACACGCCGAATACAGAGTCCGAAGTAACCGGTGTTTGTATTCACAAAACCAGGGGTAATTCCTCGATTGCGACCATGACCACGAATCAAGGTCAGTTCACTTTCACCCATCTCGCAAGTCTGCCGCACAATCTTGCCAAGAGAGTTCCGTTGAACACGATTTCAGCCGGATGATAACCGTGAAGGTCAATTTCCATAATTTCCCTCTAATTCCCTTGAACTTGGCAGACGAGAGACTGTCCCCAAGAAAAAGAATAGTGGATCATCGGCCATTAACTCCAGGTTTCATGCGCTCGGCTCAATCCCGATCTCGTCATTGACAGCTTCTCTGAATCGCTGTTTGCAACCGAGATACTTTTCAGTGGTCTGCACTGAAACATGTCCAATAGAAACTGAATTTGTTCTAGTTCGCCGCCAGCACTGTGGTAGACGAGCACACAAGCACCGAAGATCGTGTGGTGCGACTTCGAAACTCCAAGAATTCCTGCGTACTGGTTGATGACGTGCCAGACCACCTTCTCTGTCATTTCCTCACCCCAACTCGTGCCCGTCCTACAGACCCGCCGAAAAAACCTGCCATCGACTACGCTTGCCGCCGTCAACCAGTCATCAATTGTTCGCTTTGCCCAGTCAGATACTGGAATGGTCCGAACATGCCTCGCCTTGCCAACCAGATCAACGACTGCCCAGTGGTCTTCGCGCCGTTGCAGATGCTCAAGGGTAAGGTCTGTCAACTCACGGCGATGTAGCCCACAACCCGAAAGCACAGCGAGAATCGATCGATCCCGCTTGCCCTTGAGCGTAGTGGGATCGGGGAGTGCCAAGTCGCTTCAAGCGACGTGAGGAGGTAATTAGCTATTGCGGGGTCTTCAATTTTGTCTCGGTGTTTCACTGCCCGCAGCAACAGATCACGTGCTTTGTCGTACTTCTTGCGGTCGATTTCCTCATGAATTACGGAAACACACTCATCTGCATCACTACCTGGCAGGCCGAGATCATCGCTTTGTGACAATTTTCGGCCTAGCCAACGGAGAATTTGCATCAGCGGGCGCTCGCTTCGGATGCTGCCTCTGGCGACTCTGCCTGCTCTGTCGTAACTCGCACAGCCTCAACTTTGAGGCCTTTGTTCATATCGAATCGCTGCTTACGATCTAGGCTCTTCACAAACTCTCGCGTGGCTTTTCCAAGCGCGCCCGCGATATTCGACGCATCAACTTTGATCGTGCGGCCTTCAGTACCTCCCTTGCGATCTTCATAGCTCAGCGTAACGTTGTACGTGTTCATTTATTGAGCCTCCCTTT
>Ga0210400_10002634_pt1 | contig 16417 bp, 13 predicted proteins | sample IncBWH26MmetaG_FD_155456 | JGI IMG/M metagenome (GOLD analysis project Ga0210400, IMG submission 155456) | Forest soil microbial communities from Barre Woods Harvard Forest LTER site, Petersham, Massachusetts, United States - Inc-BW-H-26-M | ecosystem: Environmental > Terrestrial > Soil >... | reverse complement strand
CCAATCATCCTTTGATGACAGGTCCAGTGCAATCAGTTTTCGGCGAAGCTCATCTTCCGATTTAGCGAATATCTTTATATCATCCACATACCGAATATACCGAGTTCGGCTTCCCCGTTCGCCAGCTTTGTCTATGTGTTGCATTACGACTTCTGAAAGCATCCCCGAGGATAAGGGGCCTTGAGGAATGCCATGCTCATGGTAAATCGTTTCCGGGCCTACGCTCCATGTAGAGGATGTCCATTGCCGCAGACATCGCATAAGCAGAGCAATCGCGTCTTCATCGAGGCCAACGTCCGTCAAAAAATGAGTCAGGACATGATGGTCGATTGAGTCGTAGAAAGCGGTCAAGTCGAAATTCGCGACGTAGACAAATCCTTTCCCATACAAATCACGGATAAGACGACTCATCATTCGATAACTATCTTGCCAGCGCATATAGAAGAATGGCGAGGATTTACCCGCGTATAAATGAGCAAAAACGCGCCTCTTGTATCTGTGGCGCGTTTTCGGTTTTAGAAGCTCTGAAACGATATTTATACACGCCTGATAAACGACCTGATCCTCAACCGTCAGCAATGTCAGTGGCCGTAGGGTCCCAGATGGTTTCGGCACCATGACCTTTGAAGCGTGGCTTGGAACAAAACGGTCTGAGAGACTGTCCTGTGCAAGCCTTTTGAGCGCCGTATCGGATGCTATGGCAAACGCATCGTAAGAATCCCTGAAAAATGCTTTGTAGGTCGCGTCAGTATTGGAAAGAATCCAACGGTAAGCACGCCGAAGGTTGGAAAGCTCGAATATCTTCTCAACGTTGCTCAACGCCTATTATCCGCTCTCGCGCAAACCGCTTTATCATAACCTTCTGGTGAATTTAATGGTAGGTGATACACTAATAAGGTGAGGTCTATTAGCCCGCCTGTCTCGTGGACTGCGTCAGGCTGGCATCGCAGATGGCCAGACCTGCGGCAAGTCCACCGATCTGACACGGCTCGCGTTACACGTGAACGAGTCTACGGTTTTCCGTGTTGCCCGGGGCACTCCGAGACGGGACACTACGCGGGACACATCGTCCTGGTGGGAACTCGGAGACGCCGCGGAAATGCTGGAATGACAGGAAGCCGAGCGGCCGGGCTTGACACGACCACTCGTCTGCTTACCGGCGCGAGACCGCGCCGGCTCATTTCGCGATCATTTATGAGCAGGATTTGGCATTCTCGAGCAAATTGCCTTTTATGCGCAAAGCCCCGTCTGCGGGGAGAGGGACAGGGTGAGGGGCTAGCGGCCGAGCGGCGGGAAACTCTGCTTGCGGGTGAAGTCGTGATCGGCCTCGACCCGGCGCACGGTGCCGGTTTTCGAGCGCATTACCACCGAATGGGTAAAGGCGCCGCCGGAGAACCGGCGCACGCCCTTCAGCATGCTGCCGTTGGTGACCCCGGTCGCGGCGAACATCACGTCGCCATGCGCCAGGTCCAGCAGGTCATACTTGCGGTTGAGATCGGTGATGCCGAGCCGGTGCGCCCGGCCGCGCTCGTCGTCGTTGCGGAACAACAGTCTGCCCTGCATCTGCCCGCCGATGCAGCGCAAAGCCGCTGCCGCCAGCACGCCTTCGGGCGCGCCGCCCGAACCCATATAAATATCAATGCCGGTTTCGGGATCCGAGGTCGCGATCACGCCGCTGACATCGCCGTCGCCGATCAGCATGATGCGGGCGCCGGCCTCGCGCACCTTGGCGATCAGCTCGGCATGGCGCGGCCGGTCGAGGATGCATACGACGAGATCGGCGATTTCGGCCTTTTTGGCGCGCGCGAGATTCTTGAGGTTCTCGCCCGGAGTCTGGTCGAGATCGACGATCCCGTCCGGCAGGCCGCCGCCGACTGCGATCTTGTCCATGTAGACATCGGGGGCATTGAGGAAGCCGCCATCATCGGCCATCGCCAGCACGGCGAGCGCATTGGCCCCGCCCTTGGCGGTGATCGTCGTGCCTTCGAGTGGATCGAGGGCGATGTCGATCTTCGGTCCCTGGCCGGTTCCGACCTTCTCGCCGATGAACAGCATCGGCGCCTCGTCCCGCTCGCCCTCGCCGATCACCACCGTGCCGTCGATCGCCAGGCTGTTCAGCGCCTGCCGCATCGCGTCGACCGCCGCCTGGTCGGCCGCCTTCTCGTCGCCCCGCCCCATCAGCCGCGAGGCCGACAATGCCGCGGCCTCGGTGACGCGAACCGCTTCGAGCGCGAGATTGCGATCCATCCTCGAGTTGTCGGCCACGGTTACCTCCCTCGCAGTTCCTTAGAAGTCTTCGATGCGGATCATGCGCGGCGGCTCGAGCACCGAGTCGAGCGCCGCGATCCGCTCGATCGCGCGCTGCATCGCTTCCTCGACGGTGACGTGCGTCGTCAGCACCACCGGCACCGCCTCGCCCGGCGCGCGGCCGCGCTGGATCATCGATTCCATCGAGACGTGCTCGTCCCGTAGCGCCGCCGCGACATCGGCGATGACGCCGGGCTGATCGACCACCATCAGTCGAATGTAGTAAGCACCCTGGTGCCGTTCCATCGCCGCCGCGGGCAGCGCGGCGAGCGCGGCGGCCGGCACCCCGAACGCGGGGACATACCTGGATGCGGCGATGTCCACGAGATCGGAGGCCACCGACGAGGCGGTCGGGAAAGCGCCGGCGCCGCGCCCTTCCAGCACGACGCGCCCGACGAAATCGCCTTCCGCGACGACCGCGTTGAACACCCCCTCGACCGCGGCGATCGGCGTCTCGCGCGGCACCATGCAGGGGTGGACGCGCTGTTCGAGGCCGTGATCAGTCAGCCGGGCAATGCCCAACAGCTTGATGCGATAGCCGAGCTCTTCGGCGAAATCGATGTCGAGGCGCGAGATGTGGCGGATCCCCTCGGCGTACACGCCGGCGAGATCGACCGGCCGGCCGAACGCGACGCTGGCCAGGATCGCCAGCTTGTGCGCCGCATCGACGCCGTCGATATCGAAGCTCGGATCGGCCTCGGCGTAGCCGAGCTTCTGGGCCTCGGCGAGCACCTCGGCAAATTCGCGGCCGCTCTCGCGCATCGTCGTCAGGATGTAGTTCGAGGTGCCGTTGAGGATGCCGTAGACCCGCGCCAGCCGATTCCCGGCGAGGCTCTCGCGCAATGTCTTGATGACCGGGATGCCGCCCGCCACGGCAGCCTCGAAGGCGAGCGCTACACCGGCCTTCTCGGCCTCTGCGGCGAGGCGCGTCCCGTGCTCGGCCATCAGCGCCTTGTTGGCGGTGACGACATGCTTTTTGTGCTTGAGCGCGCTCTCGATGACGTTCAGCGCGACCCCTTCGGCGCCGCCGATCAGCTCGACCACGACATCGATTTCCGGATCGGCGGTCATCGCCACCGCGTCTTCGTACCAGCGCACCGCCGACAGGTCGATGCCGCGGTCGCGGCGGCGGTCGCGCGCCGACACGGCGGCGACGATGATGCGGCGTCCGGCGCGTACTGCCAGCAGTTCGGCTTGGCGGGCCAGCAGCTGCAGGGTCCCGGCACCCACCGTGCCGAGCCCGGCCACGGCGATTTTGAGGGGAGGCTTCACAAGCGTGATCCGGTAGCGGTGATCGCGAAGGTCATGGCATCAGCTGGATGTCGACACGATCGGTCGGGCTGGCGCCGCTCGTTGGCGCCGCCTCGGCCTGAACCTTGTCCGCCGGTATTCCGGCCGCCCGCAACGCGGCGGCGACCGCCTGCGCGCGTTCGAGCGCGGCGTGATAGCCGGCCAGCGGTTCGCCGCCGGGCGCGCCGGGAGCCGCCGCGGCGGCGTACGCAACGACCCGAACCGGACGCGGCTCTTCATTGTACAGCGCTGCGACGCGCTGGATCTGCGCACGGCCGTCACCATCGATGCGCGGCGGCATTCCGGAGAGTTCCAGCGCCGCGACAACGGTCGCGACACGGCGGGGGGCTTGCGGCTTGAGGGTCGTTGGCTGCGGCACATCCGCGATGACTGGAACGGCGGGGGGCGGCGCCGGTATTCCTGCGACGATGGCCTCGGGCGGAGGCCGGACGGGCGCGGCGACGAGCGGCGGCGGCGCTGGTAAATTCGGTGGCGGCAATGGCGGGCGGGGTTTCTCGGGCTCGGGAACCGCGCTCACTTGCGGCATTTGCAGGCTCGATTCCCGGGGCGGAGGTTCGGCGGGCTGCTTCGCTGGGCGATGTCCCAATTCGGGCGTGGCATTTGCCGTCTTGGTTGCTTCCGGCGCGGTAGCCGCTGCGGCTGTCGGCGGAGCCGGGTTCCCAGCTGCCGGCAGAGGCGGGTTTGCGGCGGCTGGCGTGGTTGGGACGGTGGCGACCTGTGTGCCGGTCCCGGCGGTTGGTTTTGTGGCCGGTGATCCGGCAGGCTTGGTGGTCGGCGGGGCGGCGGGCAGGCCCTTGGTCGCATCGGACTGGGTCTCGGTGCGCTCGGCAATCAGGCCCTGCGTCAGCTTTTGTCGCTCGGCGGCGGTTGTCGTCCGGGTCGGTGGTGGCGGCACGGTCGCGAGGTTCGGGTAGGCCATGGCCTCGCCGGCTGCCAAATTCTGGGTGAATGGGGCGGTTTCGGGATCGGGGTCGTTTCGGCTGACCCCCACCATTGACCGATAATTTTCGACCGGGCTGCACCCCGCCAGGCCGCTCGCCAATACCAATCCGGCCAAGGCCAATCCGGCGCGCCCCGCGGTCGGCCAACCGGGACTGCCAAAACCCCGATAGCGGGCTCCGCGCAACACCATCAGCGAGGTCCAAACCCCCTGCAGCCGCTCGCCGCCATGGACTCGGGCGGCCCGCGGCCCGACAATTGACCCGCTGATGTATTAGATCCGGACCCGCCCGTCACTACATTTGATCCGCCCGCAGCGGGTGAGGACATTGGGATGAGCGATACAAAGGGCACCGCACGTCCCGGCAGCCGCGCCTCTCTCGGGAGCGCTTCCGAGGGCGGCGAGGCACCGGGTGCGAAGCCGCCCCCCGATCCGGTCGAGCTGTCGCGCCAGATGGCGGAGGTCGCCGAAAAAAGCCAGCGGCTCGTCGCCGATTTCCTGTCCCGCCAGAACGGCGAAGGCGGCTTCGGCATGGCCGATCCGATGGCGATCGGCGCAGCGTTCTTCGACATGACGGCGAAGCTGATGGCGGACCCGTCGCGGCTCGTCCAGGCGCAGCTGTCATTGTGGAACGACTACATGACGCTGTGGCAGCGCAGCGCGCAGCGTTTTCTCGGCGGCGATGCCGAGCCGGTCATCGAGGCGACCTCGGAAGACCGGCGCTTCCGCGACAAGGCCTGGAGCGACAACACGCTCTTTGACTTCATCAAGCAGAGCTACCTCTTGACCGCCCGCTGCCTGCAGGGCGCGGTCAACAATGTCGAAGGGCTCGACCCGAGCACCGTGCGCAAGGTCGATTTTTACACAAGGCAATTCGTCGACGCGATCGCGCCGTCGAATTTTGTGATGACCAACCCCGAGGTATTGCGCGCGACGATCGAAAGCCGCGGCGAGAACCTGCTGCACGGTCTGAAGAACCTGCTCGACGATCTCGAGCGCGGCAAGGGCCGGCTGGCGATCACGATGACCGACATGGCGGCCTTCAAGATCGGCGAGAACGTCGGCACCACGCCAGGCAAGGTCGTCTACCAGAACGAGTTGATCCAGCTGCTGCAATACGCGCCGACCACCGTAAAAGTGAAGCGGCGGCCGCTGTTGATCATCCCGCCCTGGATCAACAAATTCTACATTCTCGATCTGCGGCCGCGGAACTCGTTCATCCGCTGGGCGGTCGAGCAGGGCCACACCGTGTTCGTGATCTCGTGGGTCAACCCGGACGAGCGGCTGGCGCAGAAGAGCTTCGAGGATTACATGCGCGAGGGCCTGCTCGCCGCGCTCGACGCGATGGAGCAGGCCACCGGTGAGCGCGAAGCCAATGTCATTGGTTATTGCCTCGGCGGCACTTTGCTCGCCGCGACCCTCGCCTACATGACGGCCAAGCGCGACCGCCGCATCAAGAGCGCGACGTTTTTCGTCACGATGGTCGATTTCGCCGAGGCCGGCGAGCTCAGTGTCTTCATCGATGAGGAGCAGCTGCACGCGCTCGAGGAGCGCATGGAGAAGAAGGGCTACCTCGAAGCCCGCGACATGCACACGACCTTCAACATGCTGCGCGCCAACGATTTGATCTGGTCGTTCGTCGTCAACAATTACCTGCTTGGCAAATCGCCCTTCCCGTTCGACCTGTTGTACTGGAACGCCGATTCGACGCGCATGCCGGCGGCGATGCACAGCTTCTACCTGCGCAAGATGTACCAGGAGAACCTGCTGGCGCGGCCTGGCGGCATCACCCTGGGCGATGTGCCGATCGATTTGCGCAAGGTCAAGATTCCGGCCTTTCTGCTGTCGACCCGCGAGGACCACATCGCCCCCTGGCGTTCGACCTATGTCGCGACGCAGCTCTATTCCGGGCCGGTTAAATTCGTGCTGTCGGCCTCGGGCCACATCGCCGGCGTCGTCAACCCGCCGGGCGGCAAATACGGCCATTGGGAAAACGACGCCAACCCGCCGACCGCCGAGGAATGGCTCGCCGGTGCGACGCAGCACCCGGATTCATGGTGGCCCGTCTGGGAGCGCTGGATCGCGAAATACGCCGGCGGCGAGGTCCCGGCCCGCCAGCCCGGCGACGGCAGGCTGACCCCGATCGAGGACGCGCCGGGCTCGTATGTCAGGGTCCGAGCCGAGGATTAGCCGCCACTGACCTTCGCTATCGAGCCGGCGCCGCCCGCCGCGATCGGCGGCGAAAGCGCGGCGCTCGGGGGCGGCTCGCGCTGATCCTGAAGAACGGCCTCTGTCTGGTTTTCTCGCTTTTTGGGCGTGCGGCGGGGAACTTTCCTGCCGTAATCAGGTTGATCGCAACGCGACATCGAGGCGTCGGCTATTCGCCATCCGGTGCGCAGGCTTCCGCCAGGAGGCCAACCCGCACAGCCATCGGCAGGAATTGTCCTGCTCTGGGAGGAAAGTACGAAATGACCAGGCTCACCCGCAGAGGTTTAGTCACATCGGCACGTATGTTTGTGCTCGGCACGCCCTTGTTGCTGCTCGGTGCTTGCGCCGCCCCGCCGCCATGCGATGCGTGTGCCGTCGCGGCGCGGGCCGAGGCGACCGCCAACCAGGCCCTAGCGGTTGCCAACCAGGCCCTGGCCGCGCGCGCGACGACATCCGAGATGTACCAGCGCAGCTTGCGGAAATAGTAGTATACGGCGAGCGGCGAACCCGCCCTGGATTGGGACGGGGACGCCGCTACGACGGCGAATCATCAGGGTAGCAGCATGATCGGGGCGCTGTTGCAGCGGAAAGCGCACAGGAACTGTGTTCTGCGTCTTTGTTCGAGTGCAATCCTTTTGATCTCCGCACTGGCGGCGCTACCGGCCGCCGCGGGCGAATATGCACTCGCGCCCGGCCAGAAGGTCGTCGGCGAAGTCCGCGAGTATGTGGTCCAGCCGGGCGAGGGACTTAATGAAATCGCTCGGAAATTCGGCGTCGGCTATACCGCGCTGGCGGCGGCGAACCCCGGAGTCGATCAGTTTACGCCGGGAGTCGGGCGCAGGCTGCTCATCCCCTCCCTCTACATCCTGCCCGACGCGCCGCGTCAGGGCATCGTCATGAATCTCGGGCAGTATCGCCTGTTCTATTTTCCGCCCGGCGGCGACCGGGTGTTCACCTATCCGATCGGGATTGGCGTCGTCGGCTGGAAGACGCCGCTCGGCGCCACCCGGGTGGTGCGCAAGGCGACAGACCCCACCTGGTATCCGCCGCCCTCGATCCGCGCCGAGCGCCCGGAATTGCCCACCGTCGTTCCGCCGGGACCCGACAACCCCCTCGGCAACTATGCGCTGTATCTCGGCTGGCCCAAATTCCTGATCCACGACACCAACAAACCGGACGGCGTCGGACGCAATGTCAGCCACGGCTGCATCCACCTCTATCCCGACGACATCGCTGAACTGTATCCGATGCTGGCGATCGGCACTTCGGTGCGCGCCGTCAACCAGCCGGCGACCACCGGCTGGAGCGGAGAGGAACTGCTTGTCAACGTTTTCCCCAGCCATTCGCAGGTCGAGGAAATCGATAACGATTACCCGGTCACCTCCGAGCCCGCGCAAGGGGTTGATCGCCTCGTGCAGACGGAGGCAGGCAGCTTCGGCGATTTTGTCGATTGGAACGCCGTCCGTCGCGCCGCCAACCAGCGCAACGGCGTGACCGCTTCGGTGGCGACTCGGTCGGCAGTGGCCCGCAACGCGGCGCCGACCGACAACCGCGCGGCAGCACGGGCGTATGACAATCCGGGATTGGCGCAGCGCTACTACGAGCGCGAAACCCCGCGGTCCGCCTACACCGCGCCGCCGCCATACCCGTCTTATCCCTATTACGGCAGCGACACGCCGCAGCCTTACTACGGGCGGGACATGGCGCTGCCCTCGCAAGGGTATCCCTATTACGGCAACGGGGCGCTGCAGCAATCCTACCAGAGACCGGCCTATCAGCCGTATGATCCGCGCCGCGAAGCAGCCTCCTATCCACCGGCCGGTCCCGCAGCCCAACCGGCGACCGGCGGCCTATACGAGGCTCCCACTCCACGCCGTTTGCCCTGACGTTAGGCCGGCACTGGATTTCGGCCCTCCCGAGGCGCGGAGGCCTCGCCTAATCGCCGATGAAATTGCAAGGCTGTTCGCGGAAATCAGCGATTTCCGTCCGGGCAGCTTATGCGGTATCGTCCGGCCCAGGGTTCCCGGCGAGTCGCCGCGATGGAGGAGAGCTAGAGGATGAGTGGAAATTTTGCGCCCCTTAATTGCCTGCAAGGCGTTCGGGTCGTCGATCTGACCCAGTTCGAGGCGGGCCCGACCTGCACCGAAGCCTTGGCCTGGCTTGGCGCCGAAGTGGTCAAGATCGAGAACCCGAAGAGCGGCGATCCCGGCCGGCGTATCGCCGCGGCCGACCCGAAAAATCCCGACTCGTTCTATTTCAAGGTCCTCAATGCGAACAAGAAGTCGGCCACCGTCGACCTGAAGACCCCGCGCGGCGTCGAGCTCGTCAAGGAGCTGGTCAAAAAGGCGGATGTCTTCGCCGAGAACCTGGCCCCCGGCACGATCGAGCGCCTCGGCCTCGGCTACGACGTGCTGAAGGAGATCAACCCCGGCATCATTTATTGTCAGGTGAAGGGGTTCGGCGAAGGCAGCCCGTATGAGAAATCGCTCGCCTTCGACATGATCGCGCAGGCCTCTGGCGGCACGATGAGCGTCACCGGCTACCCCGGCGAGCCGCCGGCCAAGCCCGGCTGCACGATCGGCGATACCGGCACGGGCATGCTGATGGCGATCAGCGTCCTCGGCGCGCTCTACGAAAAGAAGGCAACCGGCAAGGGCCGCCGCCTGCAATTGGCGATGCAGGATTCGGTCATGCACTACATACGCACCTCGTTCGCGGTGATGAACCAGCAGGGTAACAAGCAGGCGGCGCCGCGCATGGGCGCGCAGAGCACCTCGGGTGCGCCGGCCCCGTGCGGCATCTACCCGACCAAGCCGTTCGGCTACAACGACTACGTCTACATCTTCTGCAGCCGCGCCAATCCCGAGCACTGGACTCGGCTGCTGAAGGTGATCGGCCGCGAAGACCTGATCGACGACGCGCGCTTCGCTACCAATGAGGAGCGCAACAAGAACGAGGACTTCATCAACGAGGTCATCACCGAGTGGACGAAGAACCACACCAAGGTCGAGGCGATGCAGATCATCGGCGCTGCCGGGGTGCCGGCCGGAGCCATCCATGACACGTTGGAGCTGCAGAACGACGAGAGCTTCCAGAAGCGCGGCATCATGCAGACGATGCAACACCCGGATGGCGACTGGGTGTGCGAGACTTGGCCGGTCCGCTTCGACGGCAAGCCGCCCGAGCTGAAGCCGTCGCCAAAGCTCGGCCAGCACACCGAGGAAGTATTTGTCAGCTGGCTCGGCTTGAGCAGTGGCGACATCGCAAAGCTGCGTGGCGAAAAGGTGCTCGGCCAATAGGAATGCCGAAACCGGCGTACTAGCAGGAGGGCGGCGCGGCGACGTGCCGCCCTTCTTGTTTTTTCAGCCCCCGAGAAGCCTAGAGAGGAAACCCCCGATGGCAGAAATATCCGGTAATGAAATCCTCGCCCGCTGCCTGAAGGCGCAGGGCGTCAAGGATTTGTTCTTCATCATGGGCGGGCCGATGCTCGATGCCGAATCATGCTGCATCAAGGAAGGCATCCGTCTGATCGACACGCGCCACGAGCAGGGTGCGTCCTACATGGCGCAGGCCTATTCGCGGGTGACGCAGGGCCCGGGCGTCTGCATGGCGGCGAGCGGCCCGGCGACCCTTAATTTCGGCACCGGCCTCGCCAACGCCCTGATCGATTGCTGCCCGGTTGTCGCGATCGGCGGGTCGAGCCCGGTCAGCCAGTTCGGCCGTCAGGTCTTCCAGGAGATCGATCAGGTCAAATGCCTCGAGGGTCAGGTCAAATACGCCGACCGGGTGCACAATCTGAAGCGCATCCCGCAGCAGGTCAATTTTGCCTTTCAGAAGGCGACGCTCGGCAAGCCCGGGCCGGTCTATCTCGATTTTCCGGGTGACGTGCTCTACGCCAAGACCGAGGAAGACCAGGTCGATTGGAGCTATATGGGGCGGCCGATCCTGAAGCCGCGGCCCTATGCCGAGCCCAAGGCGATCAACGCCCTGGTCGATGCGATCAAGCAGGCGAAGCAGCCGATCATCTGCTCGGGCAGCGGCGTGCTGTGGTCGCAGGCTTGGGACGAGATGCGGCAATTCGTCGAGAAGGCCGGCATCCCGTTCTACACGACCCCGCAAGGCCGCGGGGTCGTGCCCGACGATCACCCGTATTCCTACATGACGATGCGCTCGACCGCGTTCCAGGAGGCGGATCTGATCATCGTCCTCGGCACGCGGATGAACTACGTCATCGCCCACGCCGCGCCGCCGCGCTTTAACAAGGATGCGAAGATCGCCCGGATCGAGATCGACGCCGAGGAGCTCGGCATGTCGGCGCGCAATGTCGACATCCCGGTAGTCGGCGACTGCAAATCGGTATTGCAGCAATTGATCGATGCGGTCGACAGCAAGACCCCCGAGCGCTTCCAGGGCTGGCGGCAGAAGCTCGCCGATGGCGAGGCGGCGAAGCGGACGAGGGCCGGCGGCAACTACCCGACCGACGGCGACATCCATCCGCTGCGGCTGTGCGAGGAGATCAAGAACTTCCAGCAGCGCGACGCGATCCTGTGCGTCGACGGGCAGGAAATCCTCAATTTCGGCCGTCAGTCGATCCCGACCTTCGCGCCGGGTCATCGCCTCAATTCCGGGCCGTTCGGCACGATGGGCGTCGGGCTGCCCTTCGCGGTCGGCGCCAAGGCGGCGAAGCCGAACAATCAGGTCATCTGCCTGCATGGCGACGGCTCGTTCGGCCAGAACGCGATGGAGCTCGATACGGCGGTACGGCATAAATTGCCGCTGCTGTGCGTGATCAGCCTCAATGGCGGCTGGACGGCCGATCCGCAGCGCAACAAGCCGGGCCGCGACCTCGGCTACACGCGCTACGACATCATGGCCCAAGGCCTCGGCGCTCACGGCGAATATGTCGAGAAGCCGGAGGACATCCGACCGGCTCTCGAACGGGCGCAGAAGAAAGTCGATGAGGGCATGGTGGCGCTGGTCAACGTCAAGACCGACTACCGCGCCCGCGCCACGACCGTGCGCTTCTCGAATTACGAGACCTGAGCCCGATCACTCGCAAGGACGAAAAGGGCGGCTCCGGCCGCCCTTTTTTCGACTGCAAGCGTATGATGGATTCAGGCCGTCAAGGAGGCTGGCATGCGAGGTGCACTATTATTGCCGATCACCCTGTGCTGTACGGCATTCGTGTTGCCGGCGAATGCGGTGATGACGGGCGATAAGCCTGGGATCGGAGCACCGCAGGCGATCATCGGGATTGCTCAGAGATGTCCGCCTGGCTCGTGGTGGATCCCCGAGGGGTATCAGCGCAAGGGCAAATGGAAGCCCGCCCACTGTTCGAAGGTGACCCGATCGAACTGATCGCGGCGCGTCGTCACCGCGTCTCCGACGGCGAACACTGGATCAACACCGAAATTGCGCCCAGCAGCGCCTGCGACGTGCCCGGTTCTGGCGGTGTCGAGGGCAGCGGGATACGGTGCGCCGACAGCAGCGCCTCGATATCGCCGCTCGGGACCGCGACCCCCATCTCCGGGCGGGCCTCGTCGCGGCCGATGACCATGCCGACCAGCGAACCGTCCGGGCCGATCACGGCGCCGCCGCTGTTGCCGGCGCGCAGTTTCGCGCGGATCAGCAGAACCCGCTCGCCCGATGTCGCCGTGTCATCGCCGACGTAATATCCGCCGATCAGCACCGGCCGCAGCGGCTCCTCAGCAAGCACCCCGAAACCCAGCGTAAGCACGTTGTCGCCGGGGCGCGGCACCTCATGGCTAAGGATTGCCGCGTTGCGCGGCACGTCGTACCCGCCGTAGAGCAGCGCGATATCGCGCCTGGTGTTGGATGCAAGCTGATAGCCGTGGCGCTCGACGCCATCCTGGGCCCAGATCGAGATATTGCCGCAGCCGGCGACGACATGCGCACTCGTCACCAGGAAACCGTCGAGCGAGACAAAAAAGCCGGTGCCGCTCTTAACCCGCGCGGTTCCTTCGCCCGGAGCGGGTGGCCCGGCAGCGGACGGGAGGGCAAGCACCAACGCGAGCAACCCCCACAGGAATGCGGCGGCCGAGACCGCGACGCCGGCCTCGTGCCGCCAATCCTCGCGGAACGCCGTCAGCAGAAACCGCCTGGCGCCCCGGATCAGACGTCGCGCCACACGCCATCCGCACCTTTGCAGCGACGGGCCGTTACGTTTGTCGCGGTGTTGCCGTCGAGATCCGAATCGATGCGCGTGAAGTTATCGCAGACCTGCTTCGTCGCGGGCTCGGCATAACTGTTCAGGCGCTTGACCGTGATCCGGTGGCGATGCCCGTTGGAGGGCGTCGAGTAATCCTCGGAAACCGGCTCGTAAGCCGATGGCGGCAACTGCAGCGGGCCCGGCCGGTAAGCCACCTGCTGGGCAATGGCCTGATCCAGCATGGCCTGCTGCGCCGCAAAGCGCTCATAAGCGCGCTGCATCGCAATCTGCTGGCATTGCGCGTCGGCCTGCGCCCCGGTCAGGCCGCCCAGGGCGAGACCCGACCCGGCCCCAATCGCAGCGCCCTGCCAGCCGCCGAGCGCGCCGCCGACGATCGCACCGAACGCGCTGCCGACGAGGGCGCCGGTCGCGGTGTTGTTCATGCTGCAGTATTCCGGCATGCCGTTCGCAGCGGCTTGCTGCGCGGTCATCGGACCGGCACAGCCGCCCAGCAGCGCCGTCGCCGCGGCCAGAGCCGATATTGCGCCGAGTTTCGATAGCGTCCTCATGCCCCTGCATCCCCTCCGTCGTTTTGCAATCCGTCGCGGGTTAGGCGTCGCGCCAGACGCCGTCCGATCCCTTGCAACGGCGAGCCGATACGGTGCTTGTGGTGTTGCCGGTCAGATCCGAATCGATCTTCGTGAAGTTGTCGCAAACTCGCTTCGTCGCAGGCTCGGCATAGCTGTTCAGGCGCTTGACGGTGATCCGGTGGTGATGCCCGTTCGACGGGGTCGCGTATTCCTCGGTAACAGGCTCATAGGCAGCGGCCGGCAGCGTCAGCGGGCCGCTCTGCCGCGCTGCCTGGAGAGCAAGCTGCTGCTCGTAAGCAGCCTGTTGCGCCGCGGCGCGCTGATAAGCCCGCTGTATTGCGAGCTGCTGACATTGCGCATCCGCCTGCGCGCCGCTCATGCCGCCAAACAGCGCGCCGGAGCCGGCGCCGAGCGCGGCGCCGCGACCGCCGCCCAAGGCACCGCCGATCGCGGCCCCGAACAGGCTGCCGACGATGGCGCCCGTCGCCGCATTGTTCATGCGACAGTATTCCGGCAACTCCCCGTAGGCCGTAGTGGTTTGCGGCTGCGGATATTGCTGCTGGGGGTAGGGAGCATATTGCGATGGTGGAGCGTACTGCTGCTGCGGGGCATATTGCGGCGCGTACGGATATTGTGACTGATATGTCGGGTAGGTTTGATAGGGCGAATAACTCTGCGCTGGCGCGCGATCGCATACCGCGCCCGCGAGCGCTAGCGCGGCCGCCACACCGATGACCTTATTGCCGATCATTGACGTTCCCCGTTTGCTTTAACCCGCAGAGGCGACGCTGTTACTCACGTTGTTGCCTCTACCGGCGCCAGATTACCGTTTCTGGACCAGTAAGGAACGGTATTCGCTGGGCGCATTTGGCGCCAATTGCGCGTTGCCGTCCTGCAGGGCCAGCCGAGCGATGTCCTGTCCATCCGCATAACATCGATAGGTTTCTAACGCTTTGCGATAACACACCACCAGATTGCGCGCCGGCTTGAGATAGCGCAACAGCGCCGCGATGTGCTGCGCGCCGCCGCGGTCGACGATGCCGTAGAGCCGGATCCATTGCGACCCCACCTCGATCTCATCGAGCCGTTTGACGCCAGTCACCTTGCCCTGAATATCGGGCTTGCCTTCCGGCTCGAGAGCCGCCGACGGCGCCTCCGGTCCCAGGGCCGCGGGCTTTTCAATGGGGGCGGGGGACACGGTGCTGTCAAGCAGGCTTCCGGACGGCTGCGGGTTCTTCGTGGCGTCCGGCTTCTCAGGCGGTGCGACGTCCGTGGGGATGTCCGGTTTGGCCGGAACCGCGCTCGGCGCCGATTCCGACGATGGACTTGGACCCTTGGAGTCCGGCTCGCGCAAGGCTGTCTTGGTTTCTGTCGGCGGTGGCGTCTCAATTGCGGCCGGTTTGTCCGGTACGGGTGCGACCACGGCGGTCTGTGACGCGGGAGCGGCGGTTTCAGCGGGAACCGGCGGCAGCTGCTCGGCCCGCGGCGCCGGTGGGGCGGGTGCCGTCTGCTCCCCGGCCGATTTGCTCGGCTCGGTCGTGGTCGCAGCCATATCGCCCGACTTGCCGGTGGTCGCCGCCGGGGGGTGCGGTTGCTCCTGCGCGAGCGGGGCTTCCGAGGCCCGGTCGCCGCTCGGCGGCAGCAGGAAAAACCACCCCGCGAACGCAAGCGCGGCGGCCGCTCCGCCGCCCACGACAGCGTAAGGCCAATGCGCGGCGTGCGGTTTCGCCGAGATTGACCTCGACATCGGCGGCGCACTCGCTTCGGCGGTCGCCGGGATCGAAGATGCCCGGGGCAGCGGCTGGGGCGTGGGCTGCGTAGTCGGCCAGGGAGTTTGCCGGGGAGTTGGCTGGGTCGGAGCCTCAGCCTCCTCCGGTTGCGACGCAGCAGTAACGATCCGTGTCGCCTCCGCGCCGTCCCGGAAGGCCCGGTCGAATAATTGCTGCAGGATATCGACCGCCTCGTTGCGCAGGGCGGCGGCGCCGACGGCGCGCCCGAACTCGGCGACCGAGGCGAACCGATCCTCCGGCCGTTTGGCGAGCGCCTGCATCAGCGCCCCCTCGATCGGGACGTCGAGTTCCGGCACCCGGCCGCGCAGCGGCGGCGGCGGCGTCTGCAAATGCGCCGTCATCAGCGCGTAGTCACCGATCCCGTCAAACGGCGCCACGCCCGCCAGCAATTTGTAGAGCACGATCGCGAGGCTGTAGAGATCGCTGCGCTCATCGACCCGCTCGCCCCGAATTTGTTCCGGCGAGGCGTAAGCGAGGGTCCCCTGGAAGTCGCCGGTGCGCGTCAGCTGCTGCGAGCCGCTGACCCGGGCGATGCCGAAATCCATGATCTTCAGCACGCCCTCGTCGGTGACCATCAGGTTCGACGGCTTGATGTCGCGATGGATGACCCCCATGCGATGCGCGTAGCCGAGACCGGCGACCGCCTGCGCCACGACGGCGAGGCTCTCGCGCAAGCTGAACCGCCCGACCCGCGCCAACAGATCGTTGAGGGTGTTGCCGCGCACCAGCTCCATGACCATGAAGGCGTCCTGGCCTTCCAGCTGAAGCGCATAGAGCGTCGTGATGTTGGGGTGGTTCAGGTTGGCGAGGCTTTTCGCCTCGACATAAAACCGGTCGATCAGGTTGCGGTCGCGGCTCATCTCCGGCCGCAACGCCTTGATCGCGACCTGCCGACCCAACAGCGTGTCGCGGGCGGCATAGACCTGCCCGATGCCGCCCTCGCCGAGCAGCCCCTGGACCTCGTAAGGACCGATCCTGCGCGGGGTTACGTCAGTGACGGCCAAGAGAGAGTCTCTCGCATGTGACACCCGACCCTGGAATCGTTTGGTCGGGAGGCGATCCTACCAGAGGTCGGGTGGTCTAGGCTGAGCTTTTGCCGGTG
>Ga0210400_10002633_pt1 | contig 16425 bp, 15 predicted proteins | sample IncBWH26MmetaG_FD_155456 | JGI IMG/M metagenome (GOLD analysis project Ga0210400, IMG submission 155456) | Forest soil microbial communities from Barre Woods Harvard Forest LTER site, Petersham, Massachusetts, United States - Inc-BW-H-26-M | ecosystem: Environmental > Terrestrial > Soil >... | reverse complement strand
GGCGACGAACCGCAGACTGGAGGAGGAAATGGTCGCCGGCCGTTTCCGGATGGACCTCTATTACCGGCTAAACGTTTTCCCATTATCTTTGCCGCCGCTGCGGCAACGGAAAGAAGATATCTTATTGTTGGCCAATCATTTTTTACAAGTATACGCAAGGAAAGGAAATAAGACGATCACCGGACTGGCCGATCAGGCGATCGAGAGTCTGCTCCAATACTCCTGGCCGGGGAATGTGCGGGAATTGGAAAATTGGATGGAAAGAAGTGTACTAATGGCGCATGAGCCGATCATCAACGCCCTGGCATGGCCCGCGGATCAAAAACAGCGGGATCCGGTGGAAACAGTTCATCGTCTGAAAACCATCACGGAAAATGAACGGGACCATATTCTTGCCGCGCTGGAACAATGCGATTGGAAGATCTACGGAAAGGGAGGTGCGGCCGAGCTTTTAGACATAAATACCTCTACCCTCCAATCCCGCATGAAAAAGTTGGGGATCGAAAAAAAGATCATTTCGAAGAATACCGGCAACTAACCCCCGATCTTTTACTAACGGCATTTCATTGCCGACTCGCCGCATAACGAAATATCGTCGACGTCTTTTGCTAAATAACAGATTCTTGCCGTTGATTAACTGCGTATTACACACCTGGCATCATATTTACATATAGACCTGGTCACGAAATCATTTGACCATGAACCCCGAAGGTATTGTAATACATCCAAGCCGACATACGGTAAAAGAGACGATCGACCGCCTGGTGGTTTTTCTGCAGCAGCATGGCACAACGGTTTATGCCAGAATTAACCAGCAATCAGAACTTAACAATGTTGGATTGAAAATTCACCCGTTGGAGTTCATCCTGATCGGAAATCCCAAAGCCGGCGGACTGGCATTACGCGAAAACCCCGTGGCGGGCCTTGACTTTCCGCTGAAAGTAATTGCCTGGGAGGACGGGGAGAAAAAGGTCTGGCTTGCTTACAATGCCCCTGCATACATAGAGGGGCGATATTCCCTGCCGCACGTATTGATCGAACTTTTGGATATTGAAGGAATGATCTCCGGGGCATTAACCGGTTGAAAACGTCGAAAGAAAGGAGAGCCCCCAATTATTTACCGGTGAAATCCTTCAGGTAGGAAATATAATCGCCAAAGACCTTTTTGTTGATCTTGTAGCGGGCATGCCGGCCGTCTTTTTCGGCATGCAGCAGGTCGGCATCGACCAATTGATTGATATGGTGGGAAATGGTCGACTGGGCCAGACTAAACATCTGGGTAATGGCCTGGCATTGCAACCAGTCCTTTTCCGCTTTAACAGCCTGCATGATCTTGATACGATAAGGATCGCTCAGGGCCTTGGATATTTTTTCTATCCTCTTGTTATCGAAGGTCGCATCCATATATGCAAAAATATCGATTTATTTTGGATTGCCAATAGGTAGCCAATGGCGGCGAAATATCATCCAATTGTTTAAATATCGACAGCGAGTATTACTTTCTATAATATATATTCTATTGTCTATCTATACTTTGCATGCGGAATGATTGTTGTACCTTTAAAAGGAGGACCACTCATGCGCAAGAAAATACTTATCGTCGAAGACGGGTTCGTGGAAGCCAATAACCTACGGATCATTCTGGAAAGAGCGGGATTTGTCGTGACCGAGATCGCGAGTTCTTATGATCAGGGAGTAACCTCTTTGGAAAAGAACCGGCCCGATCTCGTATTGCTCGATATTTATCTCAGTGGGAAAAAGACGGGGATCGATCTCGCACACGTGCTCAACGAGAAAAAGATCGCGTTCGTCTACCTGTCTGCCAATTCGAATGATGCAACCCTGGCGGCGGCAAAGGTAACACAGCCATATGGGTTCCTGGTCAAGCCGTTCCGGGAAAAAGATATCCTTGTCACCCTCGATATAGCCCTTTATTTACACGAGCAAAAAGAGAAATTCCGTCAACGGGAGACCTCTTTGGCCACTTTCGCGAAGCCGGCAAGGTTCGAAGGCATTATAGGGGATTCGCCGGCATTGAAGAGAATATTGCAGTTGGTGCAGATCGTGGCCCCCACCGATACTTCCGTGTTGATCCTGGGCGAGAGCGGCACCGGCAAGGAAGGCATTGCAGACAGCATCCATGCCAATTCCCCCCGGAAAGAAAAGCCGCTGATCAAGGTGAATTGCGCGGCCCTGCCGGCTGCCCTTATCGAAAGCGAGCTCTTTGGTCATGAACGCGGGGCTTTTACGGGCGCCAGTGATCAACGCGTAGGAAAATTCGAACAGGCGCAGCGGGGAACGATCTTTCTGGATGAGATCGGTGAGATGCCCGTCGATCTCCAGGTCAAGCTGCTCCGGGTTTTGCAGGAAAAAGAGATAGAAAGGATCGGCGGAAAGGGTAATATAAAAGTGGATATCCGGATCATTGCTGCAACGAATCTTGATCTGGAAAAGGCGGTTGCGGAAGGCCGGTTCCGGATGGACCTTTATTACCGGCTCAATGTATTTCCCATCCAGCTGCCCCCGTTGCGGGAACGGAAGGAGGACATACCGCTTTTGGCCAGCCATTTTGTAGAACAGTTCTGCCGGTTGAATGATCTGAAGGTCAAATCGATCTCGGACAAAGCGATGGATTCCCTGATGATCCATTCCTGGCCGGGTAATATCCGGGAGCTGGCTCATCTGATGGAACGGAGTGTCTTACTCAACCCGGATGTGACCATTCAACATATCAGCCTTCCCGAAAAAGTCGTCCCTCCCGGTGGACTACCAGGCATGGGGAAGGTTAAGACAATAGAGCAGATGGAGATGGAGCACATCAAGTCGGTGTTAGCCAAATGCAATGGAAAAATTTCGGGGCCCGGTGGCGCCGCCGAACTACTGGAGCTTCCTTATAGTACCCTGGTCTCCAAGATCAAAAAGTTGGGAATAAAGACCGAAAAGTATTTCCGCTGATCCGGTCCCGGTAGGCTAAGATAATTCGGATAATTCGACGGGGGTGGCCGGTTGGGGATCGAAAGGGAATTCCAGCATAATTCGCACTCCCGGTTCGTTCGTGATCGAGAGGTCGCCTTGAAGGTGGCGGCTCAGTCCGAACATCAGCGTCATTCCCATCGAATGGATCGCATGGATATCGAAGTCGCGGGGCAACCCGCTGCCATTGTCGCAGATGGTGACGCGGATGGCCCTTCCTTCCGTTTTGCCGCCTCCCGGCCGGCACTGGAGTTTCATCGAGACCGCTATTTTTCCCCGGTTGCAGGCCGGAAAAGCATATTTTATCGCATTCGTAATGGCTTCGTTCAGGATAATGCCGACCGGGATAGCCTGCGAGACATCCAGCCGAATACCTTCCACGGCATGAACGATCGAGATGTCATGCTTTTTTGTATGGAAGGATTCGTTGAGATAATCGATCAGTTCAGGGATGTATGCGGCCATGTCAACCTGCATCACGTTTTCGGCACTGTATAATTTCTGATGAATGAGTGCGATGGCGCGGACCCGGTTCTGGCTTTCCAAAATGGCTTCCAGCGCCGCGCTGTTCTTCAAATAGGCGGCCTGGGATTCGAGCAGGCTTATCACCAGATGGAGGTTATTCTTTACTCGATGGTGCACCTCTTTTAGCAGCAGGTCCTTATCGTTTAGCAGTTTGTCTTTTTCCATCAACAGCTGAGTCTTGTCCGATACCAGTCCCGTCAGCACCCCGTTTTGTTCATTGATCTGCGCTTGCTGGCGCCGGAGCTGCCGGTTGGTTCGTTGTTTGTTCCTGTAGGCGAGGAAGGTAAGACCTGAAATGATCAGCAAGGCGGCGACCCCGGCCAGCGTAATATTCCTTTGGGTGTTGGCCCGCTGCAATTCCGCCTGATTCGTCTGACGTTGGATCTGGCTTTGACTTTGCAGTAAGCGGATGGACTGCTCTTTTTGATCCGTCTCGTATTTCACCTGCATATCCGCCAGTTCCTTGACCTTCGCTACATTGTAGATCGAGTCGTTGATGGCCTTATAGCGGATATAGTGCGCCATGGCAGGCTTGTAATTTCCCATGGCCGAATCCCCCTCGAAGAGGCAGAGTTCAATATCCCCCTCTACTACGCCGCGGCCGTTATGCCGAAGCGCCAGCGCCTTCTCCAGATAAGGTTTGGCCTCCCCGTACCGTTTGCGCATCGTGTAAAAACGGCCGATCGCGTAGAAGGGCTCGTCGTAGCGGATATAGGGTACCCGGAAGATGGATCTTTGCAATTGAGGAGCCATCGCCTTGTCCAGGTCGATCATTTGTAAATAATATTGTTCCGCCATTCCATACTCACCGAGCGCATTATATACGAATCCGAAGAGGCTTGCCAAGGCCTCTTTTTGTTCCGTCAGACCGGGCGGATGCTGCCTTGTGAGCGTCAACAGGAACTCCAGGGCGCTCTTCCCGTTGCCAAGGGCAACCTCGTCATGGACTATTTCCCCCGCTATGCGATACATATCTTCGGGCTCATTATAGGCTACGGCCAGAGTAAAAGCCTTTCGGAGATAAGGCAACCCCACGGAGATGTTCCCTTGCACGTCATAAATGTATCCGATCCTGGCATATACCGTGATCAACCGCTTGTCGTCGGGGCCCGTCACTGTGCCGAGGGCTTTAAAGTCGTAGAATAGCGACCTATTTAAATCCCCTTTCAGCAAATAGAGGCGGGAAGCCGCATCATCGGTGGTATAGGTGGGGGTCAACTTCAGGTCGTCGAACATCGAGAAGACCTGGGTCAATTCCTGTTCCGCCGAGTCGTTATGGTTGCAGTCGATGTTCAGTAAGGCCCGGTCCCGCAGCACGAAAACCGCCTCCCTTTTATTATTGGCCTTCATATATAGCTGGAAGGCCATTCTATTGCTGAATACGTGATCGGGATAGGTGCTGTCCGTCTCGGGCATATACTTGTCCAGTTCGGCCCAATAATGTGCCTCCGTATTTAGGTCGCCGGTCCTTTTGCAATCCTCAATGATCTCCATGATCGAGCCCTTCCCTTTGGCGAAGTCCCCTCCTTCGAAATAATATTTGCCGGCAAGCATCAGGGATTCATGCTTCCATCGGACAGACCTGAGCGAATCGCTTAATTGGAGGGCATTGACGATATAGGGGCGCGCCTTTTCAAGATAGGCCGGCACCACCGGCTGAAAATTGACATATCGCTCCGCAATTATCAGCAGAATGCGGACCTTTTCCTCGCCGTAGACCCCTCCGAGCAGGGCGATTGCCGATGGCATGTCGTCCTTTTTTGTCATCGCCTTGCACATGATCGCGATGGCGTTGTTATTCCGCTCCGTATCATGTAAGGCGGCGCTCAGCAGATGCGCTTCCCGGGCAAAGGAAATGCAGCTGTCCAGATCGCCATCGAACCTCCGTGCCCAGTACATCTTGCTGATGACAAACAGGGTATCGACCTTGGCGGTGTCCGGCTTTGCGGATCTGCTGTCCCGGATCAGGATCGGCAGGGGCGCAAAATCATAGTAGTTGTCAGCTCCGAGGCCGCCCGTGGTCTTCTGTGCATGGGCGGGAAATCCTGCGAAGATGAACCAAAACGGGAAGAGCTTTCGGCATATAACACTGAAACGCATGATCAAAATTAAGTCGTTTTAGGTGCTTGTGCCTTAAATTTGTTTCGCTTAACAGCAAACATCAATAAGGATATGAACCCCCAACTTACCATCGGATGGTTTACCTTTTTACTCACTGCCGCCGCGGGATTTTGTGATACGGCTACTTTTGTGGCAGGCAACGAAACCTTTTCTGCGCATGTCACCGGCAACTTTATCATTTTTGCCGCCCAGGCCGTGCTTAGCCGGGACCCCTCGGCCTGGATCAAGCTGCTTACCTTTCCCGTGTTCGTATTTGCCGTCATGTCGGGGGGATGGCTTTCGAACAAAACGGGGAAGCGTTACCCGCTGCTATTGATAGAAGCGGTAATTCTACTCCTTGCGGGTGGCCTGGCTTTCGGCACGGCTTCCTTCCCTGCCGGCAATATGATCGTCGTTATGCTCACCGTCTTTGGAATGGGTCTTCAAAATGCTTTCGGAAAATTATTCGCCAAAGAGACGTATGGTCCAACGACGATGATGACCGGCAATGTTACCCAGGCCGCCCTGGACCTGGGCCGGCTGATATGGAAAGGACCCGGAACCGCTCCCATAGCGGCCGAGAGCATCAAAAAACAGGTAGTTCTGCTCGGCGGATTCCTGGCAGGATGTCTGCTGGGTGGACTCCTGAGCAAGGCGGCAGGGCTTCCGGCGATGCTGTTGCCGGGCCTTACCGTCCTGCTTTGCTACCTGTTGGGTGGACGGTTGTTATAGGTCTCTCATCCCCCCGTCGAGCAGGAGTTCGGTGCCGAGCATGAAGGCCGAATCGTCGCTGGCGAGGTAAAGCGCCCCCGCGGCGATCTCTTCCGGCGTGCCGATCCTTTTCACCGGTGTAAAGTTAGCCATACCTTCCATCATGGCCTTCGCTTCTTCCGGGCTGCCGGCTATAGTGTTGAAGATCGGGGTATCGACGGGACCCGGGGTAAGGACATTGACCCGGATCCTCCGGTCCAGCAACTCCGCCGAAAAGCTTCGGGCCAGGGAACGGATGGCGGCCTTCGTGGCGGAATAGGCCGCGTGGTTAGGAACACCCTTACCATTGACGGTAGAGGATACCAGCATCACGGAAGCACCCTCTTTAAGGACGGGTAAGGCCTTTTGAACCGTAAAAAACGTGCCTTTGAAATTGATATCGCTCAGCCGATCGAACATATCTTCCGAGAATTCGGCCAGGGGCCCCACGATGTAAGAACCGGCATTGGCGACGAGGATATCCACCCTTCCCAGCTTTTCATGCACCGTCTCGAAAATGCGATCCAGATCCTGTAGTTTGGACACATCACCCTGAATGCCCAGCGCGCCATGGCCGATCTCCACCACCGCCTTGTCCAGGCTGGTTTTGCTCCTGCCCGTAATCGCCACCTTCGCGCCTTCCGCAGCAAAACGTTTGGCAATTCCCAGTCCTATCCCGCTGCTGCCACCTGTGACAACAGCCGTCTTTTGTTTTAGTTGTTGCATATAATTATCTTTTTTTGTGGTTATGCTACTTCCTCCGCCAGGGGGAAATCGATCTCGAGGTTTGTCAGGTTGTGCAGGTAGTTGCTGATCTGCTTTTCCCCCACCGCGACGATCACGTCGACGAGGCTTGCCTCCGTATAGCCCGCCGCAAAGAATCCTTCCAGCAGGTTTTCCGGCACCCGCCCCTTATTATTTACAATCGATGCGGTCAACCGCGCGAGTGCATTGTATTTACCATCGAAGGCGGCGGTTCCGAGCCGGATCTCCATCACCTGCTCAGCCGTAAATCCATTCGCTATTGCGATCACGGTATGGGCCGACAGACAATACCGGCAGCCGTTGATCTGGCTGGTCACCAAATTCACGATCTCTTTCTCTTTGGCCGTCAGGGAAGTTCTCCTGCTTTGAAAGGTCAGATAGTCGGCCAGGGACGTGTCGCTCTTTGCAAAGTAGGCGTAGAGATTGGGGACAAAACCTATCCCCTTTTGCAGTTTGTCAAAGATAGCCTGATTGGCAGGCGATACTTCCGCTCTGGTGGGAGGAGCGAATGTTCTCTTCGTTACGTTTTTCATTTTTGAAATATTTATCCAAAGGTCGCATAGACCCCGGCGTTCAAAAATGAAGGAGGTTAGGAAAAACGGTTGAAGTAGTTCAACTATTGGTTCCGCTTTACTTTTCTATTGCGGATCTTTGACAGGAACTCGGTTGTCATTCCCAGGTAGGAAGCGATGGCGTATTGGGGTATCCGTTCCGCCATCAGCGGATATTTTTCCATGAAGCTGCTGTATCGCTCTTCCGCAGACATCGTGAGGTTGACGATGAGCCGTCTTTGCATGAAGGCGGTGGATCGTTCAGCCAGGATCCTAAAGAAGGTTTCGAACTTATAGTTGGATGCCTTCAGCAGTCTTTCGTCTTCATAGCTGATCTGCAGCAGGACGCTGTCCTCTATTGCCACGACGAACATACTCGCCGGTTGCTGAAAGATATAGCTGTTGTAATCCGAGATCCACCATTGGTCGATCGCTAGCTGGATCGTGTGGTCCTGCCCTTCATCGCCGACAACGTAGGCCCTCAAGGCCCCTTTTATGACAAAATACCGGCTCCTTGCCGTAAAACCGGGCTGCACGAGGAATTGCCGCTTCACGGCCCTGACCTCTTTGAAGGGCGCGGCAAATACGTTCTTCTCCTCATCGGTCAGCTGGACAAATTTTCCGATGTAGCCGATTATTTTTTCGTGACTATTGGATGGTTCCACCCTGCAAATATAGCGGAGATGGAAGGGATGAACAACTACGAGGCAGATGACATTTTCAGGTCCGTGGCCGAGACTCCTTCAATCGATAACCCGAAGCCCACCTGGTCGAGCAGGTCCCTGCGAAGGGGCTGGGTAAACATGGTTCTCATAAATCGCCTTGTCAATTCGGGGATCGTCAGCAATTTGCCCGCTATCTCGTGGGCTCTTTTTAGCAAGGCGGTATTGTCCGGCAACACTTCTGCTACTACGCCCATTTCCTTTGCTTCTTTTGCACTTATCTTCTGTTGGGTGTATAAAAAATATTTTGCCCGATAGTCTCCTATGGCTCTTGTCCAGACGGTTTGTATCCCATCCCCGGGAACGATGCCGAAGGTGAGATGAGGAAAATCCTGAAAATAAGCCTGCTCGCTGGCAATAACGATGTCTGCCGTCAGGGCATATTCGGAGTGTACCGTCGCAGGACCATTAATGGCGGCGATCACCGGCACCCCAATGCTGGTCAGGTTTTGCAGAACCTGCTGCCCTTCCCACCAGGTTTTATTCCATTCTCGCGGGTTAGTAATATCCCCCAGGCTGGGACCATCGATCTGAGCGAGCCATTCGTTGCCAGTCCCGGTAAGAATGATGACCTTGTTCTCCCTGTCCTGTGCTATCTGGGAGAAGGCTTCGACGAAGTCGTGGTGGTCTTTCCCGGTAAATACAATGGGACCATCGTTCGTGGCAAATCTTACCTCCAGTACCCCATCGGTCGTTCGGGACATTTTCAGATGCTCAAAGGCTGAAAAATAAGCGGGTGTCTGTTTCATGTTATTTGTATTTTAACGGTACAAAGTAACGACACGCGCGAATATGGGAAAATGAGCTACTTCAAGAAAAGGAGTTGAATTACATTAAGCCGGAAAAAACACCTCGAAAACCGCCCCCTCGCCGGGGCATCCCACCGCCCGGATAAACCCTTTGTGATTCTCCATGATCTTCCGGCAGATGGACAAACCGATCCCCGTCCCCTCGAAGGCCTCGCGCCCATGTAGACGTTCGAACATATCGAAAATCCGTTCCGCATGCTCCGGATCGAAACCCATCCCGTTATCCTTTACCACTATCTTCAAAAAGCTTGACGGTAAATATTCATCCGCCTCGCCCAAGCCAGGGTTATGCACCATACTCCCCGAGACCTCGATCCGCAGCGGCCGCCCGGGTTGCCGGTACTTGATCGAGTTGCCGAACAAATTCAGGAATACCTGCCGCACCTGAAAGGCGATACCCTTGATCGCGGGTAATGCCGACGCGACTATCGACCCCTCCGCCTCCTCCAGGGAATATTGAAAGAAGGCCGAAGCCTCCGTTATCAGTTCATTGAGCTCTATCGATTCCAATTGCTTCACCGGCTCGGCCGCCCGGGTAAATGCCAGCAAATCCTCGATCAGCCCCTGCATTCTTCCCGCAGCCTCCGCCGCCCGTTGCAGATACACCTGCTGCTTCGCCGACAGCGAGCCCAGCCCTTCTTCTGCAATTGCCGAATAATAAAACCGCACTTTCCGCAGTGGTTCCTTCAGGTCGTGGGCAGCCGCATACGCGAACTGCTGCAGCTCTTTATTTTGTGTCTCCAATTGACGCGCATACCGCAGCAACTTATCCTCCGCCACCTTCCGTTCCGTCAAATCCCGCGTCACCTTCGAAAAACCCATCACGCGGCCTTCTCCATCGTGCAAAGCCGTGATCACGATACTCCCCCAAAAGGTCGTCCCGTCCTTTCGCACCCGCCATCCCTCGTGCACCGCCTTCCCCGTCCGCGCGGCCTCGGCAACTAACTTTTCCGGCAGCCCCGCGTCCCGGTCTTCCTTGGTATAGAAAACCCGGAAATGAGTCCCCACGATCTCCGCTTCGGTATATCCCTTGATCTTCTGCGCTCCCTTATTCCAATTCCGGATAATACCCCGGCTATCCAACATCAGGATTGCATAATCCTCCACCTCCTCCACCATTTTGTGGTACTGTTCTTCCCCGGTTCCGACCGGAAACACTACGTCCTGCGTATTATTATCTTGGTAATCCATAGTTAGCGATCCCCAAAATCGACGCCAAAACCCATTTTCCCCTACATTTGTCCTGAAAATTTACCTCACAACCATCAACCCGATTCCACTGAATGGCCCATGCTCCTTATATTGCGCTGGCAGACGATGATCCCGACGACCAGGATATGCTGGCCAACCGCTTCCTCAAGATCCATCCCGGCATTCCCTTCCAATTTTTCAAAGATGGAGAAGAAATTACCCGTTTTCTCGAAGACTGCCCCACCGCCGACCTCCCCTCCCTCGTTATCCTCGACTATAAGATGCCCGTCCAGACCGGAGCCGATGTCCTGAAAACCCTTCAGGCCAACGAGCGCTACAATACCATCCGAAAAGTCGTTTGGAGCACCTCCGGCAACCAGCAATACGTCTCCGAATGCATGCAATACGGGGCCGAGAGATACTTCACCAAGCCCAACAATATTCAGGAGATCGACGACATCGTGGCCAAACTCTTCGACATGCTTCGCACGGCCCAAACCGCAGCAAGACCGTAACGCGGACCCTTAAATAATTTTATAGAGGTACAGGGTTGCATACCGGATGTTAACCCAATGAACAGGATCGAAATCCATCGGTCTTAGCTTTTTCAACCCTTCATACAATTCTTCCAGATAATAATTGATCTGGGTCGCATTAAAATTCCTGATCCGCATCCGTTCAACAGATTCCTGAATGATCTGCTCTACGGCTTCGCAGTCATCTGCTTCTTCCAAATGTCGAAGAATGGCATCCTTATATTCCTGGAACGTCACAAGAATCCCGGGTTTGGATATAAAGGTATCCAAAGTCCCGGACAGGACGACGGTAATGTGGCACAATAGTGGTATTTCCATTTGCATGGCGGCCAACCTTACCTTGATCGACTTTACGTATGAGTTGAAAACCGATTCGCTATCTATCCATTTGATGGCGGACGTTGAACAATTGCGGGAGGAGGAGTATCTGATCAAAAACATCCGCAAACGGGGCGTTCAGACCGGTGAACTTATTCCACCAATTGTCCTTCAAAAACTGGAGGGAATCTGGGTTCACAAGGACAGCAGAAAAGAGACCCATTTGAGCGAGGCTGTCGGAAAAGCGATCGAAAGAAGCAAGAGCGGATGATTTTATCCGCGCCATGGTGATTTCAGGAAGCGGGGAGCGGGAGGATGACATGGAAGCGGGCGCCTGCGCCATCGTTTGAATCGACATAGATCTCCCCGCGGTGGTTGGCGACGATCTTTTTACAGAGGGCCAGGCCGACGCCGGTGCCGTCGAAATCCTCATTCCCATTCAGCCGCTGGAAGATGAGGAAGACCCGCTCCGCAAAAACAGGGTCGATGCCGATGCCCTGATCGGCAACGACGATCTCGCCATAGGTGAGACTATGATCGAGGTGAGGAAATGCTTTTAGCTCCGGGGCCGACAGGGGTCTGAAAGAGACGCCGACCACGGGCGCGGCGCCGGGCCTGGCGAATTTCAACGCGTTGCTGAGCAGGTTGGCAAAGAGTTGGTTCATTTGCAGGGGGACGGCCCTGATGACGGGGAGGGGATCGTAGTGCAGAACGGCTGCTTTTTGCTCTATCTGCAGGTCATAGTCCCGGATGACATTTTGGAGGATGGCGTTCAGGTCGGTGTTTTCAAAGACGCTGGCATCCAGGATCTTTGAAAAATTGAGGACATCATAGATGAGGGCGGCCATGCGCTCCGCGGACTGCCCGATCTTTTGAAGCAGATCACCGGCCTCGCCCTTTATCTCCTTGCTATACCGCTTGTTGAGGATGGTTGCGAAGGTGCGGATCTTCCGGAGGGGTTCCTGCAGATCGTGCGAGGCGATGGTGGCGAACTGTTCCAGGTTCTCATTGGAGTATTTTAACGAAGCATTGGCCTCTTTCAGGGAAGCGGTGCGTTCCTCCACCTGTTTTGCCAGCTCCTCGGCAAACCGTTTCTGCCCGTGTTCCCGGCTGCGGGCTTCCGAGACGTCTTCCACGGCCAGGAGGATCAGCTGCTCCACATTATCCTTCCGGAAGATGCGGGTGGCGTTGATCAGCAGTATCCTTTCTCCCAGGCCCTTTATCGGGAAGCTGATCTCGATGTCCGTTATCCGCTCCTCCCGGGAGAGAAGGGTCCCAAGGGCAGTGTGAAGCGCCGGGACGTCCCACTCGCCGGCGCCGAGGGTATAGAGCGATCTGCCTTCCGTTTCTTCCTCGCCGATGTTGAATTTTTCGTAGAAGGATCTGTTGGCCGTTCGTACCAGCATGTTGCGATCGAGGATCAACAGGGGTTCGCGGATGGTAGCCACGATGGATTCGGCATATAGCCGGGCGAGGTTCAATTGTTCATTACGGTCGAAGAGTTCCTGGTTCAGGGTGGTGAGCTCTTCGTTCGTGCTTTGGATCTCCTCCTTTGACGTTTCCAGTTCTTCGTTGAGGCTTTGCAATTCTTCGCTGCCGGAAAGCAGTTCTTCATTCGCGCTTTGCAACTCTTCGATGACCGCCTCCTGGTCCTCCATGATGCTGCGCATGTCCTCGCGAAGGGCTGCCGATTCCTTTTCCAGCTGCTCGTTGCGAAGACGTAGGGCGTTGTCGACATCGCTCCCGGCCGGCCCTGTACTTTGTCCGCCGGCATTCGACACCGCAGGCTCCGAGGTTCGGAACAGGATGAGGTAGTGGGGTTCCGCCGTATTGGGCAAGGGATGAACCTCGATGGTTACCCGCTGTTGTTCATCGCCCGGTGACAAGGGAATATCCGCTCTTACCTGGGGCTTATGTTCCGCCCTTGCCTTATGCAGGGCATTCCTGAGCTCGAAGGACAATCCGTCCTTTACCATTTTCAGGACATTCAGGCTTGGCTTGCCCGGACCCGGCTCCATCCAGATACTTGTCGATCCGCGGAACTGGACGATCTCCCCTTGTTGGTTCACCACGACGCCGGGAGGGGAGAACCGGGATAAGAGCATATTATCCGCGCTTCGCTGAAAATCGTCGCGTCCCGGCTCTTTTCTGATCACGTTCTCGGGGGCGCCGGTTACCTGCTCCGGTCTGCCGGCGGACACCGGCAGAAATTTAGAGGGCACCGTCTTCCGGATGTACACTTTTTCCTTTCGCTCGAAAGGCAGGAAGAGGTCCTGGGCGGGGGCGGTGGTCTCCGAACGGCCCAGCAGCAAGTAGCCGTTCTCCCGAAGCGCATAATGAAAAGTGGACAGGGCCCTTTTTTGGAGGAAGGGCTCCATATAAATGAGGACATTGCGGCAACTGATCAAATCCATCCTGGCGAAGGGCGGGCTTTTCAGGAAGTTGTGGCCGGCAAACACGCAGAGATCGCGAATGAATTTGTTGACGCGAAAGCTCCCGTTCACTTTCTCGAAGTATTTCTCCAGTCGCTGGGGAGAGAGGCCGGCAATCTCCGATCTGGAATAGACGCCCTTTCTTGCGGCGGCAATGGCTTTCTCCGAAACATCCGTGGAGAAGATCTGGACCTTGAGGTCATCGATCCGGTCGCCCAGGTATTCATGCAGGCAGATGGCTATCGAATAGGTCTCCTGCCCGGTGGAACACCCAGCGATCCAGATGCGCAAGGGATTGTCCGCAGCTCTGTCCTTTAACAGGAGGGGCAGTAGCGACCCGCAGATGATCTCGTAGGCGGCCGGGTCGCGGAAGAATCCGGTGACGGGAATGAGGATGTCCTGATAAAGAAGGTCCTGTTCGGCGGGGGTTTCCCTGAAAAAGGCCAGGTAGGCCGGCAAGGTGGGTATTTTTGTCAGGGTCATCCTGCGGGCGATGCGCCTGCGGATGGTGGTTTGTTTGTAATACGTGAAGTCTGTGCCCTTCCTCAGGCGCAACAAGGTGAGCAGCTGTCTGTAGGCATCTTCGCCGCCCGTTTCGGGCGTATCGGCCTCGCTTCCCCCCTCTTTTTCGAATGCTTCCGCCAGTTTCGCGACTTGTGCAGGTATCTCTTCCGGAGCGAGTATGAAGTCGACCACCCCGGCGTCGATGGCGCTCTGGGGCATCCCGCGGAAGGCGGCGGACCCCTGTTCCTGCGCGAAGGTGATCCCGCCCTGATCCCGGATGGCCCTTAGTCCCTGGGTGCCGTCCGTCGCTGTCCCTGACAGGACCACGCCGATAGCCCGTGCCTGGTAGACTTCGGCCAGGGAAGTAAAGAACAGGTCGATGGGCATGTTCTTCTCATATTGCGGAAGGCGGGAGCTGAGCTGCAGCCGGCCATCACTGGCCGTCAGCAATTTGTTCGAGGGAATGATGTAGATATGGTTCGGCTCGACATGGACATTGTTGGTGACCTCTTCTACAGGGATGGAGGTGATCTTTTGCAGGATCTCCGCCAACAGACTTTCGTGGTGGGGTTCGAGATGCTGCACGAGGATAAACGCCATGCTGGAATATTCCGGGATGGCTTTTATCAATCGTTTGAACGCTTCCAGTCCGCCGGCGGATGCGCCCACGCCGACGACGGGGAAGGGGTTTGACGAGGGTATATTGTTGTCATTCTTGCTTTTCGATTCAGGCATTCAGCAGCCGGATTTTGCCTTAAAGGTACGGCTAAAAAGGTAGAATGGCCGTCCTGTAACGGCCACTCCTTTACCGGGCAAGGGTCTTGCGCTTCAAAATCGATAGCATACCGCATTGACATTCATGCCGGCGCCGACGGAGGCGAAGATCACGGTATCACCGGGATGCAGCCGGTGGCCCGGCAGGGAAGCCTTTCTGACCATGTCGAGCAGCGTAGGGATGGTGGCCACGGAACTGTTGCCCAATTCCCGGATGTTCATAGGCATAATGTCTTCCGGCACCTCCCGGCGGTCGAAGAGCTGGTAGAAGGCCTTTACAATGGCGATGTCCATTTTTTCATTGGCCTGATGGAGGAATATCTTTTTTAGCTGATCGATCTCCACCTTACAGGAATCCATGCAGGCTTTCATGGCGGCTGGGATGGTGCGGAGGGCGAATTCGTAGACCTTTCGGCCCTGCATCTTGAGATACCGGACGTTGCCGGCGGGGGGGCAATAGGATTCGCCGAGGGTGATGTAGCCGGTCTCCTCCGCCGCGTGGGTCTGGCTGACGGAACCGAGGACGCCCGCGTTGCCCGGATGGATAAAGGGGGCCTCGAGCACGACGGCTCCGGCGCCGTCGCTATAGATCATGCTGTCGCGGTCATAGGGGTCGATCACGCGGCTCAGGGTCTCTGCGCCGATGATCAGGCATCTATCGGCGAGCCCGGCGCGGATAAAGGCGTCGGCCTGTATGAGCCCCTGGAGCCACCCGGGGCATCCGAATAGCAGGTCGTAGGCTATACAGGCCGGGTTGCGGATGGAAAGCGATCGTTTTACGCGGCTTGCCAGGCTGGGCACGGCGTCGGACTGAACGCTATTGCTGGGGACGTCGCCAAAATTATGGGCGACGATCAATTGGTCGATGGTTTCCGGGTCGATCCCTGCGTCCGCGATGGCGACCCTTGCGGCGAGCGCGGCGAGGTGGGAGGTATTCATGGTATCTGGTGCATATCGCCGGCGGGCGATACCGGTTATCTGTTCGAACTTATCGATGATCTCCGTGGAGTCGCCGGCGATGCGTTGCCGACGATGATCGTAGAACTCGGCGCCGGCAAAATCCCCGTTGGTCCGGATCTCACCGGGAATATAACTACCCGTTCCTGTAATCAGTGTTCGCATAAGGATGATTGTGGGATTGCGGTACCCTAAGCAAAGTTACCATCAAGCGAAGGCTTTCGCGTTACAAAATTATTCGTGATTGTTACAAGATTTACAGTTTCGATCCATGCGCGGCGGGCGAGGTCTTTTCGCGGACCGGCTGTTTCCAGCCGTTCTGGCGCTTGAATTGGGAAGTAGTGAGGCCGGTGACCTTTTTGAACTGGCCGCAGAGGTGGGCAAGGCTGCTGTAGTGCATCTTTGATGCGATCTCGGTGAGGGTGAGTCCTTCGTAGAGCAGGAGTTCCTTAACCCGATCGATCTTGTGGCAGATGTAGAATTTTTCGATCGTGGTGCTCAATCGTTCGGAGAACAGG
>Ga0210400_10002632_pt1 | contig 16430 bp, 11 predicted proteins | sample IncBWH26MmetaG_FD_155456 | JGI IMG/M metagenome (GOLD analysis project Ga0210400, IMG submission 155456) | Forest soil microbial communities from Barre Woods Harvard Forest LTER site, Petersham, Massachusetts, United States - Inc-BW-H-26-M | ecosystem: Environmental > Terrestrial > Soil >... | reverse complement strand
GTGCTGATACTTTTTCAGGATGGTGTTGGAGTAGCAGTAGATAGAATGCGGATCGCGGGGGCAGCCGACAGGGATTTCGTCGCGGCCGTCGAGCGGGAAGCCGTAGGTTTCGCCGACGAGTTTGCCGCGGTCAAACATCCAGATGGTGATGGCGTGTTTCAGGAATTCGCGCTTTTCGCGAAGCGTGAGGCGAAGGTTCGGGTGGTATTCGCGTTCGAACGCCATGGTGTGCGAGATGGGATAGCGGAAACGGAAGGTGATGAGCACGAGACGTCCTTTGCGTGATTATTCGGGAGACAGTATAGGCGGTTGGGTGGCTCGCGCGCTACGCGGCTTCCTCAGGGGCTAAAGCCCCGTTTCCCTGCCTCACAATGCCGGAGCTAAAGCTCCGACCCCCATGAATGATTCTTGAAAGAACGCTAGTGAGTTGCCTCGAGCGTGAGTTTTTGCACGCGCCAGTTCAAAATCTCCGCGACGTAGAGTTCGTTTTCCGAGGGGCAGGCGATGGCGTGGATCCAGCCGAATTGCCCGGGCTGCTTGCCGGATTTGCCGAGCATGCCAAGCAGTTTTCCGTCGAGAGAAAGTTTGTAGATGCGGCCGGGGAAAGCGTCGGAAGTGTAGAGGACTTGATTGGGGCCGGGCGTGATGCAGAGCGTCCACGGCGCGCCGGGGGCCATGGTGCCGGTGGTGGAGGTGGGTTTGTTGCCGATGGCGGCGCGCGCGTCGGCGGGAGCGGGAACGTCGATGGTGATCTGGCGGAGGAATTTTCCATCGGCGTCGAAGACCTGGATGCGGCGGTTGCCGCGGTCGGCGACGTAGACATTATTTTGCGCGTCGACGGCGATGCTGTGCGGGGTGTTGAGCTGGCCGGGCTTGTCGCCGGCTTCGCCAAAGGATTTTAGCCAGACGCCGTCTTTATCGGCTTTGGCGACGCGGGAATTGACGTAGCCGTCGCTGATGTAGGTGTTGCCGGCCGCGTCCCAGGCCATGTCGGTGACCTGGCGGAACTGGCCGTCGACGGGCGGGAGCGGCGGCTTGGGATGCTTCAGCGGCTCGGTGCCTTCGTCGGAAGCTTCCTGCTTGCGGCCGAAGACCATGATGACGCGGCCTTCGGGATTGAACTTGATGACCATGTCAGAGCCTTTGTCGGCGACCCAGATGTTGTCGTCCTTATCGATGCGGACGGAATGGGCGAAGGACCAGGCGTAAAGATTGTGGCCGATTTCGCGGACGAAGCGGCCGTCAGGGAGAAATTGGAGGAGTTGCGCGGCGCTGGCTCCGTAGGCGGGGCCAGTGGAATTTCCGCGTGAGAAGACGAAGATGTGGCCTTTGGAATTGACGGCGACGCCGACGGCTTCGCCGAGATGGATGTCGGGCGGAAGCTTTAGGAAATTGGCGTCAGCGTGGTAGGGGATTTCGGGGGGCTGCTGGGCGAGGAGTGGGGCCGCCAGGAAAAAAGACAAAACAAGGATAGAGCGTTTCATCGGATGGGACCTCGTGATTTTTTGGTTTGCACGCGCATCATACGCGCGTTTGCGAAATCAGTCGCCAGCTAAAAATTTGTACTGGGGTTCGGTGAGTGGAACCACGGACAGGCGGCCCATTCTGACGAGTGGCGAATCGGTGAAGATTTTCTTGGATTTGATTTCGGCCAGCGTGACGGGCTTTGCAAGCGGCTTTCCGGCTTTTAGTTCGACGGCGGGATTTTTGGGATCGGAGTTATCGACGGAGACGACGGAGGCGGTTCCGACGGCCGCCTTTTGGTCACCGGTGTGATAAATGATCAGTTTGTCGCCGGGCTTCATGGCGCCGAGGTTCCGCAGCGCCACGGGATTGTGAACGCCGTCCCAGACGGTGACTTTGTCACGTTGGAGATCGGCGAAGGAATAGGTGGAGGCTTCGGTTTTCAAGAGATAGAAGGATGACATGTGACATTCACTCTCTTTTGGATTTTTGGATCAAACGGTATTGCGTAATGATTTCTTGGGCGGCATCGCCCAGCTTTGACAACGGGTGGTGATGCGAACTCAATTCTTCTTGAGGGGCGTTCGCGGTGAACACTCCTGCATCCGTGAGCACATAAAAGGTAACTTGACCTCGTTGAGGTAGTGGAAATGTGTCCGTGGCCTGCATCTGGGGCTGAACTTCAACAGCAACGGAGACCATTTTCTGAGCGGCTTTGCGAATTGAATCATGGGATTGCCCTCCCCCAATCGAGCCACCACCACTGCTGAGGTAAATACTCGCGGTTCCGTCTGAAATCGCGACCACGGTAGCAGTCCCATTGGTAACGCCCCAGTCCATCACTGCGGCCCAGGGTTCCGTCGGTTTGGCTGGAGCCGCCAGCCCGATCTTTTCTCGTTTCAATTGTAGGATTTGATTGCGAAGGCCTTCGTACGGATTCTTCGCTTCAGAGGCCAAAGCCACATTTGAATTTGGAGCGCGATTCCGCCTGCCGCTTTGGAGCGCCATGGCCAACCTGAAGCCAAATGCAACCAATACCAAGAACAAAACGACTTTAATTGCAGAAGACATGGCGATGGAATCATACCGGAAAACTGCACCATTGCGGGGTCGGGTACAAGCTAGGAGGTGAGTTCGCGGGTCGCGGAGGTGAAGATCCTGGTGTGGGCGTCGATGTCGGCTTCGGTGGTGGCGGGGGACATGAGGGCCATGTTGTGGAACGGCGTTAGGAGGACGCCGCGATTGAGGGCGTAGAGGTGCAGGAAGCGCTCGAGTTCGAAGTCGGCGGCAGCGGCGGATTCGCCGCCGTTGCGCGGAGGCTTGGCGGCGAAGGTGTATTCGGCGCGTGCGCCGAGTTGGATGACGTTCCAGGGAAGATGGTGTGCGCGGATTTCGGCGGCGACGCCCTCATTGAAGCGCTGGGCAAGCGGGATCATGCGTTCGAACGCGGCGGGAGTCAGGACGTGTTCGAGGGTGGCGCGCATGGCAGCCAGCGAGAGAGCGTTGCCGGCGAGCGTGCCCCCGATGCCGCCGACGTCGCAATCTTCGAGACGGATGCGCGCCGAGATGCGCTGGGCGACTTCTTCGCTGCAGCCGTACGTGGCGCCGGGGATGCCGCTGCCGATGGCCTTGCCGAAGACAAGCATGTCGGGATCGAGTTTCCATGCGGCGGTGCAGCCGCCGGGGCCAGCGCAGATGGTGTGCGTTTCGTCGGCGATGAGGAGAGAACCGTAGCGGCGGGCGAGTTCGCGGGCGTCGCGCCAGTAGCCGCCGTCGGGGAGAATGATGCCGACGTTGGTCATGGCAGGCTCGGCGAGGATGCAGGCGACGTCGCGCTGCTTGAGGGCATCTTCGAGGGCGTTGAGATCGTTGAATTCGACGACGCGCGTGGTTTCCGCGGGATTGACCGGCGGGCCGATGTTGCCGCGGCGCGGAGCGACTGTGCCGTTTGTGAGCGTGGCGAAGGACTCATCGACGGTGCCGTGATAGCAATAGTGATAGACGAGGATTTTCGAACGCTTGGTGATTTCGCGGGCGATGCGAATGGAGAAGCGATTGGCGTCGGTGGCGGTGAGCGTAAATTGCCAGTAAGGGAGATGGAAGCGGCGCTGGAGATCTTCGCCGACCCAGAGGGCGTCTTCGGTGGGCAGCATGAAGGTGATGCCATCTTTGGCGCGGCGTGCTACGGCTTCAGCTACAATATCGGGCGAGTGCCCGGTCATCGCGCCGGTGTCGCCGAGGCAAAGGTCGATGTAGTCGCGGCCATCGACGTCGGTGAAATGCGCGCCTTTCGCGGACTTAACAAAAATTGGAAAAGCGCCGGCCCATTTTTTCATCCAATTCATGGGCACGCCGCCGAGGAGCGAGGATTGCGCGCGGGCGTAGAGCGCGGCGGATTTCGGATGGTCGGTTAGGAAAAGGGATTCTTCGCGTTGTTGGAGAGTCTTTAGTTTGTTGCGATCGATGGCCGTCATAGATTAATTGGGCAAAAGCGGGAGCAAGCTCCCGCACTCCAAAATCATCGGAGGGCGTGGATGATTTCGCGGGCGGCGTTGGCGCCGCTTGCCCCGGTGAGGCCATTGCCAGGATGGGTGCCGGAGCCGCAGAGGAAGAGGCCGCGGATAGGTGTTTTGTAGCGCGCCCAATCGAGAATGGGACGCATGGTGAAAAGCTGATCGAGCGCGAGCTCGCCATGGAAAATGTGACCGCCGGTGAAGCCGTAGGAAGATTCGAGATCCTTGGGCGTGATGACTTGAATACCTTCGACGAGTCCGGGAAGATTTGGTGCGTAAGCGGCGAGAGTCTTGATGACGGTATCGCCGAGATCCTTGCGGCGCGCGTCCCAATTCCCTTCTCTCAATTTGTACGGCGCGAACTGCACGTAGGCGGAGAGGACATGCTTGCCGTCGGGTGCCAGTGCGGGATCGAGGATTGTGGGAATGGTGACATCGAGCCAGGGAGCTTTCGAGAAATCGCCGTATTTCGAGGCGTCGAAGGCGCGTTCGAGATAATCGATTTCGTGGCCGATAGGGATGCGGCCGGAGAGGGCCTTCAGAGGACTCTCGTGCGAATCGAGCGCGGTAAACGTGGGAAGGCCGCCGAGAGCGAAATTGACTTTGGCGACGGTGCCGTTGGCGCGGAAATTTTTCATGCGGTTGGCGAAAGTGGGATCGAGCTGCGAGGAATCAACGAGATTGAAAAAGGTGCGCTTGGGATCGGCGCCGGAGACGACGGCTTCGACGGCGATTTCCTCACCATTGGAGAGAACGACTCCCGTGACGGCGCCATCTTTGATTCGAATCTGTTGCACTTCGGAGTCGGTGCGGATTTCTGCACCAGCTTGTTTCGCGGATTCTGCTAGCGCGCGCGTGAAGGAACCGAGTCCGCCGCGCGGAAAGGCGGCCGACCCGACGGGATGCGAGTCGGCGGCAGCGCGGAGAAGCAGGACGGCGGTCGATCCGGCGGACCAGGGGCCAAGCGCGGTGCCGAAAATGCCGCGCGCGGCGATGGCGGCGCGGAGCAATTCCGTTTCAAAAAATTCGGCGACGAAATCCGCGACGGCCATGGGGCCCCAGCGGAGAAGATCAAAGATGCCGGTTTTACCGAGGCTGCGGACGCCGCGGCCAGTCTTCAAGAGATTCCACAAATCTTCGGGAGTGGGATGATCGATCGCGGGCGGCGTGATGGAAGTCAGTTGCGTGAAGAAGCCAGCGGTGGCTTCCAGCGACTGCGCGAACTGCGTGTATTTCGCGGCGTCTTTCGCGGAGAAGCCACCAATTCCAGCAGCGGTCTTGGCCGCGTCATCATAGAAAAAAAGTGCGCGGCCATCAGGCGCGGGAGCGAAAACACGCGGATCGGGCCGCAGGATTTCGCAACCGAACTGTTCGACTCGCAGATCCTTTGCAATGTCCGCGCGAGGCGGGCCGAGCGTGTGTGCAAGAGTGGAGGCGTGAAAGCCGGGATGAAATTCCTCGGTGACAGCGCCGCCGCCGACCATTTCACGGCGTTCGAGGACGAGCGGCTTGAAGCCGCCCTTGGCGAGATAAAAAGCCGTGACGAGAGCGTTGTGGCCGCCGCCGATGAGAACCACGCGCTGTCCGATGGGCATGACTAGTTGGCCGCCTTCGATGCGGCCGCCGTCGAGCGCGAAGATCCGCCTTTCCACTCTTTCAAAATGACCTGGCTGGCGATGCGGCCGTTGGCGCCCATAATGCCGCCTCCGGGATGCGTGGCGGAGCCGCACATATAAAGGTTATGAATGGGTGTGCGGTAGTAGGCCCAGCCGGCGACGGGGCGCAGGAAGAAAAGCTGTTCGAGAGAAAGTTCGCCCTGAAAAATATTCCCTTGGGTGAGGCCGAATTCGCGCTCGAGGTCCAGCGGCGTGAGCACCTGGCGGTCGATGATGATGTCTTTTATGTTGGGTGCGTATTCGGCGATGGTGTTGATGACGTTGTCGCCGAAAGCTTGCTTCTGATCGTCCCAGGTGCCTTCGGCAAGTTTGTACGGCGCGTACTGCACGAAGCAGGAGAGCACGTGCTTTCCTGGAGGCGCGACGCTGGGATCGGTGAGGCTGGGGATGACCATATCAATGTACGGCTTGCGGGAGAAGTGGCCGTACTTGGCGTCGTCGTAGGCGCGCTCCATGTAGTCCATGCTGGGAGAGATGGAAATCGCTCCGCGAAGATGCGCGCCAGGGCCGGGGAAACACTTGAAATTCGGGAGCGCGTCGAGCGCGAGATTGACTTTGCCGGAAGAGCCGCGGAATTTGTAGCGGCGCACGCCTTCGAGGAAATCGGCGGGAAGTTCGTTCGGCTCAAGAAATTTCTCGAAGGTAAGATGCGGGTCGACGCTCGAAGAAACAACGTTGGCATAGAGTTCTTCGCCGCTCTGCAGGACGACGCCGGCGGCGCGGCCATTCTTGACGAGAATTTTTCCGACGGGCGCCTTCGTTCGAATCTCGACGCCGGCTTCGCGCGCAGCATCGGCGATGGCGTTCGAAATCGCCCCAGTCCCGCCGCGGCTAAAGCCCCAGGAGCGAAACGCGCCGTCGATTTCCCCCATGTAATGGTGCAAGAGAACGTAGGCGGTGCCCGGCGAACGAATTCCCAGAAACGTGCCGATAATTCCAGACGCGGACATGGTGGCTTTGAGGACGTCCGTTTCGAACCACTGGTCGAGGAAATCGGCGGAGCTCATGGTCATGAGCTGCACAAGCGTGTAGCGCTCGTCGGAAGAGAGTTCGCGGAAGCGCTGCATCAGAAAATGAAGCTGCTTGAGGTCTTTCGGATTGAGCGTGGTGGGATCCGGCGGAACCATGGAGAGCATGGGCTTCACGAAGCGGCACATCGGCGTCATCATCTTTGAGAATTCGTCGTAAGCCTCGGCGTCGAGACGGGAGTGGCGGCGAATGTCGCGGATGGACTTGGCGTGGTCGTTGACGCGCCAGAGGTAATCGCCGCTGGGCATCGGCGAAAACGTGCCATCGAGCGGGAGAATCTCCAGGCCGTGGCGCGGGAGATCGAGTTCGCGAATAATTTCCGGCCGTAGCAGCGAGACCACGTAGGAACATTCGGAAAAAAGAAAGCCGGGAATAATCTCTTCCGTGACGGCAGCGCCGCCGAGAACGTGCCGGCGCTCGAGAACGACGACCTTCTTCCCTGCTTTGGCGAGATAAGCAGCGTTGACCAGGCCGTTGTGGCCTCCGCCGATGACGATAACGTCGTAGTGCTGCCCCATTCGATATGACTCCGCTGTCACGCAAAGAAGAAAAAAGCTGCGGGAAACAAGGACTCGACATTCTACTGACACCAGAGAGCGGGCACAAGTCACGTCAAGTGCCCTGATTACCATGCTTGGAAGCGCATTTGCGTTTGCAAGAATCCCACTTTGAACTTCAGACGTTCCAGATCGGGACTCTTGGAAGGGAAGTTTAACGAGCTGTCAGATGGGACTTGGATCGATAGCGAATCACTTTGCGTAAACGTTAGATTCTTCATATATTGCGATGGTTCTAGAAATCGGCTGATTAGCAACTGACGGTGGCACCGCGCGTGCTTTCTTGTGGGTCGATGACAGCAAGCGACTTTGCGAGGAGACGCGCATGCGGAAGAGGCTACTAATTTCGATGATCATGTTCGGGTTGTGGGCGGAAGGAGCACACCTGGCTGCGCAAGAAGTGACGGCAGCCAAAGGAACAGAACTGGACAGACTTAGGGCAGCTGGTGCCGTGAACACGAGAAATCCGGATTTCGATGCCGATGAACAAGCTCCCCCAACTGGGGGCAAGTTAGCGGACCTAATCGACCGCGTGATTGCAAGGGAGCATGAGCAGATCAAAACGTTCGACCGCTACACGCCGATCATTGAGACGTACATTCAGGAAGTGAGGCCCGACGCGCAGCTCGGCATCGTGCCGAAGACCGATTACTATTTTATTGGGCAGGCGGATTTCAGCGGGCGGCTCAAAGTTCACTCGTCGATCGATCGTGGCAGGAAAGGCTCCTGGATATGGTCGTATGATCCAGCGGGATTCCTGCAGATGATTTTTATCGATCGCGGGGCGTTCGACAAGGCTCATTACAAGTTTGAATATGTCCGAAAAGAATTTTTGGGAGAAGTACGATGCTTTGTTTTTGATATTACGCCCGCACCGGGTGAGCGCAGGGCGCGATTTATTGGGCAGATTTGGGTGGAGGAGCAGGACTTCACGATTGTGCGCATCAGCGGCAAGTGCACGCCGGCAGTGAGTTTCTCGTTGCGATCATTCGAAGACGAGTATTACTTGCACTTTGATTCCTGGCGCATGAACGTCAAGCCAGGTCTGTGGCTTCCAGGCTATGTCTACAGCCAGGAACTAGGCCGGCCGATGAGCTTCAGCGGCCCGCGCTACAAATCCCAGACGCGCCTGTGGGGGTATGAACTCAGTCCCGGGGCGCGCGAAGAGGAGCTCAACCAGCTTCTCGTGGAATCGCAGACGGCGATCAAGGACGAGGCAGCCCAGCACGACCGCTCACCGCTGGAGGCGCAGCGCGAATGGCGGCGTGAAGCGGAAAACAACGTGCTCGATGCCTTGCAGCGGGATGGCTTTCTCGCTCCGCCGGGAGAGATTGACAAGCTTCTAAACACTATCGTCAACAATCTGGAGGTCACGAACAATCTTTCCGAGCAGACCGATCTGCACTGCCGGGTGTTGCTCACCAGCAGCCTGGAAATGTTCTCGATCGAGAACACCATCGTGCTCAGCCGCGGACTCATCGACGTGGTTCCCGACGAAGCGACGCTGGCGGCCATGCTGGCGCAGGAAGTGGCCGACGCCATGGTGCCGAAATCGTATCAAGATCAATACGGCTTCAGCGACGTCACGCGCCTGTCGTCGACGGACATTCTGAAGCGCCTCTCTTTCCTGAATGAGAAGCGGGAAACGGAGGATAACAACGCGAAGGCCATCGAGCTCTTGAAGAAATCACCGTACGCGGCCAATTTGAAAAATCCCGGACTGTTTCTGGCGCAATTACACTCACAAGCGAAAGCGTTAAAGCAATTGATCAGCCCGCGGCTGGGCAATCAGGTATTCTTCGCGGCGCAATTGCTGCAAGCAGCGCCCCCGCTGCAGCCCGCCAACAAGGACCAGCTCGCGGCGCTGCCGTTGGGCGCGCGCGTGAAACTCGATCCTTACACCAATCGCGTCACCCTGATGAAGACCAAGCCCATATCGCCCAATTCCCCGCGCGAAAAAATGCCCTTCGAAGTTACGCCGCTCGTACCGTACCTGACGCACTACGTGGAATCGGCGGCACAGAATAACTCCGTTACAGCGGTGGGCTTGAACTAGAAAGTTTCTGTGACAGCCCGGTCGATTCGCACTACGGCCGCCAGCCTGACAGTGCGGCGGAGCACCTAACACTCCAGTAACCGTGATACTGCGGGGACACACCAAGTAGAGTTCCCGATCAGGAAAGAAGCAATCCACCGTCATCAGAGTTCATGCACGAGCCAGCATCACGCGTGGCATCTAATTTCTTTTATTCCAGGACACTTGACAGAGGGATTAACTGCAAATAGTCTGCCGCCAACAATTGAAAAGGAGATCCCATGTCCACACGCCAGCAGAACCGGCTTTCCCAAAAATACGAGATTGCTGATCCAAAAGAGTATAAGGCGGCTTCGACTGCCCCCGGGGAACCTGCGATACCTGCAGGAACCGAGAAGAGATTGGTGGCCGCGCCGCTGGAGACGAAGGAAACGGAAATCGAAAAAAGGGCCGTATGGGTAGTGCATGGAATGGGACAACAGATACCCTTCGAAACATTGGATAACCTGACAGAAGGGCTCCGCAGCGTGGTCAGAGAGCCCAGCGGCGGGGCCCCTCGGCTGCGCGCCGTGAAGTTCGATAACCAAATCGTGCAGCGCGTCGAACTTACCGTGATCGGAGCAAGCGGCAAGCCATACGAATTGCATCTCTACGAGGCGTACTGGGCTCCGCTAACGGAAGGAGTGGCGAAACTCAGCGATGTGATCAGCTTTCTGTTTGATGGGGCTCTCCGCGGCTTGTTGAACGCAGTAAAGAGGTTCGAGCGCGCCATGTTTCCCGGGCCGCAAAAGGTAAAAACAACCACGGGAGTGAAGCTCGACGAGAACGGAATCCGCGATTTCAGAATACCTCCGCGCGCGGTGGTTGAAATCGTCGCGGTCATGCTCGTCCTGCTTTCACTAATCTGGATCAATGCAATCATTCTGGCGGCTGGCGGGGCGATCCAGAAACTTCCGATTCTTGGACAAATCGACATCCAGGGGCAGTGGAATCAGTTCACGGCGCTAGCGAGCGGGATGTGCGCAGTGGCGCTGACGTTTGGGGTGATTCTTTTTCTTGCGGAGATGAGCAAGCCGGCAGAACTGTCTAACTGGAAGAAAAAAACATTGTGCCTCGCCGGCTGGATAGGTTTCCTGATCACGCTGGCAACCATCATCGCGGCCGCCGGGCTTATGTTCGCTTTAGCAGCGTGGAAGACCGCCGCGGATTGGCTGGCTCCGATTCATGTTCGTCAAGTTCAATGTGCCGCCACGATGCTGATCCTAAGCTCCATGATCCTGGCAGGCTTCGCCATGTTAATGCGCGCATACCTGCGATCAGAGGGTTCCAAGCTGCGAGGAAACGGTTTTTTGGTTTTTCTGTTTATGGTTTCGTTCCTGATCCACCTGAGTTGCATCCCGATTTTTTGGTATGTATCAAGTGTCCCCCTGGAACCGCCGGCCTGGACTTTCCCCGTACTGAACTGGCTCGCCAACAAGGTCTGGGTCTGGCCGTCTCTTATCCTGCTGAGCGCGCAAGTCCGAACGATCCTGGTCGAGTTTCCGGGGGACGTGGCGATCTACATCACGCCCAACAAATTGGACCGCTTCGAACGCGTCCGCCAGGAGATCAAATCTCTGGCGCGCGTTTCCGCAGCCAACGTCTATAAAGCTTCGGTTGCGAGTGGCAAACTGGAGTACGAGAAAATCGCGATTGTTGGACATTCGCTCGGCTCGGTGATCGCCTACGATACTCTTAATTACCTGCTTACGGACGACACTCTGTCCGGCCAGCCGTTAAGCGTTGCGAAGCGCACTTGCCTCTTGGAAACATTCGGATCCCCTCTCGACAAGATTGCTTTTTTCTTTTCCATTCAGGGGAAAACTTCGTTCCATATTCGAGAGCAGCTTGCCGCGCTGGTCCAGCCGCTGATTCAGAATTATGAGGACTACCGGAAGTGCGAATGGGTGAATGTCTACTCGCCGAACGACATCATTTCCGGCAGTTTGAAATTCTATGATTTACCGGAGGTCCCGGTGCCGCCACACGTGAAAAACCTGGCGGACGATCAAGCGGTCGTCCCATTGGTTGCGCACGTGGACTATTGGAAAAACAAACTGGTCTGGCAGGAACTGTACCGAGTGGTCGCTCCTTAGTCGGTTCGTGGCCGACACTAAACTGAAAACTGACTGCTTCACTTGTGAGTGCGAAGCAGCGTGCATATAATCCCATTCGGAGTTATCAGGAGGGTGTGTGCCCGTAGGAACTGCGTTTCATGAGAGAACGCTGGCGCTGTGCGAAAGCCTGAATTACCGGGAATGGTCGGGCTATTACACGGTCAGCGTGTACGAAATGCACCACGAGCACGAGTACAACGCCATCCGGAATTCCGCGGCGCTGATCGACATTTCGCCGCTCTTCAAATATCGCGTGACCGGCCGTGACGCCACGAAATTTGTGAACCGCGTGATTTCGCGCGACATTAATAAGGTTGCTGTGGACCAGGTGATTTACTGCTGCTGGTGCGATCCCGAAGGGAAAGTGATCGACGACGGGACGATCACGCGGCTCGGCGAAAATGACTATCGTTGGACGGCGGCAGACCCCAGTTTGCGGTGGTTCCGGCAGAACGCGCTGGGACTCGATGTGAGCATCGAGGATATTTCGGAGCAGACGGCGGCGCTGGCGCTGCAAGGGCCGACTTCGGGGCGGCTGCTGCATGCGGTGACCGACGCCAAGATCGAAAATCTGAAATATTTTCGCGTGACGCGCGGCAAAATCGCCGGCGTGCCTGTGGATATTTCGCGCACGGGTTACACGGGCGACTTGGGATTTGAAGTGTGGATGCCCTGGAAGGATGCGGTAAAGGTTTGGGACGCGCTGATTGCCAAGGGGAAAGCGTTTGATATTCATCCGGCGGGAATGATCGCGCTGGACATTGCGCGCATCGAGGCGGGACTGATTTTGATCGAAGTCGACTACATCTCCAGCAAGAAGGCGCTCATCGAATCGCAAAAATATTCGCCTGCGGAAATCGGATTGGGCAAGCTGGTGGATTTGAAGAAGGAAACTTTCGTAGGACGCGAAGCGCTGGCGCGGGAAGCGAAGAAGGGCGCGGAGCGTGCACTGGTCGGATTGGAAATCAATTGGAACGAGGTCGAGGCGCTTTACGAGAAGTTGAAAATGGCGCCACAAGTCCCGAGTATGGCCTCGCGCGTGGCAGTGCCCGTTTATCGCAACGGCCGGCAGGTTGGAAAGGCCACATCGACGACGTGGTCGCCGACGCTAAAAAAAATGATCGCGCTAGCGTGCGTCGGCCGCGAAAGTTCAGCAGTCGGCACAACTCTCAGTATCGAGATGACCGTCGAAGCTGTGCGCCAAACAGTTTCCGCAAAGGTCGTGCCCATGCCGTTCTTCAATCCAGCACGAAAAATGGCAGTGCCAGTGATTTAATAGCTCGTGCAATCTCAATCCACTACTTGGGAGGGCCACGTTGAATTCACTGCGTCTTGCGACGGCCTTACTTCTTTTTGCGATCTTCCTTTGCGCCCGGAACCTCACTCCTGCCGAACAAACCACCTCTGGTGACGCCGGAGCGAGTGAGCAGTCATTATTGGGTCAGGCGGTTGTATTTTTTCAGGATGGCGCGGAGTTGGTCGTGGGGCAGCGCGCGGACGCGGTGATTCTCGATGCCAGTCATGGTTTCGGCGGCGATCATAGCATTGATGATGGCTTCTTCGGTGGCCTGGACGGTGGCGGCAAAGACCGGCTCGATTTTGTCGTTGGGCAGCATTTTTAGGTCGACTACTTTGTCGGGGGCGGCCGCGCCAGGATTGGCGGTGGAGAAGGCGATGAAAATGTCGCCGGAGCCGTTGCCGGAAACGCTGCCGTCGCGGCCGAGTCCGAGGGAGACGCGGCGCGCGAGGCGCTTGAGTTGGTGCGCTACCAGCGGAGCGTCCGTGGCCACGACGACGATGATCGAACCGTGGTCGTCATTGAGAGATGGAGTTCCCGCGTACGGATCGTCCGCGTCGATTTCCCTGCCAACCGGAATTCCAGCGATACGCAAATTATTTCTTGTGCCGTAATTGCATTGCACAAGAACTCCAACCGTGTAGCCGCCCGCTTTCACGTCGAGCTTGCGCGAAGCCGTGCCGATGCCACCTTTGAATCCGTTGCAAACCATCCCCGTGCCACCGCCGACGGCGCCCTCTTCGACCGTGCCGCTGCGCGCGGAATCGATGGCGTGGAAGGCGTGCTCGGGTTTCACGTGAAAACCGTTGATGTCGTTAAGCCAGCCGTCCCAGGTTTCCGCAACCACAGGGAGCGACCACCAATATCCCGTGGGATCGGGCTGCCCGTGATTGACGCGCCATTGAATGACGGCGTCGCGCACGACGCCGACGCTGTGGGTATTCGTGATCATCACCGGGCCTTCGAGGAATCCGGACTCTTCGACCCACGTGGTACCGGTCATTTCACCATTGCCGTTGAGCGACCACCATCCGGCAAAAACCGGATTGTTCATGGAGTCCTTGCCGCGGGGGAGAACCGCAGTGACGCCGGTTCGAATCGGACCCTTGCCCACCTGAAGTTTTCCTTCACCGGAAATCAACGTGGTGTGGCCGACCAGAACGCCGGGAACATCGGTGATGGCGTTGAGAGGGCCAGGCGCCCCGTCAAAAGGCACGCCAAGATCGCGCGCTCGCGGTTTGGACTGTGGCTTCTCTTGCGCAGAAACCATTGTGGCGCCTGCCAAAAAACAAAATAGGAGTACTGAAAAACGAGAATAAGCGGAACGGATCATGGATTGTTTTTCTCCCAGGAGGATCGAGCCGAACGCAATAAATCCGTGTTCTTCTGCACTGCCTGCTCCAGCAGTTCCGCTTGTTGCGACGCCAGTTTCCAATCTTGTTTCTCGACGGCTTCGGTTAAGCCGGGGAATTCCAGGTGCGCGTAGGTGTAGCGCGAAGAATAGAGAAGATGCTGGAACCACGGGCGTCCCGGAATGCCCGCGGGATCCAGCCAGTTGGCTTCAACCTGAAGAAGCTGCGTATTGAGATGCTGCAGTTTTTCCGGTGAGGCTCGGCCAAGCAGGAGGTCATGCGTTGCGGAGGCGTGCAACGCCTGGCCTTCCTTTTCGAATTCGGCGATTCGCGCATGAAGCTTTTTCAGATCTAGAGGAGCCTTCAGTTTATTTTTCTGTTCCAGCTCGTGGAGGAACTGTTCCAGCGCTGAACCATTGACGCCAAAATCAAACGGAAGAAGGTCCGCGTTGGCGAGACGCAGAGCGACGAGGCCCCACATGCGCGTGAGCGTAACGTGATATTCGAACGTGGGATCTCCGATATGCGACATCCAATAATGATCGTCATACATGGAGTGATAGACGCCATATTCCCCAGTAAATCCGAGATTGATGACCGGGCGGCCGAGATGATTCAGAAAAACGGTGTGATCCGAACCGCTGCCGATGCGTGTTTCGACGAGCGCACTGTCCCCCGGTGCTGCGGCCGCTTTCGAATTGCGCATGCGGGTCGCGCGCCAGGCTTCGTAGAGAGATTTTCCGGAAGGCGCGCGAACATCTTTAGAACCTTCCACGAGCATCGGAGCAAGCGAAGCGACGGCGGAAGGCGAGAAGCTAAGGCCCTCGGGGCCCGCCGTCGTAGCCGCCCCGGAAACTGAGGAATCCACGTTGATGTAGGCGACGAGTTTTTTCTTCAACTCGTCCGCAAATTGCTCACCCCATTCCGTCGAGCCCGTCAGGCCATACTCTTCGCCATCCCAACTGCAGACGACGATCGTGCGACGCGGGCGGGTGCCGTGCTGTTTCAGTTCGCCGAGCGCGCGCGTGAGCTCCATCATCGAAGTCGTGCCGCTGGATGGATCCACGCCGCCGAAAGCCCACGCATCGCGATGATTGCCCAGCAGCACCCATTCATCGGAAACTTCGCTGCCGCGGATGCGCGCTTCCACGACCGTGTAAGGCTGCAGGCTCGTGTCCATGTCCACTTTAATGTGGACTTTGACCGCGCCGGTAAGGCGATAGGTGATCGGCAAAGCGCCTTGCCAATCTTTCGGAGCTTCCGGGCCGTTCATATTTTCAAGAAGCGGCTTTGCGTCTCGCCAGGAGAGCGGGAGCCCGACAATCTTTGGGAGCGAGCGCGCTTCTTCAGGCGCGATGTGCTTTGCGCCCGGCACCGAAGCCCAGCCAGGCGTCGTGGGGTCACCTGGAACGATGTAGTCGTAGGTGATTGCGCCGCGCTGGATGTGGCTTTCGGGCCCCCATGGGCCATCGGGGAAAACTTTGCCGCGTTTCCAACCGTCTTCAGCAGGATCGGAATAAATCAAGAGTGCGGCCGCGCCTTCGCGCTCGGCGGTAAGCGCCTTGAAGCCGCGGTAGCTGTAGGGATTCGAATAACGGACGAGGACGATTTTGCCCTTCACGCTGATGCCATTTTTGCGGAGGAGGTCGTAATCTTCAGGATTCCCGCTGTGCGCGTAAACCACTTCCGCAGTGACGTCGCCGGAAGCGGAAAACCCAAAATAGGAACCTGACACCGCAGGATTTTTCGTGTCGGGGTCCGCGTCGTAGGGATCTTCGCGCAACCCCGCGGTGTAGGCGACAGGCGCAACCATCTCCAGGGAAACGCCGCGCGGGCGCGAGTGAAGAACATCGTAGCGCCGGAGCGTGACGTCTTCCCAACCTTGCTTGCGCCATTCGCCCGCGATGAATTCGGCCAGCTGGTTATTGCGCTCGGAAGCGGCGGGGTGAGGTTCGGCCGTGAAGGTATGATGCCACTCGCGCGCTTTCTCTGGCGAGGGAATCAACTGGAAAGAATCTTCAAGCTGGTGCTCGGCTTCGGCATGCTGGGCGCTGAAACCGAGGATAGGAGTGACCGGACGGCTGACGTCGCGCTGGGCGGAAAGCGCCGAGACAAGAGCCAGGAGCGGGCAGCAAACAACCAGTAGAGTACGCCGAAAAAGACGCATTGCTTTTCACTCCGCCGAACAAGATGTACGATCAGGCTCCAAACAAAACGAGCGAAACGCGAATCAAGATGGAAAGACTTTTGCCAAAGCCGCGTGGAGCGCACGGGAAATCAGCGCAATTTCTCCCGGCGAAATCGTAAACGGCGGAGCAAGCAAAATATGATCCCCGCGAAGACCGTCCACG
>Ga0210400_10002630_pt1 | contig 16447 bp, 16 predicted proteins | sample IncBWH26MmetaG_FD_155456 | JGI IMG/M metagenome (GOLD analysis project Ga0210400, IMG submission 155456) | Forest soil microbial communities from Barre Woods Harvard Forest LTER site, Petersham, Massachusetts, United States - Inc-BW-H-26-M | ecosystem: Environmental > Terrestrial > Soil >... | reverse complement strand
TTCAGGAAACCTGGGTGCGCGTGCTCGAGCGCGGCGGGCAGTATAACAGCCGTTATGAATTCAGCACCTGGCTCTTCACCATCGCGCGCAACCTGGTATTCGACCACCTGCGCCGGACGCGTCCACTCAGCCTCGACAGCCTGGCCGACCGTCATGATTCCCCAGATGCGCCCGCCTCGTTCGACATTCCGGCGAGCGGGCAGCCTTCCGCATTCGATGCCGCGGTTCAACGTGAGCAGAACGAACAAATTTCCGCTGGCATGCAGCATATCTCCAGCGATTACCGCGAAACCCTGGTCCTTCGTTTCCAGGAAGGCATGTCGCTTGAAGAAATTGCCACTGTCACCGGCGCGCCGCTCGGCACAATAAAATCGCGCATCTATCGTGGCCTGAACGCCCTCGAACCCTGGGTGAAAGGAGCCCGCTTGTGAACACAGATGATAAGAATGCGGATCGCCCAAATATCGGTCTTACGAATCTCGACCATCGCGAAGCCGACCACGAACGCGCCCGGCTCATGGTGGCCTTGCTCAGCCCGGAGTCGTCCGGCCCCGAAGAATTCTCCCAAGGCGAACAATCCTGGCTAGCCGCGCACCTCGAGTCCTGCCCGCCCTGCCAGGCCTTCGCTGAAAACGCGCGTGAGGCAGTCCGCTCGCTCCGAGCCACTCCAGTCACGGCCACCGGACATCTCGTGTCGGCGACGCAAATGCGCGTGCGCCAGCGCGCCGCAGAATTGCACCGCCAGCGGGAGCGCTTCTGGGTGGTTTGCGCCTGCTGCGCCGCGGTAACGCTTTGCTCCACTGCCAGCGCGGCCGTGACATGGTTCGGCTTTGCCCGGATGGGCCAGCAGGCCCTCCTGGCCGCGCCGCTCTGGCAGCTCGGCTTCGTCGTCCTTTATTTCACGCCAGCCGTCGTGGCCGGACTAGTCTTGCTCGCCCGCGGTACGCATATGTCGGATCACTTCGGATCGTTGCAGGGATGATCCTCGCGAAGATGATTTTGAAGAAGATCGTTTAATGAGTAACCGGCGTGGGAAAGCCGGGGCAAACAAAGTCGTATCAGGATTTTTAATATGACACTCAAACACGAAACTTCAACCCGCTTCATCGACGAGCTTCGCATCATCCCACGATGGGTCTACGGCATCGCGCTTCTCGGTTATGCGCTGCCCGTAGCCGCCATGCTGTTCGCCCTGCACACGGACAAGAGCAGCGATCCCTTTTTTCGCCTGCCGGTGCTGTTGCCGCTCGTCTTTCTCGGAGGGACGATCCTCGCATGCTTCATTCTGCTGATCGCTTACATCAACCGCGACGCCAAGCGCCGCGGCATGAGCCCTGCCGTCTGGACGCTCATCGCAATCTTCATCCCTCACGCCCTCGGCATCGTCTTGTATTTTGTTTTGCGGAAGCCGCGGATCCTGCACTGCCCGCAATGCTCCGCAGCGGTCGAACCTGGCTTCGGCTTTTGTCCTCAGTGCCAATGCCGGCTGAGTACCATCTGTCCCCAGTGCCGGCGCAGCGTGAATCCGGCCGATAAATTCTGCCCCCACTGCGGCCACGACCTTGCGGGAAGCGTCAGCCCTGCTTCCACGGCGATTCCTAATCAGGGTTAAGGAAAGCGCTCGACACACTTTGTCATGCGAGCGAAGGGAGGAACCTTGGTGTTACGAGGCGAGATCAAAAACAAAATTCTGGAAGAAATTCCCTTATCGCAGCCTATCCTGCCTTGCGGCTCTCGCCCAACACTTCATCCAGCGCATCTGCCAATAGATGCGCTCGCTTCTGGTAATCGGTTGCGCCGCTCTCCTGTTTTCGTTGCAACAAATGATACTCATCGGCAATGTTCAGAGCCGCCAGCACCGCCAACCGCACCGTATCGATCGTGTTCGTCGCCTCCGCGACCGCGCGCATCTTCGAGTCGACATACTCCGCCAGCTTCAAAATGTATTCCGGATCCGATCCCCGCAAGTTGTACGCCTGATCAAAAATCTCCACGCGCACACTCCCGTTCTGCGCGTCCTTCATCATCGCATCCTTAGTCGCAGTAGCCATAATCAGTGCCGCCTATGCCGTTCGCTTTTGCCGAGGTCTGCGGGCCGAAGTCCGAGGTCTGCGGCTAACTAGCCCGCTCCTCTGCGATCGTCTCAATCTGCTCGAGCATCCGCTCCACCCGCCCGCGAATCTCCTCCCGCTCTTTTTTCAACTGCACGTTATCCCGCCGCAGAGTAATCAACTGCTCCTCACGCTCCTCGAGTTGTTCCCGCAGTCGCTGCGAATCGCGCTCCGCTGCAGCCTGCGCCTGCCGAGCCGCCTTATAACTCTCAATTGTGCGATAAATTTTCTCTTCCAGCGCCTGAAAATCGTCCGCCGGAACCTTCTCCGCTACCCGCTCCACCGCTTCCAACGCCATGATTGCACTCTTCCCTGAGAGATGTGAAACTTTCTCGCAGTATACTCCACCCGCTTGTGGATCAAGATGGCCCATTGGTGCCTGCGCAGCTCACCGTAGCGCGATGGCACGCCAGGCTCTATAATTCCCGCATGAAACATCTCGGACTCTCGTTTATTGCTCTCGCAGTTCTTATAGCGACCGCGTTGCCCAGTGGCGCCAAAACTAAGGTCGACCTCAAGGATGCTCAAGGTAAACCCGTCGGCACGGTCCTGGTCTGGAATGACGCGGGCGGCGCCGGATTCGAATTGAATCTGCACGACCTTCCGCCAGGAGTCCATGCCATCCACATTCACCAGAACCCTAAGTGCGAGGCGCCGGACTTCAAATCAGCCGGGCCGCATTTCAATCCCGACGCTAAGAAACATGGCCTGGAAAATCCCGAGGGCCATCACGCCGGCGACATGCAGAATTTCACCGTCGATGCTCAAGGCAAGGCCAAACTCCGATTCGTAAATAAAGACGTCACCTATGAGGGCACGGATAGCCACTCACTCTTCAGCAACGGCGGCACGTCAATCGTCATCCACGCCAAGGCCGACGACATGAAGACCGATCCCTCCGGCAACTCGGGCGACCGCATCGCCTGCGGCGCGATCACAAAATAGATCTGCACTTCCTCAGCTCTGAACACAGCAGCGACTTCGCCGGAGGCGGAGCCGCTGCGAAGTCAAAAGATCGCTACTCAGTAATCTGTATCAGCGCAACCAGGAATCTTCCCCACGAGCGTTACTGCCGCCGCAATTTCCCCAGCCGCTCGGCCGCCGCGTCCAGCGTCTCGACTTTCTTGCAGAACGCAAACCGCACCTGCTTCGCGCCATCTCGCGCATTACGATAAAAACTCGACCCCGGCACCGCGGCCACTCTGATGTCTTTCACTAGGTAACTTACGAACGAAACATCGTCATCAAAACCAAACCCCGAAACATCGGTCATCACGTAGTAAGCTCCTCGCGGAACAAAACACTGGAATCCCGCCGACCGCAGCGCTGGAATCAAATGATCCCGCCGCACTCGGTACCCCTCCGCCAGCTTCGCGTAATATTCCGCAGGCAAACTCAGCGCCACCGCGCCCGCTTCCTGCAGTGGCGCGGGCGCTCCAACCGTCAAAAAATCGTGCACCTTTCGGATCGCGTTCGTGATCTTCTCCGGCGCAACCGCCCATCCCACGCGCCATCCCGTCACGCTGTAGGTCTTCGACATCCCGTTGATCGTCACCGTCCGCTCGCTCATCCCTTCGAGCGACGCCATCGAAATGTGCTCCGCCCCGTCGTACAAAATATGTTCGTAAATTTCGTCGGTGATGCAGAGCACGTCGAACTCTACACACAAGTCGCGAATGATCTCCAGTTCCGGCCGCGTGAACACTTTGCCCGTTGGATTATTCGGCGTGTTCAGAATGATGGCTTTCGTATTCTTGTCGAATGCGGCGCGCAGTTCCCGTTCGTCGAAGGTCCATTCGCCGCCGTCATTCGCCGGAGGACGCAGCTTCACGAATCGCGGACGCGCCCCACTCAACACCGCATCCGGACCATAGTTTTCATAGAACGGCTCGAAGATCACCACTTCATCACCGGCATTACAGACCGCGAGCAAAGTCGAAATCATCGCTTCCGTCGAACCGCAGCACACCGTAACCTGTTTTTCCGGATCGACCGAAATCCTTTGCCAGACGCCCATCTGCCGAGCAATCGCATTGCGCAGATTCTTGGCGCCCCAGGTGATCGCATACTGATTCACATCGCCATCGATCGCTGCCTTTGCCGCTTGCTTGATCTCTGCCGGAGCTGGAAAATCCGGAAACCCCTGGGCGAGGTTCACCGCCCCGTGGAGCGCGGCTTGCCGCGTCATCTCTCGAATCACCGACTCGGTGAAATGAGAAGCCTTGTCGCTGAGGAAATGTTTGCTTGGAGTGGTCAGAGATGAAGTTACATCCGCCATAGCTGGCAGATTAGCACAAGGATTTGTCATCCTGAGCGGAACATTGCTCCCGCGAGCGGAGCAACGTGGAGTCAAAAGCCTGCCCTGAGCGAAGCCGAAGGGGATCTCTGCCTTGTCGAAATTGTTCCAGGCCCCGCGAGGCGTTCCCGCCACGGCCCCTGTAACCTAAGCCCTCTGCACTCCGCCCAACCCCTGCAGCGCCCCCACAATCTTCTCCGACCACGCCGCGATTTGTTCGTCGCGCAACGTGCCTTCGTCCGATTGCAGTCGCGCTCGCACCAGGATCGAATACTTTCCTGCACCAATACCCCCACCGCGAAAGATCTCGACGGGCCGGAAGTCACGCAACTCGCGAATCCCCAGCCCCACCACGGCTCTTCGCATCGCCCCGAACTCAATCTCATCCCCGAATACGAACGAAAAATCCCGCTCCACCGCAGGATACTTTCCCAGCGGCATGAACTTCATAACCCGCGGCCCGAGCCTGTGCAGTTGCTCGAGGTCGATCTCCGCCAGAAAAACCTCCTGCCGCAACTTACGCTCACTTCTCACACCTTCCGCAATCTCCCCAAACTGCGCTACCGGCGTGCCCTCCATTAGCGCCCGAGCCGATCGTCCCGGATGAAAATACTCTGCGGTTTCGCGATCGAAACTCAACTTGCCGCTCGCAAGCGCCAGCACATTTTCCACGTCGCCCTTGAACGACCGGAACGCCTCGGCTGCCGCAGCGTGTTCTCCCTTGCTGACATCCAGCACTCCGCCCATCGGCTGCGAGTACTTCACTGCCGCCAGCGTCGCACCCAGGCAGACTCGTGCCGGTTCAACCCGCTCTCCGTCGCGCATTTCGTAGACCCGCCCCATCTCGAACAGCCGGACGTTTTCCGAATCGCGATTCAGGTTCCACGCCAGCATGTCGAGCATCCCCGGAACCATCGTCGTCCGCATCACAGACGCTTCTTCACTCAGTGGATTCTCCAACTCCAACACAGCCCCGGAAGAGAACTTCTCCGCGTCTGTATGCGAAATAAATGTCAATGACACCGCTTCGTCGTATCCCAGCCCTAAAGCCCGCTCGCGAACGGCCGCGTCTATCGCCGCGTGCGGTAGTTCCACCACGGCGCCGCGGTAGGTGGGCAGCGTATTTTCAAACTTGTCATAGCCATGTAGCCGTGCGATCTCTTCGATGACGTCGATCTCGCGCTCCACATCCAGCCGCCAGCTCGGAATCTGCACGCGAAACTCCGCGTCGGCCTGCCCTTCGGGAATCAATTCGAACCCAAGCTTCTTCAGGATGCGGTAAATCTCTCCCGCTTCGAGTCTGCCACCCAGAATGCGGTGCACCTCGGAAAGCCGCAGCACCACTGGAGCCAGGTCCATTTCTTTCGACACCACATCGATCACATCGCCAACCAGTTCCCCGCCGCCCGATTCCAGGATTAGCGCGGCGACCAGGTCGCACGACAAAATTGTCGACTCGAAATCTGCGCCGCGTTCAAAGCGGTGCGACGCGTCGGTGTGAATCCCATGCCGTCGCGAAGTTTTGCGCACCGTCACCGGATCCCACCACGCCGACTCAATCAAGATATTCCGCGTCTTCTCGGTGATCATGGTGTCGAAGCCGCCCATCACGCCGGCGAGGCCGACAGGCCTTTTGGCATCGGCGACCACAAGATCTTCCGAAGTAAGCTTGCGTTCCAAGCCATCCAAGGTCTTCAGCTTCTCGCCGTTCTTGGCTTTCCGAATGATGAGCCTGCCGCCTTTCAGCAAATCCATATCGAACACATGCGTGGGCTTGCCCATTCCCCACAAGACGTAGTTCGTAGCATCGACAGCGTTGCTGATGGGCCGCTGGTCAAGCAATTGCAACCGGTGCGCGACCTTCTGCGGCGATGCTTTGACCTTGGTACCGCGAATCATGCGCGCAGAAAAGCGAGGGCACAGAGCAGGCTCTTCGACAGTAATCGGGAAGGGCGAGACTGGGAAGGGCACGACTTCAGTCGTGCCGTGCAAGGCTGGAGAGGACGAGGCTTTAGCCGCTGAGGGTAACTTCGCCTCAAGTGCCTTCAGCGGCACATCGAAGATGGCCGCCGCCTCGCGAGCCACGCCGTAATGATTCATGGCATCAGGACGGTTGGTGCCAATCTCCATTTCGAAGACCGTGTCAGCGCCCGACGTGCTGATGCCTTCGACGGCAATTCCCGCGGCAGTCAAATCCTCAGCGAGCCTCCGGTCATCGACCGAGAGATCGACGTAGTCGCGAATCCATTGTGGAGAAAGTTTCATGGCTACCCTGTCATCCCGAGCGAAGTGAGCACTTCTGCGAAGCGGAAGGGCTCACGCAGTCGAAGGATCTCATGCCTGCAGACATTATCGACTGGCCTATCAAGGAATTCCCACGATGTACGTTTGTTTCTGAAAGCCGACGGCCGACAACTCACAGCTACACCCACTGCCGCAAAAACCTTACATCCCCGCTAAAGAACAACTGCAAATCATCCACTCCGTACTTCAACAACGCAATCCGATCCGCGCCCATGCCAAAGGCAAATCCTGAAACTTTCTTCGGGTCATACCCATTGTCTTTCACGAACTCAAACACATTCGGATCGACCATACCGCATCCCAGAATCTCAATCCACCCCGTCTGCTTGCACGGTCGGCACGGATCAGCACCGCGCTTCCCGCTCCCACCGCAAATGAAGCACGAAACAAACATCTCCGCACTTGGCTCGGTGAACGGGAAAAACGACGGACGAAAGCTCGTTTTTACGTTCGATCCAAAAAATGCTTTCATCGCGTGATCGAGGGTGCCCTTTAAATCCCCAAATGTAATGTTTGTGTCGACGCACAGCCCCTCGATCTGATGAAACATTGGCGAGTGGCTCGCATCGGGAGGGTCGTTGCGGTGCACAACACCGGGAATCACAATGCGCAGAGGCGGCCGCATCTTCTCCATGGTACGAATCTGCACCGGAGAAGTATGGGTGCGCAGCAGCAAGCGCTCGCGCTGCGGCTTCGCCTGCTGCCCCGCGATGAACAAAGTGTCCTGCGTATCTCGTGCCGGATGATTGGGTGGAAAATTTAGAGACTCGAAATTGTAATAATCCGTTTCGACAATCGGTCCCTCTGCGATGGAGTAGCCGAGTCTTTGAAAGACGCCCACTATCTCGTGCATCGTCTTAATGATGGGATGTTCGGCGCCGACGGGACGGCGGACGCCGGGGAGGGAAATGTCGACCGATTCCGCGCCTGACGACGCGCTGTCGTTGCGGCCAACCCGCGCGCTCTCGACCAGTTCCTCGATCCGCTTCTTGAGTTCGTTTACGCGGATTCCGGCTCCGCGTTTTTCAGACTTGGGAGCGCCTTTCAACCACACATCGTTGATCTGCGTCAGGATCCCGCTTTTGCGCGCCATCCACCGGTCACGAAACGTCTTCAGTTCCGCATCGCTGCGAACCGCAGCAGCTTCGTCTGCGCACGCTCGAATGCATTCGGCAGCCGCTTTTTCCAGCGCTGCCGCCGAATAGTCACTTAGTTTGGGGACCGTGTAGGCCATACTGGTCGGAAATCAATCCAAATTGTCATCCTGAGCGAAGTAAACCGATTCGCAAAGCGAATCGGTTTACGAAGCCGAAGGATCCCTGTCAGCTAATGAAGGGTTGTAGAGCAGCACCGAGAACGGAAAACCCCTACGCCAGCGCGCCCTTGGCCTGCTTCGCCAGATCCGCAAACGCCGCCGCATCCTTTACCGCCAGATCGGCAAGGATCTTGCGATCGAGTTCCACTCCCGCCACTTTCAAGCCGTGAATGAACTGGTTGTAGCTCATCCCGTTAAGCTTGGCAGCCGCGCCGATGCGAACGATCCACAGCGAGCGGTACTGCCGCTTCCTCTGCTTCCTCCCTGAGTAGGCGAACTTTAGGCCGCGCTCTACTGCTTCCTTCGCGGAGCGGTAGAGTTTGGATTTAGTGAGGAAGTATCCGCTGGCGCGGTCTAATATTCTCTTGCGCTTGGCGCGGCGTTTGGTTCCGCGTTTTACACGTGGCATGGTGTTCTCCTTTTTGTTTGCTTTCTATTTACCGGCGGCTGAAGGTAAGGACGATTCGCCTTTGGGCGATCACTGACCTCTTCACGCGCCTGAAGCAGGGGTCAGTGGCTAGTGGTCTGAAAACCCTCTCGGCTTCTGACCACTAATCACTGACCACCGGCCACTAGCTTACTGATACGGAATCATCCGCTTCACTTTGCGGATGTCGCCGGGACTTACCAGCGTCCCTTTGCCCAGCTTGCGCTTGCGCTTCTTGTCCTTCGAGGTCAGGATGTGGCGAAGGTGGGAATGCCCGCGCTTCACTTTACCCGTCCCGGTCTTCTTGAAGCGCTTGGATGCGCCCTTGTGCGATTTCAATTTCGGCATAAGTCCTCGGAATCGGCGGCCAGCTACCGGCTGTCAGCCGTCGGCTTTGATATGTAATGTTCGGTTTGGAATCGTCCAGCTAACAAAGGACCAGGCGCCAATCTCCCGCAGGGGCTAAAGCCCGGTCTATTTTCGGCGCATGATCGGCACGACTAAAGTCGTGCCCTTCCCAAAACACTTTAAACCTGCGAAGTCGGATTGGGCGCCTCGACCGCTGCTGCAGCGACTGCGGCCGGCTTTTCTTTTTCCTGCGCCATCTTCTCCTGCAACTGCTTTTCGTGCTTCTCCTGCTTCGCCTTCTGCTTTGCTTCCTTTTCCCGTTCCTTCTCTCGCTCAGCCGCCGTCTTTTTCGGCGCCAGAATCGCGTGCAGAGTATTTCCTTCCTGGCGGGGGCGGAATTCCACAATGCTGTGAGGCTCTACGTCTTTGATCAGGCGCTCCAGAATCTGTCTCCCAAGCCCGGTGCGGGTCATTTCGCGACCGCGGAAGAAGATTGTGGCCTTTACCTTGTCTCCTCCGTCGAGAAAGCGCAGGACGTGATTCTTTTTCGTTTCGTAGTCATGGTCGTCGACATTGATGCGGAACTTGACTTCTTTTACGGTGATCGTCTTTTGATGCTTCTTGGCTTCGCGCTCTTTCTTTTCCTGCTGGTAGAGATATTTCCCGTAATCCATGATGCGGCAGACAGGCGGCTGCGCGGTGGGAGAAATCTCAACCAAGTCCAGGTTTTTGCTGCGGGCCAACTTGAGCGCTTCGAAGGGGGGCATTACGCCGATTTGTTCACCCTCATCGCCGATCACGCGAATTTCGCGCGCCCGGATGCGGTCATTGGTTCGGATAAAACGTTTGTCGATACGGTCCTCCGCGCTTTAAGCGACTGGGAATAGGAAATTATAGCATGGGGCTTCGAGAGTAACGCCTCGTTCTGCGGCGCAGCAAGTCTACAAGTCAGCCCTGCGTCGCAGGTTTCGCAAAGTCAGGACGACGGCCGTGGCGCCAATTGCGATAAACACGCAGGCGCTGGTGATCCACGCCGGGTACAACTGCCGGGGCGGAGCGAAGGACGCGGTCAGAAAAAAGAATGGGTTCAGATACATCGGAATGCGGATGTTCAGCGGGATCTGATACCAACCTCCCCCAACGGCAGCTTGCTGGCCGTAGTGCCCGGTTTCGTACATCGTGAGGCGCACAAAGAAGATGATGGCGGTCACTACGCTGATGGCAACGACTGTAGCGTAGGTTACGGCTGTGGCATGGACACTGCGCTGGAACGCCGACGAGCAATAAAGGCCGATCGCGCTCATGCAGGCCAGGATGATAACGGTGGTCAACGTGGCACTGAAGACCTCCCAAGGGCCGACCCCGCCAAACGCAAACGCCATGCTCAGCACCGGGAGGCTTGTGACCAGCAGCAGCAGCACAAAAAGCAGCGAAGAAACAAACTTGCCCCACCATATCTGCCCGGAAGTCAGCAAAGAAGTGAGCAATCCGGCGAGGGTTCGCTGCTCTTTTTCAATGGTAATTGCGCCGGCGCTGAAGATGGGCACCAACAGCAACAACAGACCCAGTTGCGAGTACGCGAGGGTCAGAAACAGAACCACGCCCACCGTCGATCCTTGAATGCCGGAAGTGCCGCGCTCCGCAGTTGTCACGAAGTAGACGAAGGTTACAACCGCACTGAGAACTATCAGGTAAAGCGAGGGCAGCAGCCAACCACGCCGTTCCCGCATGCGCTGCCGCAGTTCCTTTCGGATCATTGGGTTCATGGGCGTTTCTCCCGGAAAACCATCCGATATCGTTCCTCCAGACCGAGCGCGCGATGATCGAAGCGAAGGATATTCACGCCGGCCACCACTAGGGCCCGCAGCAGTGCCGCGGCTTGCTCGTCTGCGCCGGTGATCTCGACTACCAGCCGGCCTGCGCTCGATTCCAAAGTACGCGCACTGGCGATCGAGTTGACAACCGTTACGGCGGGAGCGCTGTCGCCGATCAGCTCAATTTCGTAAATTCGCACCGGATCCTGCGGTGTGCGCAATTGCAGAACCGAGTGGCCTTCGGCGTCGGACGCATTGCGCCCTCCGCCAATCAGCGCAATCTGCGTGCACACGTCTTCCAGGTCGCTAAGAATATGAGACGAGATCAGAATCGTGATGCCTTCGGCCTGCAGTTGCTTGAGCTGCTCGCGAAGCTCGATGCGAGCCAGAGGGTCGAGTCCAGTGGCCGGTTCGTCAAGCAATAGGACCTTGGGATCGTGCAACAAGGTTTTCGCCAGAACCAGGCGCTGCTTCATGCCGAATGAGAGTTGCTCCACGGACGACTCGCTGCGATCTGCGAGTCCGGATCGTTTCAACGCCCGGTCCACGGCAGCCCGGTTCCGCGCTCCTTTGAGTTGGAACGCGTCAGCGAAGAACTCCAGGAATTCGCGCACGCTCATGTCCTGGTAAACGCCGGGCTGATCGGGTAAGTAGCCAATCAGGCGTTTCACCGCGCGTGTCTGCAGGTGCACATTCAGGCCATCGATCTGAGCCGTGCCGCTATCCATCGGCAGCAACGTGGAAAGCACCTTCATCAGCGTGGTCTTGCCGGCGCCATTGGGGCCGACGAGTCCGAACAGCTCTCCGGCGCCCACGTGCAGAGTGAAGCCGTCGAGTGCGCGCCTGCCGTTAAAGCTCTTGCGCAGTTGTTCGACATCGATCATGGCTGCTCCGAAATCATGGTTGCTCCAGGGCAACAACAATGAGCGCATGCACGCTTCGCTGATGAGTAACGTTCAACTCGACTGGCAGCGCGGGGACGTCGCTGAGTCCGGCAAACACCCGACCCCAGCCGACTAGGGGCAAGCCTCCCGTCAGCGCCGCGTCCTGTAATGTTTGCTTGCTGGGATCGTAGCTGGGGAGGATCCCTTCTTGCGGTTTCCCGTTTTCCGGACGGATTCGTTTCGGTGCGATCGTGTTCAATTGAATCTCTTCCCCAGGTCCAAGCGCGGGCAGCGCGTACAAGGTGTTTGCCGGGTAGTCCAGGTACACAGCATCCTCGAAACGCTGGCCCGTATCGTTGCGCAGGCGGTTGGGCCCCACGAAGTGCACTGTCCCGGAAAATTCGTGCAACCCTTGCAGGTTCAAATCGTGGAACGACCATTTCAGCATCGGCAACTCAACCTGGCTGGGCGGACCCAGATGAATTTCGTAGGTCCGGTGTTCCTGGATTCCCTGCCGGTTCATTTCCGTCCAGATTTCGCTGTTGGCCTCGCCTTCCGCGAAATTGGAAGAGGTAAACACGGCGGGGTCGGCAATCGAAACCAGGACGTCCCGGCGGTCAGGAGCGGAGACTCGAAGGTTGTAGTCGGCGACCGCCAGCGGGCTTCGCGAGTCGAGGTAATAAGTCGCGAGGTTGTCTAAACGAAAACTTCTCGGGCGGCGGCTGGCACTGGAGAAGTAGAAGCCCGCGGCAAAAAGCAGCGCCAGCCCGCACATGCTGATCCAGCCGAATTCTAAACGGCGCAAGCGCCGCAGCACGGCAAAGTTCAGCACGCCGATCATGACTACGTAAACCGTCAGCCAGATCAGCAGCCAGCGCAACCGCGGAAAATCAAACGCGGTTGCGAACCGACGGCTCAGCCAGCCCGTCTGGTTCGAGTTCCACATGTAAGGTTGGCCGAGAAGGCCCGGCAGATGCCGGCCCACGAAGACGTCGCCAAGTTGGTTCGTCCCTAGCCCGGAAATCCGAAAGAGCGTACCTTTACCCACCCGCTCACCGTTGGGGGATGCCAGCCCTGTGCGATAAGCGGAAAGAAAGCCGGGATCAGCGATCTCGTCTTCGACCAGAACCAGGCTTCCGCCGCTGCGCAGAAACCCTTCCAGAGCCTCACGCTGCGCCTGCGTAAAAGCTGCCGTCGGCCTTGCCAGCACAATCGCCCTGCACGCCGAATAGGCCCACCAGTGGTCACGCAGGTCGTTCACTATTTCGAATTTAGCTTGGCGGTTTTTGTCGGCTCGTTCTTCAATCGTCCCGCTGAACTGTATTTGCGACTGCACGGTTTTGCAGATGCTTTCGCTGGCGCACATCAGAACGATCAAATTGGCTTGGCGAAAAGGAGCTTCCTGCTTGTCTTGGCCGAAAACAACGCCGGCGGTCTTCGCGTCAGCCGTGATGGCGGCATTCCCGCCCGGCATCAGGACCGGCAACTCCAGTTCGCGCTGCTCCCCGCCGCTCAGGCTAATGTCAGCTGTAACGGTGTTCGTGCCGTTATTATTCTCGCCCGTGGCGGAAACCTGCAGATGAATCGTCTGCGCTTCGGGGAAAGGATTGCCTACGATTAGGCGGACGGCAGAGGTAGTACCCGAGTAGCCGTGCAAGCCGACGTCTACTATCCGCAGGTTGGAGTCGGCAATCAGAGACGACGCGATTACCAGTACGAAACCGGAGCACCACAGTGCGCGTCTCATCGCTAGCCGCTTTGTACGCGCAAAAGGAGGAAATATCAAGAGGGGACATCCGTGGGTTCTACGCCGGGATGGGGCGGGACGGAAAATTTTGGGCAGGAATGCCTTGCCGGCTTGAGTTCGCTCAGAGGGAAAGGGGGGCTTTCGACTTCGCTCATGAAGACAGGGCTTGGGCCAGGCTGAAGCCCGGTTCCCCTGGTGCAGCTCTTATCGCAGCGCTGAAGCGCTGCTAAATGTTAACCGGCTTATTGACACGAGTCGTGGCCTTCCCGGTCGTGGCTGGAGCGCGGTCCGCGGCGGAGAAGTATTCATCCGATTCGCAGGGAGGACTCAGTTCTTCCGTTCCCGGCAGACCAGCAGGTTCCTCACCGGGCTTTGCGCCTGGTGAGGAGTGACATCCCGTTGCAAAAACGTAACAACATAGATCGTTGAGATTTTAGAGGCGCGACGGCGTGGCTGGACGTCGCGAACTTTCAAAGCTTCCGCGAGGGGTTCGTGGCTGCTCAGGCAAACAGCGGGTCCCTCGACTTCGCAGGATCATTCGCTTTGCGAATGGTCCTGCTTCGCTCGGGATGACAATTTCGTGGATGGCGGATTTTTTTCGATTTACCGTGAGCTTGTCAATAGGGAGAAATTACGCGATTGGGGTTATCCCCTAGCAGGGAAAGGGGAAATATTTTTGGCAAAGGTGTCCCAATCATGGTTTGCTGATTGATATACTGGAAGTATAGGGTAAAGATTCGAGAAAAAACGGAAGGCGCGGTCCATTGATGTGATTCATGGATCGTGCCTTTTGTGTTTTCGGAGGCGAGGATTTGATGGGACAACGGGGCATGCAGTTTAAGAATGCCAAGGAGCGGGGAGAGTGGGCCGAGGTCCGGTTCTTGTCACGGGCGATGGAGCAGCGGTTTCGGGTGGCGAAGTTATGGGGAGAATCGGCTCCGTATGACTTGATGGTGGAACAGGATGGGCTGGCATTTCGGGTGCAGGTGAAATCGACAATGAGGAATCCGAAGGGAGGCGCGTATCCGTGCCATATGCCGGCGGGAAAGCGACTGGTGCATGTGCTGGCGGAGATTGATTTTGTGGCGGCGTACATTATCCCACTGGATTTGTGGTACATCATCCCGGCGGGAGTGGTGGCGAAGCGGAAGGGAGGTATCTGGCTGGCGCCATGGAGACGGCAGAGCAAGTATGAACGATATCTGGAGGCGTGGCATTTGTTGCGGCGGTGGAGAGGCGCGGGAGGGGCAGAGGGTTTCGCGGACAGAGAGCCGGCGGAGGTCATCGCCGGGGCATAGCCCAATCGGACTTCCGCGGGGGGTGGTGGCGGCTCGGGCGGACAGCGGGTCCCTCGACTTCGCAGGATCATTCGCTTCGCGAGTGATCCTGCTGCGCTCGGGATGACAATTTGGAGTGGGTTCCTGCTTGCCTCGGGAATGACAATTTGGGGTGGGGTTCCGGCTTCGCGGGGGCAGGCTATTTCGATTTTCGGATTTCTACGGCATTACTCGGAAGGCTACGTTGCTGTGGAGGGTTCGTTTGGGGGTCGTCACCACGACCTTGCCGGTGGTGGCGCCGGTTGGCACTGTTGCGGTGATGGCCGACTTCGAGACTACGTTGAAGGTCGCGGCCGTGCCGTTGAAGGTGACACTGGTTGCGCCGGTCAGATTAGTGCCCAGGATGGTGACGTGGGTTCCAACTTTGCCGGCGAGGGGCTGCGTCTTCACGAACGGTCCCAGGCCCAGGCTCAGGGTGAAGATCACGCCATCGTCACTGGTGCCACCGGCGGCTGCGGCTCCGTAGAGGACGCCGTTTGTGTTCTGGACGAGGCCGGCGTAGGGGTAGTCGCCGTCGGTGCAGTTCAATTGAATGCAGAAACTGTAAAGCGTGGTCACGACGCCGGCGGGCGTCATTTCATAAACGGTACCATTGCCGTTGGTCCCGCCGCCGAAGGTTGTGCCGTAGAAATTGCCGTCGGTGGCCTGGATCAGGCCGGCGTAAACGTCAAGACCATCGGTTCCGCTGAAGCTGTGCAACAACGTAAAAGTCCCGGTCGTGGTGATTTTGAAAACCGTGCCCAGGCTGTTCGCGCCGCCATTGGCGGTGGTTCCGTAGAAGCTTCCGTCGGTCGCCTGAATGAGGCGCGCATAGGGATTCAGTCCGTCGGTACCGGCGAAGCTGTGTAAGGTAGTCAGGACGCCAGCGGGGGTTACTTTGAAAACTGAGCCATCGTTGTTGGCGCCGCCGGTTCGCGTGACTCCGTAGAAGTTTCCGTCGGTGCCTTGCAGCAGGCTGGCGACCGGGCTCGATCCGTCGGCACAATTCGCGAGAGTGCAAAAATTGTAGATGGTGGTCAGCGTCCCAGCGGATGTGATCTTGAAGATGGTGCCGTCGCTAATAGTGCCGCCGTTGGCGGTGGTGCCGTAGAAATTGCCGTCGGTGGCAAGAATCAGGTTCGACAGGGGGTTCGCGCCATCGCTGCCGCCGAAGCTGTGCAGCGTGGTCAGCGTGCCTGTCGATGTGATTTTGAAGACCGTGCCGTCGCCGCTGGCGCCGCCGATTTGCGTAGTGCCGTAGTAGGCTGCGTCGCTGCCCTCGACCAGCCCCGCGACGGGATCGGCTCCGTCAGCGCAATTGGCTTGCGCGCAGAAACTGTAAAGACTGGTCAGCGTGCCGCTGGGTGTGAATTTGTAGACTGCGCCGGAGTTGTTGATCCCACCGAGCTGGGTTGTGCCGTAGATGTTTCCGTCGAAGGCCTGAACGAGGTAGTCATATTCGGGAAGGCCTCCATCGGTGCCGTTGAAGTTGATCAGAGTTGTATAGGTCGTCGTGGGCACAGTCGAGGCCGAGGAGATCGCGGTCGCGGCACAGAACAAAAATAGGGTGAGGAGTGTTTTCGATAGGCCCGGTTCTGCCGCTGGGGATGGGAATCGCATAAGGTTTCCTGGGAATGACAGAAAGAGGGAGGCTTCTGCCCTAGCTTCAAAACAGGAATCGATTGTAACCGGGCTCGGTCTCTCGAAATAGAGACCTATTTCTGTAGCGAAAACTCCCCATGTGGGATGCCGACCAGGGCGTCACCAGCAACGGCGTTACTCATTGCCTTCATTGACTTGCCAGACGCGTGGCCCTAAGATTCAGGCAAATTGGCGGACGAGAAAATCATCGGCGAAACCATCTCGCATTACCGCATTGTGCAGA
>Ga0210400_10002629_pt1 | contig 16448 bp, 11 predicted proteins | sample IncBWH26MmetaG_FD_155456 | JGI IMG/M metagenome (GOLD analysis project Ga0210400, IMG submission 155456) | Forest soil microbial communities from Barre Woods Harvard Forest LTER site, Petersham, Massachusetts, United States - Inc-BW-H-26-M | ecosystem: Environmental > Terrestrial > Soil >... | reverse complement strand
CGCCACCAGAATCGTCAGTGTCCTCAGAAGCCAAAGTTTATTTGTTCGCATTTGCGTAATCCCTCCTTACTGGTGATCTGGCTTAAGTGGTTGCCGAGTGGCGCCATTGTTGTAGCTCATCCCGGTTCGACCGGTACGAGGGTTTGCTTGCCAATCGCGTGGAAAAACCCTGCGTCTAAAGGCGCGGGCTACAACAGACCCAATTCGGTCTCGATATAATTTCAGTAATACACGTACGCAGCGCCGGATTCCGGGGCGGGCTTGGCGGAGCGACCTGGATTGATGCCGGCGCCGCCTCCGCCATCCTTGAATGCGCCTACGGCCAGCACTTTGCCGTCGGCATTCAGCGCGAGCGAGATGCCGAACTCGGCAGACGCTCTTGTGTTCGAAGCTTTGACGTAGGCTACGGGCGTCCATGTGGTGCCGCTCCGGGCGTAAATGTGGACAGCACCTGAGTCCTCCGCCGAAGCATCCTCTTGATCGCCGTTGAGGCCGGTTGCGCCGCTGTCTTCCAGGTGAGAGCCAACTGCCAGCGTGTTGCCGTCGCGGCTGAGGGAGAGCGCCCACGCAAATTGGTCATTCAAGCGTGTGTTAGTGGCCTTGATGAACGCCTGTTGCGTCCAGGTGACGCCATTTCGCACAAAGACGTAAGCAGCGCCGGTTGAGACATCCGACGCTGCATCGTTGGAACCTTCGTTTGGCGGCTGGATGCCCCTGAGGAGGCTATCTTCGTCAAAGGCGCCGGCCACGACTGTATTGCCATCGTCGCTGATGGAGATCGAGCATCCCAGCGAATCACCCGGCTCCGCGTTCGAAGCAACGAGGCGATTCTGTTGCGACCAGGTGCTTCCGGTGCGCGTGAACATGTAAAGCGCACCTTTGCCTCTGTCTTCGTCGTATGTGCCAACGGCAAGCGTATCCCCATTGCCGCTTAATCCGACGGAATAGCCGAATAGAGCGCCTCGGGCGGTTGTGTTCCACGGCTTTACGTAGGCCTGTTGCGCCCACGTGTCACCATTGCGTGTGAACACATAAACTGCGCCCGATCCGTCGGCCCCTTTATTCGTTTGGTCTCCATTGATGCCCGTGGCGGCGCTTTTTTCCGCGATGGCGCCCGTCGCCAGTGTGTTGCCATCGGCACTGAGAGCAACGGAGTAGCCGAATTGATCACCATCTTCTTTGTCGCCGGTATTCGACGCCTTTACGTAGGCTTGCTGCGACCACGTCGTGCCGCTCCGCGTAAAAACATATACTGCGCCGGCGCCCGCCATCGAAGTGTCAGCCTGATTGCCGTTAACGCCGGTCGCCGAACTGCTTTCCCCTGTGGCGCCCACTGCCAGCGTGTTGCCGTCAGCACTCAAAGCGAGAGAGGCCCCAAACTGATCGCTGGCCTTCGCATTCGACGCCTTGACGTAGGCCTGTTGCACCCAATTTCCGCCGCCGCGCGTGAAGACGTACACCGCACCTGCATTTAGCGAGGAATGATCTGCTTGGTTGCCGTTGATGCCCTTGGCGGCGCTGTCTGCAGCGGTGGTGCCCACGGCCAGCGTGTTGCCGTCGCCGCTGAGGGCTACGGTGAATCCGAACTGGTCATCTTTTTTCGCATTGGAGGCTTTAATGTACGCAATTGATTTCGGACTCCAGGCATTGGCTGCGGGACGGATCGGTGTCCCTCGGGGGCCGGGAGCGGGCTGGGGCGGGGACGCTTGTGCCTGGCCGAAGCCTGCAGTCGTGTAGAAGGCAAGAGCCGCAATCGCCAGACTCACGGAAAAAAAACCTGAAGTTCTGTTGCTGACTTTCATCCCGTCCTCCGTTGCGCGGACTCGTGAGGCAGCGTTCGAATCACTTTGCGTCGGGCCCCAACTAGAGTACGTACCCGACCAGCGGTCGCGGGAAAACACGCCGACGTGCCTCACAGGTTCTGGCCGCGGCGAAAAAGTGGACCGCGCCGTTCTAAATGCGCTTACTGGCCTTGCTGCTGGCCCCTGAAGCTGTTATGGATTTCCTTGCCGGTGTCTGTCAGTGAGATCTTGCTTTCATGGGACAGATTCATATCGTTTGAGCCGTTCTTGTTGCGCGGACCGACGATGGTGATCTTGTCTCCGACTTTCAGCGTGTCCTTGGTCCAACCGTCGGCTCTGTGCAGCGCGTTTGCCCCGCCAAGCTCTGCGTGCCACCTTTGCATCGCGCCGCCTTGATCCTTGGCCTCGAAAATAATTGCCGAATGAGGATTGATGAACTGAAATTCCAAGACAGTGCCCTGGACGGTGTATGGATGCTCTTCATCGTAGCGCCCTGCAAATCCGTGATGCGCGAGCGCCGGGCCTGAAACCAGGGAAAGACCGAACGCCAGGACACAAAAAGAGGGCAGCAATCTGTTTTTCATAGGTGACGCCTCCCCGAGGATGCGCGAATGTCTCATTGCCAATCAGAACCTGTCAATACGCAGGCCGATTAGTCGGCCTGTTTGTAGCCAATCTCGGCAACGAGCAGACTATGCCTTACCTATTAAGCGCTTTGTGAACCCGGATGAGCCGGGACTATACGTCCTCAGACGTATTTGGAGCGTAACTGGTTGCGAATTATTTCCGGCAAGCGTCCATTCAGGGGCCTGTCTACGCGAGCTTGCCGACGTGGGTTTCGAGCAGGTTCCACGCACGCGATCCGACTGTTTCCTTCCAATGGGCATAATAGGAGGCGAGCCGCGGGCGGAAGGATGAGGTGTCCGCTTCATTGAACGTCATGCCCTGCTGTGCCAGCTTCGTACGGAAGTCGACGTTGAGAGCGTCGTGGTCCGTGCGTTGCAAGCGGACGAATTTCATAGCGTTCCGCTCGATGACCTGTTGTACGTCCGCGGGGAAGCGCTGCCAGAGTTTCAAGTTAGCGAGCAGGTTGAAGCCGGACCAACCGTGATTGGTGAGGCTGACATACTTCTGCACCTCGTAGAGCTTCAAAAATTCGGCGGTCGCCAGCGGATTTGTCTGGGCTTCGGCGGTGCCATTTTTCAAAGTCTCGTAAAGCTTGTTCAAATTGGCAACGACGGGCGCGGCGCCTAACGCTTTCCAAGCCTCCACGTAAATCGGCGCGTCCGGCGTGCGTATCTTGAGACCCTGCAAATCATCCACCGAGCGAATCGGCCGAGTCGCGCAAGTAATTTGGTGGAATCCGTTGTCGAAGCAGCCTCGCGGAACGGCGTAGAGTCCTTTGGTCTTCATTTCCTCGCGCAAGTAGTCGCCGAGATCGCCATCGAGTGCGCCGAAAACCTGTGCCGGAGTGCGAAATGCGAAAAGTATTCCTTGCACGTTCATCGCGGGGACGAGATTTCCGATGGAGCCACCATTCAACGTGAAAAAATCCAACTCGCCGCTCACCACCATGTTGAGCGCGGCAGGATCTCCGCCGCCAATCTGATTGTTATCGGAAAAGGTTTGAACTTGGACGCGGCCGCCCGTTTCGTCTTTTACAGCCGTCCACATTTCCACCAGGCGCTTGTGCAGCGGACTATCGGAAGGCTGATTGTGGAACTGGCGCAACTCGAAGTCCGCCGCCTGTGCGCGGCGTGTTATCAGCATCATTCCGCCGGTGGCGAGAACGCCGACAGTGAAGTGCCGTCGAGAAATCAGCTGAGACATGGGGCCCTCCTGGCGCTTTCGTAGCGTCGGCCTTTAGGCCGACATTGTGCATGCAAATACATGTCCGCCTGAAGGCGGGCGCTACATAGGCTTTACAGTAAGCTGCGCTAGCCCATCTGGCTGAGCGAGCGCCCGAAATAAAAACTGCGCGCGGCCTGGTCATCCCACCCCACATTACAATGTGGGATCGACCACTTCTGTACCTTCGTCGGTTCGGTCACTGGTTTGCCCAGAGCGGGACATGAGAGGCAGTACGTCCCTTCGTGAGTCCCAATCCAGATCAGGTTCCGGTCAAATTCCACGAACACATTTTCCGTCGTCCCTCGCCACCATGTTTCATATTTATTGATGTCTCCATCATGAGGGGGGACGAACCACGCGACTTCCTTCGGTGCGGTGGGATTCGACAGGTCGAAAACTCGCAGTCCGGCATTGAACCACGCAATGGCGATAATCGCGGGATTTGACGTCCCGGGTGCCAGCCAGCATTGCGTATTGTGCGAACCGAAGCGTCCGCGCGCGAAGCAAAAATCTGTGTAGGGCGCATCGGGAGGCGCCGCCGGGCGCGGAAAGAACCCGATAATCTTTGGATTTCGCGGGTCCTTTACGTCGAGAACGTACGGGGTATGGTAAACCTCCCGGCAATCCGCTTCGAGCGCCTCATGGACTGCGACGACGATGTTCTGAAGCCGTGGATGCGCAGCATCCGCAATGAGGGGATAGCACGTGTGAAACGGGATGGTGCCGAAGGCGTTGAATTCGTACTGGGTATGGCCATAAGGTTTTGGATTCTTGATGTCGGACAAGTCCATGACATAAAACCCGAAGGCTCCAAAGCCGCCGTAGCCGACGGTGCCGCCGTCTTCCACACGCTTCGGGACGGTGATGGCGCCATGATTTCCCGTCCACGAAGTGCGATCACCGGCAAAAATGTATTTCTTGTATTCTTCTTCCTCTCCCAGTTTTTGCCCTGGGACCCACCACCGCGATACTTCCTTGACATTCGCGGGATCCGACATATCGACGATCATGAGCGCATTGCTGTACGGGCGTTGGTGATTTTCCAAACGCAATTGATCGTCCCAACCGCAATCGAGGTAGGCGTATTGCCCGCCGTCGTAAAAATTGTGATGCGTCCCATTGCCTTTCTCTCCGGTATTGAATTCCTGCAGGAGATTAGGCTTGGTGGGATCAGTGATGTCATAGTTGCGGATTCCTCGGAGCCCTTTGAACGCGAGCACCTTGTCGCGCAATTCCTTATCGTATTGTCCGTGTGGAAACTCCGGAACGGCTCCGGTGAGCGGCTGCGCCGCAGTGCACATCATGATCCATTTCTTGAGCTTTGTGTTGTAGGTGACGGTTCCGCTGCCTTGAACCACCCTTTTATTCATAACAACTGGATTCTTTGCGTCGCTGACGTCGACGAATCCACCCGCCGCCGGCAGCAACCGCTGTTTGCCCTTGGCCCACATTGCCATGAGGGGTTCGCCGCCGCTAATCGTGGAGCCAGATAAGTGCGCGACAATATCCATGTTGTGGATATATTGCTTCTGGTCGAGAAACGTCAATGAACCCAACGAGAGGGGAAATTCGGGAGGCGCGTTGTAAGTGTAGAGCCCCTGAACTTGCGCATGCCCCCCGATGGCGCCGGTAAGGCCTGCGGCAGCCGCGCCAACGATCGCGCCCGCCGTGTTCGTCAGAAGCGATCTCCGGGTGAGTCCTTTATTCTCTGGCGAGGATACAACGGTGTTGGGTTTGTGCGAGACGCACTCCTTGCGGACTTTCGGCATGCGCCACCTCACTCGATTGGTTTTTTTGCAGAACACGTCACCAGCCGCTCAATATACAAATACAAGCGGCCGAATTACTCCACCCAAGTGTCCCCGCATGCCGCGAATCATACTCCAACTGCATCTTTCGGCAAAGCTGTGCCCAAGTGGGTAGTGGGCCAGTCTCCCCGAAGAGAACTTATTGGGAACTGGTTGCAACAGGGTCTTGCCTCAGTCGAATTGACGTGGATAAAATCTACTGCTGAACAATTCTGTTAATCGGATCAGAGGGTGAAAAGAAATCTTTGCGGAACAGCAGTGCACCTTTGTGAGGCTCTTCAAATGATCTTGGAAACGGAACGCTTGGTTTTGAGAAATTGGCAGCAATCCGACGTGAACTGTTACATGACTTTGGCCAAGGATATAGGTTACAACTGCTTTTCCCTGCCCGGTCAGTTTCTAGTTCATTCAGCGGAGGAGGCGCAGCAAAAGATTCAAGATAGAATCACTCTCTTCAATGAGAAAAAGCTTGGGAAATTCCCGATATTTTTGAAAGGAACACAAGAATTTATCGGTACCTGCGGACTAGGACCCTTCGTACTCGCCGGGAAGCCTGAAGTAGAGTTGGGTTATCGCCTTTGCCTCAAACATTGGGGACAGGGATACGCAGAAGAATCCGCCATTGCCGCCCTGCGGTATGGCTTCGGCGATTTGAACCTAAAAAAGATCATTGCCTTCGCACTTCCTCAGAATCGCGCCTCTCTTAGGATCCTTGAAACGATTGGGTTTCAATACCTGTTTGATTTTGTTCATGTCGGGCTGTCGTACCGGCTTTACGACATGCCTCGGGAGCGGTTCGCACACTGGAAAGCGTTGTCGGCCATCGGTGATGTTTGATAATGGGGACATCAACTTCGCGGAGAGCAAGGTAAGCTGGAAGGTGCCGCTCGAATGACCACAAGATCGGTGTCACGTTTGAAGACTGCTATCCCTGGGGATTGGGGCTGCAATGTACTCGCAGACAGGTTTTGTGATATTGTCCGCGACAAATGACGAATCCTTCTGATGAATTATCACGAAGGTCGTTTCTCAAGGCCTCTCTGGCTGGAGCCGCTATTTCTTTGACGAAGGTTCCTGCCGTGGCGGAAACAGACCAGAAATCTCAAGAAATAAGCCCAGTGAGCGGCGGCCAAAGTGATGACCTCGCAAGAATGAGTATCCGTGAAGCAGCGGATCTGGTGCGCAAGAAAAAAGTCTCGCCGGTGGAACTGACAACGGCATGCCTCGCGCGGATCGACCGATTGAACCCCGCACTAAATGCCTTCATCACGATCACGGCAGAATCAGCACTGGATCAGGCCCGTGAAGCAGAAGCTGAGGTGAAGCGGGGACAATGGCGCGGGCCGCTTCACGGTGTCCCGATTGCCCTGAAGGACTTGTTCGATACGGCTGGCGTCAGGACGACTGCCGCCAGCGGTGTGTTTAAGGATCGCGTTCCGACCGAAGATGCCGAGGTGGTGCGCAGACTCAAGGCTGCTGGCGCTGTGTTGCTGGGCAAGACCAACATGCAAGAATTCGCATTCGGTGGGAGCTCAACCGTCAGTTACTTCGGGGCCGTGCACAATCCCTGGGAGCTAAGCCATATCGCCGGTGGTTCATCGGGTGGCTCGGCTGCGGCGGTGGCAGCCGAACTCTGCTACGGAGCCCTTGGATCGGACACTGCGGGTTCCATACGGCTTCCAGCTTCCCATTGCGGCATCGTAGGGCTCAAACCCACGTATGGGCTGGTGAGCACACGCGGCGTGATCCCTCTTTCCTGGTCGCTCGACCACGTCGGACCGGTGACTCGCACTGTGGCCGACACGGCTTTGATGCTTCAGGTAATCGCCGGCTACGATCCACAAGACATCACCAGCGAGGAGATCAAAGTACCGGACTATGCGCAGACTCTCCGGGCGAATGTATCCTCTACGCGAATTGGGGTACCCCGCGAGTTCTTCTTCGCCGATCTGGACGCCGAAATTGAAGCTGCGGTGAGGAATGCCTTATCAGTGTTGGGGAAACTTACGGCTGGGATCAGGGAAGTTGCCCTATCGGCGAACACGATGGAGTCTTTGAGAGATGTCGTAAGGGCAGCCGAAGCATATGCATATCACCGGGAATTCGTTGCCAAAACCCCGGAACTCTACCAGCCGCCAACGCTGAAAAGGATACGAGCGGGTGCCGACGTGACTACACCCGCCTACATCCAAGCGCGCCGTGACCTCACTCAAGTCCGTCGAACGGCTGGAAAATCCTTTGAGTCTGTGGACGCGCTTGTCACCCCGACGCTTCCCATTCCGCCGCCGGCGATTTCGGACCCGAGGGCGGACGATATTTTGCCCGCTGTCCGGAATACATCGGCGTTCAACGTCTACGGTGTGCCTGCGATTTCCGTCCCGTGCGGCTTTACGAGCGCGGGCCTCCCGATGGGCTTGCAGATCATTGGCCCGCCCGGAGGCGATGCCGTCGTTTTACAGCTCGCCCACGCCTATGAACAAGCAACGGACTGGCACAAGCGTCGTCCACAGGCGGCTTCGCACTCCTCAGCAACATAGAAGGGTATGCTTCACGATTCGCTACCCCTACTCAAACCAGATACGTCCCTCTATGACTTATTCATTCAAACATATCGAGACTTGGCCGACCTGCGATGCCGAGATTCGTCCTAATTTCCGGCTTTCAGCTTAATCTCCGCTGTATCGTCTTTCACCTCAACTTTTGTTCCGAAAGGTGATGACGAGTCAGCCAGCCGCTGAAGGATATAACGGGCTTGATCGCCCGTCGCCAGCTTTGGCAAACCGCGAGTTCGGAGGTAGAGATTATTCGTGTGCTCGTCCTGAGTGTCGGGCTGTCCCTGCCCAATCTTATTCATCACGATCGGTTGGAAGGTAATCGATTTCAGATTTTTCCCCTGGAACTCGACATGCGCGACCACGCTTTCCCAGACGATGGGTTCCTCAAGTTGTACATCTGTCGGCGGCAAATTAAAAATGAAATTGCCCAGATCGTAAAAGATCGGCCGGTTCCGATAGATCTCCACACCGTGCACCAGAGGCGCGCCGTGCATCACGATGATATCCGCGCCGGCATCGATTTCTTCGTGCGTCCATTTCTTGAGCCAATCCGCCGGAGCTAGCCGTTCCGGTAACTCTTCGTTGAACAGCGCCGAGAACGGTCTATTCAGGAAGACGTGATTGTGCTCATACACGATCACGAGGTCGGCACGTTGGCGGGCATCCCGAATGCTTTGAAGAATACGTTGTTTGTCCTCCGGGTCCGGTTCGTTCCCCGGTTCGGCAGGAAGAGCACTCGTGGATTCATTCGGCTTGCCGCCGGCCTCGACACGCAGCTCATTCACGCCCGGCCGAGTGGCCGTGGCCGATCCTCCCTCAGCAATCAGGCCCGAGGCCATAGCTACGAGGGCAACCGTGCCCTTCGGTGTGTGCAGATAGCCTGGCGCGGCGGCCTCTTCCAGAGTGCTCCCGATCCCGGCATGAGCCAGGTTGCGGTTCCTTACTTCCCGGAGTGTGTTCTGGATGCCCGGAACCTTTAGATCAAACGAATGATTATCGGAGAGGGCCAACAGGTTGAAGCCTAATGCCTGCAGCGCGTCGAGCGCTTCGGGTGGCGAGAGGAACCTGCCATCGTGCGTCGATTGCTCCTTTTCCAGCACTGTCGCTTCAAAATTCGTGAATATCACGTCGCCCTTCAGTAATGGCGATATCGTCGCGACGGCTGTAGGTGTATGAACACGGATATCCGCACGAATCATGGATTGTCCGGTCAACGTGATGGTGAGCGCAGACGACTGTGGCCATGCGGTAACCCCAACGGCGAATACAATGACGAGACAGGTTGCTGGCACCACGAGCCGACCAAATTTTAGTATTGTTGCCATCAGCGTTTTCCTCCAAGCTGCGATGCTCGAGAAAGCCCGGCCGTTTCGGTGGCCATTCTCTGCGGGCCAAGAAGTTATCTCAAGCGAAACGCAAACACAATGCCGCGTTGATCTCGCAACTGGTTTTGGGCCAGTTAATGGGATGGTCCGCCGCAGATCCCTAGAAGTTGTAGAGTGCGGAGGCAAGGAGGCATCCCATGAAACTACACGTGGTCGGTATTGATTTGGGCAAAACGGTTTTTCATCTAGTGGCACCGGACTCAACAGGAAGGGTGGTGATTCGCAGGAAATGTTCTCGTCGGCAGCTGCTGGCCTTGACCGCGAATTTAGAAGTGCAGTTGATCGGCATGGAGTCCTGTAGTGGATCGCACTTTCTGGGGCGAGCTCTGCGCGAGCAAGGGCAGGAGGTGCGATTGATGCCGGCTCAATACGTGAAGCCTCACGTGCAGACCAACAAAAGTGACTACCTGGATGCGGAAGCGATCGCCGATCGGTTCGATTCGCCGCACACAGGCTTCGACCGACTCTTTATGCACATCCAAACCGACACAGCGAGGGAAAATGTTCTCCATCTTCGTCTCCTTCCTCCCTGCGCCGGAGGACACCTCGCTACTCGCATCGTCGCGTCCCTGAAATTCCTCGAAATATATTGGGCCTTCATTTCTACTCGGTGATCCTGAGTGTCTATAGAACTCTTCCCGCCGCTGCGCCCGAGGCCCACGCCCATTGAAAATTGAAGCCACCCAGATGGCCGGTCACATCGACGACTTCGCCTATAAAAAATAGTCCTGGCACTTTCCTGCTTTCCATCGTCCTGCTCGATAATTCATCAGTGTCCACGCCTCCTGCTGTGACCTCGGCCTTTTCGTAGCCTTCCGTGCCAGCGGGTTCGAGAATCCATTCATGTGCTTGGCGCTCCAGTTGCGCCAGTGCCTGATTCGTCCACGCGCTCGGTGCGTGCAAATCAAGCCAGCGCGTTGAAAATCGCTTCGGCAGAACTCCCTGGAAAGCTGAACGCACGGCAGCCATATTTCTGACCCTGGCTGCGCGAATGGCGGCCGTAACATCGCGATCGGGCGCCAGGTCTATGCGGATCGATCCGGCTTCGGTCCAGTAGGAGGATATTTGCAGAATCGCCGGTCCGCTCAACCCGCGGTGAGTGATCAACATTTTTTCGCGAAACGCCTGGGAGGCCGGACAGCCCGGAAAAGAGGAAACAGCGGTGGTCACGGTGACTTCGGTTGAGACACCCGTCAAATCGCAATATTCCGTTCGATCTTTATCTCCCAGCACCAGCGGCACGAGCGCCGGCCTCGGCTCGCGAATTTGTAGCCCGAATTGACGCGCCAAGTCGTAGCCGAACGCGGTGGCCCCCATTTTCGGGATCGAGAGTCCTCCCGTGGCGACCACGAGGGCAGGCGCATGGAACTCGCTGTCATCGGTTCGCACAACGAACTCCGTCGTGCGCGCGACTTCCCGAATAATATTCTTGAGAAATATTCGCACGCCTGCGTCCCTGCATTCGGCTTCGAGCATGTCCGTAACGTCGTGGGCCGAGCGGTCGCAAAATAATTGTCCGAGTGTCTTTTCGTGGTAAGGAATGCGATGTTTTTCGACCAGAGCAATGAAATCCGCGGGCGTGTACCGGGCCAGCGCGGATTTAGCGAAGTGCGAGTTCGCGGAGATGAAGTTTTCCGGCTCGCAATGCAAATTTGTGAAATTGCAGCGCCCGCCGCCGGAAATCAGAATTTTCTTGCCGGCTCGATCCGCGCGCTCGAGAACCGCGACCCGGCGCCCGCGTTTGCCGGCCTCCACCGCGCACAGCAGTCCTGCCGCGCCCGCGCCAAGAATGACAGCATCGAATTTGTGGACCATTGTTTGGATGTATGTGGCAGCGAAGCCTCGCGTTCGCCGCCAGTGATCATCACATCACTCGCTCGGCTAAAGCTAGCTCACACCGTTATCAAATCGAATCTTTCTTTCGATGCGAGCATAGCCGGGCGGTCCAATTCAAAATGTTTACTATGACCCGCATAGATTTTGTGGATTGGACTTTCCGGTGAGCCTCTGCGATAGTGTCGCGTCGATTATTTTGCTGACAGAATCGCGCAAGGTGATCCGAACTCCGTAGTTCGATCCAAGGGCCCCGTTTGTACCGATTGAGTGCATGCGACTCTAGACCTCGCCGTCTCCAGCAAAGACCTACTATAGGAGGCTCGGCGTGAAATTGATTCGCAACACTTCAGGTGTAGTGTTTGCAATTTTAGCGTTATCCGGAATTACTTGGGCTCCATGCTCCCTCCACGCGCAATCATTCGCAGGCGGAGAGTTCAGCTTATCTCAGAGCGTGCGTTGGGGAAACGCGGTTCTGCCAACGGGCAAGTTTATATATTCAGTTGAGAACGGTGTCGGCCCAACGGTCGTTCGAGTGCGCCAAATAGGGGGCGATTTCTCGGGCCTATTCTTGCCACAAACAAAATCGGAAGACAGTGATGCCAATCCAAGAGGAATCGTGCTTGCACGGCTTGGGGAGGAGATGTTTGTCACATCATTGCGAGTGGAGGAACGCGGACTCGTCCTGAATTTTTCACCGCCCAGTGCGGAAACGGACGTTCCGCATTCAGGGGCGACCCAGACGCGGTATGTATCCGTTACCAAGGATCCGGCCCTGGGGTACTTTACAATCTTTAATCCTCGTAATGAAAAGATATCGTATAGCGAGGCCGAGAAAGTTTATTTGGCGGCATGTCAGACGATCGAGCGGGAATTCAACCGGCCTACTCCGATCAGGCCACGGTTAACGGTTCTCTTGGGTTCTGTAGAAAACAACCTGCATTATCCCAATCGCGAACTGCGGCTCGCGAGGTGGGACAAGAATAGGTTTGCTGAAGCCGTGGTGGAACTCGTGTTGCACGATATGATTTCTGCCGAGGATAGAATGAGGCTGATCAAGCTCGCCGTGGCGCAGGCGGGGGCAACCGTGAGTCTGTGTGAACTGAAAGAGTGCACGAACTAAGGGGACCTGGATGGCGCCATCGAATGCCGGACCGCAGAGCGGCGAAGAGGAAATTTCGGCCATTGCGCAGTCCGCTCAACCGTTGGATGCTACATATGTCTTAACGCTGGACGAGATCGGCAATCTTGCCGCGCAGGGCGGCAAGCCGGCGGAAACCCTCACAAATGTTGTGGCCTTGATCGGAAGGCGATTCAAGACCGATGTTTGCTCGGCGTACTTGTTGGAGCCGGACCGCAGCAACCTCATACTAGCCGCAACGCGCGGATTGCGGCCCCAATGTGTAGGCACGCTTCGCATGGCCGTGCACGAGGGGCTGGCGGGCCTGGTGGCCGAGCAGGTACAACCAGTCGCAGTCGAACAGGTGAAGAACCATCCTCGCTTCAAATATTTCAGCGAAGCCGGCGAGGATGCCTACCAATCATTCCTCGGAGTGCCGTTCATCGATCGAGGTGTCCTGCAAGGTGTTCTCGTCGTTCAAACCGTTGTGGCTCGAGTTTTTCAAGAGAACGAAATCAAAATGCTGATGGAGGCGGCCGCGCAGCTTGCGCCCGTCGTGAGCGAGGCTCGGACTCTCGATCGTTTCGTCGCGCCCATTCAGGAGCGGCTCTGGTCGCTGGCGCGCAACCTTTGGTGGAGCTGGGATCACGATACAACCAGTTTGTTCCGCGAACTCGATCCGGTACGTTGGAGGCAGCTCAATCACAATCCCATCGCACTCCTGGCGGAAATGCCGCTATCGACGATTGAGCGGCGCGCCCGGGAACTTGTGCTGCACGGGCGAATCAACTACACCTACCGCCGCCAGAGGGAATATCTCGATGCGGACCGGACCTGGGGAGCGAGGCACGCGGGCGTTCTGCGCCCTCGTCCCGTTGCATATTTCTCGGCTGAATTCGGCTTGCATGAGTCGGTTCCGATCTACTCCGGCGGACTCGGCGTGCTTGCCGGCGATCATATCAAAAGCGCCTCCGACTTGGGCATTCCTCTGGTGGGCATCGGCCTATTTTATGGACAGGGATATTTCCGCCAACGACTGGAGCGCAACGGCTGGCAGCAGGAAGAATATTTACCGACCGACGTCAACATGCTGCCCATGGAGCCGGCGATCGGATCCAAGGCCGAGCCGGTCACCGTGCAAATTGAGACGCGCAGCGGAGCCATTCGCGCGAAAGTCTGGCGCATGAAAGTGGGACGCTGCGATCTGTTGCTGCTTGACTCCAACGTCGAAGGAAATGCGCCCGAGGATAGGGAGCTCACGTCGCGCTTATATGGCGGCGACGGGCGCGTCCGAATTCGTCAGGAGTTGCTGCTTGGCGTTGGAGGCTTCCGCGCTCTGCGGGCGATGGGCATCACGCCCGGCGTTCTTCATCTGAACGAAGGGCACAGCGGATTTGCAGTGCTCGAAGCAATTCGCAGCCGCATGCAGGAAGAGGGTCTGAATTTCGATCAGGCTGTGCCACGTGTCTCGCGCGAAGTATCTTTTACAACGCACACCCCCGTGCCCGCGGGCCACGACCGCTTTGACGCCGGCCTCATCGAGGAACATCTCGGGCCCCTTCGGGATTCGCTCGGTCTCTCCCACGATAGGCTCATGGCGCTCGGACGCGAGAATCCTCATAACCATAATGAGCAATTCTGCATGACCGTGCTGGGCTTGAAGCTTTCGCGGCGCGCCAACGCCGTCTCGTCGCTTCACGGTGAAGTGTCCCGCGCGATGTGGACGGGGTTGTATCCGGGGAGCGCGGAAGACGCGGTGCCCATCCGGCACATCACGAATGGCGTGCATGTCCCCACGTGGCTTGCGCCGCAAATGTTCCGCCTGTATGACCGCCACCTCGGGACCGGCTGGCATGAGCGTGGCGGCGAGGCGGAGATCTGGGAAGGGATTGAGAACGTCGACGATGGAGAACTCTGGGAAACGCATCTCAGTTTGAAGTCGCGGCTATTGGAATTTGTGCGCCTCCGCGCAGTGGAGCAAGCCGAGCGCCGCGGCGAATCGCCAAAAACTTTGCAAGCCCTGGGCCGGGTGCTTAGCCCGGACGCGTTGACGATCGGATTCGCGCGGCGATTTGCCACCTACAAGCGCGCCAACTTGATTCTGGCCGACATCGAAAAAATCGCGTTGATGGTGAACGACCCGAAACGCCCCGTGCAATTTGTTTTCGCCGGAAAGGCTCACCCGTGCGACGATCCGGCCAAGCGCGTGCTGCAGCAGATCGCCGAATTGATGCGCGACAAACAATTCGCCAACAAATTCGTTTTTATCGAAGACTACGACATTAATGTTGGACGTCATTTCGTGCAGGGCGTCGATGTTTGGCTGAACAATCCCCGGCGGCCTCTCGAGGCGTCAGGCACCAGCGGTCAGAAAGTCGTCCTGAATGGCGGCCTCAACCTTTCGGTCCTGGACGGCTGGTGGGCGGAAGCGTATGACGGATTGAATGGCTTCGCCATAGGAACCGGCAGAACTCATTCCAACATGGATGTTCACGACACGCGCGACGGAGAAGATTTGTACCGCGTTCTTCGGGAAGAAGTGATCCCGCTCTTCTACCAGCGTGATCGCGACGGCCTGCCGCGCGGCTGGATCAAACGCATGAAGCGAACCATTCGCACTCTCGGCTGGCGCTTTAATGCTGACCGCATGGTGATGGATTACAGCATGAAATGCTACGTCCCGGCGGCCGGCGGCACATCGAGTGACATGCGCGCACCTGGGTAACTCCGCCTGTGTTTTCTTGGCGATAGCGGGATCCGGCCTCTATTTCGCTCGAAAATTTCTTGACAGGGAGATTAAATAAATGTTAATTCCCCATTTACCAACAACAGGGCGGGTCCGGCTGGCGAATTACTGTTCTCTCCGTGACGAGAAGAGTCTAGCTTCGACGCTTTGGAGTGGTGATGGCGCGTCTTGGCGATGCGCTAGGATACGAATCCGAATCTCGAGGAGGCTTTTACATGAAACGGAGCGCGATCGGGCGGTGGGGTGTAGTCGTTTTCAGATTGGCGGCCAATTTTGTGCTTGGCAGGACGCCAATGGGAATCGGAATTGATGCCCGAACTAGAGACCGTGGAACTAATAATCCCAAGGATGTCCGGTGGCCTCGATTTCTGTCTTTAATCGTAACCACTGCAACGTGCGTGCTGAGTCTGTGCGTTTTTCTGTTCGTGCCGGTGGGCACCGCGAGGGCTCAGAGCCTTTACGGTAGCATTCGAGGGACGATCGCGGACTCAGGTGGAGGTGTGGTTCCCGACGTTGCTGTTACCGTGACGAACATGGCGACGGGCGTCACGCAACAGCAAAAGACGCGACAGGACGGCGGCTACTCGTTCCTCCAACTGGCGGTCGGAGACTACTCGGTTAAGGCTGAGAAATCGGGCTTCAAGGCATTCTCGGCGACACGAATCCACCTCGACGTCAACACGGTCTACACCCAAGACATTCAGCTCAACGTAGGGACGGTGGCCGAGGTCGTCGAGGTGCAAGCAAGCGCCATACAGGTGGAAACGAGCACATCGCAATTGGGAACCGTTATCGACTCGAATCAGATCGTCAACATGCCGCTGCTCGGCCGAAACTTCGTGAATCTGCAGGCGTTGGAACCGGGGGTAGTGGGCGGTTCGGACCGCTTTGGCGACAACTATAACTTCGCCACCAATGGCGGCGAATCGCAATTCAATGTTTTCCTGATCGATGGGACGGATACCAATGACCTCGTTCTGAACACTACAACCTTCATTCCTAGCCCGGATGCGCTCTCGGAGTTCCGCATGGTTACGAGTACGCTCAACCCGGAATACGCCCGGAGCTCGGGGGCCATTATATCCGCCGTGATCAAATCGGGGACGAACTCCTTCCACGGAGATGGTTTCAACTTCTATCGTGATACGTTTCTGAATGCGAAGGATCCCCACACCCACAAGCGCGAGACTTACCACCAAAACGACTTTGGCGGGACTATCGGCGGGCCCGTCATCAAGAACCATACATTTTTCTTCTTCTCCTATGAGGGCAACCGTCAAAGCTCGCCTGAACCCGGGGCTGAGTCTCTGAGTACGGTTGTGTACACCCCGACTCAGCCCGGGGGGAC
>Ga0210400_10002628_pt1 | contig 16449 bp, 17 predicted proteins | sample IncBWH26MmetaG_FD_155456 | JGI IMG/M metagenome (GOLD analysis project Ga0210400, IMG submission 155456) | Forest soil microbial communities from Barre Woods Harvard Forest LTER site, Petersham, Massachusetts, United States - Inc-BW-H-26-M | ecosystem: Environmental > Terrestrial > Soil >... | reverse complement strand
GCGGGGACTGGATGTGGAGAACGGCGGAAGTTGTTCCCGCGAATGCCTATGACCCTCATGTAACCGACAAGGGTTGGAATTTCATGTCCGTGCCTGGCAACTGGTTCTTGCAGGGACAAGACTTGACCGGCCAAGTTTGGATGAGGAGGATCGTCCAGGCTCCTGTGTCCCGCCGGGGCCAGCGCGCAACTCAGGTTCGAGGGTGTTGACTATATCGCGGACATCTGGTTAAACGGCACCTTTGTTGGGTCCCACGAAGGATATTTCCAGCCATTTTCCTTCGATGTGACGAAGCTACTGAAATTTGGCGAAGACAATCTTCTCGTCGTGCGGGTAGACAGCCCGAATGAGGAGTACGGTCGGACATGCCATCGCACAAGCGCCTAATCAAGGGTGTTTTGAATCATGATGATGCCCGCCCAGGCGGGGCTTGGTCTGCGCGCGGCCAAGAAGGCAACACCGGTGGCATTTGGGCCCCGGTCTATGTGCAATTTTCTGAAGAACTCACCATCGAAAGTGTCCACGCGCTAGTCCACCCATCAGATCCAGCAACCCTGGGCGAGGAGAACCGGGATTGGGAAGCGGACCTTGCCATTCACAAACACTGTTCACATTCACCATTAAGAATTCGTGACATGCCAACACAAACCTGCTTAGCAATTTGGATCAGTAAGTTCTATTGTTTTTCCTTCGGTCCCAGGCTGAGCAGCGTTAGAGCATCCTCAGCATTGAACGGGAACTGTCGAACTGACTGTTGTTCTGTGGTCCTCAAGGTAATGTCCACGCGACGATTTTGCGCCAGGGTCACCATCTTCAAGTTCTTTAGGATTTTATCCCGCTGTTCCTGACTCAAGTTGGGATGTTCCTCCACCAACTGTTTTACCTGCTCGGGCATCATGTTGTCTTCTTCCCCATACGCTTTGGTCGAAAGATTTGCTTCCGGTATGCCAAGTCCGACGAGGAAACGTTTTGTAATTTCGACTCGGCGCTGGGAAAGGGCTTGATTGTATTTCGGTTTTCCGCGGCGATCTGCGTGGCCTTGCAACTCCAGATGCGCATCCGGTTTGCTTGCGAGATATTCCTTGAAGTCGCTCGCTAGTGAAGTGAGGGTCTGTCGCTGACTATCCTCCAAGCCCTGATCTGGTGCCGCGGGTGAAGGGAGGGCCGTTGGGAAATAGATGCTTCGGATGGCGAGTTTGGCTTGGACTGGAGGAGCTTCCAAAGTGAATTCGGTATGACAATCCGCTGTGCCGCCGTGTCCATCGCTGACGTGGCCCGTCACAGTATAGTTCGAGGGTTTAACGTGGGTGGTGTCGATGTTGGCTTCCGAACCGGAGCCGACGATTTGCCCGCCGGTGGATTCCCAGGTATATGTCAGCTGATCGTTGTCAGGGTCACTTGCGACCGCAGTGATGTGCACGTGACTGCCAGGTTGTACCGAGATTGCACTCGGGGAGCAACTGATCACTGGCGGCTGATTGGGCCGCGGGTCCACTCGGACCTCCGCCACACAATTCACATATCCGCCGCGACCATCATCCACTCGCGCTGTGACAGAATGGGTGCCTGGTGCCACACCTGCTGGGTTCCACCGAACTTGTGATCCTGTACCTTCAATGGCCCCACCCGTTGTTGTCCATGTATAGGTAAGCGCATCATTATCCGGATCGCTGGCATCGGCTCGGACCAAAACGGTCTCGCCTCTTCCATTGATAACTTGGGTCGGATTAGCTGAACAAGTCGCCACGGGCGGACGATTAGGAGGAGGCGGAGGAGGAGCACCGCCCGCTGACCTGTTGGTGGGTGACTTGCTGTTCAGTACGGAAAGCAGTTCCAGCGCGGACAATGGCGGCGACACTGCACCCTGGAGCACAATTGCTTTCGCGCTCACATCTTTTCCATAAAGGTTCCTGTTCGCCCTGTTGTCGGGCCGTAGCGTGGAGCCTTCAAGCGACACCCCAGCAAAGAGTCCTCGAGCGTGTGAATACGAAAGTATCTCTGCGCGTAGGAATGCATCCGTGGCGGCAGTTGATTCACGTCCGACGGGCCCGCCGGCAGCCGACGCAGTAGCGCCGAGCTTCACTTTGCTCTTGAGAATGCTGCTCGCCGCGCGTTGATTCATCAGGAGAAGAACAAAGTCCGTGGCCTGCCCGCCGACCTGGAAGCCAAAGCTGCCTCCCCCGAGCGCGATCATTGACGGAGCCCCCCACGGTCCTTGAAAGTCGCGACCTCCGCGGCAAGTCATTACTCCACGCCCGTAGCTTCCACCAACGCCAACAGCGAACTTCAGGGTTGAAGGCACAACGATCACGCATTCTGCCTTCTGTAGGACGGCCGCGGGTATGCCACTGCGCAACTGGAGGACATCCCTCATCACCATGCCAGAATTTGCGACTCGGTCGTTCTCTTTGCCGTGGGCTGGGATTGTGGCCACAGTAACTGCGACTCCCGACCCGCCATCATCCGTCACTCCGTTGAACGTCGCGGTCACATGGTACGTTGCCGCCGAGCTTCCCGCCGTATAAAGACCATTTGCAGAGACCGAGCCGCAGGCCGGAGCCGGACTACAGACCCAGTTCGCAATGCGAGTTACATCCAAGCTCGTGCCGTCACTCCAATAGCTGAAGGCTGTCATCTCCAGTGTGCTTGATGCTTCGATCGTATAACCCGTGGAAGTTTTGATTGTGTAGCCTCCTGCCGTAACACAGACGGCGCTGCCGCATGGGCCCGCGCCTGTTAAACCCGCCGGCGTGATCGTGAGCGTGGTCGCCGCGATCCCTCCCCTTGCATCTGTTACAGTTATTGTGGCCTGCGCGCCAGTTATCCCTGTGGGGGTTCCGCTGATCAAGCCACCGCCCAAACCAGTGGACATAGACAGCCCGGTTGGCAAACCTCCCGCAAACGCATAGCTGTATGGTTGCGTACCTCCAGTCGCCGTGATTTGGCAATTCACGGCGAAGTTTTGCTTAATTTGGGAGAAGCAAGGTGGAGCGGTAACGCTCAGAGGATTCGCCTCCATCCTTGAACCACCACCCGCAGTTTGGCCAAAGCAAGTCGCAGGGAGCCAAAGAAGCAAAACTAATTTCAGCCGACTAGATTGACGACACATCATGGTTGCACCTCCAACTTTCTTCGGGCAGCCACAGTGCTTTGACTCGGGAAAGCACTCGGCCAGTTTAGGGCGCAAATTTTACCTTCGAGCCTTAAGAAGATTACATCCTGCAATTGACTTCGCCGGTTATCGCATTTATCAGGCGGCCGCTCGTTTTATGCGTGCGCATTCGCGATCGTTTCGGAATATGAATAGATGCCGAAAAGGGACAAAATTGGCCACGAAAATATATTCTGCAAGTCGTAACCTTCCGTCCAAACGCCTAATCTGACATTCCCCGTGCTTTCCTTCTCGACTTATGAAAGGCAAACCATTAGCGTCAAAATATACAAGTTGACCTTCTAAAAGGAAGGCGTCAACGGTGAACTGCCTTATGTTTGTTTCCGAGATTCCGAACAAATGCAAGGCATTTGGATTTGCCGCAACAAATTGGCGATCAAGGTTCGTCACAACAATTGCGTCGAGGGAGCTTGCCAGTAACTCTCGGAGATCATTCTCCCTTGCATGGCGTGCTTCCTGTAGTTTTCTGGTTTTCTCGAAGGCGCTGTTTCGCAGCTCCGTAAGGGTATTCAGTTTCCCCCGAAGATGAACCGTCACTTGTTCCAAAGCGGCAAAAAGCTGCGAATTGAATTTGGAGATTTTACCTCTCGTTACAACGATCGCGTCGAGGGAGCTTGCCAGTAACTCTCGCAAATCATTCGCCCTTGCGCGACCTGCTTCCTGTAGTCTTTGGGTTTTCTCGATGCCGCTTTTCGCCAGTTTCGTGAGCGAGTTCTGCACCCGCCGAAGGTGTCCCGTCACTTGTTTCAAAGCGGCAAAGAACTGCGAACTGAATTTGGAGATTTTACCGCTCGTTACAACGATCGCATGGAGGGAGCTTGCCAGTAACTCTCGCAAATCATTCGCCCTTGCGCGACCTGCTTCCTGTAGTCTTTGGGTTTTCTCGAGGCCGCTTCTCCCCAGTTTCGTGAGCGAGCTCTGCGCCCGCCGGAGGTGTACCGTCACTTGTTCCAAAGCGGCAAAAAGTCGCGAATTGAATTTGGTGATTTCCATAGCCCAGCCCTCGCGAAATTCGACCTAAATCTCAGAAACCCAGCATTCAAACCTCCTCCTTCTCGAACCATCCTAAGCTCGAGCCGTCGCGCGAGCGAAGCCACTGCGAGCGTGGCGGCGATGCTCTTGAATCTCATGGGAGGGTTCCTCCGTAACTAAAGCGCACAAACCTGGATGTCAGGCAGTTTCTTGCTCAGGCGGGACCGATACTGAAATCCTACTCGCAGGTACCCTTAAAAGAAACTAGGGTTTTCCCTAGCGTGGCAAATGGCTCCCGGTCCGCGATTTCCGGTAAACGGTGAGGGTTCAGACGGTCGATGCAACACCATCTGGTATAAGGCCGTTTTCAAAGGTGGTGTTTATGAAACAAGGGAGACGGTTTGGGCTTTTGGCGGGGCAGTCGCTTCAAGTGGTGGATTTGCCTACGGTAGGACGATGTGTGCGTGCTTGGCCGCGAGGCATCTACTCCCGGTTCGATTGTCTTGAGTTTAACGCGCCACTTGTACAGGCATCGCCGGGTCACCACCAGCTCTTGCGCCAACACCTTGACATCATTACAAGTTCTTAGAAGTTTAACAGCCATCCGCTGGAACTGCCGTGAGTATCACTGTGTGCCAAACTGAACAGACTGAGCTCGGTTTCGATGAAATCATACAGTGGGAATTCTCATGCAGAGTGAGCAAGAAGAGTTCCAGGAAGCCAATTTAGGCCATCTCAAGAAAGAAATGGCAATGACGCGAATGGCCCAATCCGCAGTGCGTGCGATATCGCAACTTAATTGGAAGCCCAATCAACCCATGAAATCTAACGAAGGGGCTCTACCCAAGATTTCATTCGATCTGGGCGGAGTGGTCACACTGAATAAAAGCTTCGCAACAGGAGAGACTATTTTCTCTCAAGGCGATGCTGCCGAGGCGCTCATATACATTCAAAAAGGCCGCGTGAAACTCTCCGTGGCCTCCAAGACCCGCAAGGAGGCTATTGTCGCCATTCTGGCGGAGGGGGAATTTCTTGGTGAAGCGTGCCTTGGAAGTCAGAAAATTCGTACGAGGACCGCTACTGCGATTACACCGACGACGCTATTAGTCATTGAAAGAAACAAGATGCTCCGAGCGCTCGACGCTGACCGCGCGCTCTCCTACGCCTTCCTGTCTTATCTGCTGTCGCGCATTTTTCGGCTCGAAGAGGATTTAATCGACCAAGTTTCTCATTACGGCGAGAGGAGACTCGCCCGCGCTCTTCTGCTGCTCGCAGGGAAGGGGAATCGGCGCAAGCTTCACAGATTTACTGGAATATCGCAAGAGACCCTGGCAAGGATGATCGGCACGACACGCCCGCGTGTGAACTTTTTCATGAATAAGTTCAGAATGCTTGGCTTCATCAAATACCGTGGCCCTCTTGACGCGCACGGCGGGATAGAGATCAACACCTCCCTTTTGGCGAAGGCTCTCTGCGAATAGCTTCAGCTTGCGTCTCGGGGCCCGAAAGTCTGGAACGATTTGAACCAGATCGTGCCAGCATGAAACTGGGCGGCCGGATTGAGGGTAAATCAGTTTGGGAGGATCACGCCTTCGACTAAAACCTCCAGCGAGTCTTCCAAATTGAGGCCGGACTCCAGCAAAGGCTGGACGTAGAGCTGATGAAACTGTTCCGGATAGTCTTTGGTCATTGAAAAGACATTGGCGAGCGTTTGCAGCTTCAGATCCATGTCCTTGTGGATGAATTCGAGGCGTTCGCGGATGTCCTTGGACACCACCTTGGTGTCCGTGCTTCTATTCATGCGAAATTTACGGTCTTTCATTTTCTAGTACTCCAGTTGCACTTTTTGGGCCGAAGAGATCACTCTAATTGCTCCAAAATAATCATTACATGCGAAATGGACCGCGTCGTTGCCCCTAAGCAATCTTGAACTTGCTGAAGCGCAATAACGGAATGCAAAAGCGCAGGAGCAGGTGGGTAATCACAATAAACGCAACAACAGCCGTTTAGGATAGGCGCCGGTGCTCGGCCCCATTAGGGTCCAATTGGAATAGGGCGTCGGCGCTGCGCCGTTGCTGTAGGAGGACTAGAAAATCGGAGATGCAATTTCGATCCCAACCGCCCCTTCCAAATTCCCAATGTTTCGACAGGCTTACCGCCTTGTAGTTCCAGAAAGCACTAATCGCTATTGCTTGGGTGCGAGAGTACTGATTGGATTGGGCAACTGCTTTTATCGGAACGGCTCTATTAGCTCGGCGAGGGTTACGCATCGCCACAAGATGACTACGTCTCGAGCAAAGTGTCGAGCACTGCGGGCCATCGAAGCTCGAGGTCGCCGTCCCTTTGGAGTCCGCGCTTTAATAGAGCTTGAATTCGCTGCTGCGTTTCAGGCCAAGTCAGCGCGGTCCCAAAAGAAGTGATGGCGGCGAGGAGCCGGTCGGCGGACGGCAACGAGACATGGTTGACGAGATTCTTCGCGGCGGCGATGGCAGGCCGGTCGAAGGAGGCGATCCGGCGCGCGAGCGCGTCGACGAAGGCGTCCAGTTCGGCGTCTGGAAGTGCCCGGTTGACGTAACCGTATCGTTCCGCGGTGTCGCCGTCGAAATCGTTCGCGCCGAGAACGATTTCGAGCGCCCGGCCGCGACCGACCAGATGTGGAAGGCGTTCCGTACCGCCACCGCCGGGATGCAATCCCACCCCGACTTCGGGTTGACCGAGTCGCGTGTTCTCGCGTGACGCGAAACGCATGTCGCAAGCGAGGACGAACTCGCTGCTCACGCCACGGACACAGCCTCGGATCCTCGCGATGCTGACCACCGGGGACCTGGTGAGACGCACGAACGTATCCATCAGGATCGGGAGACCCGAAGCCCCGACAGCAGTCATAATGTTCCCTATCTTGCCGGTCAAGTCAAAGTGGGCAAGGTAAAACTCTGGGTTCGCGCTTTCGAATACGACGACCCGCAGGCTCGGGCTGGCGTTCATTCGGGCGAGCAGATCCTGTAGGGCTTCGAATATGCTGGCGTCTACAATGTTGAAAGGCGGGTAATCAAACACAACCCTCCAGTACGCTGGCGTTTCCTCGATCACCCGCACGTGCGCCGCAGAATTAGTATCAGCCATATGTTTCTCCCTTCTTAGACCTCGAAACCGCGGGACGGCGAGGTGATCTTTTTCCCTTCATAGGAACGCATGCGAGTGAGTGCAGACTCGCTGACGCATAATTTCAAGAAAAGATTTCGTTCAAGCGCAAGGCCTTGCGCCAGCGGCGTCTCCGCGGCGTTGCGGACGAGACGTTTGATGCAGGCGAGCGATTCCGGCGTATGCGACGACAGGCGCCGCGCAATCTCCATTGCGCGATCGAGAGCCTTGCCGCTGACCGTTTCGTGCACCAGCCCCTTCCTTTCGGCTTCACGCGGATTCAGTGGCTGACCCATGAGGATGTTCATGAGTGCAGCTGGTGTTCCGATGGTGCGCACTATTTGGAGGTAGCTTCGGCCCAGTGCGGGCAGACCATCACCAGACTATCGCCGCGCGGACTACTCGACGGCGATCTTGGTGCCGCGCTGGCCGCTTTTGGACAGGTGCTCGATGCGGCTGTCAATGACGGCGCGAATACCCTTCAAGAACTCGATCCGGGAATTGGTGAAGTGTTCGCGTACCTTGGGAGACACATCGAAAGCATCCCGGAACTGGTTCGCAATTTCGCGGCACAGGCAGCGCTCTTGAATTACAGGCTGGGTAGTGTTCTGAGAAGTTGCTTCTTGTTCGCTCATTGTGCCTCCTTCATTTCGACGGTGAGAATCCGATTTTCGAGCCGAGCCCGAGCGGGTACCAGGGCGGCCATCGAACGGGGTAGGCCGATATGGCGCCGCAGCGCGCCGACCTGGACGACGAGTTCGTCGCCTTTCTTGAACAGCTCAACATCGCCCTTGGTCGCGAAGGGTAAACGGAGCCGCACCTCGTACATGCCGTCGTGCTTCCCAAACACATAAGGTTTCTCGGTCTGGGTCACGGCGGACGGGTCTTCCCCCTCAGCATACAGCACTTTGGATAGCTCGTGCAGCCGCTGTTTGCCCAACACCTCGTGCGCAAAGAGAGGCACGCGCCTCACCGGCACGGGGGCAAAATACTCTTCGAGCTCGCGCGATATATCGTTCTGGGAGCTGTGCCACTCGTTGAACCATGCATCCCGAATCTCCGGCGGCAGGACGCGGTTGACGATGACAGTGTCCACCGTCAATCCATGCAGCGAAAAATACACAAAGGCACGCTGCGTCTCGCGAAGGACCATCTTCTCCGGATTGGTGACCAGCCGAACTGAGGTGGTGTGCGGATCCTCCATGATTTCGTCAACGCCTTCCAGTTTCTCGAAGAGATCACGGATATTCGCGAAATAGCTGTCGGTGGGGAGTTCAAACGGGGCGACACGATTGGCAATCGGACGGACGGCTTTCAGCAAGTTACGCTGGAAGGGAAAGATATGCTTCATGTACCAGTCCAGCGTGGTGGGCATGCTAATGAAACGCATGGATTCGGCCGTTGGTGCTGCGTCGAGCACAATGACGTCGTAGCGGCTCTCGCGGCGATACTGGTTGATGTACATCATGGCGCTGAGCTCTTCCATGCCCGGGAGAATGGCCAATTCTTCAGCTTCGACGTCGCTGATTCCCGTTGTACGCAATACCGAAATGACATAGGAGGAGATCTGCTGCCAGTGGCGCTTGACCTCTTTCTGAATGTTCAGTTCGAAAATGGACAGGCCGTCCTGAATCGGGAAAGGATCGGAGGTCTGGACCTGAAATAGATCGACGTCCAGATCGAACGAATCTGCCAGGCTGTGAGCGGGATCAATACTCATGACCAGGGTGCGGTATCCCAGGTCGGCTAGCCTGATGCCTGTTGCCGCCGCGAGGCTCGTCTTACCTACGCCGCCTTTGCCACTGAACAGCAGGATCCTCATACGCCCATTGTACGCATTTGGCATGTCCAGGGTTACTTGAATGAGAGGTTCAGAGAAAACGTGATTCGGCTCAACAAAACGGGGCAGGGCACTCTCTGTGTCTCGAGATGATGGCAGCAATTCTGAAGACCATAGCTCTCCTGGGTGTTGGGCTCCTGGTGTTCAGGCTATGGTCGTCAAGCAAGCACAGTCTAATCCCGTCAAGGAGCCGAACATGGTTGTGCAATCCTGTGAATACTAGTGTGCTGTCTCGCAGATACTTCATATAGTCGTTCGACTTTAGCGAAGATCGAATCCGCTGTGGCGATCCAGATGAACTGCTCGCTCGGCCGTTGCGTCAGGACGCGAAATCATGCAATCAACATCTGCCACGGCTGTGATTCCCTAGTTCGAGCAGAAGACCACTTCCCTGGGCATCCGCTTGCACCTTCTTAACCGGCCATTCCCAAACTTCATCTTTTAATTGCCCTGCCACGGCAATTCCCATAGAATCTAGCTGTCCGTCAATACCCCGCCCTTGAGTGACCTGTGACCTCGACAACCAGCACACTGGGTGAACTGTTCGCGTTTTTCGGGTTGCGCGAAGATCCGTTCCACATTTCGCCGAATCCCCGATTTTATTTTTCAACCACAATTCATGACTCCGCGTTTGCCGAACTCCTTACTGGAATTCAGACACGCCAGGGATTGCTTGTTCTGACGGGCGATGCTGGTACCGGTAAAACGACGCTTATCAACCAGATACTCGAGTGGCTTGGCGCGAATGAGCGGTCAAGTGCTTTTGTCTTCCACACGCGACTGGAACCTGTCGAGCTTCTAGAATTCATTCTTCGTGATTTTGGAATTGTGTGTGCTTCGTCCCGGAAGTGCGATTTAATCGCCGCGCTCCATCAGTGGCTTTTTGAGCGGAATGACGCAGGAGATTCTCCCGTGGTAATTCTCGACGAGTCCCAAGTCCTTTCCCTCAGTACCTTGGACGAACTTCGCCTGCTCCTCAATCTGGAAAACGATAGCGGAAAGCTTTTGCAGATCGTCCTTGTCGGCCAACTTGAGCTAGAAGAAAAGCTACGGGATCCGGAACTGCACCAGTTGCGTCAGCGCATCATGATTCACAGCAGGCTTACGCCGCTGGGATTGGAAGAAACTTCCCGTTACATTAGCTCGCGACTCAGGATTGCCGGCTCCCGGAATAGTGGACTTTTTCCGCCCGACACGGTTATGGCAATCCACTGCAGCTCTCACGGAATTCCTCGAATTATCAACCTACTATGCAAGGAGGCCCTAATCAGCGCCTATGCCAATCAGTTGCACATGATTTCGCCTGAGCACATTTACGGCATCGCTTCAGAGTTAGACTTTCGGGTGAATTCGATTGTTGCTGGCGCCGCCAAATTTCCAGTCACCGCTGCGCCTGTTCCTCCCGTCATTGATCCTGAGGTCGACCTCCACCGTGCTTCCTGGCTGGTGGCTCCGCCTCCGACAAGTTCCGACGGCGTCCGATCTGAAATTCAGAGTTCACTCGGGCCTGCCGCCGCGGATCCCAATGCGGCTGAACCGGTAGACGCAACACACTCACCCGACGGATGGAGTTCTGTGAATGACAGACGTGCTGGATACCTGTGGGCTTGGGGCAGCCGTCTTGAGTCGCTTGTCCGTTTCGGGACCGAGGTTTCCGCGTCGTTCGTGCGCTACTTGTTCGGGATTTCAACTTCATTCGTGCACGATTTCAGAATGCTCATCCGGCGGCTCATTGCCCCGCCAACGCTTTCCGTCCCTATTGGTTCGACAGGTCATCGCCCACTTATCCGAAAGAAAGCCATTGTCTTCCTCAGCCACTGGCTCCGAGAACCTGCATCTCCTGCCAGAATGACAAGAGTGAGTCGTCCTGCCCGGCAAACCTCATCGAAGCGTCGATAATGCTACGCCCCCCGCTTTCCACTCCTAGCGTTACGATTTGATATCCAAAATTGGGCACCGACCGCCGGAAGTCACTTTGGCAAGAGGTGAATCTAATCATCGAGATCAATTGCGAATCGGTCGGGCAGCGGAGGAACGGCCGAACCCAACTCCGAATGGCTCGACGGGCCAGACATGAGAGACAAAAGAAGGAGTGGGCCGCCACTTGGCCGTTACTAATGCCACTCAAACGTGCGAAGAACGGTGCGCGGAAAAAATGTAAATCCACTCTTTCACATTGCGCGAATCATTCCACCTTCGACTCTTGCGGAGACAATCATGTAGAAGGATTGGCTCTTCCCAGGGAATATCGTGGTATGCAGAGTGCAAAAACGCGCTTTCCGGATCTCGTGTCCACTCCTGCGGGAATAACGCGATCGTAGGGTTTTGAGTCACTCCAGGGGATTCCCGGATGGGTCGTCCAGAAGCGGTTGCCATCAAGGCCGCGGGGAGATCGCGTCGCGGGCCTAGCGCCAAGTGTCCTACCTGCGTTGCTCTGGGATTCATTTCGATCAAGTAGGGTTTTTCGGTCTCCTTTTCCAGCAAGAAATCAAACCCATGCAGGCCGGAAACGTTAAGCATTCTCACCAACTTTCTGGTAATAGCATCAATCTCCTCGTTTTCAATTAAGCGCAAAACGCTAGCGGGACCACGCTCATATTGCTTACTGATTACTTCAAAATGAAGAGCCGCCAGTGCTTCACCTTTCCAACAGGCCACCAAACTGGTTGCGTCGCGCCCATTCACAAATTCTTGCGCGTTGACTACAGCGCGCCGGCGCTCGATAGCCGGTCGAATCCACCTCATGTCCCGTCCGATTAGCACTCGCTTCGCAGCTCGGATCAGGGAAGGAGGGGCTTGCAGGGAACAGAATGCGCGTTTAGCCTCGGCGAGCGTGCAGGCAATCCGTACACCTTCGCCGCTCGAACTACCGTCCGTCTTGAGAACCACTGGAAGGCCCTCTTGCGAGATCCATTTTTCGAGGTCACGGACGTCGGCAACAGCCGCTGTCTTCGGAACTCGGATACCCGCTTGACGCGCGAACCCCATGAACGAAGCCCTGGCGATGACGATCGGGAAAGAGTCTGGCGCTCCGATCGAAGTTTGAATCAGCTCACAAATTTTGCTCGCTGCCGAATCATTCCTAATGTGCTGGGAATAGTAGAGATCGTGAATATGTTTGTTCGCCAGGTCGTCACCGGGAATAATTAAATCCGGAGAAGAGCTATTGATACCAGATAACAGCGAATCAAGCGGGGAGAGCGCATGGTAAACATGCGTGCGGCGAATTGCTTTGGTCTCGCATAGAGGGTGGTGATCCGGACAGATCGCCTCAACATTGCATCCCAAATTCGCAAAGGCCATCCCCAAACGAGCGGTTGTTAACCATCGGGCGGTCGAGATGATCAGGACGGTGGCTATCATTTAAGTCAGGGCCTTAGGAAACTTCCACACTTGGTGCAAATAGGAACGACTGACCAAGTTTGGGCACCATTCCAAATCACAATCCCAGAACGGAGCAGTATAATCCAAAAATGGCTGCATGGTGTCGGCCTAGTCAAGCGGTAGAAAGTCCGTGAGAATTTTCGGTGGTCTTCAGAGATTCTGAATTGCGAAGCCCGTTCGTCAATTCTTACGAAGTTATAAGCTCTTTATCATTAGTGCCCTTAGAGTGAGCACCGGATGAAGGAACCCCCTTCTCGTCTACTTGAAGCGGTCATAATTGGAGGCGGACCTTATGGTCTCTCGATCGCTTCACATTTCGGCCGTCTTGGCATTCCCCATCGGATTTTCGGACGAGCGATGGACAGCTGGCTCTCGCATATGCCAAAAGGGATGTTGCTGAAGTCTGACGGTTTTGCTTCAAACATTTTCGATCCCGGCGGCGAATTCACTCTTAAACAATACTGTCTTGAACGCGAGGTTCAGTATGCAGATTTGGGTGCGCCTGTGCGCCTGGAGACTTTCGCTGCCTATGGACTTGCTTTTCAATATCGGCACGTGCCTCAGCTCGAGAATCAACTCGTCGTCAGTGTTGACCTATCTCAAGGTGGTTTTCTTGTTCGGCTCGAGACTGGCGAAATCGTAATGACCAAAAGAGTGATTTTCGCCGTAGGAATCACTCATTTTAGCTACATCCCGGAGAACCTGCGGCACCTACCTCCCGAGTTCGTATCTCACAGCTTTCAACACTCTAATCTTGAGTCCTATCGCGGCCGTAGCGTGGCAGTGATCGGTGGGGGCGCTTCCTCGATTGATATTGCTGGACTCTTGTTTGAGCTGGGCGCGGATGTGCAACTCATCACGCGAGCCAAAGGATTGGTGTTTCACGAGAAAATGTCCATGGAGATACCCCGATCGCTTTGGCAAATGGTCCGATCGCCGCTTTCGTGTCTCGGCCCTGGCTTGAAGTCGCGCCTTTTTGCGGATGCTCCGGGTTTCTTCCATCACTTGCCTGAGCACCTAAGATTGCGGACAGTCCAGACATTCCTTGGGCCGGCCGGAGGATGGTTTGCTAAGGAGAAGATCGTAGGGAAAGTACCGGTACTGCATGAATTTACTCCTGAGCATGCCCAGATCATGGATAACCGGGTATGTTTGCACCTGCGGAGTGACGCTGGAACGGAACGAACCATTCGCCCTGAACACATAATTGCCGCGACCGGCTATCGAGTTGATCTGAAGCGACTAAAGCTTCTTAACCCGATACTTCGAGACCGAATCAGAACCGTGGAAGGAAGCCCAATTCTGTCCTCCGCTTTTGAGTCCTCGGTGGCTGGTCTCTACTTTGTGGGTTTGGCGGCGGCAAATAGCTTCGGCCCAGTCATGCGATTTTCATGCGGCGCGGGGTATACGGCCCGCCGACTGAGCAGGGAAGTCGGGTAAGTGGCCGGATCATGCCGTTGGCAGGGGAAGCCCGTTTCCGAGCCTCGAAGCATAGGTGGGGTGGGGGGCGTCTAGCCCAAGTCTTTCCTAGTACGGATTGAAATATGAATTAACCCTTGCCGGCTAGCCAGCATAATGGTAAGAAATTCATTAGGAGTGCGGGCGCAGGCAAGCAGGCGTCCGAATTGTTCCCATTCTCCGAACAGACGCTGGTGGTTTTGGAAGGACGACTAACGTAACGGACTAGCGAGCTAGATTGGTTTTTTCCAAGGAAAGCCGAAAAGACCAACCGATGCCACTCGTGAAACCCGGAAACGCGTTCTTGCAAGTCATCGGCTCTTTCGAAGTCCCTGAAACTACAAGGGGATTGTTTTGTAACCCGCCCAAGAGAACTTAGCGGCAGATGCGATTTAATGCGGCGGGGTGTTGCCTTGGGCGAAATTGGGCAGCATAAAAACACAAGGCCGTGGGGCGGCATAATTCAAGCTCCGCAGCACCAGAATTTGTACAGGGCGCGGACCCAGACCGAATTTACTATCCACGCTGTAAGTGAATTCTCCGAAACTCAACCGCAGTTTTCCCACCCGGCCATTCTTCTGCAAATCGTGAAGCGAGCGACTCCACGTCGAAGTTGCATTGCGATTTCACGTTTGCGCGTCTGTTTGGTTCCGATCCACGGGGCAAATGCGGTTCTCGATAGCTCGGCCCGCGACGCGGCCGGCTCCGAAGCTCCCCGGTATGGGAATTCGCCGCCGAGCTTTAATACGGAGATTTATAGGTGCGGGGGTAACCACGATGAAAAATACTTCAAGTAAAACAGCTGCGAGTTCAGAGGGATTTCTCCTGTTGAACTCCCTCCTTACCCCGATATTCATCAACCAGGCTGCGACGGAAATCCTGTGTTATCCGCAAAGGATCGAGTCCCAAAAGCACCTCGAGACTTATCTTGCCAAATTGGTGCGCACGAGCCTTGTTTCGGGAGAGTCGATGCGCATCCCGAAACTGGTTTCTGAGTTTCAATCGGGCAGGCGCCTTTACCACTGCCGTACCTACCGAGTAAATTCATTTGCTCATGGGGAATCGCCATGTTCCCTCGCTGTCATTTTAGAGCGCAACTCCAGTGGATCTTTTTCACTCGACCACGTTTCGGAGAAATACAGCCTTACCGGGAGGGAAAAAGAAGTTTTGCAATATCTTCTAAATGGCTTGACAAGCAAGCAGATTGCCTCAGGAATGGAAATCAGTCCAAATACGGTGAAGGCGTTCCTGCGTATGATCATGCTCAAGATGGGAGTCTCAACTCGGTCTGGAGTTGTGGGAAAGGCGTTCATGGGGAATCCGTGAGCCGTTTTTCTTTTTTTGGGGACGTGGTGGACTAGCCCATTTGAGGGATTGACTCGCTCAGGGAAACAAATAGCATGGTGTTACCTTGTGTCCGTCCCCCGATCAAAAGACTAAAGAAAGAAGAAGCTCTCCGAGAATGTCGTTGTCTCTGGAGACGACCCTCTCCTTACTCCCACCTGAGGAAGCAACCGAGTATTCGCCCATGACGCTCAGTGCTGAGACAGAAAACATCGCCAATGGCGGAATCGGGATGCTTTGTAACCAACCAATTGCCCCAGGCACAGTTGTCCGATGTGAACTCGCCGTTTTTGATTCTGGCGTGCATGTTCCAACGCTCCTGCGAGCGCGGTGGTTGGATTTGGCGGAAGGGGACAAGAGATATCGAGTTGGCCTGCAGTTCCTAATTTAAGCCAAGCTGGGAACTCAATGCCCAGAAGCGGCCCAGGCGAATGAGCTAATCCAAACGGACTAGTTCCAGTAACCAAGCCCATAAGGGTAGTTGTGGCAATTGTTTTCCAAAGCCAACCTAGTGCCAACAGATTCATCGGTTCGCGAGGATAGCGAGTGCTTGTCTCTATCGCTCACGTTGATTAGAGGCGACTGTGAGTCCACGCATGTTTGGTGATCCTGAAGAACGAGTGTCCCCTAGCATCGAAGATCTCTGGGCCGTGGCGCGGCGACGCAGGTGGTTGCTGCTGCTCTCTATGTTTCTCTGCTGGGCGATCGTGTGGGGGACCAGTTGGATCTTACCGACGACCTATCAGTCCGAGGCGCTGATCGTGGTGGAACGCCAGAAGGTTCCGGAGCATTACGTGGAACCAAATGTTTCGGTTGATTTGCGGGACCGCCTGGACACCATGACCCAACAAATCCTCAGCCGTAAACGCCTGCAAACTGTGATCGACAGCTTTCACCTCTATTCTCGACCGCGCGGCTTTGGCCAATTCCTTCAATCGAGAGATCCAGTCGAACAAATGCGAAGGGACATAAAGATCGAATTAGTCCAATCATCCGGACGTCCGGGAGAACTAACGGCCTTTAAAATCTACTATTCCGGCGATTCTCCGTCGCGCGCACAACAAGTCAACAGCCAACTTACGACGCTATTTATTGACGAGAATGTGAGAGCCGAGCAACAGTTTTCGGAAAGCACCAC
>Ga0210400_10002627_pt1 | contig 16456 bp, 16 predicted proteins | sample IncBWH26MmetaG_FD_155456 | JGI IMG/M metagenome (GOLD analysis project Ga0210400, IMG submission 155456) | Forest soil microbial communities from Barre Woods Harvard Forest LTER site, Petersham, Massachusetts, United States - Inc-BW-H-26-M | ecosystem: Environmental > Terrestrial > Soil >... | reverse complement strand
GCTGATTTTTGCAAGCTCAAGGATGCAGGCAGCGACGAGGACAAGGCCTCCATCGTCGATCGAATTTGTAATGAACTTAAAATTCACACGGAATTGGAGGAGGAGATTTTCTATCCAGCGGTGCGCAAAGCAATCGATGATGGAGATTTGATGGATGAGGCACTGGTGGAACACGCGGGAGCGAAAGACCTGATTGCTCAGCTGGAAGACGCAAGTCCTGAAGATGACCTGTATGATGCCAAAGTGACGGTGCTAGGCGAGCAGATTGATCATCACGTAAAGGAAGAAGAGGGAAACATGTTTCCCAAAGCCAAGAATGCGAAGGTCGATACCGAGGCTCTCGGGGCAACGATGCTCAAACGCAAGATCGCGTTGATGGAAAAAATGGGGATGAACGACGACGAAAATGCAAGAGAGGACGCAAAAGCCGCCAAATCGACAGGCACCGCAAAACGTTAAAGAAGAGCAATGTCCGGCCCGCGATGGGTCGGACATTGCGCCGTGCCGCCTCAATGGACCGCCAGGTTCGGGTCAGACCGGTGCGCTATTCCGGGGCTTGGTCACCAGCCGCGCAAACAACCCAAAAGTAACTTTCGCTCCTTGAATCGCCGCATCGAGTGTTATTGGAGAACTCCCGCCGCCGGATTGCGCGGCGCTGGATGCGAGACGCCCTCTGGTGTTCGAGTCTCCGTACCTTGCCGTCGCCTTATCAGCGATCGAGCGGGGATTTTGTCTCCCACAACGTCAGCGAGCAAGGTCGGCAACTGGCGCGCCTGAGTGAGGCGTGCATAGAGCTTCAAGTAGTTTTGAGCCATATGATGGGCCGTGAAGCGGTGCTCGAATTCGGCCCGAATCCGCGCCCGGTCGAGGGTGCGTAAGCGCCGCAACTTATCAACGGCCTGATCCTCGCCATGTACGATGAAGCCGGTCAGCCCGTCTTCTAGTACTTCCGGCACCGAACCGTTCTCGAATGCAATGACAGGGGTTCCGCAGGCCATCGCCTCGATCATCACCAATCCGAACGGCTCACGCCACGCGATCGGGAAAACCAGCGCCGCGGCATTGCCCAGAAATTCCTGCTTCTGATCCTCGCGGATCTCACCGATGAACTCGACGTCCGCTAGCCTAAGCAGCGGCTCGATCGTGGTCTTGAAATATTCCTGATCGACACGGTCTACCTTGGCGGCGATCTTGAGCGGAATGCCGGCCCGCGCCGCGATGCGAATCGCGGCATCTGGTGCCTTTTCCGGGGAGATGCGTCCCAGGAACGCGAGGTATCCGCCGCGACCCTCGCCCTTGCTCAACAGATTCAGAGGCAGGCCGTGCAGCACCGTCGCGACAAAGTTCGCTTCCGGCAGCGGCACGCGCTGTGAATTGGAAATCGATACCACCGGGATGTCGCCGTACAGCTTGTAAACTGGCGACACTTCCGGCAGGTCGAGACGACCGTGCAGCGTCGTGACGGACGGGGTGGCGAGTCGGCGCAGCAGGGGAAAGCCAAAATAGTCGAGGTGACTGTGGATGATATCGAACTCGTGAGCCCGTCGCGCCACCGTCTCGAGCTGCATGAACATCGGCGCGAAATGATCCTTCACCTCAGGGTCGAGACGCAGCGAGCGCGGCCAGACGGGCGATAGGGTCGCCTTTGTGGCGCTGTCGCCGGAAGCGAACAACGTAACGTCGTGTCCAAGCTCGACCAAAGCGTCCGTGAGATAGGCCACCACGCGTTCTGTGCCGCCATACAGTTTTGGAGGCACGGCTTCGGCGAGCGGTGCAACTTGCGCTATCCTCATCTGATCCTCACAGGCTGATACAATCTATCTTAGGACGCATCGTATCCGCTCCCTTCGCTGTTGTCGGCTTGCAAATGGAACTGAGCGTTGTAAGAGAAACTCTCATGTTGCGGATGCCTCAGAGCACGCACCGAGTTCTCGCTGAATGATTTTTAGGCCGCGCCGATCGTCTTGTCTTTAGGGCAAAGCATGAATAGCTCCTCGATGTTCGAACCCACGACGCCTTCAAATTCGGTCGATGAGGCCCCGGTGCCGCAATTTGCCATCGCCGTCTCTGCGACGCTTCAGCAGCGCCGCACGCGTACGCTGAAGCACGGCGACACTTTCGCGGTGTTCGACCATCGCGGCGACATCGGCGGCGAGCAGGGAAATCCAGAAGGCCTGTATCATCGCGACACGCGCATGCTCTCGCAGCTGCAGCTGCTTCTCGAGGATGAGCGACCGCTGCTACTCTCCTCGATGACGCAGGACGATAACGCGCTGTTCACGGCAGACCTCAGCAATCCGGATCTGCTTGAGGATGGCAAGGTTGCTCTGCGTCGGGAAAACATTCACCTGAACCGCATAAAGTTCATCTGGAACGGCGCCTGCTACGAGCGCCTGGTCGTGAGAAATTTCAGCGACTGCGGGCTGTGCCTGCGCTTGACATATCGATTTGCGTCGGATTTCGCGGACCTCTTCGAGGTGCGCGGGGAACACCGCGGCGCGCGCGGCGAATCCCGCGCGGAGCTTGAGAGCGATTGCGGCGTCGCGCTGCGCTACAAGGGACTTGACCAGATCGAACGAGTCACACAGCTCGCATTCTTTCCAACGCCAAAAACGCTGACCACGGCGCGAGCCGGCTTCGAGATATCGCTGAGGCCTCGAGCGACACGTAGGATATTCGTGCGCATCGGCTGCACGTTCGTGGGCATCGGCTGCACAAGCGAGGAGCAGGTCGAATGGACCGGCCGTACGTTCTACCGGCGGATGCGTGCCGCCCGCCACGCCCTCAAGGAGTCGAGCGCACGCGCTGCAAGCATCGACAGCTCAAATTCCGTATACAACGAAATTGTCAGGCGCTCCGTTTCGGATCTGTACATGCTCATTACCGACACGCCGCAGGGGCCCTACCCGTATGCCGGAATTCCCTGGTTCAGCACCCCGTTCGGGCGCGACGGAATCATTACCGCGCTGATGACTTTGTGGCTCGACCCTACCATTGCGCGCGGCGTGCTCGGATTTCTCGCGGCCACGCAGGCGACGGCGGTCGAGCCGGAACGCGACGCGGAGCCGGGAAAGATTTTGCACGAAATGCGCCATGGGGAAATGGCAAATCTGCGCGAGGTGCCGTTCGGCCGCTACTACGGGAGCATCGACGCCACGCCCCTCTTCTTGCTGCTGCTCGGGGAGTATTTCCGGCGCACGGGCGATCTTGAGACGGTGCGCTCACTGTGGCCGAACGCCGAGGCAGCGCTCGCCTGGATCGATCATTACGGCGACCGCGATGGCGACGGTTTCGTCGAATATCATCGCCAGACCAAGGAGGGCCTCGCTAATCAGGGATGGAAGGATTCCTTCGACTCGATTTTCCATCATGATGGCCGGCTTGCGGAAGGGCCGATCGCCCTTTGTGAGGTCCAGGCGTACGTATACGGCGCCAAACGACATGCTGCGCTGCTCGCCGAGGCTCTGGGACATCCGCAGCGGGCCGCCGCTCTTGCCGGGCAGGCCGAGGCCATGAGACTGAGATTCGAATCGCAGTTCTGGTGCGAGGATCTCTCAACCTACGCCCTCGCGCTGGACGGCGCAAAGCAGCCGTGTCGGGTGATCTCGTCGAACGCCGGACAGGTGCTATTCACGGGCATTCCCTCGACCGAACGCGCACAGCGTGTCGCCGCCACGCTCCTGTCGCCGGCAGCATTCGGCGGCTGGGGCATCCGGACGATTGGCTCGTCTGAATCCAAGTACAACCCGATGTCGTATCACAATGGCTCGGTATGGCCGCATGACAATGGGGTGATCGCTATGGGCTTTGCGCGGTATGGACTGCAGAAATCGGCCGCTCAGGTGTTTGGCGCGCTCTTCGACGCGGCTGCCTACATGGACCTGCGCCGATTACCTGAGCTCTTCTGCGGCTTCGCCCGTCGCGAGCGCAACGCACCGACCCAATATCCTGTGGCTTGCTCGCCGCAAGCGTGGGCGAGCGCGACTCCGTTGTGCTTGCTCCAGGCCTCGCTTGGCTTGGAGCTGCTCGACAAGACCGGCGAGGTCAAGTTCTATCGCCCGATGCTTCCGGATTTTCTGGACCACGTGCGGCTGCGCAACTTGCGCCTGAGCACAGGCTCAGTAGACCTGTTGCTTCATCGCCAGGACAACAACATCGCGGTAACTGTGACGCGCCGGGACGGCGACGTCGTGGTGGTCACACGGTACTAGTGTTTAGGCGCTGATCGACTTCGCGTCGGCTTTGCGATGTCCGCCACCCGTGCCAGTTGCTGCCTGCAGAAGGCCCTGGAGGACCCCTTGCAGCGGATTTTCCACGAACAAAGGGCTAGAGACACGCGAGGCGTACTGAATGTCCCCTCGCCATCTCATTTTCTTCCGTACGCTCTTCGTACGACCCAAATCGATCGCCACTAACTCATTGATTTATGGTGGGACGGCTGGGACTCGAACCCAGGACCAAAGCCTTAAAAGAGTAAAGAGACCATATTTTAAATCCATTATTCATCATCATTCTCATCGTAACTAATTGAATTTTATGCTACCGCGTCTCGGCATGTTTCCGCGTGTCCATAGGAATTTTTCCGTATGGCGTCCGTACGGAATAAGATAACATGATGCATGAACGCCGCGAGCACGAACAAAAGTCTCCCTGTGCAGCCGGTCAGAACAGGGAAGCCTTCGAGTACAAATCCCTCAATCACTAAGCCGACCAGGTCGAACTCGCAATCGCATCAACTCCAAAAGGCGAGCGTCTTGCGGACACTGCCGCCCCGCAGGGAGCCGTATTGGGCCGCCCCGCTCTCTCGCGGCCGATTCGTCGGCTTGCGAAAGATCGATGCGCGGCGGGCAACGTGGATCGCTCGGTTCCGGAACGAGGCCGGCAAACAGAAATACAAGGCGCTTGGAAACGTCACGAGTCAATTTGGTTTCGACCAGGCAAAGACAGCGGCGGCGGAGTGGTTCGAACTCCAAGAATCAGGCATCTCGGCGACCGAAGTCAGAACGGTCGTCGATGCGTGCGAGGCATACGTCAAGAGCCTTATTCTTACCAACGGGGCCGCGAGCGGACATGACGCGGAATTGCGCTTACGGCGAACCGTGTACAAGAGTGAGCTTGGCAGGAAACAGCTCAGCTCCGTGCGCATTACTCACGTCAAGAACTGGCGCGATGGCTTGAAACTCAAGCCAGCGAACTCCAACCGCACACTCACTTCGCTTAAGGCTGCACTCAATATGGCTGTCGCCAATCGGCAATGCGTCGCGACGCTTGCTATCGAATGGAACGAAGTCCAGCCATTGCCGAACGACAAGAAGCGGCGGACCCTATTTCTGGATTTGAATCAGCGCCGCCACCTGCTCGCGCATTGCGGGGAGGGTTCATTTCATGATTTTATGGAAGCAGCCATGCTTACCGGCGCTCGCGGCGGCGAATTGGCCGACGCAAGAGTTTCCCAATTCGACGCTCGCACTGGGTCGATGACGTTTGTCGGTAAGACACGGTTGAAGGTTGAGCCGCGAACAGTGCCGATTTCCGTGGCGACTGTAGCACTGTTCAAGCGTTTGGCGGACGGAAAGAAACCGGACGATCTACTATTCATGCGGGACGAAAGCATAATAGGCGCGTCATATTGCGACGTGGCGACCCGACGATATTGCGGCTTGGCGAAGATTGACCAACCTATCCGCTGGCGCTCGTATGACTGGGGCGACATGGTACGGGCGGCAGTGACCGCTGCGGACTTGCCTGCAGCCACCGTGCTCTACACATTGCGACATTCGTGGATTACTACGGCACTCACAAGTGGCATGGGCACTCTTGATGTGGCCCGCTTAGCGGGCACGAGCCTATTGATGATCGAAAGGCACTACGGTCATCTGGTATCCGACGCCGCACGATTGCGCCTCGAGAATGTGGAAATGCTCTAGGGTTTTACGCTGCCGAAGTTCGCTCATCAACGCCCTACGCCGCAACCTATCTCTCAGATTTACCGTCGGAGAAGCCAATCGCTTTGAGAATGGTCGGCTGGGTGTCTATCAGCCTTAGAGCGATTGCCAACTGCGAGGAATTCAGCCCGGGCACTCCCGGCGTTGCTTTTTTCTCGGCGGTCGCGATTAACCTGCGAGCAACCGCCCGTACCGGCGGGCTTCCGGTCTTATCAATCGCCTGCTTGAGCTCAACGAGCAGCGCCGGCCGCGACGTCGGTGCAAACGTCCATTCCGTTTCGACCCAACTGACTGCGACCCGCGGCCGATCCCCAATGGGCGCATGTCGCGTGGCGGTCTCGTACAGTTCGCGACCCAGTGCGGCATCTCCTGCAATATAGGCCATCAAGCCGCGCGTGGCGTCGAAAACATAACGAGGATACCCGCGCTGCAATGGCCCGCGTATTTTTAGAAATTCACGCAGAGCGTGCTCGTGCTGGCCGGCCCGCGCATAAGCGACGGCCAGATTGTTGCGCAATAGTTGATCACCTTCATTGGCACGCAGGCCCGCCTCCGCACTGGATATTGCTAGCAGTGGATCGCCCACGATCATTGCGAGGTAGGAAACCGCAGTGGCCGGTCGACTGGAGAATGGTTCGTCTGCGTGCCACGCGACCGCTTCCTTGAGTGCGATGTCCCATCGATCTTGTCCCATCGCTTGCCATGTGCGCGCCTCCACCGCGCTCGGCAAATCAAGTCCGGCGTTGCCATATTTGAGCGATCGGTCATTTTGCGAGAGATACTGTACTTGCGCGACGACGTTGTCGGTCGGCTCCAGCAGTGAGAGCTGATACAACTTGTGCGCCCGCCGATGTTCTCCCGCCGCGCTTTCAACCGTAGCGACGGCGCCGGCAAGCTCCGTCACGTAAGCAGGTTGATGCGCATGCTCGCGGGTGAATCGGCGGCCTTTATCCGCAAACAGCGGCGTCCGCTCGAGCACCTGCGCGATGGAAATCTCGGTAGCCATCAACCACGGGTCGGTCGGCGTACGCGCGTGGCGACGAATCAAGGTATGCGCCTCGTCCGTCTGCCCCACGTGAATCAGCATTCTCGCTGCTGCCCGCAAGACGGCGCGATGGTTGGGGGCTAATCCTAAGGCGACGGTCATTGCGCGTCGGGCGTCTCGAACAAGACCGAGAACACAGTACGCCAGCGACAGATCCAGCCAGCCTGCAACATTGCGTGGACCTTGAATGAGTGCCGACCGGTTATGCTTGATCGTGCGCTTGGCTTCGGCAAGACCTGCCGAATTCGATGTGTCGGCGGCCGCCCAGAGATGTTCGTTCGAGGGTGCGCCCTTAAGTATCCAGTCGACGGCCGATTTCAATTGATCAGGAATGTGGGTATGCCTGGACCGCAACCACGCCGCAGCCGGCCGCGCGAGAAGAGGTTTACCGCAGGCGCAGGCGCAAGAAATCAGGTCAATGGCATGTTCTATCGAAGGTGACGTGCGCCAGAGTGCCTCCGCCATGGCTAGATATAGGGTGGTGCTGGCGGGCACCAGTGGCAGGCTGGGGTCGCCCGCATGTTCACCGGTCAACGGCGTTCGGCCAGTGTATCGCCAGCGCGGTACTAGATTTCGCTGGCCGTCATCGGAGCGTGCAGCCATTACGCTACCCGCTTCCGCCGCCATTCGGCTTCACTCGCCAGTACGTTGAAAATGGAAACGTAGCGCTGAAATCCAAATCTCGGCCCGTTGCCCGCCCGATTCGATGGATGCCCCCGCTGCATAGGTTCGGGGTCGCACAGCTGTCGCATTGCGGGAGCAAGCCGCCTCAGAACAGCGGGATCGAGATTAGATATCGCTCGCTGCATGACGACCTCAAATGCCCGCCGCACATAGGGCATTGCATCTTCCAGGGTCCCGCGCCAGGTTGCCCAGTGATGCATTGGCGCTAGTTCACGGGTGAGTTCAGCATTGAGGCTCATGCCGGTGACTAGAAAGAACGCCAAACCACCGAACGCATACATATCCACGGCACATCGATCATCAAAGCTCTGAATGGAGCCACCGTAAAGCAATTCCGGCGCCGTATAAGTGGGGTCGCGCTCCTCCTTCAAGTTTGGTCGTGGGATCGACTGGCTATGGGCCCGGCCCAGATCCCCGAGTTTTGCGGTGCGGTTCGGCATCACCAGAATGTTGGCCGGCTTGATGTCTTGGTGGGCGATCTCGGAGAAATGCAGTTGCTGAAGGCCCGTGGCCGCGTGATGAAGCCATCGAAGCACGACGGCGAGATGAGATCGCTCGTCAAGGTCAATTTGCGACCGCAGATCGCAATCCGCCCACTCAAAAATCAGATAGTGCAACGACATCGAGAATGGTTCTGGTGTCTTGAGCGTGCCGTACTCTAGTCCCCGAATCACCCGATGCATGTGTCGACTACCGCAGACATCGACGACGTCTTTCTCATAGATGAAAAGCGACAAGTGTTTTTGAGCTTCTTCCAGCGAGCCATTGGCGCGCGGATCAAGGACTTTGACGAACGCATACTCGCCTTTTTCGTTCTCGGCGACATAGGATCTGCAAGCGCTCGCCGAATCTCGCTGCACATGCCTCGGTTCACGGATCACCCACCCACCGGTCAACGGGCTGCCAACTAGAAAGGTATCGAGTTCATCCACGGCATGAGTCTCCCATATTGTTTTTACACGTCGATCCGTCTAGAACGCCATTCCCGGATCCATCGGATAGAGCGCGGGCAGCCACCGTTCAAGCACAAACGTCGGAAATCCCAGCGTCAACGGCGCCCGGGGGCCCTTCGCCAGCAGCAGGCCCTTCTCGATAAGCGCAGACACCGTTTCGCGCGCCCGGCGTTCCTCATACCCGGTAATTTCGGGCGCTCGCCCGCGTGCTACCTCGCCTTGATAAAACGCCTCCCGCAACATCTCGAACGAACTTTTCGGCAAGCGACGCGCGGCGACTTCATCATTGACATAGAGTTCAATGCGTCGAATGATTTCCGCCGGCTGCAGCAGTCTGCGCATGAAATCCACCTGGTCGGTGCAGACCTCAAGAAAAAACCGACAGAAGCCCTTGAGCCCCTCGGCCGACAATGCCCCACGACCATCAAGGTCATTCCGCCTGGGTGCGTCGGCGTGCGATAGCGCGCTTTTATATCGATCCACACTGCGTGCCAAGCCGCGCGAAACCGACCACAAGCTGCTGCCCACACCTAGCCTGAGCAGTAGCGCATGCGACATCAGCCGCGCGACGCGACCATTCCCATCAACGAAGGGATGTATCCAGAGCAATCGATGGTGCCCGGCCGCAGCGGATAGCAGCTGCTGGACCTTTGACAGCCTATCGGGCGCATAGGCACTCTCAAATCTGCGCACGAATTCTCCAAGAGCGCCCGGGTTTGGTGGCCAATGCCTTCCAACGCGAACCGGATCCTTGCGAAATTCGCCAGGCACCACTTGCACCTGTCGATCGCTATCTTCGGATTTAACCCACAACAGCCGGTCCGGCAGCCGCTTGCAGAATTCGCGATGCAACCAGCGAAGATACACCTCCGTGGTAGGCCACTCGGTTGGTGAGCCGTTTCCTGAATCGATCGCGGTTTGCACTTCAATGTGCGCAACCGCCTCAAGCTGCAAATCGCGCTGCACCTCGTTGCCGTCGAATTCCCGAGCCAAGGCCCTTTCGATGTCTCGCGGTTGCGTTTGATGTCCCTCGATGAGATTGCTGTAGTAACAATTCATGGAACGTACCAAACGACCGAGTTCTTCTTGAACCGGCAATGCCAGGGGGGCAGCTAAGGCCGAACTTTGCTGGATGAGATCGAATGCCCGATCTGCCAGCTCGCTGTCACCTTCGGCGGGCAACATAGGCTCCATCTGCGATGTGTGGGTAGTTTCCATGCCGGATATTGTGCCGGTTTAACCATCTGTTTGTACAGTCTTTCCTCACATTTTTAAGCTATTTATGTGCCGCATTTCATGCCGATATCAAAATTCATGCTGCACCGCCGTATAACGTCAAGCTCACGCGATGCCGCTCGGGCACGAGTTGGCACGATGACCTCTTCCCAATCCCCCAATCAGGCAATTTTGGATTCCGTCGCGAACCCGACTGTTCGAGTTCTACGCCTTCTGCGGAATGCCCTGCCACGTGCGGAGTCGCAGCTCGAATGGCAGGCAGCACAGTTCGCACTCTCCAGTAATATCCGGCCATGGAAAGAATTCCGATAGCAGAGCGGCGACTTGTATATAGCGAGAAAGGCAATTCTGAGCGTAGGCCGTTGCTTATTCGGGTATTCGCTCCGCAACCCGTCGACCCGGAATCCGATCTATTTCGACCCGATTCCGATACCTCAAGCTGCGTTGTTGAATTTCACGGGATTCCCGACGCGAATCTCGGTGAAATATTTGGCGCGGATTCAATACAAGCGTTGCAGCTCGCCCTCGATATCGAGCCTGTCTTGAAGCGCCTTAGCGAACGTTATGACTTCTTTTTCCCAACGGGTGAGGGTTATTTTGACGAGTAGGCTTGTAGCGTCGGCGAACGAATCTAGCTGCCCAAGAGTGGACGCCTGTGACCATGGATAGTCCGGTCGAACGTGCACTTGCCTATGTTCGTAGCCTCGCGGCTCTAACGGAGCAGTTGGCAAAACACGATATCATGGTGCGCCGTCTCCACTGCGATTGGTCGTCATTCGGTTCATGGATCGTTGAAGCGGCGAGCGGCGACGGCGAGTCCATGCGATCTTTGGCGATCCAGACCTTCCGACTACCAGAATGATTGCCATAAAGCGGCCGTCCGGGACCTACGGTAAACTAGCGTTGACACGGTGAGTCCACCGGAGGCACAGGGAGTGCACGATCACGAATGGAAATATCTATCACGACGCTTCGGTCGCACAGTCAATAATTGAGCGACGGAATGCCAGATGCTCAATAACATCGCAGAGTTCATGAAGGCTGCAACGGAGCCGTTCCCAGACAGTAACTATGGGCCGGGCGTCCGGTGCAGTGCGTACCTCGTTGACGATACTTTTCTGCCTTGTGTCATGTTGCGTCTCAGCGAACCAACAACGAAGCTCGCGCTCCGTCGCTTTAAGGAGCTTGCTCCGACTGCATTCCGCAGGCCGAAAAACCCTGGTTATGAGGATGTAGTGAAGAGCTTTGTCGCCCACGGAAACCGCGTCAACGCATATGACATTGCGAAGGTCGAAGAGAGCCGATTCGCAATTCCAATGTCTCTCCTCAAGCAGATTCACGGCGAGACTACAATGGCCTGGACCGGTTTTGTACTTGAGATGAAAGACAAGACATGCTTTTCCTTCGGCACCACATTTATGACACAGTTCTTCAATCTCCCCGACAACTACACCTTCCAGGATGTAGCGCAGGTTCATAACCATTCCTACGTCAGCGATACAGGCGCAGTCGCCAGTCTTCGTGAGGGCTCCAGTACCCAACCAAAGGACTATGACGTGAGACAAGTCTTTCGCGAGCGTCCGTACTTCGTTTGCGCTGTAGACGCATGACTATGGGCTTGGTATATCCCGGCGGAGCACGGACGATGCTTAGTCATCCGACGCCCGTTGTATGACCTCGGGCCCACAGACACCATGGCCGCTACGCGACGCGCTTATAACGGCACAAGCTATCCTCGACCAAGATTTAGGAGTGATCGAAGGCTGTATTGCGTTGTCGGCCCACGCTCACCAGGTTGTTCCAGATTGGCGAATCGACCCAGATTTTGTCATTTTCGGTGCAATCTCAAGCAGTACCGATCACCTTCCCTTCGGAGAGGTCCGCGCACGTTGGAGCGCCACGGCTCTTACAAGAGCGGATGCCGAAATCGCTGCGATCAGTGATGCGCACCGAGAATCAGTTCGGAAAGCCTGCGAAAATGTGATTGCCCGATTCGGCCCCGGCAAGCGGACCGTAACTCTCTATCGGCCTGTCGGGCCAAAAGAACTTGATCTCATAACCCAATCTGGTTGGCGAGAGTTTCCCCCGCGCCTACCCGATCAGACAATTTTCTACCCAGTGACCAACGAAGCCTACGCGACCCAGATCGCGCGCGACTGGAATGTGAAGGCAAGCGGCGCTGGGTTCGTTACAAGATTTGAAATCGACGCCTATTACCTCAGTCGCTATCAAGTCCAGAAGGTCGGTGGGTCGATTCATACCGAATATTGGATTCCAGCCGAGGATCTTGCGGAATTCAACGGGAACATCATGGGCCCCATCGTCGTGATCTCGGAGTTCCGATAGAGTTACCTAAACCCGCCGGTCGCCGCCGTCGGCATCGGGTCGACACCAGCAGTAGAGTCGTCACTAGCAACAGTCAGCCAATCGCCGAATTGACTGATCCGAAATGCCCTCCGGTTTGCGGTCATGCGTATGACGTTTGACGGGGCAAGCGACAAATGATCTATTCGCGCGATCACCAGGAGGAGTGAGCATATGGCGCTGACAGACATGGATGACAAAGGCCGCACACGGAAGTTGCGCGATTTAGACTACCGCGAAGAATTCGACAGGAAATGGGCCGAATTTACGCCCGAGGAACAACGGGCAATCGATGAAGCCATTGCTCAAAAGCTCGATGCCATCGCGGAGTCACCCAATAAGAATTGGGGATCCATAATGAACACTTCGATTGAGGGTGGTCAGAAGAATCCAAACAGCGGCGTGCCCGGCGACTGGTCCGACACTCCCTACGAAGCCATCTGGGTTCGCTGTGGCTATAGCGAAATTCAGGCCGCACTGTTCTTCGGCAATCTTTGGAAGCTACGGATAATCGAACGCCAGGATCAATGGATGGGCATTCGCAACGATCCAACCAATCGGCCCACCTTTCCGCAGAAAGGCATCACTCTGCAAGGCAAGACGTATTTTCGCACGGGGCCATAGGGTACCCTCATCACATGGCGGCTCTGCCTGACGAACTAATTAAGAAACGCAACCAATATGAGCCTGCGTTCATACTGCTCGTCGGCGATTTTTAGCGGGTCTGTGAATTCATTGAGCCCACTGACGCCCACCTACAGGTCTATTCGCATCGTCTGTATGAAATTCTGTTGCGCGCTTGCACGGAGTTCGAAAGCCTGTGCCGAGAAATCTTGATGACACACGGACTTTGTAAGCAAGGTAATCTCAATATTTCCGACTATGTCGAGATCGCGCCGCTTTTGGACCTTCGACGACAGACATCCATCGCCCTATTCTGGCGACCGGAGCCGGTGTCAATGACGCCCTTTGAACAATGGACACCCAAGCTCACGGGCCTCTCGTGGTACCGAGGATATAACGCGGTAAAACACAACCGGAACGCAGAGTTCCCGCAGGCAAACCTGGTCAACGTCCGGACGGCGCTCTCGGCAGTATTCATCATCCTCGCACGCCTCGATTTCCTGGAAAGTCTGAACAGCCGATTTGTTGCTCCTGGTGGCATGTGGCAGGGAACAACTCGCTATCGGGACGTTCCGTTCGCCCTCCAATACGAATTTTATCCAACGGACGTGACAACTTAAGCGGTGATTTAGTTTGGATCATCCCCGGGGACTCACTGTTAGGCTAGCGATCGAGGAAGAATATGGACCACAACATTGTAATCGACTGCCATCGCTGCTCAACGAGGGTGAATGCAAGAGTCGTCGGCGCCGTGCACGATAGCGAAGGTGACGCCGCAGTAGTGCTCGTCGAGTGTCCGTCCTGCAACGCTCCCTTGGTCGGGACTACAGGTACTTATTTAGACGAGCACAACACCTGGAGGTATGAACATGCGGAGCGTGTCTGGCCTGCACCGTCCACGGTAGAGCTCAGTTCGAGCATTCCAGAACAGGCGCGGCGAGACATCAAAGACGCGCAAAAATGCCTATCACACGGCATCTACTCTGCTGCCGTGGTGCTTTGTGGTCGAGCACTGGAGCGCTTCGCAAAACTCAAGGCGCCCAGCAAGAATCTCCATGGCGCCCTGGAAGATCTGAAGGCTAAGGGTGAGATCGATAGCAGGCTCTTTGACTGGGCCACTATTCTAAGGAAGGAACGAAATCTCGGCGCCCATGCGACCGATGAAGAAGTCACGAAGCAGAACGCTGAGGACGTGCTGGCTTTCACGATCGCAATTTTTGAATATGTCTTCACGCTGTCGGAAAAGTACGCCGAGTTTGTGGCTCGAAAAGCAGCCTCTAAGGATGGCTAGTATTGTCGCAGCCCGTGTCTTCCTTGAATTTTCGGGGGTGAACCTTGAGTCGCATCATCCGCACAAAGTTTCTGTATCGCGCAGCCGTCAACGAGCTCGACTCCGGCCATCCGTTCGCTGCAGGCATGGCGATCTCCCTACTGCACGATGCGGTGGAAGCGATGGCCCACGAAGCGGCCGCTTCGGTCAATGCGCCACTACCGGTCCGGTCTAACTTTCTCGATCATTGGGAGGCCGTGGCAAAGAGCAGTTCGGGCAAGCAGCTGCCTTACAAGATCGAGATGACCGAGCTCAATGCGGCTCGCGTAGCCTTCAAGCATCTCGGCGTCAATCCAGCGCTGTCGGAAGCCGAGAAGCAGCGCCTGTCGGCGTACCGATTTCTCGTCGAGACGGCCCAAGCGTTTTTCAAGGTTGACTTCAACGAGATCTCCGAGGCCGACCTTATTGCCAACGTCGAAATTCAATCGGCGGTCAAGGCGGCCGAAGCCGCGTTGGTGGCGTCCGATCCGACGAGATCCTTGGAGTACTCTCGTGTCGCCCTGGACGAGGTCGAGGAACTCATGAGAAGTGCGGTGATCGTCGCGGAGACAGATCACTTCGGCCCCAAAATCCCGCGCGAAGTCCGCGAGCTAGCGGAAGATGCCGTGCGGTGGGTGAACCGTCGATTTAGGGCGCTTGAAAAAAGCGTCGCGTTGAGCGTGCTGCGAGTGAATCCCGCCGACTACTGGTTCTTGTACCAAACGCTGCCCCAGAGGACGTTGGACGGCAGTTTTTTTTGGATGCCCGCGATATCGTCAATCTCGACTCAAACGCCCGAGCGCGCACGTGCATGCATCCGGATCATCATCGAGCTCGCCCAACGCGTCGAACGGGTGCATGCCGACTGGCAGCGGCTCGTTGTGCAATCGGGTGTTGCTGACGAGCAGAGGCGCCTCAAAGAACTGCAAGACAGCCTTCTTGACCAGCAGATTCCCAGCGACCCACCGCCGGGCGCAAGCGGGTCTTGAACCGGTTGGCAGCGGCATAACTGACTAGAAATGGCGATGAAGAAGTATGGCTAAAAACGTCAAGCCGAGCGGCGTGTCGCAACAAAATGGGTGGCAGATACTGCCCTGGGTTCTCTTTGCGCTATTTGCTATTGGAGTATGCGTGCTAGCGACACGGAACGAGCCCGTCCGGCATTGGGAGACCAGGATATATTTCGCGTGGCCGATCCTCCTTGCCTCGCCAGCTCTGTTCCCTTGGCTAATTTACAGTCTCTATGTGATTTGGCGCCGCCCTGAGCGGCGCAGAGCACAAGGCAAGAGGATTGGGTATGTGCTCACGATATTCGCCGCATTATCGATGGCGTGGGTATTCGAACAATCCGCAAGGGGGGCTTATGCAGAACGAATCATTGAGGCAGTTAATTCGTACAAAAAGAAATACGGCCGATACCCCGAAACATTAGAACAGGTGGGCTTTAAGACTCGATATGAGAATGGTCAAGATAGGGGTAGCGAAGTGTGGGGAATTGCTTATATCGGAGACAAGTTCAGCGGAGTTTCCCCCGCGGTTTTCTATCCAGGCCCGTTACCGTTCTCCATGAACATTTACGAGCTCAACGAAGGGCGCTGGACATACTCGGAGGACTGATAAATGCTGGCCTCCGTCAAGCTTCCATTCGCCAATATCCGCTTTGGGTCGGACATCGCATGTCAGATCGAGTCTGGGTTAATAGAGCTTGGCGATCGCACGGCTCGCCAGGAGGAATCCTTACGAACGCGCAGTCGTTCGTTGTGTAGATCCCGGCCTCATCAATTACGGGAATCTCAAACGGCCGCTCCGCAAAGATCTCATGGGTGAGACCGGCTGGATCCGCCGCCAACACCAACGCTGCCTCAATGTCTTCAACCTTACCCGTCGCCGCCTGCAGCAGGCCTTGGAGGACCCCTTGCAGCGGATGTTTCACAAACAGCTGGCTATCGACGCTCGAGGCGTACTGCATGCCCCCTTGCTTTTGTGTTTCCGTACCTTTTCCGTACAATCAGCGTCGGTACTCACCTAACTCATTGATTTATGGTGGGACGGCTGGGACTCGAACCCAGGACCAAAGCCTTAAAAGGGCCTTGCTCTACCAACTGAGCTACCGTCCCATTTGCAGGCGCGCATCATAGCCGAACTTGGCTGCCAGTTCACGGCCAGGTCTTTGGGAGGCTATCGATATCGGGTGGGATCGGGCGAATTCGCCGCGGCAAAGCCTGACGCGCGCAGCCGGCAGGAATCGCACTTGCCGCAGGCCCTGCCATCGGCGTCTGCCTGGTAGCAGGAAACG
>Ga0210400_10002625_pt1 | contig 16468 bp, 13 predicted proteins | sample IncBWH26MmetaG_FD_155456 | JGI IMG/M metagenome (GOLD analysis project Ga0210400, IMG submission 155456) | Forest soil microbial communities from Barre Woods Harvard Forest LTER site, Petersham, Massachusetts, United States - Inc-BW-H-26-M | ecosystem: Environmental > Terrestrial > Soil >... | reverse complement strand
ATAACGATCGGCGAATCTCGGTTGTCTCCACGCAGTTTGGCGAGGAATTCGAGTTCTCTCTCGATCAGGCCGCTGTGCGGCGCAACTCCTGGACGGACTATGTCCAGGGTGTTGCCGTCACCCTCGACAAGGCAGGCACCAGGCTGCAGGGCGCCAATTTGATGATAGGAGAGAGCGTTCCCATGGGCTCCGGGCTTAGCTCGTCAGCGGCGATTGAGGTCGCTACGGGCTTTTCTCTGTTGAGCATTTCCAGTGCGGAAATGAAGCTCGTGGAACTGGCCAAGCTGTGCCAGCGGGCCGAGAACGAATTTGTAGGAGCGCGTTGCGGCATTATGGACCAATTCATCGCCTGCCTGGGGGAACAGGGGCACTGTCTCATGATTGATTGCCAGTCGCTCGACTATCGCCCGCTGCCAATTCCGGAAGATGTATCGCTGGTGATCTGCAATACCATGATCAGGCATGGCTTGGCCGGGGGTGAATACAATGCTCGCCGCTCGCAATGCGAAGAGGCGGTCGCCGTGCTGTCGCGCTTTGTTCCCGGAATTCGTTCGCTGCGCGACGTGACTCCCGAGCAAGTGGAGCGCTTTGGTCCGGAGCTGCCGGAAGTAATCCGTAAGAGATGCCGGCATGTCGTTTCGGAGATCCAGCGAGTCAGAGACGCTGCCCGGGCGCTGGAATCCAGCGATCTGGTGCAATTTGGAGAGCTGATGCGCCAATCGCACTCGAGCCTGCGCGACGATTATGAGGTAAGCTGCCGAGAACTGGACCTGATGGTGGAGATCGCGGCCAGGCAGCCGGGAGTTTATGGGGCGCGCATGACCGGGGGTGGCTTTGGCGGCTGCACCGTGAATCTGGTACGAAAAGGAGAGGCGGAACAGTTCAAGACCACGGTCGCCGCTGAATACCACCGCCTCACCGGGATTCGTCCGGAAATTTATAGGACGGGAGCCGCCGCGGGCGTGCGGCAAGTCCTTTGACTCTCCTGGTGTTTCAACATGGTGTTTTCAACAATGAATTATTATTCGACTTTTGTTCCGGGCCTGCTGGAGCCTGTTCAACATGCGCTCACTCAAACTCTGCCAGATTGCAGAGTTCATCTGACGCTTGATGGCCTGATTGCTTACGAGTCGAATGCCAATCTGGAAGAGGTCCGGGCGCTTCCGTTTGTTACAAATACCTTCCATATACTCAAGAGTTTTCCGCGGCAGCCTGGCCGTACGATACGCAATATGGCTTTACAGATCCTCAGTGACCGTGCCCTGAGCATCAAGATTGTTCCGCCGCTTGAGCGGTCAGGCACTTTTCGCGTAATCACCTCTCTGGCGAACCAGTTGGTCCCTCTGGACGAAGCCATTATGCGCGACCTTGAAAAGCGCATCACTGCCCGAACGGACCTGGTCCCCAACAGAAGCAAGCCCGACCATGAGATATGGCTGCTACAGCGGACAGAAGGCCATGGCTTTTTTTCCGTGCGCATGAGCCGCCACAAGGCCTATGACAAGCTTCTGCAGAAAGGGGAGCTAAGACCCGAACTTGCCAACGTCCTCTGCCGGCTCTCCGAGCCCCGCGCGGACGAGCTGTTCCTGGACCCTTTTTGCGGCTCAGGCGCCATTCCGATCCAGAGAGCAAGTTTCGCTAAGGGCCTGATCATTGCCAGCGACAACAATCAGCAAAAGATTGATCTGCTCAAGCAACGGGTAAAAGATCTGGACCTGAAGAAACGGATTGTAGTCCGTTGCGAAAATGCCCTGGATCTGGGCCGCTATGGGGCAGGATCAATCCACAAGATTGTCACCGATCCGCCGTGGGGCCATTTCGAGGCTACAGATGTCCCGCTGGAGGAGTTTTACGATCGTATGGTTGCCGAATTTGCACGGCTCCTGGTCCAGCAGGGCCGTCTGGTGGTCGTTACCGCGCAGACCGCTGCTTTCGAAGCAGCCGCCGGCAAGGTGGCGTCCCAGTTAGACATGATCGAGCGGTTCAATATTCTGCTATCCGGCAAGAAGGCGGTCGTGTATGTGCTTGTTAGGAAGTAAGACCGCGGTGCCGGACGCCTAGTCGCTAGAGCGACCGCTCGCTGGCGGTCAGGCTCTGGAGAGATAAGTACCCTCAGCCGTATCAACCTTGATCTTTTCGCCTTCGCTGATGAATGGAGGCACCTGAACAATCAGCCCGGTTTCGGTTTTGGCAGGCTTTGTCACGCTGGATGCCGTGGCGCTCTTCAGGCCGGGCTCCGTCTCAACAACGGTCAGTTCTACGGTTTGCGGCAGTTCGAGCCCAACCGGCTTGCCATCAAAAAATTCGACCTGCACCTGGAGGTTCGGTGTGAGGTAATCCACCGCATCGCCAAGGACATCATGCGTAAGGTGCGTCTGCTCGTAGTTCTGGGTGTTCATGAAGCAGTACTCATCCCCGTCCTTGTAAAGGAACTCCATTGCAATCTCGTCAACGGTGATTTTCTCGATGGGATCGCCCGAACGGAAACGGTGCTCGAACGTACTGCCGGTGCGCACGTTCCGGAGCTTGGCCTGGATGAAGGCGCGCAGGTTACCCGGGGTCCGATGCTCCACCTTGGAGACCGAATGCAAATCATTGTTATGTTTAATGACCATGCCGGGACGAAGTTGTGTGGCAGGAATCGCCATCGCTCAATAACTCTCCTTAATTTGTTGCGTGACAAGTTTTTACTGCAAGGCCGACAGAACGCGGAACAGCGTCATGCACCGATTTCCTATTTTACACGGAGAGCGTTTCGTTGCGAAAACCTTCTGTCCATTTGGTCATGTCTTATCCATTTTGTCATCTTGAGGCGCGTTTTTTGCGCCGAAAGACCTATGTATTCGAATGCGCAGCCAAGGTCTTTCCATGTGAACCTTAGTTTCTAACGATCAATTTGATTTCTGTTGCGCGGCTAGTCTTGATTTGCGAGTGCTTGGTGAACGCAGGGCAGTGCGTTTGGGTCACATACAAGATCCTTTCGCAACCAGCAAAATACATAGGTCTTTCGGCGCAAAAAACGCGCCTCAAGATGACAAAATGGGAAAACAACGTCAATCACGATATATTGAATCGCTGTTTTTCATGAGGGTGCCTGTTGTTAATGGAAAAGGCTTCTTAAACGGCAGTCAATTTTGGGAATTCGATCTGTGAAAACAGGAGGAAGAAAGATGAAGCGCTTAAACGTTGTTGGTTGGGTTGTTCTGCTGGCGGCATGTTGCGTTGCCAACCCCGCATTGGCCCAAGTAAATTTGGGCTCCTATAACGTCAACCCCAATACAGTCACGGTGGCCGGGGTCTCCTCGGGCGGTTTTATGGCCGTGCAACTCCAGGTAGCCTATTCCAGAAGTATCTTTGGCACGGCGGTATTTGCCGGCGGGACGTATTTTTGCGCGCAGGACAACTTATTTCTATGGGGAAATGTCTGCTCCACCGGCTCGGGTGTCCCCGTTGCGTCTCTGGTGAGCTTTACCAATTCGGAAGCCGCGGCCGGACAGATTGATCCCACCAGCAACATTGGCGGCAAGCCAATTTACATGTTCAGCGGCGTTTTCGATAGCGTAGTCCAGCAGCCGACTATGGACGCTCTTCACCAGTACTACCAGAGCTTTACCACCAACAGCCACATCAACTACAACAACTTTACCGGTGCGCAGCACTCCTGGGTCTCGCCGGATGCGTTCACCGCCTGTGCGGTGCTTGCGGCCCCCTTCATCAACAACTGCGGCATCGATCCCGAAAAGACATTTCTGAGCATGTTCTACGGGCAATTGAATGCCAGGCACTCCAATGGCATGGGCGGGAGCTTCATCCAGTTCAACCAAAACCAGTTTTGCCCCAACAGTAATTGCTCATCCATTGACATGGACAGCACCGCCTGGGCGTTTGTCCCGCAGAGCTGTGCGCAAAAACAGGCCTGCCGTTTGGTAGTTGCCCTGCACGGCTGCCAGGGGAACCAACAGACGATTGGAACCACGTTTATTCAGAGCTCGGGAATCAATGAGTGGGCCGATGGCAACAACATCATCGTTCTGTATCCCCAGACCATCGCCTCCTTCTCTCCCGCAAATACGGCCGGCTGCTGGGACTGGTGGGGCTATACCGGCCAGAACTACGCCCTGAAGAGCGCACCTCAAATGGTCGCCATCATGGCCGAGGTCAACCAGATTACGGGCGGCAGGGAACAGTTCCTTGGTCATCCGTAATCGGTGTCGTTAACGGCATGAAATGCACCTGGGGCTCAATCAAGAAAAACTAAATTGCACCACGGAGGCGCGGAGACGCGGAAAAGAGGAAACTAAAAAATCGCTTTTTCTCCGCGCCTCCGATCCCCGATTTGTTGATCAGTGGTGTCAGTGCAAATCAGTGGTAAGTTTAGGTTTTTCAGCGTTGATCCGCGTTAAAAAGCGTTTTGATTGCGGCTCTGTCGCACAGTGGTAGGTTTTGTTTTCCGCGTCGGCTAAAATGAATGAGAGCCATATGCTGATCAAGAGACCCAGCGACATACCTTCTTCAGAGATCACTTCCAAGTCCACGTACATGGATCGGCGCAAGTTCATTTCCGGGGTGGCTGCGACCGGGGCTGCGCTGGCGGCCGGTATTTATCTGGGCAATGGTGGATACGAAACCGCAGAGGCCAGCACCAGGCTGACCGGCATCGTAAAGAGCCAATTCAGCACCACTGAAAAGCCGAATTCGTTGAAGGACATCAGCAATTACAATAACTATTACGAGTTCAGTACAGATAAGTACGAGCCCAACGTTATGGCTGCAAAGTTTCGTACGCGTCCCTGGACAGTTTCAGTGGAAGGCCTGGTCGCGAAGCCAAAAAAACTGGACGTAGACGACATCATGAAGCTGGCCCCGCTGGAGGAGCGCATCTACCGCTTTCGCTGCGTCGAGGGTTGGTCCATGGTCATTCCCTGGGTCGGTTTTCCTCTCAGTGCACTGATCAAACAAGCGGAGCCTCTGGGGAAAGCCAAGTTTGTGGCTTTTGAAAGTATCCTGGCGCCCGACCAGATGCCCGGCCAAAAACGGGACGTTCTCACGTGGCCCTATGTTGAGGGCCTCCGCATGGACGAGGCCATGCATCCGCTTTCGATTCTCGCGGTGGGAATTTATGACGATGTCCTGCCCAACGTGGATGGCGCTCCGGTGCGGCTGGTAGTTCCGTGGAAGTATGGATTTAAGAGCATTAAAGCGATTGTGAAAATCAAGTTTGTGGAAGGGATGCCACCGACCGCGTGGAACAGGATGTCTCCCAGCGATTACGGTTTCTATTCCAATGTGAACCCTAAGGTGGACAATCCGCGCCGTAGCCAGACCAAGGAGCGCCGCATCGGCGAATTTCTCAAACGGGAGACTTTGATGTTCAATGGGTACGCAGACCAGGTGGCAAACCTCTATTCAGGCATGGACCTGCGCAAAGATTTCTAATGCCCAAGAATTTCTGATGCTAAAAATACCAACTCCCCGCGAAAATCTTATTCGGATCCTGAAGGTCCTCGTGTTTCTGCTGTGTCTTGGCCCTGTGGGCGTGCTGATCTGGAAATTCCTGCACGAGCTGCTGGGGGCGAATCCCATTGATGTGATCACGCGCTCTACCGGAAGGTGGACGCTTACTTTTCTATTGATTACTCTGGGCGTTACGCCGCTCCGCCGGCTTACCGGCATGCCCTGGCTGATTCGTTTTCGCCGCATGCTGGGTCTGTACGCTTTCTTTTATGGCTGCCTGCACCTGACCACCTATGTCTGGATGGACAAGTTTTTCGATGTCCACGAGATGGTGCAAGACATTCTCAAGCGACGCTTCATCACCGCCGGAATGACAGGATGGCTGCTTATGCTACCTCTGGCTTTGACCTCCACTACCGGATGGATCCTGCGTCTGGGCGGCAAGCGTTGGCAGAAGCTCCACAGGCTAATCTATTTCAGCGCCGCAGCGGGAGTAATTCACTTCATCTGGCTGGTAAAAGCCGATCTGCAAAAGCCCCTGACCTACGGCGCAATCCTGGCCGTCTTGGTCGCATACAGGCTGCTCATGTGGGCAATGGCAAGGGTAAGAGCAAAATCCAGACCAGCGAAGGAACAACTGACAGCGAGCAGCTAGGCCGTTATGCTGGCTGTTACGAGAATTCTGTTTTCATTCCGGTATACGCATGGATACTCGCCTGAGAATTTGGTAATTGGGTGACTTGGTAATTGGGTAATTGAATCAAAGGCGAAAATCCGCCCGCGCTGAGAAGAAATATTAGGCTTTGGCCCCAGCACCTGGGCAAAGTGGCGAGTCGATTCGTGCGGCAGCGCCCAAGGCCATGGGTTTTCCGATCACCCGATGAACCGATCACCCGATCACCCGATTCTTACTGAATGGCGGTTCAGTTTTCCCCGATCTTGGTATACACTGTTGCCCGAAGAAAGGACAACGAAGACATGTGGATCCGGAAATTTCAGCGTGACCGGAAGAAGGGCGTCGATTCGCCGATGCCCACGCAAGTTCTTTCCAATGAAGAGTTCATTCCCCGCCCTCAGAGCAAGAAACAAAAAGAGGTCGAATTCCTGATCGGCCAAATGGCCGAAGAGAAATCCAAAAAGCTCGGCATGGACCGCCGGGCCTTCATGACCAGCGCCATGGGCCTGGCCACCTGTTTCCTGGCCTCCAACAAAGTGTGGGGCAAAGTCTGGGAGGTGGATGAAGCTGAAACCATGGATAAAGCCGCTTACGAGGCAAAGCTGCCCAAGAGCGAGTACTTCATCATGGATGTTCAGACCCACTTCACCGATGGCTGGACACCCAACTTCCGCAGCATGGAATTCATGAAGAACATGGGTTTCAACCTGAAGGATGACAAGGAATCGTACAGTTTCAACCAGTTCGTGAAGGAGATGTTCTTTGACGCCGAAACCGAGATGATCGTAATCTCCGGCGTGCCCGGTCCTCCCGAAAAGAACCGTGACGAGACCGGCAAGATCCTGGAAGGCCGGGCCCGCGGTGGCGGCCCCATCCTGCCTAGCTGGCTGATGGCGGAGTCCCGTGACACCATCAACAAGTTCGCCAACTCCCGCCGGGCCCTGAGCCAGGGCAACCTCGCTCCCAATCACTATTGGGACAAGACCAAGAACGTTCTTGATAAAGCGGCGACCCTGGAGCAGATGGAACGCGAGATCAACGTTTACAAGATTGCCTCGTGGAAGTGGTATTGCCACACTGATCCCGGCCGGTCCGGTCATGGCTTCCAGCTCGACGATGACGACGCGGCCTGGTTCTACCAGGAGTCGCGCAAGCGCGGGTTGAAGACCTTCTCCGTACACAAGGGATATTCGTATCAGTCCCGCATTCTTGGCCACCTGGCCAATCCTAAAGACGTGGAGAAGGCGGCGCTCAACAACCCCGACCTCAACTTCATCATTTATCACTCAGCCATCCAGCACGGCCCCAACGAGCCGGAGTATGCCGCCTCAATGGATCCCAAGACGGGTGACTTTGCCTGGCACAACATCCTCATGGACATTAAGAAGCGCAACCCGAAGATCACCAACGTGTATCCGGAGATTGGCAGCTTCTTCAACGTCCTGGCCATCGCTGATCCGCCCATGTGCATGCACGGCATGGGAAAGAACATCAAGACCTACGGCGCTGACCATGTGATCTGGGGTACCGATTGCCTGTGGTGGGGCTCCCCGCAATGGGCCATCGACGCGTTTAAGCGCTTCCAGATCAGCGACGAGTTCTGCGAGAAATTCGGCTATTCCAAGATAACCAAGGAAGACAAGGCCAAGATCTTTGGCCTGAATGCCGCTCGCATTTACGGTGTCGACGTGAAGGACAAACGCAAGCCGATCTCACCCGACATTCTCGACAAGGTGAAGAGCGCTTATCTCGAACACAACATCCCGCGCGAGAACGCCGCGTACGGATGGGTCCGGGCCGACGACTAGAAGCGGATGATGAAAACATGCTTGATGGCGGCCCTGCTGGCGATGGCTTGCGCCTTCGCCTGGCAGGGCGCTGCCACTCAGAAAGACACCGTTCCCCAAAAAACCGCGTCCCAGCCCCAGGCGACCGGGGTTCGGCATGACCACGTGGGCAAGCCCCTGCCTGACTACATGACTGGCGACCAGTGCCTGTTTTGCCATCGAGGAGTAGTTGGCCCCACGTGGCAGCAGGAGCCTCATGCCTGGACGATACGTGAGGTCGGCGTGCCTCCCAGCGTCCCCAAGCCCCCTGCTGACGCAACTCACATTATCGGAAGCGCCCAGCACTTCCGCGCGCTGAAACTGATTGGCTACGGCAAGTTCGCGGTGCTTGGGAACGACGGCAAGACCTGGCAGTCTGATGTCTTCGCCACCCAGTGCGCCGGATGTCACACCACCGGAGTCGATCCTAAAACGCATGCCTTTTCTGTCTTTGCCTTCGATTGCTACTCCTGCCACGGAGATATCACAGACGACCACAGTAAAAAACCCGAGTCGGTCTTCCTTTCATCCAAACGCACTCGCGAGCCCCGCGAGATCGTAGCCATCTGCGGGCAGTGCCACTTGCGCGGAGGCCGCTCTCAATCCAGCGGCTTGCCCTATCCCAACAACTTCGTGGCCGGCGACGATCTGTTTGCCGATTTCAAGGTTGATCTCAAGCGCGCCGACGATCCCACTCTCAACACCGCCGACCGCCATGTCTACACGTACACCCGCAACGTCATGGAACTCGGACTAAAGCAGACCTGCATGGACTGCCACCGAATCCACGGCGACCCAGCACTGAAACATGCCATCTGTGTAGACTGCGAAGACCCTACCGATGCCGGCAAGGGCGCAAAGCCAGCCAAGCCAAGAAGCGCAACCTGCGACTATTGAGGAACTCGAACGCGCATCGTGGGACCTTGCACTTGTTGTCGCGTGAGAGAGCGTGGGGGTTCTTCGGCCAAAGAACGGCCTTGAATGACAAGGGATAGAAGGTGGAGTGAAACGAAAACGTTCACAAATCACGCTGCTGAACCCGCAACCCACATACCAAAGCCAACACTCAACTAACCCACACTCAACTAACCCACATTCAAGTAGCGATATCCAGCAAGCCACATCCACTCTAAGCCACACCCACCCTGATCACTGTTTTCACGCGCCACCCTCTCCACCCCTCGTCATTCTGAGGGACGCTTTTTGTCCCGAAGAATCCCCAAGATGCCGTCGCGGTATCGTTCGCGTGGTCGATCACGAAGTTCCTCGTTTTTCTCCACACCCCTCAATGACGCAATTTCATTACCGCACAAAAAACCGGGCGGCCGCAGCCGCCCGGCACGTTCTGAATGCTTATCGTCAGAAGGAATACTGCACTCCCAACTGGATCAAGCGCGCAGGATTGATTGTGCTGCCGATCTGTCCAAAAGGAGCACTTCCGCTTCCAGTCCCTATGCCAAGGACCGAGGGTTGCCGGAACGATGGATGGTTGAATACGTTGAAGAAGTCGGAGCGTATATCCAGCGCATGACGCTCATAGAGTTTAAAGCGTTTTGCCAGCGACATGTCCCAGTTCTGCTGCCGAGGTCCCCGGAAAGCATTGCGGGGCACATTGCCAAATCCAGTAGGCGTGTCGCCAAGAAGCACATTCCCTATGTTCGTGCCCCCGGCATTTAGTACTGCAGGCGTCGCGCTGAAGCAGGCGGGATTCAGATATCCCACTCCCGTATTGATCTGGTTCTGGATGCTGCCAGGTGTATAAGCGCTGGAGATCGAACTGCAATTGAAGATCCCGGTTGAAGTTCCGCCACCGAACGCTCGCCCACCGTTAGGGTCCGTGACTGAGAAGGGCAGGCCACTCTGGAGGACGGTAATGCCACTGATGCTCCATCCCTGAAAGGCCTGGCTGCCCCAGATGCCGCTCTTGGGCACAGGTAAGTCGTAAACATAGCTAACCACCAGACGGTGGGGGCGGTCGAAGTCGCCAATCGAACGGTTCAGAGCAGGATTCAGGTTGCCAAAGTTGGTTAAAGCGGCGCCCAACTGGCCGGCTTGCGTGGCATTCAACTCGTCCGTGCTTTGCGATCCGCTCACGTTGTCGATTGTTTTGGACCAGGTGTAGGCCGTCTGCAAATACAGCCCTTTCTGGAAACGATGCGAGAGGGTCACCTGGCCGGAGTGATAAATGGCGAACCCTATGTTGCCGTCGACGCGGGCCCCGCGCCGGCGGGACAGCCCCAGTGCCGATACGCGCAAAGGCTCATTGTTTACGGTGTTGGTGGTGATGTTATAGGTAACTCCGTTCATGTCTTTCACAACAATGGGGTTGGAAGGACTGGCCAAGGCCGCCTGGAACGGGTTATAGATTCCGAGTCCGCCTACGTAGTGCGCGCCCACATAGCCCACCTCCAGGGTCCAGGCTTTTCCCAGATCGCGCTGTACGCCAAAGTTCCACTGCTGGTTGTAAGGAGCATGCGCATTGGTAGGCACGGACGAAAATGAGGCTAGGTTGATGGAACAGTTGGTCGCGCCCGTGGGAGCGACGCCTCCGAAGTTGAGGCACGGCTGTCCAGCATCGTTCACAAACTTTGGGAAGTTGCGAAAATCGTTCGGATCGCCAGGTGTTCCGGGACCGGTTATTCCAGCAAAATGCGAGTTCTGAGGAATGAAGTTTGGATCGACCGCTGAACCCGCAGGTTGAGTAGGCGTCGGGTTTGCAAGGGTGGTTCCGGGACTCGCGGTGGCCTGTTGCACAAAGAACGGAGGCCCCAGCGAGCCCTGGAGGAAGTTCTGATTGGAGAGGCGCTGGACGTAGATTCCATAGCCTCCACGCACGACAGTCTTGTGGTCGTGGAATGGGTCCCACGAAAAGCCGGCGCGCGGGCCGAAGTTCTTGTTGAGGCGGCAATGCGGAGCGCCGCAGTCGCCAACACCCTGGGTCCCGACGATGCCGGGCAGGTTGCTGTTCTCTGCAAACAGGAAGGGGTTTTGGTTCGGTACACGCGAGACATCGAAGATGGTGCTGCGGAACAGCAGGTCATGGGCAAACTCCAGCGAATCCCAGCGCAGCCCCAGGTTCACCGTGAGGTTCGACAATATTTTGTAGTCGTCTTCGAAGAAAGCGCCAAAATCGGTGGCGCGGAAGTAGCGTTGCGGATCGCCCGAGGCGGCCTGAACGGTGTTGATGTTCCCCTTGAGGAAATTGGTAAAGGTGGAAAAGTTCAGTGCGCCACGGATGGCGAAACGATTAAAGCGGTTGAGCTGGTAACGAGTCGCCCCTCCGCCTGCTTTGAGGCTGTGCTTGCCGATAATCATTGACCAGGTATCGTTGTAATCAAAACTATTGGAAGTGGTGCCGCGCTCGTCGTTCACGCCCGTACCGAAAGAAAAAGCACCGTTGACCGACACCTGATAGACGCCTGGAACAGTGCTCGAATTGGGCCGGGCCGCGCCAATGTCGGAAAGCTTGACGATATCCGTAGGAGCAAACGAGGAGATGAACCGGCTGAACCCAAAGTGGAATTCATTCAGCTGCCGGTTGCTGATCTGGTGGGTGTGGCCAAGCGAGAAGAAGCGGTTCTTCTGGATGCTGATTTGAGGAAAGGCCAGACTGGAGGCCGTTCCGAATGGGGCGTTTGTATCTCCATTGTCCCAGAACCAGCGTCCGGTGATCTTGGATTTGCCGTCGAAGAATGGACGGTCATAAGAGATTACATACTGGGTGTCGTTTACCGGCGCAACGCCGCTGAACACGCATTTCATGCTGGTCGCCGTGGTCGCTGAGCAACCGTTTTGTCCAACACGTGGAATCAGGAACGTGCCGCCGTAATAGCTGTTCTTGGCGTTCAGAATATTCAGCGCAGTGGGATCTACCTGCCCGGCCGTAACGCTGAAGCCGCTGGCAGCCAGCAGCGTTGGCGAGGTTGTCCCGTCAGGGTTGGTTAGAAAGATCGGTGAATTCACCGTGGTTTGCGAGGTGGCCGGGCTGACGCCGTTACGCGCCCGCAACCCTTGAACGTTTCCAAACCAGAAGCCCCCTAGAGCAGGCATAGGCCCGCTGGCGCTGAAGCCGAGCACATTCTGCAGGAATTTCCCTCGCGGGTTTTTTTGGTGATTGGTGAACCACTCGTTAGCGTTCAGCCAGTCGTTCCTATGTTGCCAGTAGGCTTCTCCATGAAAATCCTTGGTCCCGGATTTGAAGACCAGACCAACGGCCCCGCCGCCCTTGGTGCCCGAGGAAGCGTCATACAGGGACGTGGCGACGTTGAATTCCTCAATGGCATGGGGATTGGGCAAGGGAATGGTATCGAAGTGGGCCAGATTGAAATCGTTTACATTGATGCCTTCCAGCGAAACACTGTTGTTGCTGGTGCGCTGGCCATTCACATTGATGTCAACAATGCCTCGGTTGGCGTTGCGCACGTCTGGCATCTCGCCGGAGGTCCCGGCGGAAAGCCCCAGCAAGAGCATGAAGTTGGGTACAGGCAGCGGCAGCGCCTGCAGGGTCGCGGCGTCGATGGGCTGCCCGGTGGTCGCGCTCTCGGTGTTGACCTGCGTGCCCGTAGCGGTTACTTCCACCACTTCATTCACATTTCCGAGCACAAGCTTCGCGTCCAGGCGCGAAGCCTTGTTGAGAATCACAGTCACCTTCTCGCTGAACTGCTTGAACCCGGCTGCTTTGATATTGACGGTGTAATCGCCTGGGGGCAGCAAGGTGACGGTAAACAGGCCGTCACCGGTGGAAGCCACAGTGCGCTCCACATTCTTGGTGGCGTCGTTGACAATGGTAATGGTCGCGTTGCCGATGACAGCGCCGGAGGGATCCGTCACGGATCCGGAAATAGCGCCGGATTGCGCGCTTTGAGAAAATGCAATTCCTGCCAACAACAGTAGCAGCACCAGCAGGACAACTGATCGAGAGAAGCCCCTAGTCATCTCACCCTCCTGAGAAACGGATTTCAGCCCTTAGCGCACGAGGGCGAAAATCCTAAAATGTCTTGGCCGCCAAAGCGGCTTAACTCTATACCAATTGGCTGTTTGGGCATAGCAGAAAACGTTTCCATGGGGAAATTTCGGAGGGCTGCAAAGAAGACTTCGTCTTCCTCCGCAGAGAGAAAATGGGGGCGAAAAAACACAGGAGTTTGAACGTACCAGGGGTTCTTCCGGCGCAAATGGGAGTGAGGCCCTAGCAGACGTGCGCTTCCAGACAGGAGCCCTATACCGATCTCTTAGGAGATTGGACCGTTCTTACTATCGGCTGGCCGTCAGCGTGCCGCGCACCCGGTCGCGGTAGGCGATGGCCAGTTCCAGCACACGCCGGAACTCAGCTACGTCAACATCACGCTCGCTGCACGCGGTCATAAGATTGCCATCATCCTTGAAGTCCCCGCACCACTCAATCACCTGTTCATCGGACCAGCTTGGCGAATACTGGAGCATCTTGTCGTCCGGCATCCGGTCCATGTAGGCGCGCAGGTTGTAGCTCGTCTCATCGGGGAATTCACCCACAAACGGCTCTTGTTCGAAATTCCAAACGGGTTTCTCGGTACCACTGAAGACTGGTTGCTGCATAAGGTCTAATATCGTATCAATCTCCAGCCTTACGCGCCAGCCCAACCCGCACTTTCGCGATGGGCCACCAATGAGGGCGAAACCCTTCCTAGGTCTTGTTTTCTGCTCGTCTCTGCGAACTCCGCGAACTCTGCGGTGAAGATTGGATTTTGTCTTTCTTCTGTGGTGTGGTTAAGTTTCTGATTTTGTTCTTCTCCGTACTACTATCCGTCAAATTCTTCTCGTGCTGCGACGATTTTCTTTGCTTTTCCTTCGTGTCCTTGGGGTTTCTTTCGTGTTCCTTTGTGGTTAAGGTGTTGGTTCTCCTTTGCGACCTTCGCGTCCTTTGCGGTGAACGGGTTTTGGTTGTGGCTCTGCTACGCTGTGTCTCCGTGTCGAGAGCCAGCCCTTGAGCGTAGCGAAGGGTGGTGGGTTTTGACTTTTTTGGGTTGCGGCTATGCTGCGAAATCTCCGCGGACCGGCTTGGTTGCGGCCCGTCGCGCTGTGTACAATGGCGCGCATGCTCAACGGAATCCTTAAATCATTTGCCGCTTTGGCCTTGGGTGTAGCCTGGATCTGCAACGCGCAAGAGGCGCCGCCAGCGCCGCTCGCACACTTCCATCATGTTCACCTGAACACTGCCGATCCCACGGCGGCCATCGCCTTTTACACCGCCAAGTTCGATTGTGAGAAGGCCAGGTTCGCCGGGTTAACAGACGCCGTGTGGGCCCAAAAATCCTGGCTGTTATTCAATAGGGTTGATAAGCCACCCAGGACCGAGATCACCTCTGCGATCTGGCACATCGGCTGGGGCGCCGAGAACATGAAGGAGACCTACCAAAAGCAGCTCGACAGCGGCACAAAGTTCGAAACTCCCATCACCGACATCAGCGATATCGGCGGCGGAAACGCTCAGGGCGTCTTCTTCTTTGCCTATGTCGACGGTCCCGACCATCAGTTGATCGAGTTGAACACGGCCCCTCATCATCATTTCGGGCATATACACCTGTTGAGCAAGGACCCCATCGCAGCCGGCGAATGGTACATGAAAGAATTTGGGCTTGTCCGCCGTGGCTCCGGCCCCATCTCCCGCGAGCCGCGCATGTATCGCGGATTCCAGATTGGCCCGGCGATGAGCCTGATGATGGATAACGTCAACTTCATCATCTTTCCCATGGAGTACGCCAAAAAGCAATGGCCCGACCTGTGGAAAGACCGCACCGACTTCGAGTCAAGCAAGGGCCACGTAACCGACCACATCGGCTTCAGCGTAGACAGTCTGGATCAAACCCTGGCGCGCCTGAAGAAGGACGGCGTCAAGGTGACGGACGAACCCCGCTCAATCCAGGGCGGCAAAATCAAGTACGCCTTCATCGAGGGCCCCGACCACATCCGCATAGAACTGGTAGAAGGCGGAACGCAGAAGGAATGATCGGCTTACGCCGATCTTCCTTTGCGACCTTCGCGTCCTTTGCGGTAAAGAGGTTCTTGTTTTGGCTGACTGCTGAGTGCTGACTGCTGAGTACTCGGTATAATCCTTGATCATGAACAGGCGCGCATTCATCATAGCTTTGGTAGCTTCGGCGAGCGCGGTGGCACAACAGTCACGCCCTGTTTCCCCCTCCGATACAAGCCAATCCGACCCCCCTGTTGAGTTCATCTGTCCCATGCATCCCGATGTGCATTCTTCGCAGCCCGGACACTGCCCGCGGTGTGGCATGGACCTGGTTGCAAATCTCCCGGACAGGCTTGATTATCCGCTCAGCCTCAAGCTGAATCCACCCAGGGTTCGGGCAGGCAGAGAATTGCAAATGGCTTTTACCGTGACCGACCCAAAGACCGGAAAGCAGGTCACGGATTTTCAGGTCATCCATGAAAAGCTCTACCATCTTTTTATCGTGAGCCAGGACCTGCAATACTTTGTCCACGACCACCCGGAGAAGGGAACAGATGGTGTGTTCCGCTTCGATGCCGTCCTTCCCAAGCCGGGCATGTATCGCATCCTCAGCGACTTCTATCCGCAAGGGGGGACGCCGCAGCTGATCGTGAAGACGGTGGTGGTTCCTGGCGCGCCTATCACTCCGGGCAGCGAACTCAAACCTGAGATGTCGCCTAAGCAATCCGGCAATATGCAGGTTGCTTTGACCATGCAACCGCAGCAGCCGATCGCTGGAATGAAGACCCTGCTGTTTTTCCACCTGGAGCCCGCCGACGGACTGGAGCCCTATCTCGGCGCATGGTCCCACATGCTGGCCGCCAGCGATGACCTGGTCGACATGACGCATCATCATCCGTTCATCGCTGATGGCGGACCCAGGATGCAGTTCAACATGATCTTTCCCCGGGCGCGGGTCTACCGAATCTGGGTCCAGTTCCAGCGCAAAGGCGTGGTCAACACCGCAGTCTTCGATGTTCCCGTTTCGGAATTGAAGTGATCGCCATAGCAGGCTCTTCTCTTTATCACGTGTTTCAGAACAAATGAAACCAAGCCCAGGCGAGGCGGCCGGATGCAAAAAAAACCGTGTCATCCTGAGCGGCAGCGAAGAGCCTGTCCTGGAAGGAAACTGCTCCGCTGCACTTAAGGAAGACGAGAATATTTCGGTTCTTGATGACCGCTTTGTTTCAGGAGTAATTTGCCCGAGAAATCGTTCCCCTAGGTCAGCGCGGTGAGGCCTTCTGGTCTCATACATGCGAAGTGATTTGGCTCAACGCTTTCGAGAAAGTGAACATGAATGCTAGTGAGCCTGATCTTCATCGCGATTGTCGTGAATCGGATTTCGTGTACCTTGCGTGCAGCGGAGCAGTTCCTTCGCTGCCGCTTGATTGGATGACTATGACAGCCCCCTCGGCCCGCGTACACTGTGGTTGCTTAAATGACCAAAGAGCTCGGAAAACGAAAGGAGCTGTCTATGAAGATTATAGGGTGTGATTATCATCCGAGCTTTCAACAAATTGCTATGGT
>Ga0210400_10002624_pt1 | contig 16471 bp, 15 predicted proteins | sample IncBWH26MmetaG_FD_155456 | JGI IMG/M metagenome (GOLD analysis project Ga0210400, IMG submission 155456) | Forest soil microbial communities from Barre Woods Harvard Forest LTER site, Petersham, Massachusetts, United States - Inc-BW-H-26-M | ecosystem: Environmental > Terrestrial > Soil >... | reverse complement strand
CCGGCGCAAGAACGCGGATGACCAGAAACAGGCGGCGGAACATGGAATCGCTCCGATCGATTTAGTGGTCGTGAATTTGTATCCATTCGAAGCCACGGCTGCGAAAGCCGGGCTGACAGCGGATGATCTGATTGAAAACATCGATATTGGCGGGCCCACGATGCTGCGCTCAGCGGCAAAGAATTTCGAGAGCGTGACAGTCGTCACCGATCCCGCGGATTTCGATCGCGTGGCGAGGGAAATCGAGACCACTGGTGATACAACACTCAAGACGAGGTTGGAGCTGGCGCGCAAAGTGTTCGCTGCAACTTCGCGGTACGACGGGACGATCACCACGGAATTGGAACGCTTGTCGGCGGCTGCCGGCCATGTCGCGCTGGAAGAGAAGCCGGCATTGCCGGAACGCTTGTACATCGCCTTGCAGCGGCAGCAGGAATTGCGATACGGAGAAAACCCGCACCAGGCTGCGGCACTGTACCTTCCGGCGGGGCGCATGCCGGAAGGACTCGCGGGAGCCACGCAACTCCAGGGAAAAGAACTCTCGTACAACAATTTTGTGGACTTGGAAGCCGCGCGAAGCCTGGCGGCAGAATTCTCCAATCCTGCGGCAGTGATCATCAAGCACAACAATCCTTGCGGAACGGCGGAGCAAGCGACGATGCTCGATGCATACTTGAAAGCGCTGGCATGCGATCCGGTTTCAGCATTTGGCGGAGTGCTGGCGTTCAACCGCGTTGTGGACGCGGCAACGGCGGAAGAAGTGGCCAAACTTTTTGTGGAGTGCATCGCCGCGCCGGGCTTCGACGAAAAATCCAAAGCCATTTTCGCTGCGAAGAAAAATCTGCGACTGCTCGAACTGCCGCCCGGCGGCCTGAAGCCAGAAAAAGAGCTGCAACTGAAACGCATCCTCGGCGGCATGCTCGTGCAGCAACCGGACCTCGGCGAGCTCAGCGACAGCGAACTGCGCACGGTGACGAAACGCGCGCCAACCTCGGATGAGATGAACACGATGCGCTTCGCCTGGAAAGTTTCCAAGCACGTAAAGTCCAACGCCATCGTGTTCGCGAAAGGCGGCGCGACGCTGGGCGTTGGCGCCGGCCAAATGAGCCGCGTGGATTCCGTGAAACTAGCGATCATGAAAGCGCAATCCTCACTCGCGGGAAGCGTGGTAGCGTCCGACGCGTTCTTCCCCTTTCCCGATGGCGTCGAGGCCGCGGCAGCCGCAGGCGCAACGGCGGTAATCCAGCCGGGCGGCTCGGTGCGCGACCCCGATGTGATCGCCGTGGCCGACCGGCTGAACCTCGCCATGGTGTTCACCGGCATGCGGCACTTCCTGCACTAGAAAATAGCCCCAACGTGATCCGACGCGAAGCGATCGCTCCTGTCCTTAGGGGAAAGTTACTGACACGCTGTGGGAAAGAAGAAAAGGCCGCCAGAGGGGGCGGGCAGGGGGATGATGCGAAGAGGGCGGAGAAGAAAGGCGGGCCAACATGGACGATACGAAAACGCCGGAACCCGCGAAGGCGTTACAGCCGCCGGAGACTAGCGACGCACCGGAAATCACGAAGCTAGGGGAGGACATTGGAGAAGCAAGGATCACACAACCAACGGATTCTCCCGAACCCGCGGACGATGAGTCGGTTACGACTGCCGCAGCCAAGAAGAGGGTGCCGTTCCCTTTCCCGTTGAGGATGACACAGCAGACCTGGCTTATCGCGGCAACGATGTTAGTAGGGCTCGCGACGCTGTTGATTCTCACCCGCTTTACAGGAAAGAGTAAGCCAGCGGGAGAGCGGCACGAGGAACGGACCGTCGCTTCCTTGACGCCGGAGAGCTTGGTGGCCAAGTGCGGTGCCCCGGCTGACGACGTTACCAAGGACTTGTATCCCATGATCAAACGGACGATGAGCTACAAGTCCGGCGCGAAGGGGACGCTGACGTTCGAATTCAGCAGAACGGCGGAAGAAAAAAGCGACTGGGTGTTTTTGTCGATGAGCGATGAAAACGGTGCGAGCTACGGCACGCCGGAGACCCAAATAGCCGCAATGCCGTGTCTGAAATAAAGAACGATGACCGGCGGAACGAAGTTCATTGTAAGCCGATGCGGTCGATTTCCTTCTTGATAGCCAGCTGGTCGAGGCTGGAGAGCGGCAAAGCAAGAAAAAGGCTGATGCGCCGGTCCAGTGCCACAAAAGCGTCGCGGAACACACGGTCAATTTGTTCGGGCGAACCTGTCGCGGCGGCAGGGTCTGGAATGCCCCAATGAGCGGTCATGGGCTGGCCGGGCCAAAGCGGGCAGGATTCCTTGGCGGCGTTATCGCAAACGGTGAAAACAAAATTCATTTGGGGCGCGCCGGGTTTGGCGAATTCGTCCCAGCTCTTGCTGCGCAGTCCAGAAGTGGGCAGGCGAGCCGTTTCGAGCTGCTTGAGGGCAGAGGGATGAACACGGCCGCTGGGATGGCTGCCGGCGCTGCAGGCGGTGAAGTTGGGTTTGCCTTTTTGGTTCAATATGGCCTCGGCCATGATCGAGCGGGCGGAGTTGCCGGTGCAGAGAAAGAGAACGTTGTAGCGGGCTGGCATGCGTGTTTCTCAATTGCAGCAGATTGGGCTGCAACACGCCGCAGCTGATGCAGGTTTGCTAGCGCGGATGAAAGCGCCGATGAATTTGCCTTCGATCTGCGGTCCAACGATGTCGGCGTTGAGACCGGCGGCTTCGAGGAACTCGCGTGCTTCTTCCACTCTGTAAACGCGCGTAGGCTCGACATCAACGGATTCAAAACCGGCGCGTGTAAGCTTCTCGCGGTACTCGGCTTCTTCCAGAGCTCCAGCAATGCAGCCGACCCACAGTTCCATACTCTTGCGAATGTCGGCGGAAACTTCGCCGCGAACAACGACGTCGGAAACAGCAAAGCGGCCGCCGGGCTTGAGAACGCGAAACGCTTCGCGGAGGACGCGGTTTTTGTCGCCGGAAAGATTGATAACGCAATTGGAGATGACGACGTCGACGGAATTGTCCGGCAGCGGAATATTTTCGATGGCACCTTTCAGGAATTCCACATTGTCGATGCCCGCTTTTTTCTGGTTTTCGCGGGCCAGGGCCAGCATTTCGTCGGTCATGTCCAGGCCGTAGGCTTTGCCGGTGGGGCCCACCCGTTTCGCGGAGAGGATCACGTCGATGCCGCCGCCGGAGCCAAGATCGAGAACGATTTCGCCCGGCTGAAGTTTTGCCAGCGCGGTGGGATTGCCACAGCCGAGGGAAGCGGCGACAGCTTTATCTGGGAGTGCCGCTTTTTCTGCGTCGTCGTAGAGATTTTTCGTGATGGGGTCGCAGCCGCTCAGTTCCGCGCCACCGCCGCAACAGGCGGTTCCGCCGCCGGCGGCGCGCTTGGCGGCTTCGCCGTATCTTTGCTTCACCGCTTCCTGAATGTTTGGCTCGTTCATTGGTTTAGCTCCACAAAACCAAAGTGTGCAAATTGTTGCAGCGGAGGTCCTTCGCTTAGGAGGACAATCGGTCGTGACCTGCTCCTTTGGAGATTTGGACGACGGAATCGGCGGGAACGGCGCGGCTGCGGGTGCAGCACTCCTCGTAGAGAAAGTTCATGACTTCCCGCAGGGCATTGGTATCGGCCGAGTACCAGAGAAACGTGCTTTCGCGGCGCACGTTGACAAGCCCGACCTGTTTCAACTTTTCCAGGTGGTGGGAAAGGGTGGATGCCGGGATAGCAAGTTCTTCCTGCACTTCGCCGGCAACCATTCCGTCGGGGTGGGCGGCAAGGAGCAGCCGGAGAATCTGGAGGCGCGGCTCAGCGCCGAGAGCGGAGAAGCGGTCGGCGGAGCGGGTGACGAGGAGAGGATCGGGCTTACGCATAGTTCGATAATTGCGGAAATATAGAAACATGTCAAGCCTTTTTTCCTGGAACGATTGTCCGCGAATTCGCATCTTACCAAGTGCGCCTCCCAAGCTCTGGAAACGACTCCGTTTTCGGTTTTGACCGCGTTTGGGCCGCATGGGATACTTTTTGTTTCCGGGGCTGCCATGAACTTTCACAGGATTCCCCTTGTCGCTGTACTGACCGGCGTGACCGGCCTGGCCACCTTCGCCCAGGCCACACAGGACTCCGCGCCCGCGAAGAAGAGCGATTCTTCCGCTGTGGCACAAGCTCCATCGGCAGATGCCAAGACCCCTCCTGTTGCCGCAGACTCGGCACGCAGCGAGGCCTACTACAACTTCACCATGGGCCACATCTACGAACAGCAATACGAGGCCACCAGCCGGCCGGAATACGCGACGCAAGCGATCGACGCGTACAAGAAGGCTTATGCGCTTGATCCGAAATCTCCGGTGATCGGAGAGCGACTGGCGGAGATGTATTGGAAAGCGCAGCGGATCCACGAAGCGGTGACGGAAGCGCAGGAGATCCTGAAGCGTGATCCGGACGACGTGCAATCGCGGCGGCTACTGGGACGGATTTATCTGCGCAGTCTTGGAGAGCTGAGCGCAGGAACCAGTCAATCGGACACGGTGAACAAAGCCGTCGAGCAGTATCGCGAGATTTACAGGCTCGATCCCACGGACACCGAGTCTGCCTTGTGGCTGGCGCGGTTGTACCGGCTGAAGAACGAGCACGACAAAGCAGAGCGCGTGCTGCGAACGATCCTGAAGAACGATCCGGAAAACGAGCTTTCGGTCGAGCAATTAACGCAACTGCTGATGGATGAAGGAAAGTCCACTGAAGCAGTGGCGCTGCTCGAAGGGATCACCGCGCATTCGCCGTCGCCCGTCCTTCTCGACCTTCTGGGGGATGCGTACACCCAGGCGCGTGAGCTGGCGAAGGCGGAAGAGGCCTACCGCAAAGCCATGGAACTGGATCCCTCTGAGTTGAGCCATCAGCGCGGGCTCGGGCAGACCCTGCTCGCTGAAGAAAAATATTCCGAAGCGCTGACGGTTTATCAAAAGATTTCGGATTTGATGCCGGACGATTCAGACGTGTACTTGCGGATGGCGCAGATTTACCGCGAGCTGCACCAGCTGGACAAAGCGGAAGACAGCGTGCTCAAGGCGCGGCAGTACGCTCCGGGAAGTCCCGAGGTCATGTACAACGAAGCGATGTTGTATCAGGCGCAAGGGCGCTACGAAGATGCGATTCGCGTGTTGTCCGACGCGGTTTCGGGTATCAAAGCGCAATCACCGACGCAGCCTTCGCGGCGCAGGTCGCTGGCAATTCTCTATCAGCAGCTGGGGCAACTGTATCGCGACACGCAGAATTATCAGGCCGCGATTTTCACTTATGGAGAGCTGGGGCACTTGGGCGAAGAAGAGGATCGCCGAGCGAGGATCATGGTGGTGGACACCTACCGCGCTGCAAAGGATTTGCCGAAGGCGCTGCAAGCCGGCAAGGAAGCGCTGGCGAAGTATCCCGCCGACCCGGCGATTCGAACGAGTCAGGCGTTGCTGCTGGGCGAAAACGGCCAGACCGACGAAGCGGTAAAGATTTTGCGCGCACAGCTGCCTAGGGATGGCGGGGACCGCGAAACATATCTCAACATCGCCCAGGTGTACGAGCGCGGGCGTCGTTACAAAGAAGCCGAAGAAGCCGCGCGCGCGGCGGAAGTGCTGCCCGGGCAGCCACGCGAAAATGAGATGGTGTGGTTCTTGCTCGGCGCCATTTACGAACGCCAGAAATTCTTCGACAAAGCCGAAGAACAATTCAAAAAAGTTCTGGCGGTGGATCCGAAGAACGCGCCCGTGCTGAATTATTACGGGTACATGCTGGGCGACCTGGGAATCCGGCTGGATGAAGCGGAAGCGCTTTTGCAGCGCGCGCTGGCGGAAGAGCCCCATAACGGCGCCTATCTCGACAGCTTGGGATGGGTTTATTTCAAAGAGGGCAAGTACGCGGCCTCCGAGACGGCTTTGCGCAAAGCCGTGCAGCGCGAAAGCCACGATGCCACCATCCATTCGCACCTGGGCGATCTGTATGCCAAGACCGGGCGGAGCGAGCTCGCTGCCGCCGAATGGGAAAAATCGCTGACAGAATGGCGGCGGTCGCTGCCGGCGGATGTCGAAGCCGACAAAGTGGCGGAACTGGAAAAGAAGCTCTTGCATTCCAAGCGCCGCGTGGCGCAAAAATCCACGTCCAGAGACGCGAAGCCGTAGCCCGCGCATGCGCGAAGTCCGCATCCCCGCATTCGCAAAAATCAATCTTCGCCTGGATATCCTGGGGAAACGCCCGGACGGATTTCACGAGCTGCGCACCGTTTTTCAATCGATCTCCCTCCACGATGAACTGCGGCTGAGGGCTTCGCGGAAGCCGGGAATTACACTGAGCCTTCAAGGGAATGAATCGCTTTCGCGCGAACCTTCAAAAAAAAACTTGGTGTACCGCGCGGTGGAAGCGTTGCGGCGCGAATTGAAAGCGCGCGGCGGCGTGGAAATCGTTCTGAAGAAGAAAATTCCCGCAGGGCGCGGACTGGGCGGCGGCTCAAGCGACGCGGCGGCGGCGCTCCTAGGTTACTTGCGGCTGACGAAAAGAGAATTGGCGCCGGCTCGATTGCTGGAGATCGCCGCATCGCTAGGCGCGGATGTTCCATTTTTCCTCCTTGGCGGGCGCGCGCTGGGAGTGAACAAGGGCGATGAGATCTATCCGCTCGCGGATATCCCGAAGCAGTATCTCCTTGTCGTTTCACCGAAGGACATCCATGTGCCCACGCCGGACGCCTATCGCTGGCTCAAGGCTAAGCCGCTGCGATTGACAAAACCAGCCATAAACCCTAAACTCTTTGAGTTCTGTGCTCTATGCTTGAGCGCGCAGGGAAGCGGCCTTTCGAATGATTTCGAGCGGCCGGTTTTTCGGCGCCATCCGCGGCTTGATAAAATCAAGCGGCGGTTGCTCCAAAGAGGAGCTGCAGAAGCCTCGCTGGCGGGTAGCGGTTCGGCGGTGTTTGGAGTTTTCCCGAGCCCAGCGTTGGCGCGCCGAGCCGCTGTAGGGTTTCCGCACGATCAGACCTTCGTTTGCGAGACGATCTCGCGCGACAGGTATGCTCGTTTGATGCGCTCCGCAGGTTAATCTGCGCACGCTTCGTGGATCCAGCCGCAGCGTCTCTTCGTGTCTTTCTCGTTCGTAGTATCGGCCCCAGGGAACGAAGTGTGAACGTGTGCGATTGCTGAGCGATTGCACGGAGCGCGAACGGCGTGAACGACGACCGGTTTAAGATTTTCTCGGGGACCGCGAATCCGATATTGGCGGAAAGCATTTGCCGCCACTTGGACGTGCCGCTGGGCAAAGCGCTGCTGGGGCGTTTCAGCGACGGCGAGATTTATTTCCAGATTCTGGAAAATGTCCGTGGCGCCGATGTTTTCGTCGTTCAGCCGTGCCATGCCCCGGTGGACAACCATCTGCTGGAGCTGCTGCTGATGATCGACGCGTTCAAGCGCGCCTCGGCATGGCGGATCACCGCGGTGCTGCCGTATTACTGCTATGCGCGGCAGGATCGCAAAGACAAGCCGCGCGTTCCAATCTCCGCGAAGCTGGTGGCGGACTTGTTGGAAACCGCGGGAGCCAGTAGAGCGTTAACATTGGATTTGCACGCGCCGCAGATTCAGGGTTATTTCGACGTGCCGGTCGATCACCTGTACGGTTCGCCGGTGCTGGTGGAACATTTCCGGCACTTGAATTTGCCGAACTTGACAGTGGTTTCGCCGGACGCGGGCGGTGTGGAGCGCGCGCGGTTTTTCGCGAAGAAGCTGGATGCCCCGCTGGCCATCGTGGATAAGCGCCGCGTAGATGTGGACGTGAGCGAAGTAATGAACCTGATCGGAGATGTGCGCGGCCGGAGCACGCTGATCGTGGACGACATCATCGATACCGCGGGCACGCTCGTGAAAACGGCGGAAGCTTTGCTTCGCGAGGGGGCCACGCAGGTCTACGCCGCGTGCACTCACGCGGTGCTTTCAGGGCCGGCCATTGAGCGGCTGGAAAAGTCCCGGATTACGGAGATTGTGGCCACGGATTCCGTACCGCTGAGCGATGCGGCGAAGAAAATGGGGAAGATCACGGTGCTAAGCGTCGCGGATTTGCTGGCTCGTGGCATTCGGTCGATCCACGAAGAAACCTCGATCAGCGAACTGTTTATTTGAGCAGAAGTCAAAGAGTTTAAGTCTCTAAGAATTTGCAAGGAATTAGAAGGAAGGGAAGAAGGCCATGGCAGAAAAGATTGTAGTCGAAGGTTCGCCCCGAGCCGCTCGGGGTAAGAACGAAGCGCGGCGCCTGCGTCAAGCAGGCAAGTTGCCCGCGGTTTTGTATGGTGGCAAGGGAGAATCCATCACCCTGGCTGTGAATGCCAAGCAAGTCGGCGCGATTCTGCGTTCCGAGAGCGGGCACAACACTCTGTTTCAGGTGGATCTCGCTGGAAAGCACGAACCGGCGATCCTGAAGGACTGGTTGGTGGATCCCGTCAGCGGTAATCTCCTGCATGTGGATTTGCTGCGCGTGGCCATGGATGTGCGCATGAAAGTGAAGGTGCCGGTGCACACGTTTGGCGAACCTTCGGGCGTAAAAGTCCAGGGCGGAGTCTTTGAAGTGGTGACCCGCGAAGTGGAAATCGAATGCTTGCCGGCGGACATTCCCACGGAGTTCCGCATGGACGTAAGCGGCCTGGCATTGAACGCGCAGTTGCGCGCCAGTGAATTGCCGCTGGACAAAGCGAAAATGAAATTAATCACCGAGCCAGAACGCGTGCTTGCGCACGTCGTCACCCTGAAGGTCGAAGAAGAGAAGCCTGCCGAGGCCGTGGCTGCGGAAACGGCAACGCCGGCCGAACCGGAAGTCATCAAGAAGGGCAAGAAGGAAGTGGAAGGCGAAGAAGGTGCCGAGGAAGAAGCCAAGCCCAAGGCGGAGAAGAGCGAAAAAGGCGACAAGGGCGAGAAAAAGAAGTAACGCGCGATGGAGCAACAAGAGGCCGGCGTGGAGCGGGCCTCTGGATAAATGTCTATGCGGCTCATTGTCGGACTTGGGAATCCCGATCCGGAGTATCAGTGGACGCCGCATAACCTGGGTTTCATGGCGGTGGATGAGCTTGCGAATCGCAACGGGATTCGCGTCGAGCGGCCGGAGGGCAAGGCGCTGGCAGGCCGCGGAAAGATTGCCGGGGAAGAAGTGATCCTGGCAAAGCCGCAGACGTACATGAATCTCAGCGGCATCTCCGTGCGGGAGCTGCTGGGGAAGTACGAGCTGGACGTGAAAGACCTGTTGGTGTTGTGGGATGAGGCGCAACTGCCGCTAGGAACGATTCGAATTCATCCCGATGGCAGCGCGGGCAGCCACAATGGCGCGAAATCGGTGATTGGCGCCGTTGGGACGGAAAAGTTTGCGCGACTCCGATTGGGATGCGGGCCAGATCATCCGCTGAGCAGCCGCAAAGAGTACGTGCTGCGGCCGATGAAAAAGGCGGAACTGGAAACAGCTGCAGAGATGCTCGGCGAAGCGGGCGACGCTGTGGAGATGATCCTGGCGCAGGGCATCGATGCGGCGATGAACAAGTACAACCGGCGGAAGGAATTGCCGCCGGAAGAAGCCGAAGAGAAGTAGAAAACGATTTTGCCGGGGTATCCGCCCGGGAGCGAAGAAAACGAGGTCACCATGGAAGAGCGTTTTTACGATTTGGTTTTTATCGTCCGGCCGGCCACGCCGGAAGAAGAGATCAAGAAAGTCCTCACGGTCATAGAGCATACTGTCGCTGAAAAGGGTGGCAAGATCGAAAAGACCGAGCAATGGGGCACTCGGAAACTGGCCTATCGTGTGGCCAAGCACCGTGAAGGAATTTACGTGCACCAGGAGATTCGCACCGCGCACGGCGAGCTGATTGCCGAGCTTGAACGTCGTCTCCGCGTGCAGGACAACGTGATCAAGTATCAGACCGTGCGGCTCGACGAAGACTTGAAGCGTCAGAAGAAGCTGTCGCAGAAGCGCGAGAAGCGCGCCGCGCGGCGTCCGCGCCGCACGGCGGCTCCCGCCCCCGCGGCAGCAGCGCCACCGGAGCAGAGCGCCGCAGCCAGCTAAGATTGCGACTGGCGCGGAAACCGGCGAATTGAAGAATTTATCCCGGCACCGCCGGGCGAAGTTTTGAAAGGCAGGTAGGTATGGCAGACGAACAGAAAGCAGCAGCAACGCCTGGGGGAGTGCCGCGTCGCGAAGGCGGGCATGGCGGTCACGGCGGGGGCCACGGTGGTCCGCGTCGCGAAGGCGGCCCGGGTGGCGGTGGGCAGGGCGGCCCCGGCGGTCCCGGTGGCCGGCCGCGCGGCAAGCGCCAGTATTTCCGGAAGAAGAAAGTTTGCAAGTTCTGCGTCGAGAAGATGGACTTCATCGACTACAAGCGCGCGGACATCTTGTCGCAGTTCGTGCAGGAGCGCGGGAAAATTCTGCCGCGGCGCATGACCGGAGTTTGCGCGCGTCACCAGCGCTGGCTGGGCGTGGCTATCAAGCGTGCGCGCAACATCGCTCTGCTGCCATTCGCAGGCAGCGCGGCAGGCACGCAGGCGCCGCGCGTCATTGTACCGGGTGCGCCGGCGCATGCGACACCAGCCGCGCAACCCGCAGTCGCACCCGCGGCAGTTGCGCCAGCTGCAAGCGCAGAAGCGCCAAAGGCATAAGGAACAGGAGCCAAGGGAATCTACATGCAAATTATTCTTCAGGAAGATATTGAAAAGCTGGGCCACCGCGGCGACGTGGTTACCGTGAAGCCCGGCTATGCGCGGAATTTTCTCTTGCCGCAGAAACTCGCGGTCGAAGCCACCGCGGGGAATTTGAAGGCCATCGAGCGCATTCGAACGTCGCTCGCCAAGAAGACCGCCACGGAAATCGAGGCGGCTCAAAAACAGGCTGGACTGCTCAACGGTGTTTCGCTGAAGTTCACGCGCAAAACCGGTGAGAACGACCAGATGTTCGGCTCGGTCACTACCGCTGATATTGCGGAAGGACTGGCCGCCCAGGGCTTCAAGATCGACAAGCGCCAGGCGCAGCTTGGCGAGCCGCTCAAGACCATCGGCGAATTCCCGGTCACCATCAAGGTCTTCCGCGACGTCACCGCCCAAATCAAAGTGGCGGTCGAAAAAGAAGCGTAATCGCTTCTCTTTTAGGTTTGCTTGATAGGGGCGTCCACCACGGCGGACGCCCTGCTTTTTTTGATGCGGGCTACATGGTGAGGACCACTCGGAATTCGGCTTTGCCGCTCATCATGCGGGCGTAGGCTTCGGCGGCTTTTTCCAATGGGTATTTTTCGATCATGGGACGCACGCCGCTATACTCCGCGAAACGCAGTGTGTCTTCCGAGTCGATGGAACTTCCTGAATTCCAACCTTGAATGCTGTTGCAGGCTAAGAGAATTTTTGCCGTGGGCGCGTCGATGCTTTCCATGTCCGCTCCCACCACCAGCAGTTTTCCGATTGGTCCCAATCCTCCGATAACGGAAGACATTGCTTTCGAGCTTGGCACTGTGGCCAAGATAACGCGTGCACCGCCCAATTTTGTGAGCTCAGCAGCGGCATCTGTGGCGGAACTATCGATATAGATATGAGCGCCGAGTTTTTTTGCCAACGCGGTGTTTTCTTTGCCTCGGCTGATCGCGACGACCTGATAGCCGAATTTATTGGCAAATTGCAGACCCAGGTGACCGAGGCCGCCAATTCCGAATACCGCGACTAAATCTCCAGGGCGTGCCCCACTGTTGCGTAGAGCGTTAAATGTTGTGATTCCGGCGCAGAGGAGCGGGGCGGCATCGATGGGATTGAGCGATTCGGGGATGCGCGCAAGAGCTTCGCCGGGAGCAATCATATATTCGGCGTAACCGCCGTCGTAGGTGACGCCGCTGACTTTTCCGTTGACGCAGAGCGCAAAATTGCCGCGGCGGCAAGAATCGCAAGTTCCGTCGTGTCCGGCGTTCCAGCCCACCCCGACGCGCTGGCCTTTTTTCCAGACTGTGACGCCGGCGCCGGTTTCGTCGATGACCCCGGCTACTTCATGGCCAGGAACGCGCGGATAGGCAATGCCAGGAAAGAGGCCTTCTTTTGTGATGCTGTCGCTGTGGCAGATGCCGCATGCCTGCACGCGAATACGCACTTGACCTGCGCCAGGGTTTGGAATTTCGCGCTCGACGATTTCAAAATCCGCTCCGGCTTTCGGCACTTGCACTGCTTTCATCTTGGCCATGGGGGCTCTCCGTGTTTTATTCTGAATTCAGACTCAGGACTTGGATGCACGTCTCACGTGGGCGACACATTTTTTAGTGCGGCGGAGATGGCAAAAGCGTTTTAATACTGTGCACGAAGAAAGTCAAAGAGTTTTGCAGAGATTTCCGAAGCGATGCACAGGCACTCTGATTGACGAATGCAAAACTTCCACGCACAATGCGCCATCGCTGTGAACAAGAAAGTTTCGAACTGGAAATAGAAATATCTGCGCTTGCCCTCGCGCGCGGATCGTGATACAAAAGCGAAGAAAAGGCGAACACTGAGCAGACCTCTCATGCCTGTTGACGCAACACTCGAAAAGCCACTTCCAAATAATCTCGATGCCGAGCGCTCCGTGCTTGGCGCGATTCTCCTGGATAACCACGCCCTGAATGCCGCGATCGAGAGTCTGCGCCCGGAGGATTTTTTCCTGGAGCAGCATCGGCGCGTCTTTACGCAGATGATTGCGTTGGGAGAGAGCCAGCAGGCCATCGACCTGATTACGCTGACGGAAGAGCTGCACCGCAAGGGGGATCTGGAAGCATCGGGTGGCGCGCCGTATCTAGCATCGCTGGCCGATGGGATGCCCAAGGTTTCCAACATCGAGCACTACGCACGCATCGTCAAAGAGAAAGCGATGCTGCGGAACCTGATTCACGCCACGCACAACATTCAGCAACGCGCGTTCGAAGGCGAGGATGGCGCGGACACTATCCTGGATAACGCTGAGTCTTCGATCTTCGCCTTGGCGGAAGACCGCGTGAAGGCCGGTCTCATTCCCATCAAGGAAATCGTCCGCGACAATTTCGAACGTCTGGAAAAAATCTTTCGCGAAGGCAAGAGCATCACAGGGATCCCCACGGGCTACACCGAACTCGACAAACTCACGTCGGGGCTGCAGCCTTCGGAGCTGCTGATTCTGGCGGCGCGCCCTTCGCAAGGGAAAACTGCGCTGGCGCTGAACCTGATGGAGAACGTTGCCATCCGCGGCGGCCACCCGGTGGCCATGTTTAGCCTGGAAATGTCCAAGGAATCGCTGCTGCAGCGCCTGGTGGCTTCCGTCGCGCAGATTGACGCGCACAAATTCCGTACCGGACATCTCAGCCGGGAAGATTGGCGCCGCATGACGGAATCGCTGGGAACGATTTCGTCGGCTCCGCTGTGGCTGGACGATGCGGGATCGATCAGCGTTCTGGAGATTGGCGCGAAAGCGCGCCGGTTGAAACGCGACAAAGGCCTTTCCATGCTGATCGTGGACTACCTGCAGTTGATTACCGGGCGCGGGCGCTTCGGCAACCGGCAAGAAGAAGTGTCCAGCATTTCCCGCGCATTAAAAGGCCTGGCCAAGGAACTGCAAATCCCCGTGCTGGTGCTGAGCCAGCTTTCGCGCGCCCCGGAACGCGACGAACGCGGGCCGCAACTTTCCGACTTGCGCGAATCCGGCGCAATCGAACAGGATGCCGACGTGGTAATGTTCATTTACCGGCCGCATTTCTTCAAGCAAGGCGCGACGCCTGAAGAACGAGAAGAGACGGAATTGAAAATCGCCAAGCAGCGCAACGGTCCGGTGGACAGCGTCAAGTTTGTGTTTCGCAGCCGCTTCACGCGGTTCGAGGAGGCCGCGCCGGACGCTTTCTCGCAATTCAACCCCGATAATATGTAATTGCTGCCCACCTGCGGTAAGCAAGCCACAGTGCGTTCGAACGAGTACACCTTGTTTCAAGCTGGAACGATCTCTCTGGGACGATTCGGCAAACCCAGTAGTGCTGTAACCTCATGCAAATAATAACTTTAGCCTAGGCCTCCCGCTGATGCCCGATGGCAGCGCGGGTGGAATCTCATGGCGCTTCACATGCACTCGAATGAGGTGTTGTCTTTCACGCGGCAGCCAAAACGGCCGTCGGCGCGCGCAGAGCGGATGTCGTACACTATTTTTTTGGGAAAACGATGGCACGCACGCAGAAGAGTCCCCGCAAAGAAGTGAGACGCCCGGTTTGGGCCGATGTGTCGCTCTCCGCCCTGACGTACAATCTTCAGGCCATTCGAAAGTTCGTAAATCCTCCGGAAGAAAAACGGAAAACGCCGCGCAAGGTTTTATCCATCGTGAAAGGCAACGGCTACGGCCACGGCGGGCCAGAAGTGGCTAAGGCGCTCGAAAAGGCCGGTTCGGACTGGTTCGGCGTAACGTGCACGGATGAAGGCATCGCCGTTCGAAAGGCCGGAGTCCGAAAGCCGGTGCTCATCCTGACGAGCTTCGTGCCTGGAGAAGAATCCCGGCTGGTGGAGCATGATCTCACCGCAGTGATTCACCGATGCGAGCAGCTGGCGCTGCTGGATCGCGCCGCGGCGCAGCGAAGCAAGAAGCGCGTGCCGTTTCACTTGAAAATCGATACGGGAATGAACCGGTTGGGCATCGCCACCACCGATGTGGAATGTTTCGCGCGGCAACTCGGGAAGTGCAAGCGTTTGCAACTCACCGGTATTTTCTCACACTTTGCTTCTTCGGAAGTTTTCACCAACACCGCGGTAGGCCAACAGACGCGAGAACAGGAAGAACGTTTTTACTCCGCGCTCGATCGCTTGCGCATGCTGGGCATCGATCCCGGTATCGTGCACCTGGCAAACAGCGCCGCAATTGTGACGCGTCCGGAAACGTGGGCAGACATGGTGCGGCCGGGCGCGATTCTGTATGGCTATCATCCGGGCTATGACCCGATGGAAAAGCGCGAAGAGGCGGAAGCGCGGCTGCCGGTGAAGCCGGTGATGAGCCTGCGCTCGAGGATCATCAACCTGCGCAGCGTGCCGGCGGGCTCGGGAGTCGGCTACAACGCGACGTTTGTGCCGAGGCGGCCTTCCCGGATCGGCGTGCTGGCGGCGGGATACGGTGATGGCATCCACCGTTCCCTGGGAAATCGCGGGAACGTGCTGCTGCGCGGAAAACTTGTGCCGATTGTAGGGATTATTTCCATGGACGTAACCATGATCGACGTCACGGACGTGGACAACGTGGCGGTCGGCGATGTCGCCACAATTTACGGCACGGACGGCGCGCAGGAACTCCGCGCAAATCTGGTGGCGCGCAGTGTTGGCACGGTCACCTCGGATCTGCTTTGTGCGGTGAGCGCGCGTGTGCCACGCGTTTACCTCCGCTAGCCCGCAGTCCTATTCGTCTGCATCTTTTCTGCTCTTACATTTCCGGCAGCAACTTGACGTTACGCTAATGAGAGAGTATATACACGGCGGGAACGCGCGTCGGCGTTCCGCATCCCGCATGGGCACTTTGCCCACCGCTCCTGCGGGCTGGCTGTACTGATTTTGCAGTGAAAGCCGAAACTGTGAGGTCGTATGAGCCGGAACATTTCTGAAGCGCCGCGCCGTTCGAATTCCCCGGAGTCCCGAGTTTCGCTTGCAGTTGAGAATAAGCGCTCGCAGTTTTCTGCGAAAGAGTCGGCCCGCATCGCCTGGGATTATTGGGCGGTGCGCGCGTTCCTGCTTGCATGTATTGCAAGCGTCAGCTACACGCTGGGGCCGTTCGGCCTGCGCGGGTTGCCGGCGGCCGGAGTGGGATTCCTGATTGCGCTGCTGGTGCTGCTGGCGGAGTTGCGGCTGCGGCGCGCGGCGCTGAGCGGCCTTCTAGGCGGCGCGTTTGGCGCGGTCCTGGGGATCTTCGCCGCCCTCCTCGTTACCCTCGTGATCTCCCGCACGAATGAGCCTGAGCCCACCAAGTCCTTCCTCGAATTTGCCTCTCTCTTTGCGTTTGGCTATCTCGGACTGGTTCTGGGATCGGGGCAGACCGAGAATTTGCGCACCTATTCCATCAGCGAGCTTTTCGGCAAGCGCGCCGCGCCTGCGGAATCCATGAAGCTGCTGGACACTAGCGTATTGATCGACGGACGCATCGCTGACATTTGCGACGCGCAGTTTCTGGAGGGCGTTCTCGGCGTGCCGCAATTCGTGCTGCGCGAACTACAGATGGTCGCGGATTCTTCGGATGGCTTGAAGCGCCAGCGCGGAAGGCGCGGGCTGGAAGTATTGCAGCGCATGCAGAAAATGCCCGCGGTGGAAGTGCGTATTCTGGAAGACGAATCCGCGCAATCCGGAGAAGTGGATCGCAAGCTGGTGGAGCTGGCGAAACGCACGGGCGCCAAAATCATTACCAACGATTTTAATCTGAACAAGGTGGCCACGGTGCAGGGTCTCTCGGTGCTGAACGTCAATCAACTGGCGAATGCGCTGAAGACCGCCGTA
>Ga0210400_10002623_pt1 | contig 16472 bp, 15 predicted proteins | sample IncBWH26MmetaG_FD_155456 | JGI IMG/M metagenome (GOLD analysis project Ga0210400, IMG submission 155456) | Forest soil microbial communities from Barre Woods Harvard Forest LTER site, Petersham, Massachusetts, United States - Inc-BW-H-26-M | ecosystem: Environmental > Terrestrial > Soil >... | reverse complement strand
TGGTCGCCCGATGTTGGTGATATCCCAAAATCCAGACAGATCATGCGCGTCAAAAGGCTTGTTCGAGGCCGGCTTGTTTGAGGCTATGGGCGCCTTGGCTTTTTGTGGTCCTTGCTTACCGTCCTGAGCGAAAGCGGCTGACGACGAGGCTAGCACTACTGTGATGGCGATCATCGCACCCATCAAGCGATCTCGCATTCTAGAACTCCTTTTCGCACGCTCGTTTATCGAGCACAACCTAAGACCTTCGACCGCAGCTCTCACGACTAGGAATCCCATAACCACCGCAAGAGCAGTCTTCCTCTCCAACGGCAACGGCATGAACTGCTCGTATTCGGCGGAGGGCGCCAATGTGCCTGACTATATTCCGACTTTTTCTGGTTGTCAAGTTAGCGACCCTCGACCTCCCAGAGACTACGTGGTAGTGGCTCTTTCACAAGTGATTTCCTGCAGAGCTAGCTGGGATCCGTTTCGAGATCTAGCTCGCGGATGCAAGCAAGCAGTTGAGTGGCGGTCATGGGTTTGCTCAGCGTCGCATTTGCGCCGAGGAGTCGAGCGGCCTTCAAGAGATCTGGGCCGAATGTTCCGGACATCGTGATGACTTTAAGCTCGCGATGTTCCTTCTTCAGCCGCTGAACAAGTTCGATCCCATCCTCATCTGGCATGCCCAGGTCCGTGATCAACAAGTCTATTTGATGTTGTGAAGCAGTTGACCTTGCTTCCCGGCCACTCTCGGCGGTAAACACTTGGAAGCCCGCCCCTTCCAATACCATGGCGAGCGCTTTCAACAGAGGACGCTCGTCGTCAACTATCAAGATGCGTTGAAGCCGCCGCGAAGAATCCGGAGTCATGCCGTTCAACTCTAAGCCTGTTTTCCGACTAAATCCGTACTCGCGCCAGATTTAAGAGCTCCCGACGCTTGGTATGCAGCCATCCCCTTTAACGCCTGAACGTCACAAGTTAGATCGTTTTGTCCTTCGTATTACTTTATAGCTATTGTAGTGCGCCGGATATAAGAGTCTATGTAGAATTATTTGACCTTCTTCTGTCATGGTTTGTACTACAGAGAGCTATTAGCGCTGCTCAGACCTGATGATCGTGCTTGCGCCCCTTGGTACTCTAGTATCGGACGGTCCTTTTTAGGATGATAGGTCATGGCCGACCTCACCAAGCGTAAACGGGCCAAGGACGTCCTGCGACTTAGCGAAGAGCACCTTCGGCTTATTATCGACACCATTCCCACGATGGCCTGGACCATTCGGCCTGACGGAGCTGTTGATTTTGTAAATCAGCGTTCGCTGGGCTATATGGGCCTCTCTTTCGAGGAAGAAATTGCAGATCCGACGCGCGCAATTCATCCCGATGACCTTCCAAGAGTCATGGATAAGTGGCTCGCGGACCTGGGCGCTGGGAAACCGTCCGAGGATGAAATGCGCTTGCGGCAGGGTGGCGGCGAATATCGCTGGTTCCTGGTTCGCACCGTGCCATTGCGCGACGAGCTAGGAAACATCGTTAAGTGGTTTGGAACCAGCACTGACATCGAGGACCGTAAACAGGCCGAAGATGCCCTGCGGCGTTCGCTTGCTGATTTGCGCGCCTTGGCTGACCGCCTGCAGAATGTTCGCGAAGAGGAGAGGACGCGTGTGGCGCGTGAGATTCACGATGAACTCGGTCAGGCGTTGACGGCTATTAAGCTCGAATCCGCCGCATTGATTCGCGAGCTGCCAGGGGAGGCCAAACAGCAGTCGAATCGAGCTGAGTCTATCGCGAAACTCGCGGATGACACGATCCAGGCCGTTCGACGAATCTCCACCGAGCTGAGGCCGGGAATCCTGGACGACCTGGGACTTGCGGCCGCGGTGGAATGGGTTACGGAAGAGTTTCAGGCCCGCACGGGAACGAAGGTTCAACTCACCTTGCCGGGGGTCGATTTAGTCATCGACCGGGAGCATGCGACTGCGCTATTTCGCATCCTTCAGGAAATTTTGACCAATGTCGCACGGCACGCAAACGCGACTCAAGTGAAAGTGCGCCTGGTTAAGGAGGAAGGTAGTCTGATTTTAGAAGTCCACGATAACGGGAAAGGGGTTAGTCAAGAGGACCTTTCGGTTGGCAGGTCGCTCGGAATCCTGGGAATGCGGGAGCGCGCTTTGCTGCTCGGAGGCACGCTTGCCATGAGCGGCATTGCAGGATTCGGCACTACAGTGACGGTCCGGATTCCGGCGCAGTACCGGAAACAGCAGAGCAAAGAATAAATGACTCGAGTACTCATCGCCGATGATCACGCTATCGTGCGGCGCGGACTGAAGGAGATCTTGGTGCGCGAGCTTGAGGACAGCACCTTTGGCGAAGCCAAGGATGCGGAAGAAACTCTGGCCCGGATGCAATGCGGCGACTGGGATTTGTTGATCCTGGACATTACCATGCCGGGGCGAAGTGGCCTTGACGTTCTAAGGGACCTCAAAGTCCTGCGGCCTAAACTTCCGGTATTGGTCTTAAGCGTGCACTCTGAGGCCCAGTACGGAAAGCGGATCCTAAGCGCGGGAGCGTCGGGCTTTATGAATAAGGAGAGCGCACCCGAAGAATTGATTGTGGCGGTTCGAAAAGTTCTTGCCGGCGGCCTATATGTGAGCTCAGTGTTGGCGGAAAGGCTGGCTTTGGAGTTGAACGCCGAAGTCCGTGACGTCCAAGACACCCTATCCCATCGGGAATTTGAAGTCCTGCGAATGATCGCCCTAGGGAACACAATGAGTCAGATTGCTGAGGGACTGCACTTGAGTGTGTCGACGGTCAGTACGTATCGCGCCCGAATCTTAGAAAAGATGGGAATGACAACCACCGCTGAATTGATGCGATACGCGCTGCGCAATCACGTTGTGGATTGAAGCACCTTCGCCAGCCAGAAGGCAGGTGGAATCCAATCTCTGAAGCGCCATTCCTTCTCGTCGCAATGCGCGTAGGCGCTCTCCAGGTCTAGCGTCGGGCGACGGGAATTTCCGAGATGGTCGTAAGAGCTTTATTTTGTGGTGGCCAGGGACGGAATCGAACCGCCCACGCCAGCCTTTTCAGGGCTGCAACCTTCCACATCCAAGTCGTTGCAAATATTAGTCCAGTTGCGCTGTAGTCGCTGGAAAACGCGCGATTAAGTGCAACCAAACGCAAGCATCGGCTCGTTCGGATTTGCTCAAACTTGACGTGCAGAGGGTTAATGTGGAGCCACTCGCGTGCGTGTGCCTTCAATTGACCGAAGGGTTGCAAGTTCGGTTCTCGCGCGGACCTAAATGAACGACTTGAGTGTAGTAGAAAAGGCGCCCGAGTGGCAGCGATTAAAGGCCCTCGTGCTCGACAGTCTCTCTTCTCCGATCACGCGCCGGGTGTACAACATGGCGCTCGACGAATTTTTGGCTTGGTTCCGGCAGGAGCCCCGTCCCGGCTTCAGTAAGGCGACGGTCAACACCTGGCGAGTGTCATTGGAGGCTCGGGGCCTTGGTTCGTCGTCGATTAGCGTTCGCATGTCGGCCATTCGCAAGCTCGCGGCAGAAGCCGCCGACAACGGCTTACTGGCACCGGAGTTAGCCGCCGGCATCATTCGCGTGAAGGGCATAAAATCCGCAGGAGTCCGGGTGGGAGGCTGTCGCTCCGTCAGGCGCAGGATCTGCTGAGTGCGCCGGACATCGTCACCCTGCGGGGACTGCGCGACCGCGCGATGCTAGCGGTTCTACTCGCCTGCGGCCTCCGGCGGTCAGAGGTTGCGGCACTCGCCTTCTCTCATATTCAACAGCGCGATGGTCGCTGGTGCATTGTCGACCTCGTTGGTAAGCACGGCCGGGTGCGTACCGCTCCGCTGCCAACGTGGGTCAAGGTGGCGATCGACGCGTGGACATCTGCGGCTGGGCTGATTGAGGGCCATGTTTTCCGGCCAGTGACCCGCGCCCAACAGGTTGGAGGTGAACGCTTGGGCGAGAAGGTCGTGTGGCATATGCTCCAGCAGTACAGCGAGGCAGCGGGCGTTACTGGCATCGCGCCGCATGACCTGCGGCGGACTTGCGCCAAGCTCTGCCGCGCAGCCGGCGGCGAGCTTGAGCAGATCCAGCTGCTTCTTGGTCACGCGTCGGTCCAAACTACGGAAAGATATCTTGGCACCAAACAGGATTTGGTCCACGCGCCCAACGACGCGATTAAACTCAGTATCGTGAACTGAAGTAAGAGGCACAGCAGCCGTTATTGGGCATTATCGGAAGCGTATGTCATGTGGACATTACCTCCGTTCGGAGCGAACATCAACGGCAAACTGGACGGGGAAACCGGATCCTCCGAACCAAAGCTTCCGTCCCGGCTGCGATTGTCCGACCCGGAACGCACCTTTGCTGGCGCGCAAACGTCCTCAAAAATTCAAGCGTGCCTGTAATACGATGATTCGCGGCGTGAAGCCCACAGCCGTCGCTGAAATTCGGCCGAACGTAGCACTGTTGATGTTTAAACTTGGCGCCGCGAAATTTTCATGGTTCAGGATGTTCTCAGCGGTGCCTCCAATCTGCATCGAAAAGCGTTCATTGATCTTGAAGCGTTTGATCAGGTTGACATCCAATTGGAGAATGCCGGGACCGGTCGCCGCACTGCCCGCGAGACTGCCAAGTTGACCCGGTTGAGCGTTCACGAGGATCGGTGTCCCATCGGGGCCGGCGATGGCCTTCAGCGTAGAAAGCCCCTGAAGGTTTCCCAAAGTCGTGATGTTAGCGACATAAGGATCGGTCACCTGTTTGAGTCCGTTGAAATAGGTTACACCGTTGCCGATGAACGAAACTGCACCGGCCGGCAGGGCCCCGACTTGTGTCGCGGTCGATAGGCCATTTCCATTTGCCTGAGAGTTGTTCAGCCCATTCACGCCAAGGATTGTGATCGGAGCACCGGATTCCACGGTGAAGATACCGCCTAATTGCCAGCCGCCGAATGTCTGCGCGAAGATCCCCTTGGAATTGCGCGCAAAGAGTTTGCCGGGGCCGAATGGCAGCTCATAAATACTGTTCAGCTTGAAAACGCCGGCATGGTTGAAAGCCAGAAGCCGTTTATCCAGTCCTCGGTTGCGAAGCGTTCGAAAATCTCCGTAGAATGTCGCGTTTTCACCGGCATCTCCATCGCCAAGACCTTTGCTCCAGACGTAGCTGCCCTGCAAAGAGAAGCCTCTCGTAAAGCGCCTGTTCACCTGAATCACGAGCGAGTTGTATGTGGAGTGACCCGAGTTGTCGACGGTGTAAGCGCCGCCAAAAGCATTCGCCGCGCTGCCGAAGGGAGTCGGGGCGAACTGTGGATTGACTACGAAGAAATTCTGGGGCAGACCGGCTTTCGTTAACAGCGCTCCGCCGACGCCTGCCGTCAAAGACGAACCATTCAGAAGGGCGGCAAGCCCTGCAGGATTGTTATTGGAGAAGAAGCTCGAAAAAAGCGGGCTTGTCCGCATCGTGGTGGAGTTCAGGCCCAGGGGAGCGAAAGAGTCCATCAGCGGCGATGTCCCGCCCGCCTGAACCGTCTTGAAGGCTTGCAAGAAAGTCTCGCCGTTCGGAGCCTGCGCGAGGATATTGATCTCGTTCAGGTCGTAAGAGCGAACCAACTTGCTGCCAGAGCTGCCGACATAGGAGACCGTCAGCGAAGTGGACGGCGACATCGCGCGCTGGATAGAAAAATTGTAGTTCTGGATGTAAGGGTTCACCAGGTTGTCCTGGAATGAATACGCCGCTTGCAGGCGTGGACCGTTCAGGGGTTCGACGGAAACCGGCGTGGCGGTTGTTGGAATCGGCAAAGCCAGATTTTGAACGTTGAGCAATGTCGCCGATTGCTCGGTCGTGGTAACTGCAAGACCGTTGGGCTGGTATGAGTTGCTCATGTGCGCGAGATAAATCTGGTCGCGCTGGTACGAAATCCCATAACCGGCCCGAAGGACGGTCTTGTCCCTGCCGCCACTGAGCCACGACCAGTGACCGCCGGGCAGCGACCATGCGAGTCCCATCGCCGGTGCGAAATTATTGTTGTCGTTGTTGTAGAGCTTAGTATCCGGGTGGGGCGTCCCTGGTCCAATGAGCTGTACCTGCGTGAGGGAGCCACCCGATGCTCCCGGCTGGAACAACGCGCCGAAGTTTGTGCCGGAGATACCGAAGATTCCCGCTTGCCCACCCGCCAGCGCGACGGCGCGACCCTTGCCGTCAAACGGAACGCCATACCACTCATAGCGGACTCCCAAATTGAGAGTAAGCGAAGGGGTGACTTTGAAATCGTCTTTGAAGTAGCCGTCATACTCGCGAGTCAGTAAGTCGCTGTAACGGCTTTCGCCCGGGATGAATTGCGGGTTCGGACCGCCGGGAGAATTGAGGACGGCGGAAGCGAGGCTGAGCGATCCCGTCAGATCGAGCAATAGATTCTGTGCGACCGTGGCATTCGATCCGATGCCAGTAAAGGTGTTGATGTTTTGCGCGCCCACCGCACCCGCTCCGATCGTGGCGGAAGGAACCACGCCAACCGTATCGTAACCATCGTTGGCGATATAGCGGATCTGCGCTCCTCCCTTAAATGAATGTCGGCCTTTGATCCAAGTGATGTCGTCGCCATACTGCCAGTTCTGGGTCATGCGATTGCTAGTTGTCCCGGCACTGATCGGACTGGTGATATTGGATGTCGTCGTCAGATAGTAAGGAACGCCATTGGCCTTCGGCAAAAGCCCTTGTCCTATAACGCCGGTGGGCCCCGCATCTGGATCAAACTCTGCCCAAACGATCGTGCGGGGGCGAAAGACACCGAAGCGAAACTCATTCAACAAATTGGGTCGCAGCGCGCTCGTGACCGCCACGCTGTACTGCGTTGTTTCGGCGGGCGCGAGGCCGACGGGTGAAGTCGGAAATGGCTGGGGGCTGCCCGCATTATTGCTGAACCAGGATTGGTGGTTCAGAGTGATCGTGAGGCGGTGTTTTTCGTTGAAATTGTGGTCGATGCGCCCTTCGAAAAGTTGCGTGTGCTGAATGAATGGCTGGGCCCATTGGAAGCCGGCTGTGTTCAAGCCGTCTCCGATGAGGTAGTTATTAGGCAGGGGCATCAGACTCAAGTATTTGGTCACAGTACCGGTCGGATCCGGGACCAAACGATTCGGATCGCGTCCGAAGACGCTAACGCTTTGCAGGGAACCGGTTGCAGTTGGGGGTTGCACAGGCGTGCCCGATGTGTTGACGGTTGGAACGATCGCGGCCGCATTGCCGTTCAGCGAGCCCGGGAAGTAACGGAATATCCCCTGCAATGCGGTCGGCGTGTACACCAGACGGTTCACGCTGTTCTTTTGATTCTTGAGATCCTCCTCCCAGATGCCGTGGAAGAAGGTCTTGTTCTTCCGGACGGGACCGCCGAAGCGCAGTCCGAATTGATTACGAACCAGAATATTCCGTGGGGCCTGTTGCAATCCGGTAACTGGATTTGTGCCTGCCTGATTGTTGAACCAGTCATTGGCGTTGAGCGCCGTATTGCGTAACTCCTCCCACGCGCTCCCGACGTATCGGTTGGTACCACCTCGCGTAATCAGCTGTACTTGGCCGGACCCGCGGCCATACTCGGCATCGGCTGGTGACGTAACCACGCGAAATTCCTCCACGCGATCAATGCTGGCCATATTGGCGTAATTGGTGTTCGCGGCGCCATTCAAAAGGTTGTCCTGGGTGTTGATGCCGTCGGTGGTGTAGTTGATCGCGCCCGTCTGGGATCCATTGAGGTTCACCGCGTTCGTGCCGATCACGATGACCCCAGGCTGAGTGGCCAGCAGATCATAGGAGCTGCGGCCAACAAGCGGTAGCTCAAGGATCTTTCTGGATTCGAGGACGTTGCCAATTGTGGCACTGCTCGCGTTCACTTCGGTCACCGTGGTCGCGACCTCAATCGATTCGGTTACTTGACCAAGAGTGAGGGCTACGTTGACGGTGATCTTGGCGCCGACGGCCAGATCCACGTTTGTAATCTCCTTACGAAAACCCGAGCGTTCGGTGGTAATGCGGTAGCGGCCGGGAGCCAGAGAGGGGAAGACGTATACCCCACTGCTATTGGACGTTGTGGGCGTCGTGACACCGGTTTCGACGTTGACGGCTGTGACGATGGCACCTATTACGGATGCGCCGGCCGGGTCCAGCACAGTCCCCGAGACGGTGGCATCAGTTTGAGCCAACAGAGTGGGCGCGAACAACGAAGCGCCCAGAATAATAGTGGCGTAAAGGCTACGAAACATGGAAACCTCCCCAAAAAGAATCCAGTCATACAAACCTGTCGACCGTTAGATTCTATTGAGGCCGTGTACCGGTGTCAAACGGCCAATGACGATTGCCAGCGACAATAAGCAGTGCGATTCGCCAATGCGATTGAAGCTGACGATTTCGTAAATCCTCGTCGATTGCCTGGCGCCAACAAAGCTTACCTTCCGGAACGCGTTGGGACTCTAACGGTTATCACCCGCCGAATGTAGTGGATCGAGGCGTGACGAAACCGTCACCAAAACCTTTTGGCACTGCAGCAGCTTGATCTGGACGGTCCCGATAAGGAGCATTAACGTCACCACTTCTGGCGGGCACGACGGGTCAGGACACAGTCGGGTTTGAGGCATTCGCCGGCCAAGTGAGGGTCGGCCGAGGGCCTTGTCGATGACGTGATGAAAGAAGCCTCTAGCCTGCTTTAACCAATCGTCTGGCAGTTGCGCCCACAACACCGCCGACGCCGCCGATCACTACGCCGGGCAGGATCAGAAATAACGGCAAAACAAAGTCCTCTTCCAGGCCGCCGCTCCCGCGAATGGCGGTCATGGTGCGTGGGTCATGCCAGATTGCCAGAAGCGCGGCGGTGCCGCCGAAGGCGAGGATGGCGGCGATAACCGTGGTTGCCAGCCCGGCGGCTATGCCTGCGGCAAACGAGCCGGATCGCCAAGCAGTCCAGAATCCCGCTGCCAGCAGGATCCCGGCTGCAAGCGCCGTTGACACCTCGGACCGGGTCGAGAAATCGGTCGTCGGACGGAGCATGTCCAGCGCGCCTCTTGCCACGAAGGCACCGGCGAACAACGCAGCCCACAGACGCGCCCCGCGCGACACGAACCCGAGCACTTGCGTTACATACCACCTATCCGCTCGCCGTCGCCCGCGGGTCGGATGAATGCTGTCCCGATACTGTTCCAACAAATCGCCCGAAACGCTGGCGAAGACGTCGGGGCTGAGAAAGAGCCGGAGCAAGGCTTCGGCCCAATTGGGGGGTACGGTACTTGTTCTCATGCATGTCCTTTCAGCGGCCATCTGAGTCCGCGCCAGAGATCCTCCACAGCCGCTCGCGCGTCGTTGAGTGCGGACACGCCCGAGGGCTCCAGTTGATAGTAGCGGCGTGGCCGCCCCGCGCGGATAGCTGTTCCAGATCCTAACTGGGACGTCACCAATCGTTTGTTTTCCAGACGCTCAAGCGTCGCGTGAACGGCGCCTGCTGCCACCTCGCGCCCGAGCCTGGTTTCAATTTCCTGCAAGATCGCGCGCCCGTAAGCCTTGTCCCGCAGCCGGATGATCGCCAGCAGAACGGCTTGCTCGAAGTTGCCTAGAACCTCTGCCATACCCTACTGCCTACATTGTAGTATTATCCATCCGATGTCAACCGGCCATTTGGAATCGGGGTCCATTATCGAGCATTATCGGGAGCGCCTACCTCCTCAGCCGCGCTGTCGTGACGAATGGTACCTGAATAACGGAGCGACTCCCGGCAAGGGGGGCCCCAGGGCCACTGCTAGGCCTTCCGCGTTTTAGCGTCTCGCCGCATGACGCCTTCAATGTCCGGCAGGAGCACCGTCAACAATCCCAGCAGCGGCATGAAGGCACACGCGCGATATACGAAGCCGATGCTGGTGTGATCCGCAAGTTCACCCAATAGCGCCGCTGCAATGCCCGCGGTGCCGAAAGCGAGGCCAAAGAACAATCCTGAGATCATGCCTACCTTGCCGGGTAGCAGTTCCTGCGCGTACACCACAATCGCCGGGAACGCCGATGCCAGAATCATCCCGATGATTCCGCTGAAGATCACGGTCCACGTGAGGTTGGTGTAAGGCAACACCAGCGTGAACGGCAGCACGCCCAGGATCGAACCCCAGATCACATACTTCCGGCCGACTCGATCGCCGATGGGACCGCCCGCTATCGTGCCAAGAGCGACGGCGCCAAGGAACACGAAAAGATAGACTTGCGCACTCTGCACGGGAACGTGAAATGTGCTGATGAGATAGAACGTATAGTAACTGGTCAAGCTGGCCAAGTAGATGAACTTGGAGAACACCAGCACCACCAGAATCGCTATACTCCACCGCACTTTATTGGACGGCAAACTGTGCGAAGCATGATCGCTCACCCGATTCGGCGCATTCGCGCGCGCCGTCCGATGGCTCTTCGCCCACAGACCCACTTTGCCGAGAAGGACCATCCCCAACAGCGCCGCCAGCGAAAACCACACCAGACTTCCTTGTCCATGCGGCACTACAATGAATGCCGCCAAGAGCGGACCTAGGGCCGAGCCCGCGTTCCCTCCTACTTGAAAGAACGATTGCGCGAAGCCATGCTTCCCGCCTGAGGCCATGCGCGCGACGCGCGATGATTCCGGATGAAACACCGACGAGCCAATCCCCACCATCGCCGCTGCCGCCAGAATCAGAAGAAACGACGAGGCGGTGGATAGCATCACCAATCCCAATAGCGTGAAGCCCATACCGATGCTGAGAGAGAACGGCTGTGGATGTTTATCCGTGAACCATCCCACAACAGGCTGCAGCACCGACGCCGTGAGCTGGCTGGTGAAAGTGATCAGGCCGATCTGGCCAAAGTCCAGATGGAAACTGCCCTTGAGGATGGGATAAATCGCCGGCAACAGCGACTGAATCATGTCATTCAGAAAGTGGCAGAAGCTGATCATGGTCAGCACTGCGTAGGAAGTCCTCTCCCGCAGGGTCTGCCCCGGCGCAGCGGCCTGGACGGTACTCATACCTCAGAATAACCGCATTGGGCGGCGGTCGAAGAGTAAGCCTCTTGCCTCAGTAGCCCTAAACATCTCTGAATCAGCGCTCCCCGGAGTATCAGAGGAATTTAACTGGCGGAGAATCGTCGCGTTCTCCGTGAACGGCACGTCTCTGGTTTCGCTGACTTTCGGTTCATGCTGGAGCGTCGCTTGGATGATCTCCGGCTCTTGCTTTGTAGGCGAATATCTGGCGAAGATGATATCCTTTCGCGTATGGCCGAGCCCGACCGCCCCTTTACTAATGAAGATCTGAAGGCCATTGAAGAGAATCTTGCCAGGCTCCACGAATCCAGTGTCAAACGGGTCTACCGGGAAGCGTGGGAGCAGTGTGAAATGAAGGGTGAGCGATTGCCTCCGGCCAAAGCTGTGCAGAATCTTGTCCAGGTGTAGAAGTACTTATGGAAGCGACGGTAAGGTACACTGTGGGTCGTGAATATTCCGGACGAGAACGTTCCGTACGTTCTGGCCGCAGTTGAGCACTACGCTGCGTACATGAAGGCAACAGCTCGGGACGAGCGTGTTTGCCTTGAGATCGCGGAATCGCTCAAGAAAAAAAGACAAGGTAAAGCCGAGCCGGAGCCCCCGGATCGACCGTCGGTTTGTGCTCAGCTCAGCAGCCATCGAAGAAACTCCCGACGGTCCGTTATGACGTATTAACGGACACTACCCGAGTGCTGTGTGGGCTAAGACAGGCGAAATCGGGAATCCGGTTCCACTAACGATTTCAGGTCCGTATCGCCGACAACAGAGGAGTTGATCGTTACTTCTTCAACCCCGCCTGCCAGTTCAGCACCACCGTGATGGGCGACTGGGCTTCATTGGAATTGGGAGTGACGGTTTCCAATCCGAACTTAATGAACTTCTGGCCGTCGGCGGTTAGGTCGTAGGCAGGGGGACCTGGGGGAAACTCTCTATACCCCTTCGGAATGTCTGCTTGGAAGACCGGGCTCAGAGTCACCGCAACCACCATCAATCTTCCTGAGTTTCTTCCAGAGATATAAAACAGTTCTTTACCATCGCGGCGCCAGCGCGGCAGGATTCCGCCCCCTTTCGACACCATCCACTTACCGCCTAGAGGATTGGGGAAGGGCTGCACATAAATTTCGTTGGCGCCGGACGCATTCGATTGATAGGCTACGAAGCGACCGTCCGGAGAAAACCGGGCTTCACTTTCGTTGAATTCCGTTTTGAGGTACGGTGCGGGCTTGTGGGCGCCGATCATGGGCAGGACCCAAATGTCCGCACCCGTCTTGGGATTGGTGTTGGTGAACAGGAGGAAGCGGCCGTCGCGAGACCAGTCGGTCGGCGTCTTGGATTCGGCCGACTGAAGTAACGGCTCCTCGTCTCCAGCGCCGCTGGAGACCTTCTGAAACAGGTTATCGGGACCATCTCGCTCCGCGGCAACAAAAACGATACGGCTTCCGTCCGGAGACCACACCGGCGCGGTGTCCCTGGCAGGATGGAAGGTGAACCGCGTGCTATTTCCTCGGGCGATGTCGTACAGCCAGACGTTGCCACGTCCCTCGTTGTCGATGCGGTTGAACGCCACTCGCGTCCCGTCCGGCGATAAGGCTGGACTGTTATACAGGCCTGGGTCGCCCGCGGCATCCAACACCTTCCCTTGTCGGTCGAACCAGGTGAGTCGCATGTTCCCTCCCTCGGCGGAAGCCCCGGTGCGGTAAGCCAGTGCGCCGGTCGCTGAGGCCGAGAAAAACCCGCCCACTGCGCTATTGAAAACAGCCACGTGCTCCGCCACCAGGACTGCATCGCCCGCCAACTCCAGCCGGTCGGGGTCGAACGGCTGCGCCATCAAAGTGCCCTGCCGGACGAACAGCAAATATCCGGCTTTGGAATCGGGCGATGGTGCATAGACGGCGCCGGATTCGGCCGGCAGTAGCCGACTGGAACTCTGCTGTTCTGGTTTAGCATCGAGAGACCCGACGTAGATGCCCTGATTCTCCGGGCGGCTCGAAACGCGCAGGTAGACGAAATGACGGCCATCCGGCAAGAAAGAAGGAGACCGATGAACCGATTCCCCCCGAGCACTGTCGGGTTTAGTCAGAGGTGAGCAGTCGCCGCCGGCCGCTGGAACCCGAAACAACCCGCCATGAGCAAACGCAATTACGTCCGCGCGGCCCCAACTGCCGGTGGGAACGCTGTTGCCAGTTTCGCACAGAGTTTGTGGGGGCCCTCCCGAAACTTCGGCCCGCTTCAGTCCTAGCGCCTGCTGAGTTGTATACCCAAATGCAAGGGAGCGGCTGTCCGGCGACCAGAACAATACGAGGCCCGCGTTTTCCGTGCCCGGCAGAACACGTGCTTCCAACGTATCCAAGGAGCGAATCCACACCTGGCCGAAGTTCGACCCATCCGCGCTGGCGACAAAGGCCAACTGCCGCCCATCGGGGGACAGAACGGGCAGGGTGGCGTTCGAATAGTTCGTTTTCTCTGGCGGTGGAATCTGGAAGCGCACCACCGCAGGCGCCGGCGGCTTGCGCCAGGGCGCCCAGAAAGTAATGGTGATCCCCAGCGCGACAGCCAGTAGCACCGCCGCAGCCATCCACGGAGTTAAGCTGCGTCGCGAAGCCCCGTCGGTTAGCGGAGCTGTTCGATCTTGAGGGACGCCGGCTTGGGCTTCTTCAATTCCGATGCGCGCCTCGCCTATGGCTTGCAACCGCTGCTTGCGATCCTTGGTCAGGCAGCGGCGCACCAGCTTGCGAATCGAGGCGGGCGCGGAAACGGGCAGCGCGTCCCAGTCCGGGTCGAGCTTCAACACCATGGCCAAGGTGTCCGAAACCGATTCGCCCTCGAAGGCCCGTTTGCCTGTCAGCGTCTCGTACAGGACGGCTCCGAACGACCAGATGTCAGCACGGCGGTCGGCCTGTTTGCCGCTGGCCTGCTCCGGCGACATATATGCAGCCGTGCCCATGATCATGCCCACGCGCGTTGCTCCCAGCGTCAAAGTGGGAGAATTGGAGGCATCGGCACCCGGAACCGGATCGTCAATGGCTTTGGCGAGGCCGAAATCGAGGACCTTTACTACGCCTTCGGGTGTGACCTTGATGTTGCCAGGCTTGAGGTCCCGATGGATCACGCCTCGTTCGTGCGCATACTCCAAGGCTTCGGCAATTTGCTTGGCGTAGTTGAGTGCGGTCTCGATAGGAAGAGGGCACGGCAGAGTTTCGCCCTCCACCAGTTCCATCACTAGCGCCCGCTCTTCGACGCCGTAAAGATGAGCGATGTTGGGATGATTCAGCGAGGCCAGCAACTCCGCCTCGCGTTGGAAGCGCGCCATGCGGGCAGGGTCGTCAGCGAACGCTTTGGCCAAGACCTTCAGCGCCACGTCGCGCTTGAGCTTGGTGTCGCGGGCGCGGTACACCTCACCCATGCCGCCCGCTCCGATAAGGCTGACGATTTCGTAAAGGCCGAGTTTCGAACCTGCCGCCAAGGACATGCGGTTTGCCCAATTTTACTCCAAACCGGAGAGATCAAAGATTGGGAAACGCACTCATTCGGAAACTGACTCAAGGATTGGTAAAGGCAAACCGGAAGGGTGGGGCCTAATCGAAATTAGTGAGCCGGGCCCTCAGGAGTGGCCTGATGTCACGCATTATCGCTAGCGATTCCTCGGTCAACCGCCAGGAGCCGACTTTGCGCCACCATGCCCAGTGTCCGCTTTACGTGTTACACGACACTTGAGGTTTCCTTGGGAGTGGAATCGCTCGGCCTGCGTCTCGCTTCGTTAATATCGAAGGGGGACGCGACTATTCGTAAACACTTGCAATTTCATCCGTTCCGGTACAGTTCGTTCCGGGCAGACGCCACTGGTCTTGTGGAGCGTGCCGTCGTGCCTTTGGCTACCTCGCTCCGAGTGGCGCCCCCCAGGACGGCACTCCCTCTTCCCACTTGTTGTCGGTCAATCGGATCATGGTTCCGTCATGGATGCGATACGCGTACAGTTCTCCATACAACTGGCTTGCGGTAACAATGGGTTCCTCATCGCTGATCCCTCCCCGCTCAGAAGCGAAGATGAGCCACTTTCCGTCGTACGAGTACTGAAGATGTCCGTGCTGTCCTTCGTCATGCGTGATCCTGCGAACCTTCCCCGGAGCGCCATTGGCATCGAGGTCGAGCAGATATACGTCAAAAATGTCAGATTTCGGATTGTCCCGGTTGGATGCAAAAGCAATTTGATTCGCGGTTGGAGAAAAGACGGGGAACAGATCGTCCGCGCCGTCGTTGGTCAGCCGCCGGACATTGCTTCCATCCGCATTCATCAGGTAGAGATCGAGGTTGCCGTTTCTTCCGCTGCGGAACACAATCTGCTTTCCGTCGCCGGAAAAATTCGGATACCCGTCAAAGCCCGGTGTGTTGGGAGTTAGATTCTGTAACTCGCTTCCGTCCGATCGCATCTTCCAAACGTCCGCCTCATTCTTGGCGAATTTCACCGCGGTGGGGCCGCCGCCCCTGGTGAAGGCGAGCCACTGGCCGTCTTTGGAGAAACTCATGCCTGTGAAGGTTTGCTGTGTAGGCGAAGGCTCAAGCTCCAGGAGTTTGCGCTGCTGGGAGCCGTCGATTCTCGAAGCCCACAACTCTACAGGCATCGAAGGCGCGCTAGCCGAGGTATGGAGGAGAAGATTCTCGCGTGGACTCAGGATCGCTGTGAAGTAGCGAACGGGATAAAGATCAATCTCACGGTCGGGTAGCTTCCTCCTGAAGGGTGCGCCGGTCACCAGAACGGGTCCGTCCCTAAAAAGCTGTCCTGCTTCAAAACCGGGCGCACGGTGGTAACCCTCAGTTGGTTCCGGCGCCACAGGACCCGTGCCATAAGCTACGAAGGTTCCGTTGGAAGGACCACGGGCCGGACCGCGATAAGTGTTCTTCGAGGGATCGCTTTCGATGATCGCTCCGGTACCATCGCTGTTCACCGAGACGATCTCATCCAGGCGCTGCTTGTTCCTTCGCGAATAAATAATTCGACCGTTGGGCAGGAACTCCGGTGAAAGAGCTGCCGTTTCCTCCGCCGTAACCGCGCGCGGATTCGATCCATCGGCGGCCATAACCCTTATCCTTGATTGCTCGTTGCCGGGAGCCGCCCCATACTGCGACGAGTAAAAGACGATTTCCGTGCCGGCGGCGGACCATTTCGGTGAGCCATTCCATCCAGTGCCTTTTATCGTGGTGAGCCTTCGCAGCGTTTTGTCAATGAGATTCAGCGTCCATATGTCGCCGGATCTGTGCCTGGTGATTACATTGTTTACCGTCACGGGGAGATCCCGATCGGAGCTAAACGCCATCACGCGGCCGTCCGGGGAAATCGCCGGACGAAGATCGGCTCCGGGGTGGTGCGTCAGGTTTTCCGCCAGTTTCATCGACAAGGTCCTGTCGGGCCGGAATGGCGATCGATAGATATCCGCATTGCCTGA
>Ga0210400_10002621_pt1 | contig 16474 bp, 14 predicted proteins | sample IncBWH26MmetaG_FD_155456 | JGI IMG/M metagenome (GOLD analysis project Ga0210400, IMG submission 155456) | Forest soil microbial communities from Barre Woods Harvard Forest LTER site, Petersham, Massachusetts, United States - Inc-BW-H-26-M | ecosystem: Environmental > Terrestrial > Soil >... | reverse complement strand
AATTCCGTTTTTTACGGTGCTTGCTTTTAATTCGTTTTTTATCACGTAGCTGGCAAAAATATTTCCGGTGGTGCTGTCCTCCCAACCCGGACAAACAATAGGAATATTTTTTTCGGCAGCAGCCACGATCCAACTGTCCTTAGGATCAATTTCGTAATACTGTTTTAGATCCCCGCTTAAAACCGTTTTGTATAAAAACTCGTGCGGAAAATATCTTTCGCCTTTTGCTTCAGCATCTTTCCATTGCTTTACCAAATGTTTTTGTAAACGACGAAATGCTTCTTCCTCAGGAATACAAGTATCAGTAACACGGTTAAAATGATTTTCTAATAAATCCCACTCGTCTTTCGGTGTTAAGTCGCGGTAATTTGGTACGCGTTTGTAATGGGAGTGCGCTACTAAATTCATCACATCTTCTTCAAGATTTGCACCTGTACAAGAAATGATTGCGATTTTATCTTTACGAATCATCTCTGCCAGAGAAATTCCTAACTCGGCAGTGCTCATAGCGCCTGCAAGGGTAACCATCATTTTGCCTCCTTCCGCCAGGTGTTTTTCGTATCCCTTTGCGGCATCCATTAAAGCAGCTGCGTTAAAATGGCGGTAGTGGTGCTCGATAAAATTAGAAACGGGTCCTTTCATATATTCAGTTTTTGAATTGTTCAGCTATAGAATTATAGATTAAAAGAATTGTTGATTTTTTAAATAATAACTCACTAACTATATAGCTCACTAATTAATTAAGCGGCAAATTTAGTAATTATTTAAACCACAAAGAACACATAGGGGATTTTAAATGGAGCTGATGTTACCTCATGCCCGCCCTTTATAAGCCACATCTATTATATACCTGTTTTGATTTTGTATTTTAACACTCTTTGACAGGGTGTCACTTTCTTTATAATTGGTATTGAAACGTATTTTTAACTATTGTTTATGTGTCATGGTATTTTACTCCTTACAAAGATATTCTTTATCTTGTAGCCATATTCAATTATAAATGATTGTTCAGTTTTGCGGTTTATCGGGGGCGGGTAAAACTACGATTGCTCTGGCAGCTAAAAAGAGGCTGAAAGAATTGAATATTCCTGTCGAAATCATTGATGGCGACGAGTACCGGGCTTTTATTTGCAAAGACCTTGGTTTCAATAAGGCCGACCGAATGGAAAATATACGCAGACTTGCTTTTATTGCGCATACTTTTTCTAATCACGATATCACTGCAATTATTTGTGCGATTAATCCTTACGAAGAAGTACGCAGGGAAATAGCCGGAAAATACGATAATGTAAAAACCGTTTTTATTAATTGCAGTATGGATGAATTAAAAAAGCGTGACACCAAGGGACTCTATAAAAAAGCATTTTTACCGGAGGGGCATTCCGATAAAATTAAAAACCTTACGGGAGTCAATGATCCTTTTGAAATTCCGGAAAAGCCCGCGCTGGTTTTGTATACCGACAGAGAAAGTGTGGAAGAATCAGTAAATAAATTGATTGAGTTTATAAAAAACAATTTGTAAAAGATGCCAGTTCCAAAAGAAATATGTTTTATTATCGGCATGGGCAGATCAGGCACCACATTGCTGAGCACATTAATTAATCATCATCCGCAGATACACGCTACACCAGAAGCAGTTTTTTTAATTTTCTTTTTGAACGCGTATAAAAACAAAATCCATTTTACTGAAGAAGAAATTGAGTTGATGTTTGAACAGATAAAATGGTTTTCATATACACATCCTTGGGCAGGCTGGAGTTTTGACGTGGAAGAAGTAAAACAAAAAACAAAAAACTTTGTGAAAGCGAAAACAGTGACCTATGCAGAGCTGTGTAATTTTATTTACGCTAATTTTAAGGTGAATGGCATGGATAAAAGCGAAGCGGTTTTGTTGGCAGATAAAAACCCTTCGTACACCCTGTTCGCGGATAAAATCAGCGCTGCGTTCACAAAATCAAAATTTATTTACATTGTAAGGGATTACCGCGCCAATGTTTTATCGCGTAAAGAGAATGTTGATTTAAAATCACCCGAAATAAAACTGAATGCCTGGCTTTGGAATTTTTTTAATGAAAGGGTGCTTAGTTTTATGCGTGCGAATAAAGAAAAAGTTTTGGTGGTTAAATATGAAGATCTCGTGGAAAACAGCACTGGCCAATTGAAAAAAATATTTGCGTTTTTGGGAGTGAAAGAGATTGATTTAGGCGAAGATGAAAATTCTCAGTACAAAGGAGTGAAAGAAGAAGAACATACGATACCCGAGGGCCACGAAGAGCGTTTCCGGAAAAAATATAAGGATTTGAGCAAACCTGTTAATAAAGAGAGGCTTGATATATGGAAAACAGGTTTAACGGAGGAAGAAATAATTGCCTGCGACAGTATTTGTGGGGAATTAGGAAAGGAATTTGGCTATAAACCAATTGGGAAAACGGAAACTTCTTCAAAATATTTTTCTTATTACTTGAAAGCGAAAAAAGAAATTCTGAAAGAGCGTCTTATTTATTACATGAGTTCGGAAATAAAATTGCAACGATTAAAAAAAGTTTATACAAAGCTTGGATACGCCAAACAAAAATAAATTACCGGCAATTGCATTTATGATTGGTATGGGTCGTTCCGGCACCACTTTACTTACCAATATGCTTAACTCTCATCCTGACGTCATTTCTACACCCGAAAATGAATTTGTTTTATTTGCTGCGAAATCATTTAAAGATAAAAATTTTGATAATGCCGCTGTTGTAAATGATTTTATGAATTTGTTTAAGTATAATTTTCATACAGAGCCAAGTATTTGGGTGCCGGCCGCAAAAATAAGAGAAGATATAAAAAATTCTTCGGATAAAAATTTTGTAAACGTTTGTAAGTTGACTTATCTTAATTACCCACTTGCCGGACAAAAAAAAAACGTTTCTTTATTAGTGGATAAAAACCCGGTATATTCCCTGCATACATCAACCTTGCATGAACTTTTTCCTGACGCAAAATATATTATTCTGGTTAGAAATTATAAAGATAATGTCTTGTCGCGCAAAAAATATGCATACAAACCCACTTCTGTTTTTGAACTGGGTGTTTCGTGGAATTTTTACTACGAGACTATTTTTAAAACTGCCGCGCTGCGTAAATTACAAATGTATATTTTACGTTATGAGGATTTGGTAAGTACTCCGAAAGAAACTCTGCAAAAATTATTCATTTATTTGGACATTGGTTTTAAGGAAGAGATGCTTAACTACAAAGAAAAAGCCGGTGAGATGAAAAAACATCTTAAAGAAAATACCAGCGGCGAAAAATTTGATAAGGTCATGAAAATGCACGGTAATTTAGAAAGTGACATAAATACCACACGTATAAACGCTCACGAAAGGGAATTAAGCGAAGAGGAAAATTCAATTCTGGATTATATTTGTTATAATATGGCAAACCAATTCGGCTATGCAAAAAAGCAGCCTAAACCTATGGGTAAATGGGGCTGGAGACTCAGGAAAAGTTTTTATGAATGGAAAATGCAAATGTATTTATTAAAGCAAAAAATGTACTATAATTTACCGGTGGGTATGCGGTTTGTTTTTTTAAAGAAGAAATAACCTAATGAACTTTGCTTCCTTTCCATATTTGTGTTTCTTGTTGGCAAGCGTGTTGTTGTACTTTACTTTAGGAAAAAACTTAAGAAATTTTTTTTTATTACTAACCTCCTATATTTTTTATTCCTTTTTTGGGTTCGGTTTTGTGGCCCTGATGATTTTTACAACCATAATTACGTTTATTTGCGCGCGTTACTGTTATAAAGCTGAAACAAAAAATGCGCAATTGGGTTTTTTCCTTACCGGTTTATTGCTCGATCTCGTTGTATTTATTTTATTTAAATATGTACACATTATTGATGTAGATATAATGAACTGGCCGGGGTGGAGCGCCCAAAAATTATTAATTCCTGTTGGTATTTCTTTTTACACATTTAAAACAGTCGGTTATTGTATTGATGTGTATAAACGCAAATACGAACCTGAACCTTTTTTGTTGTATTATGCCTTGTCGGTCAGTTTTTTTCCGCAATTGATCGCAGGGCCAATCGAAAAATCGCATAATATCATCGGGCAATTAAAAGAAAATAGAAATTTTAACGCGGAAAATTTTATTGAGGGAGGAAAATTAATTTTATGGGGCTTCTTTAAGAAAATTGCCATTGCTGATACGCTGGCACTTATCATTAACCCGGCTTACAGTAATATTGAGAAGTTTACAGGCCTCGATTTAATCATTCTTTCAATCGCCTTTATTTACCAGGTATATGCTGATTTTTCCGGCTATTCGGATATTGCCATTGGCTCAGCAAAATGTTTGGGCATAAAATTACCGTTTAATTTTAATAAACCCTTCTTTTCTAAGAATTGCCGCGAATTCTGGTTACGGTGGCATGCTACTTTGTCAACTTGGTTTAAAGAGTATATATATATCCCCTTAGGTGGAAATAAAAAGGGGAAAATGCGTACTTTTTTAAATCTTTTTATTATATTTTTAATCAGCGGCATTTGGCACGGCATCACGTTCAATTATATATGCTTTGCTATTTTGTCCTTTGCCTGGGTTTTAATTGATCTTATAACGGAAGGCAGTCGATTAAAACTCGTAAATAAATTCCGTTCAGCAACTCGTTGGTATTTGCTAAAAATAATGAGTTATGTGGCCATAATTATAATGTTTGCTTCTGTCTGTGTTTTTTTCCGTACCGAAACCATGAACGATGCTATTTATATCTTTCGACATTTATTCACTAGTGGTGAGGCTAAATTAGGAATAGTAAAATATCTTTTTATTGCAGGTACTATTTTGGTACTTGAATTTATGCAAATGTTCCAGGCAAGCGGAGGAGGGCATTGTTTTGAATTAATGAAAAATCCCTACACACGGATTTTTGCTTATGTGACTGTCCTTTTTATTTTACTTTTGGTTAGTGCAAGGCCCGATGTAACTTTTCAATATTTTCAGTTTTAATGCCTTTAAAAAATAAAATAGTAATTTTTTTAATTCTGTGTATAATAACACACTTGATTCTCTATGTTGTTTTTTATCGGGTTGCAGAGAAAGAAAACCCGTTGTTGCAACAAATGGCGGCCTGCAAAAAAAACAGCAAAGTGATTAAAATTTTGCTAATCGGCGACTCACATGCTGAACGAAGTATTAACGCTCCGGGTTTGGACAGTACTTTCAGCCTGGCTTTTTACGGAGAGAATAACATGTTTACCTATTTCAAACTAAAATATTGTTTGGAGAATTATCAGGTAAGGCCAAAGTATGTTTTACTTCAATGTGATTTGTCCACTTACACAAAAGGTTTTAATTATTTCCGGACAAATAATTTTTTTTATTATTCGCTCGTTGGTATTAGTGATATCAGAGAAATGCGCGATGAACCTGTAAGCGAGTATTATCGGTATTTGAAAATAAAACTTTTTCCTTATTCCGACTGGCAATATGCGCTTAATCTGGCAGGTAAAAACCGTCAAAAAAAGGGTGAAGCAACCTTTACAGAAAGAAGCACCGAAGAAAAAACGGCCAACGCACGTAACTTTATGCAAAATGAATTAATGTGTTCCGATAAAAGAGAGAATTTATTTTTTACTACCTCTATAAATTATTTAAAAAAGACAATCGTGCTTTGCAAAGAGTATAATATAAAGCCGGTCGTTATAAAATACCCTTTAATGCAGCAGGTGTTTGATGTGATTAAAAACGAGATAGACAGTACGGCTTTGCAAATAAATAACCGTCCGCCGGAAATGCTTATCCGCAATTTACATATACCGGTTTTGGATTTTGAATACTTTTATGCGCAAAGGCCTGATTTGTTTTTTGATTGCCATCACTTAAACAATGCCGGTAAGTTAGCTTTTACCCGTGTTTTTAAGCATAAACTGGATAGTTTGCTCAGGTCGTATTAATTGAAAATAATTTTATGGCGCTCCCGGAAGGACGGATACAATTTTTATACTTTCCAATTCTTTAGTAAACCCGCATTTGTTTATAAATTGTTTAAATAGTTCCCCTGCTCATACATAAAATTAACCGTTCAGCACTTTTAACAAAAAAAATGATAACCATTTGGTAAAATTGCTTTAAATTAGCCTTGCTAAATTTGTATCAATCTTTAAAAAGTGAACATCCTAAGGGAATTCAGTTAAACCGGTTGGTTTTTTCCTCCTGAATAATCCTTAACCATTTTTTAAAGCTTTTAAAAAAGCTTTAGAATGGAAAAAACAAAAGACTCAATTTTCATCGGTGTATTAGGTGCATTGCTTGTATTTATTTTTTCTTTCAATACCGCAAAAGCACAATGTGTAAATACATTTCCTTACGTAGAGGATTTTGAAACTGTACCAGCGTGGACTGCTGTTTCTGTTCCTAACGCGACATGTACAACAGCAGATTGGACCTGGGGAGCTCCCAACCATACTTATGCAATCCATAGTGCCGGTAGTGGCAGCAAATGCTGGAATGTAGGAGGCCTTTCCGGGGCATTTTATAAATTCTGGGAGCAGGGTTATGTAGTAAGCCCCTGCTTTGATTTTACAAATTTACAGTACCCGCACATTAAATTTAAATTGTTTTACGAATGCGAGTATCATTTTGACGGAGGTAATTTGCAATATTCGTTAAACGGAGGAACTACGTGGATTGATGTAGGAACATGCAATGGCACAAATGCGAACCCGATTCCTGAACCGAATGATTGCAATACACAAAATTGGTATAATTATCCTGGTATAAATTATTTAAACAATCCTCCCGGATTTGTAACTTCTAAACATGGTTGGTGTGGCAATACACAAGTAGGTGGCGTAGGATGGGATCCCAGTAATCCCGGTGTAAATTGTGTGGGCGGTAATGGTCCGGGCCATTGGCTTACGGCAGAACATTGTTTAACCGGATGTGCCGGACAGCCAAATGTTTTATTGCGTTTCACTTTTGGTGCGGGTTACACCTGTAATGATTTTGATGGTTTATCTTTTGATTCGGTGGCAGTTTCTGATGGTATTAAGAATTCAGCCACATTCACTACCACCTGTGCGGGAGTTAACGGATTAAATTTCTCAGCAACACCCAACGCGTGCCCAACAAATACCTATGCCTGGAGTTTTGGTGATCCCGCTTCCGGCGGTTCCAATACATCAGCTTCTCAAAATCCTTCACATACATTTAGTGGCCCGGGTTCTTATACGGTAACATTAATCGCTTCAGGAGGTGCATGCAATCCGCCTGATACAATAAAGAAAGTTGTAAATATTATGACAGCAGCAGTTACAACTTTCACAAATGTAAGTTGTAATGGCGGAAATAATGGCGGCGCAACAGTAACCACAACTTCCGCATTGACTCCGGTTAGTTACACCTGGTCACCAAGTGGGGGGAACGCCTCGACAGCCACAGGCTTATCTCCGGGAAATTATACGGTATCGGTAAGTGATGCAGGCAGTTGTCCGGTAACGGCAACAGTAAATATTACTCAGCCTGCCCCTATAGTTATAACATTAACCGCTACACCTGCAGGTTGTGGTGGTAATAACGGAACGGCAACAGCTTCCTCTGTTACGGGTGGTACGAGTCCCTATACATATATATGGTCACCAACTGGTGGTAATGGAGTTACAGCTTCAAATCTTGCGCCGGGAAATTATACTTTAACTGTTACTGATATACATTTATGTACGTCAACCCAAACAATTACAGTTGCCAATGGTGCAGGGCCGCAAGTAACCGTAACATCTGCCAGTGTAACATGTTTTGGTGCCAGTACAGGAAGTGCTACAGCGAGTGTTACAGGGGGTGTGGGTGCAATTACTTATACATGGTCGCCTGCAGGAGGAAATAATGCAACTGCAAATTCTCTACCCGCGGGAACATATACAGTTGTAGTTTCTGATGCTAATGCGTGTACAGTAACAAATACAATTACGATTATACAACCAACAGCTCTCACTGCCACTATAACCAGCACGCCGGCTTCATGCGGACAAGCAAACGGAACTGCAAGCGTAAGCGTTAATGGTGGTACAGGAGGATATAATTATGTATGGACTCCCACCGGAGGAAATGCGGCAAACGCAACCGGACTTACAGGAGGAAATTACACCGTTGCGATTTCCGATGCCAATAATTGTCCGTTAACATCAACTGTCACTGTCGCATCAACCGCGCCGTTTACTGTTAGTATCAGTTCAACGCCGGTTAAATGTTATAATGGAAATGACGGAAGTGCAACAGCTACACCTTCGGTTGCAGGAAATTATAATTACCAATGGCAACCTACAGGCGGAAACACTTCCGCTACCGGAATGATTTTAACAGCAGGTTCTTATACTGTTTTGGTTACTGATAATGTAAGCGGTTGTCAGAATACAACTACTGTAAATGTTACGCAACCGCCTACTCCTGTAACAGTTGTTGCAAACGGTTTTTCAATTTGCAACGGACAGCCTGCTATTATAACAGCATCCGCATCCGGCGGAAATGGTGCTCCCTTCGGATATTCATGGAATACAGGTGCAACCACTTCTTCAATTACGGTAACTCCGGTTGCAAATACAACTTATACCGTTACAGCAACCGATTCCAAAGGTTGTCCGTCGGCACCCGATACTGCAACTATAAATGTGCTACCGCTTTTAGCAGTAACAGTAACGTCCAATGATACGGTTTGTGCGGGAGGTGCGGCTACACTCACAGCTACAGTGCAAAACGCGCATGGCAATGTTACTTATGTATGGAACCCCGGTAATCTTAGCTCAAATCCTGTTACGGTGCATCCTACGGTAAGTACCGTGTACACATTAACGGTAACGGATGGTTGCCCGACACCGGTAACTGCAACCGGGCAAGTAATTGTAACACCTATTCCCGTAATAAGTTTCGGGGCAAATCCTGCTTCAGGCTGCCAACCGGTTTGCAGTGTTTTTGCAGGAGTTGCAACAAATGTTCCGGGCAATAATATAGTTTCTTACTTCTGGAATTTCGGTGACGGATCAACCGGTATTGGTATAAATGCATCGCATTGTTATACGGTTTCCGGAAACTATAATGTTACATTGAGCGGGGTTACGCAAATGGGATGTAAAGACTCAACCACCATTAACAATTTAATACATGTTTTTCCGAAACCTATTGCTGATTTCAATGTATCGCCGTCTTTTATAACAGATATTTATGATAATACCATAAATTTTATAGACGCGTCTATAGGAACGAACATTACCAATTGGGACTGGACACTTGCAAGCGGGATCACATCCAATATTCAAAATCCTGTATATACATATTCGCAGGAAGGCACTTATTGGGTAACGCTTGAAGTTACCAACGCAAATGGTTGCGCTGATTCAATCACCAAAGAAATTATTATAAAGCCTGATTATACTTTTTATGCACCAAATTGCTTTACGCCAAACGGCGACGGAACAAATGAAAAGTTTTTACCGGAAGGTACAGCCTGGGATTTGAATACGTATAACCTTTGGATTTTTGACCGTTGGGGCAACCAGATATTTTATACGGGGGATGCTAATAAAGGATGGGATGGAACACGGCGCAGTAATGAAGTTCAGGAGGATGTTTATGTTTGGAAAGTAAAACTAAACGATGTTTTTGGAATGGCGCATGAATATGCCGGCCAGGTTTCTATTGTAAGATAGAGAAACTACTTCATAAACACTGCTGTAGCTTTCATTAACCACCTGCGACTGAATTTTGGTAAGTGTTTTATAAAATAAAATCTCTGAAATTTTAACTGCCACCACAAAGTCGCATTTACCTCTTTGCAGATTTGTTTTTCTTCGGATAAAAATTCTTCGCGTAAAATATCAATTATTAAAACCCAACGTTCTTCCTTGGTATTGTTCCATACTTCATGTTTATGGGCGTCGCAAAAAGCAAATAATTTCCCGTTTTCCCAGCTGATTTCTTTTCCGTTTACGCGCAAGCCAATTTCAGGCAACATGCCGGGGCTTTTTAAAGTTAAATGACAACGATACATCACATTGCTGTCGCCAAAATGCGGTTTTATTTTTGTTTGCGGTTTTAAAATGGAAAAAGAACAGGAAGTTACACCGTTGATTTTACTGAGCATTTGCATAGTGAATGGCACCTTGTTGCAATTTTCTTCATAAGGCCTGTTCCACATTCGTAAAGGGAAGATGGTCCATGAAGTGGGAGTGGAAGCAAGCGTTTGATTGAGATAAGGAATGATGTTTGGTTCTTTTTTATTTATTAATCGCATTAACTCGGTTGAAATAACTGCGTAATTTTCTTCCAGTAATTTTTTCCAGGGCTTTTGGCTTATATCAAAAAAGGGCGGTTCACTACCGGTAAAAACTTCACTTTCTGCAAATGAGTACCATTTTTTAATTTTTTCCATCAGTAAACTTTAAATTTATTTACTAAAAAAATCCCCATTTGCATCAATGGCCTTAATAGTGTTGCGGATACTTTTGCAAATACCGGCATGCTTGTTAGTTTACCAAACCTTTTTTGCAGGAATAAAGAAGTGCGCACTGTGGCGCAAACATATTTTTTCTTGCCGGCAAATTCGTCACGCACAGTATCTATAATAAAAACATAACGCGGTTTGTTTGTATCGTTCCATGCTTCGTGTTTGTACGCATCCATAAAGGCAAACCATTTTCCGTTTTCCCAGGCCTTGCTTTCGTTTTTTACTTTCAATCCGCAAAGCGGCAATCCTGCCGGAATATCAATTCCTAAATGACAACGATAAATGGCATTAGTATCTCCGCAATGAGGTATAATTTTACTGTGCGGCTCCAGCATACTGAAAGATGCAGAAATAATTTCGGGATATTTTGAAAAGATGGCGCATGTTTCAGGGAAATGTTTTTTTACTTTAAACATTTCTATTCCCCAGGTTATTAAAGAAATTGTTTTCCAGCTGTTTTTTTTACTGACCATCGACGCGCTGAAATAAGATTTTAATTCGTGGCCGTTTAAATATTCTTCCAGTTCTTTTTTAATATCCGCGTAATGAGTTTCAATTTCTACAGCCCATTTAAAGGAGTAGGGGTCAGTAAACGGAGTTTCATCGCCTTTATAATCAAAACTGAAATCGTAAATACTGAACCACATTTTGCCCATTTGTATTCTTTATTGACTTTACTAAAATAAAGTTTATTTTTGAACTTATGAATGATTTTAATCAGACAGAAAAAAACCCACACTTTTTTTACGATAAAAATGAATTTCCCTTCCTGAAACCGTTGGAGAATCATTTACCGGAGATAAAAGAAGAGTTTCTTGCCCTTGAAAAAACGAAAGAGGATAAAAACTGGTTGATAACATTTCCTGGTTATGTAGAATCCGAAAAGGAAGAGGCCTGGAAAGTTTTTTCTTTTAATCTTTTTGGTTTGAAATTTCCGTGTAATGCTCAACTCTGTCCTAAAACAGCGGAATTATTATTTTCTATTCCTGAAATTATTTCAAGTAACTACTCGTACATGAAACCGCATACGCACATTTTGCCTCATCAAGGGTATTCGCGAATGCAATTACGATGTCATTTGCCATTAATTGTACCCGATGAAAAATTGTGCGGAATACGTGTAGGAAACGAAACAAAATATTGGAAAGAAGGAGAACTTTTGATCTTTGATGATTCCTTTGAACATGAAGCATGGAATAAAACGGATAAACCACGCGCTGTTTTAATGGTTGATATTCCGAATCCATTATGGGGTTATACCGCACAAGAAATTTCAAAATACAAAATTGAAAACTTAGAAGATCCTTTTTTATTAGGATTGGCAAGTAAAGAGAAATGGTTAGAAAGTTTGAAAACCGGAATTTCTCCTATTTAGTTTTATTTTGAAGCAACAAATTATTTATCTCATCCATATTTTCATCACAAACAGCCCCGCTGTAAACCGGATTTCCTTTTCCTTCGCAAAGAGCAACAGCTGCATTATTTAATTTAGTGGCGTTTACTTTGTAATCTTCAAAAGTAAGTTCGTACAATTGATTTTCCACATCATCCTGCCCCGGCAAAAGTTTATAGCCGATTAATTTATTGTAATGAACAGCCCGGTCGTTTGTGCGCAGAACACGGGCCTTTGATTTGGTAAGATTAAGTGCGAAAAAAGAAAAATTAAGCAGGCAAAGTGTCGCAAACACGGCTGCGAATGAGTTAATATAATCTTTATCCCAGATAAAAATTCCTCCTTCGCCAAAACCTTCTTTCGGATTGTAATTTTTAGCGTTTATGAGGCCGATTTTTTTTTCTTCAAACTCAATAATGAAATAATAATTGTATTTATTGTTAACGCTTTTAAACCATTTCACCTGTTCTTCGGGTGTGATTTGATTACGGTATTCCATGTAATTGGCAACCTCGTTCCGGTTGCGCCAATGCCTTACCAATTCAATATCATCCGCGGTAAGCCGTGTAAGTTTTACTCCGTATTGCTCGAGAGTTAACATATTACTTCGTCCTCGTTATAGGCAGGTAGGTTATTGATAGTTTTAATGGCCTGGCTGATATATTGAGCCAGAATACCTATGCAAAAAATAATTAAGCCGGTAGAAAAAAGTATACTGATAATTAATGAAGCGTAACCCGCCACATCAATTTTTAAAAATAATTTTTTGAAGATGAAGTAAATACCAATGAGAAAATTGACAGAGAATAAAAGAAAACCGATGCGCGTAACAAGTTTAAGCGGGAAAGTGGAAGAAAATAAAATAACATTTCCCGCTAAAGAAAAAAGACTCCCCATTTTATAACGCTTTTTCTCAATGTAATTTTTGTTGGAAGGCACCGGAACAAACGACATGTTGCGTGTGTACCAAAGCAATAATTCATCAATGAAAACAAAATGTTTATGATTAGCCGAAAGTTTTTTGGTAACAGAACTTTTTAATAAACGAAAACTGCTGCCCTTGCCTTTTTCATTATCCTCCATTTTAGAAAGCCTTTTATAAATACCCGTAAAAATACTGCGGAAGAAAGCTTTATGTAATTTTCTGTATTCGCCGTAAACCACATCAGCGTTACTTTTCTTTTGTTCGGCAATCAGTTTTTCAATTTCCTGCGGATGTACTTCCAGGTCATCATCAATGGTAATTAAAAAATTTCCTTTTGCATATTTAAAGCCACAAATGGTAGCGGCATGTTGCCCGAAGTTTTTACTGAAATGAATAATCGTGGTGTTCTTATGCGCTTGTTTTATTTTTTTTAAAACCTCCCAACTTTTGTCGGTGCTGTGGTCGTCCACATAAATAATTTCGTACGAATATTTCCCCTCAAAGAAACCGCAAATACTTCCGTGCAATTTTTCGAGGGCGTTTTCTGCGCCGTAAACGGGAATGATGATACTATAATCAAATTCGTTCATAAATTATTTAATTCCGCTTAGCATTAATCCTCCGTCCATTTTTAACTCGCTGCCCGTAATCCATCGCGCTTCGGTGCTCAGTAAAAAACAAACTGCGTTGGCAACATCTTCCACCTCGCCAAAACCAAGCGGGTAATTTTTTTCATAGTTTTTAAAATTTTCTTCGCCTACGGCTTCTTTGGTTTCCTGCATCATTTGAGTTTTTACCATGCCCGGCAACAATACATTTGAACGCATTTTTTTAGGGGCAATTTCCAACGCGAGTGTTTTGCTGAACGATTCCAATGCAGCTTTCGAACTTGCATAAGCCGCGGCGCCGAAATAAGGGTGTTGAGAAGAGATGGAAGAAATAAAAACAAAAGAAGCGCTCTCCTGCATTTTCTTTGCATGTAATAATCCGGCTGTAAGAAGTACGGCTGCAAAATAATTTATATTGAAAACTTCTTCCAGGTTTTTCCTTTTCAAAAAACTTACCGGGCGTGGACTGATTATACCCGCGCAATTGACTGTTCCGTTAAGTTTGGGCACTTGCTCGATTAGTTTTTTTACATCCTCTTCATTGGTTAAATCCGCCACAAGAATGTCGGTTTTGTTTTTGCAAAGTGAAGCTGTTTTTTCTAATTCCGCTTTATTGCGCGCCACTAAAATGCAATGCGCGCCTTGTAAAGAAGCTTCAACAGCGCAGGATCTCCCGATACCGGAAGAAGCTCCGGTTATTAATATTGTGAGATTATCTAAAGAAAATTTTTTCAATCCAGCTCTGAAATTTCAGTACAAGTTACATGATTTGTTTTTAAAATGCAATTCCCCCACGAATAACCCACGCCAAAACCGCTTAAAAGCAAATGCAAAGGTTTTTGTTCCAGTTCGTTTTTTATAGCATGCAACATGGTTAACGGAACTGATGCGGAACTTGTGTTGCCGTATTTCTGAATAGAATAGGGAACTCTCTTCGGTTCAATCTTACATTTTTTCCGAACGCTTTCGTTAATGAGTTTGTTGGCCTGGTGCAAAATAAAATAATTTATTTCTTCCTGTTTGGTTCCGCTTTCTGCCAGAATATTCTGTACACTTGGCGCAGCTTCTCTCAGTGCAAAATTAAAAACCTCAATGCCGTCTAAAATTAAATGCTTCGGTGCGCGCTCAATTCCTTCTTCGATTTTTTGAGTAACAAAAGTTTTTTCGGAAATGTGATTTCTGCAAGCTCCGTCTTTTATCATAATGGCCTCGTAGCCGCTTCCATCAGTAAATAAATTAAAAAAAACAGGTTCCGCTTTTTCATCATATTCAAGGGCGGTAACCGTTCCGGCATCTCCGAAAAGCGGATAAGTACTTTTATCTTTAAAATTAGTTGAAAGAGTCGATTTATCTCCCGCCATCAGTAGCCCGCGTTTACAGGCGCCGGATGTAATCAGATTTGATAAAACATACATTCCGTAAATGTATCCGCTGCAACCCAGGTTAATATCAAAGGCTATTGCGGTTTTTTTTAACCCTAATTTATGTTGCAAAATTGCAGCTGTGGCCGGTAATATATAATCGGGCGACTGAGAAACAAAAATCAAAACATCAACACTGTTTCTTTCCCATTCTAATTTTTCCAGTAAAGTGTTTGCCGATTTTTCGCAGAGGTCGGCGGTAGTGGTTTTTCCATTGGCAACTCTTCTCTCTTCAACGCCCGTATTTTTAATAAACATTTTGCGTTCGTCTTCACTTATCCAATCGTAATCGAGCGTGCGCGCTGTTGTTTTTGGTACGCAGGCAGATAATCCTTTAAAAGAAATATTTTTTACCGCGCTAAACATTTTTTAATTTTTCCTGAACAATATTGTAGAGGTCACTTACCGTAATCGCTTTTCGTAAATCGGCGCCGTTTAATGTTACGTTAAAATTCATGTCTACAAATGCGATTACAATTAAAGCGTGCATGGAACTCCACTCTGCCACTTTACGGTAATCTGTATCGGGTTTTAAAGTTCCGGGCGGTAATTCCTCAATTTCCGCTTCTAAATTTTTAATAAATTCGTCTATGTCCATTTGTTTTATTCTTTACAATTGTACTGTTGTGGCTGCCCAGGATAAGCCTACGCCGAAACCGGCCAGTAAAACAGTATCGCCTTTTTTTGCTCTGCCGCATTTTAATGCTTCGTGCAATGCAATCGGAATGGATGAAGATACGGTATTTCCGGTGTTCTCCATAAAATTAAAAACTTTTTCCTCTGGTAATTCCAGTTTTTTGCGGATGGAATTAATCAAAAATAAATTGGCCTGGTGAAAAATAAATAAATCAATATCGCTGATGGTCTTATTTTCTTTCGCCAATAAATCGTGAATCATTTTTGGTACGGTTTTCAATCCGAAGACAAAAACGCCGGTTCCATTCATGTAAAAAGTAGCATCGTTGGTTGTATTACCGAATTCATCTGTAATATCTTTGGTGGAAGAATCTTTTAAGGGATTTCTTGCGCCCCCGTCTTTTACAATAATTTTATTTTTTCCTTCGCCGTCGGTACCAAAAACAAATTGGCCTAAGCCCGTATTTTCTCGCGCAGAAATTAAGGTAGCTGCTGCACCGTCGCCAAAAACAAAGAGTGAGCTTTTATCTTTCGGATGAAATTTTTTTGTGAGAGTGGAGGAAGTAAGGAGCAAAACATTTTTCAAACCGATTGATTCGATCAACCCTTTGGCAAGGCTTAACCCGTAAACAAAGCCGCTGCAACCTAAATTATAGTCAAGTGCTCCGCAGGTTTTGGGCAGATGTAAGCGCTCCTGTATCACGCAGGCGGAAGTGGGCGTGTAATAATCAAATTCCTGCGCGCAAAACAGTAAAAAATCAATTTCTTCGGGCTTTACCTGGTGATCTGTAAAAAGTTTGCCGGCTGCTTTTACTGCAATATCCGAAGCGGTTTCACCGGGGTCAATGATATGCCTGTTTTTTACTCCTATCTTAAGAAGATTTTCTTTGCTTGTCAATGCATCCGGAAATTCTTTGAAAAAATCTTCATTCGAATAAATTTTTTCGGGCAGATAATAGCTGATGGCTTTAATACAGGCTTTCATAACGTCTATGGCAAATTTAA
>Ga0210400_10002620_pt1 | contig 16480 bp, 15 predicted proteins | sample IncBWH26MmetaG_FD_155456 | JGI IMG/M metagenome (GOLD analysis project Ga0210400, IMG submission 155456) | Forest soil microbial communities from Barre Woods Harvard Forest LTER site, Petersham, Massachusetts, United States - Inc-BW-H-26-M | ecosystem: Environmental > Terrestrial > Soil >... | reverse complement strand
GGACGCATCATCCTGATCGACGAGGTGATGACCCCCGACAGTTCACGGTTCTGGGCGGCGGATGCCTACAAGCCCGGCCAGCCGCAGCCGAGTTTCGACAAGCAGCCGCTGCGCGATTATCTCGACGCGGAGCGCCGCGCCGGCCGCTGGAATGGCGAAGCTCCGGCACCCGCCTTGCCGGCGCGCGTGGTGGAGGCTACCAGCAAGCGTTACCTCGAAGCGTTCCGCCGCGTCACCGGTGCCGATCTGAAGATCGCGTAGGCCGAAGGTTGGCGCTGCTGCCTGATGGCGAGGAGCTTGTCTGGAAACATCCAGACAAGGAACCTCCGTCCTTCGCGATGCCCCCGCAGCCCGCCCGCGCCAGACCGCGCGGGTTCCATCGCGGTTGGGAGCGCCGGCATGAAATATAGGCTGTCACAAAAATATGTTTTCCTCGCGCTTCGCAGTCGGTTACGACTGACGCAAGTGTCGGGGGCAAACGCACGCGTGGTTAGTCAATCCATCAGTCTCGGTCCTAAACTGCAATTGCGCACGGCGCTCAATAACGTTCTCGGCGGCAGCGCTGCCAGCGTTCTGACGGTGAGCTTCGGACTGTCCTATTCGCTGTTGATCTTCGCAGGCCCGCTCGCGCCCTATCTGTCCTACGGCGTCGCCGCAACCTTCATTTCATCGGCGATTCTGGCCGCCGTCATCGGACTGGGCAGTTCGTTGCCGTTTGGGGTCGCAGGTCCGGAGAGTTCCACCGCGGCAATGACGGGCATATTGGCGTCGTCGATGGTCGAACGAATAACGGCCGCTGATCCATCGACCCCGTTGCTCGGGCCGGTCCTGATCACGCTTGCGCTCACCACGATGGTGACCGGCATCGTGCTCTGCTGCTTCGGGTTGACGCGGCTGGGCCGTGCCATCCGTTATGTACCCTATCCGGTGGTCGGCGGATTTCTCGGCGCGACCGGCTGGCTGATCCTGCTCGGCGCGATCCGCGTCATCACCGGCCAGCGCCTGCAATTGGCAACGCTCGGCTACTTCGGAAATATCCTGACACTGTCCGAACTGGCCGCCGCCGGCGTCATGGCGCTCATCCTTTACTTGACCTGGCACCGCTCCCGCACGCCATTTGGATTGCCGGCCATTCTTGTCGCCGGCGTAATCGCGGCGCACATCGCATTCTGGCTGGCCGGCATCTCGCCGGCGGAGGCGCAGGCCTCGGGCTGGACCTTTCAGCCGCCGCCGCACGTCACCTTCATGTTGCCGTGGAGCGCCGACGAGATCAGCCGCTATCCCTGGTACGCCTTGCCGGAACTGTCGGGCAATTTGATCGCCGTCGTCTTCGTCACCGCGTCATGCACCCTGTTCAACACCACGGGCATCGAAGTCGCGGTACAGCGCGAAGCCAATCTCGAACGGGAGCTGAACGTCACCGGCATCGCCAATATGCTGTCGGGCGTATTCGGAGGCTATACCGGCTGTATTTCCGTCAGCCGCACCGTGCTCAACTTCAACGGTGGTGGTACCGGCCGGCTGTCCGGTCTCACCGTCGCCGCGATCTCCGTGATGATGCTGGCCCTTGCGCCCATGCTGCTCGGCTATATGCCGAAATTCGTGCTCGGCGGCCTCCTGATCTATCTCGGAGCCGACCAACTCCACAGATGGACGGTGCAGTCGCGGCGGCGGCTTTCCATCTCCGAGTATCTGTCGCTGCTGGCGATCATCGTCATCATCGTGCAATGGGGCTTCATCGCGGGCGTCCTGATCGGCGTCGTGATCGGCTGCGCGACCTTTGCCTTGAGCGCGGCGCGCATCGATTCCATCAAATACGGTTTCGACGGCACGGAATATCGCAGTTCGCTCGATCGCTCGCGCGACGACCAGGCGGTGCTGTCAGCGCATGGCGGCAAGATCCAGGGCCTGAACCTGCAGAGCTATCTGTTCTTCGGCTCGGCCAACCGGCTTTACCAGCACGTCAAGGTGCTGCTGGCGCATCATCCGGAATGCCGCTTTCTGGTGTTCGACTTCAAGCTGGTCACCGGCATCGATTCCTCGGCGGCGTATAGTTTCGCCCAGATCAAGCGGACGGCCCACGACCGCGGCATCAAGCTGGTGCTGGTACATCTTCCGCCGGCGGCCGAGAAGGCCTTGCGATCGAGCGACTTCATCTCGCACGAGGTCAGTATCGTGCCCGAGTTGGATCACGCCCTCGAGTGGTGCGAGAACGAGATCATCGTCCAGCATCAGGGCTTCGAGCAGGAAGAAGCCTCCCTGCGCGACTGGTTCACCGAGATTCTCGGGACCGCAGAGGACGCCGCGGAATTGATTCATCGCTGCGAGCGCCTGGAGGTCGATGCCGGCGAGATTATCGTCAGCGCCGGCGACGCCGCCGATTCGATGCATTTCATTCTGGACGGACGCCTGGGGATCATGATCCCCAAAGGCGACGGCGGCACCACGCGGGTGCGAAGCCTCGGTCGCTATACCACGATCGGGGAAATGGGCCTCGTCTCGCAGGCCCCGCGCAACGCCACGATCCAGGCCGAAGCTGCCAGCGTGCTCTATATATTCAGTACGCACCAGTTCGAGGCTCTCAAAAGCGAAAACCCGTTGCTCGGCCAGAAATTGCTGACCTACTTCGTTTCCGTGATGGCCGAGCGGCTGACCTTCGCCAACCGCCTGGTCGCAGTGCTGCGGCGATAGATGCGCCGCGCGATCACCGGAGCAGCGACGCGGGAACATTGAGTAGGTTCGCATAAAGGCCTATGCTCGCCGCGCCAGGTAAGAACCCGTGTCATGCTTTCGTCGTTGTCCAGGAGAGCGTCATGCGTGAATTTCTGTTGGTGACCACCCTAGCGGCCGGGACCATGCTTGGACCTTGCGCACCGGCCATCGCCCAGGAAAATGCCGATCAGAAACTGGGCACAGTTCATTTCGCGACATCGTGCAACGAAACGGCGCAACGGCGATTCGATCGCGCCATGCGATACCAGCATTCGTTCTGGTACGCGGAATCCAAGGAAATCTACCAAGACGCGCTCAAGGCCGACCCCGAATGCGCCATCGCCTATTGGGGCATCGCGCTATCGCTTCTCAGCAACCCGCACGGCGCGATACCGACACCCAATCTTCCGCTCGGGCTTTCGGCGATCGAGAAGGCAAAGGCCATCGGCGCCAAGACCGAACGGGAGCGCGACTACATCGACGCGCTGGCGGTCATGTATGTCGACTACGACAAGACCCCGCAGCAAGAGCGCGTGCAGTCCTATCTGAAGAAGATGGAGGCGCTGGCGGCAAAATATCCGGACGACGACGAAGCCCAGATCTTCTACGCGATCACGCTGAATGTGGCGGCGTCGCCCGCCGACAAGACCTACGCCAACCAGCTGAGAGGGGCCGCCATCCTCGAGCCAATCTGGCAGCGGCAACCTCAGCACCCCGGCGTCGCCCACTATCTGATCCATCTGTATGATTATCCGGCCATCGCCGCCAAGGGTCTGCCGGCCGCGCTGCGTTATTCCAAGATCGCGCCGAATGCGCCGCATGCGCAGCATATGCCGTCCCACATTTTCACGCGGGTCGGCTACTGGAAGGAATCGATTGCGGCGAACACAGCTTCCGTTCAAGCCGCCAAGGCCAACAAGGAGATCGGCGACCAGCTCCATGGCCAGGACTATCTTGTCTACGCCTATCTGCAACTGGGCCAGGACAAGGAAGCTCGTGCCACCGTCGAAGAAATCGAGGCGGCGCAGTTCGATCCCGATGCCTTTGCTGCCGCTTTTTCGCGGGCCGTCGCGCCGGCGCGCTACATGGTGGAACGCGGCGACTGGACCGGCGCGGCAAATCTTGATGTCAAGCCAAGCAAGTTTCCGCACGTGATGGCGATCACCCATTTCGCACGTGCGATCGGCGCGGCCCGCTCCGGCCATCCCGCCGTCGCCAGGGCGGATGCCGCCAAGCTCACCGAGATTCGCGACACATTGCGTGAGGCGAAAAACAATTACTGGGCCGGCCAGGTCGATGTCCAGGTGCTGGCGGCGAACGCCTGGATACTCTACGCCGATGGCAAATACGATGACGCCCTCAAGGCGATGGGCGCCGCCGCTGCCGCCGAGGACAATTCGGAAAAGTCGCCGGTCACACCTGGGCCGCCGGCGCCGGCACGCGAATTATACGGCTTCATGTTGCTGGATCGCGGCATGGCCCGCGAGGCGCTCGCGGCGTTCGAGGCCACGATGGCGAAGGAGCCGAACCGCTTCAATGGCTATGCCGGAGCAGCGAAAGCCGCTCAATCGATCGGCGACACGATGAAAGCAAAAGCCGATTATGAGAAGCTGGTCGCGTTGGCGGCCGGCGCGGACTCCGAGCGGCCGGCGCTGGCCGCCGCCCGCGCGTTCGTCGCGAGCAATTAGGACGGCGGTCAAGGCCGATAGCGAAAGCGATGAGCAGCAATGAGAAGAGTAGCCGTCATTGCAGGGGTCATTGGCTTCGCACTGGGCGCCCTGGCCGCGGCCTCCGTGTTCTTCGCCTGGCCGATGCCGGGTCACGGCGGCGCGGTCGCGACACCGAACCATCCCAGCTTTTCGGAAGTGCAATGGCCCTACCCGACCGACGAGTGGGGCAAGGGTAAAGCCTTCCGCTGCGAGGCCGCGGATTGCGGCGTCGAGGTCAATCTTTATGTCCGGGCCAAGATCGGCTTTTGCAATTGCAAAACCGGCGTATCCGATGATGCCGAACTCGACCGCCTGAGCGACTTCAGGCTGATGGGCGAAAAGCTTTCGGTGCTGGGACCCGGCCGTCAGATCAACGTCGCCTGGATGAAGGGCCGCAGCCGGGCCTATGCGATCGCCGACTCCTATCGGACACGAAATTCAGCGCTGTCGGTTGCTTTCAACGACCGCTGCGACGCCATCGTCGCCACGACCGTGATCGCCCATGATCGTCCGGAGGCGATCGAGCCGAGCGTCATCGAGTTCCTCAACAGCGACGTCGTCGTGCACTGGGCCGAGGTAACGCTTGGCCTGTAGTTTCGCGGTCTGTGAGGCCATCGCGCGTCGTCCCACATTCGCAGGACGACGCACGCGCTATTCGAAGCGACGAACTAAATCCCCGCCATCATGACGTATTTAATCTCGACATATTCTTCCATGCCGTGATGCGAGCCTTCGCGGCCGAGGCCACTTTCCTTGACACCGCCGAACGGCGCCACTTCGGTGGTGATCAGGCCGGTATTGACCCCGACCATGCCGGACTCCAGGGCCTCCGCAACCCGCCAGACCCGGCCGAGATCTCGCGAATAGAAATACGAGGCCAGCCCGAACGGCGACTTGTTGCACATCGCGATCACGTCGGCCTCGTCCTTGAAACGAAACACCGGTGCCAGCGGCCCGAACGTTTCTTCCCGCGACACCAGCGCATCGGGCGCGACGTTGGCGAGCACCGTCGGTTCGAAGAAGGTGCCTCCGAGCGAATGGCGCTTGCCGCCGGTAATGATCTTGGCGCCGTGCTTGACCGCGTCGGCAATATGCTTTTCGACCTTGTCGACTGCTTCCATGTTGATGAGCGGACCCTGTGTCACGCCTTGCTCGGTGCCGTCGCCGATCTTCATGGCGGCGACTTTCTTCGAGAGCTTTTCCACGAATTGATCGTAGATCTTGTCTTGGGCGTAGATGCGGTTGGCGCAGACGCAGGTCTGGCCCATGTTGCGGTATTTCGAGACCATGGCGCCCTCTACCGCCGCATCGATATCGGCGTCGTCGAACACCACGAACGGCGCGTTACCGCCAAGCTCCAAGCCAAGCTTCTTCACCCCGACCGAAGCCTGCCTGTAGAGGATCTTGCCGACTTCGGTCGATCCAGTGAACCCAACGAAGCGCACCGCAGGGTGTTCACACAGCACCTTGCCGATCGGCGGCGCATCGCCGGTAATGATATTGAACACACCCTTTGGCACGCCGGCCTTCTCGGCGAGTACGGCAAGCGCCAATGCGCTGAATGGTGTCTCGTTGGCGGGCTTGAGCACCACCGTGCAGCCCGCGGCCAGCGCCGGCGAAACCTTCCGGGTAATCATCGAGCACGGGAAATTCCATGGCGTGATCGCGCCGCAAACGCCGATCGGCTGGCGGATCGCCAGCAAGCGTGAGTCCGGCCGCTGCGTCGGGATGGTTTCGCCATAGACGCGACGGGCTTCCTCGGCGAAAAACTCGACATAGGCGCCACCGATATCGACTTCACCGAGGGCTTCTGCGAGCGGCTTGCCCTGCTCCGAGGTCAGGATCAGCGCCAGATCTTCGCGGTTGGCGACAATCAGATCGAACCATTTGCGCAGGATATTGGAGCGCTGCTTGGCGGTGAGCTTTGCCCAGGCGGGAAATGCCCGTTCGGCGGCTTCGACGGCGTGCGTGGCATCGGCGGCGGTCATTTGCGCCACTTTCGCAAGCTCGGCGCCGCTGGCCGGATTGTTCACGGGATGGACCGGCGTGCCGACCCAGGCGCCGTCGATATAGCACTGCTCGCGCAGCAGCGACGGATCTTTCAGGCGGTCGCGCAGCGTCGGGGCAGACGGATCTGAAGCGCGTGCGGCAGCGGTCGGGGTCATGGCGTTGCTCCTCGGGATTTTTTTAAGTAGCGGACCTCAATATAGGCGGAAACCGGCCGCAATGCACCGACTGCAAAAGCACGGCTGCATCAAGCAATTTTGAGGGCTTCGATGCTGAAGCGGCTGTGTCCTTGAAAGGCTAGTGTCCCGAATCCGAAGTTCGCAATCTCTGCGGCGACTACCGGAGCGAACTTCGGATTTGAAAGAACACTAGAAAACTATGATTCTAGTGTGGTTTTGGTTCAGAAGTTCTCTTGAAGGTCTCGCGGCAAAGGTGAAGAGAACTTCTGAACCACCACACTAGATGCAGTTGGTTCAGGCCGCGCCGCTCATATAGGTGTCACGGCGGCCGATCATGCGCTCCACCGCGGCCTTGGCATCGGCCTTCGAAGAAGCCGCGCAGGTGCGATATTCAAGATCCGGCAGCACGGCAGGGCCACGCCGCGCAAACCACGATTTTGACGACACCGGCAATTGCGACAGTGCGCTCGCCACATTTTCAACCGCGTCGAACGAGAACAATGCACCGGTCGCGGCATATCGGACTTCAAAAATACCGGGACTAATCGGCGCTTCGATATTCTCGCCGCGCTCCGCACGCGGATACCGCTTCCACTCACTCCAGGTCGAAATCATCGCCGCCCCCTTGCGGTACCAACCGCAATCATTTTCTTTAAATTATTCAAATGAAAGCACCGTTTGTGTTGCGATTTGAACGCCCTGTTCCAAATTTGGTTCCACTGAACTCCAGACGATATCGCCGATCCATTGGAACGTCACCGACGATGGAACCAAATTCCCCGCAAATTATGGCGGGTGTTGCAGTTCAGCCGCTTCCCGCAGGGGTAGCGATCACGAGCTCGCCACCACCCGGATGCTTCGAAAGAATGCCGGTCACGCTTGCGGGACCTGGGCGGGTCTCGCCAACACTTATTACTGGATCGATCCGTCGCGCGACGTTGCCGGCGTGATCCTGATGCAGGTGCTGCCGTTCGCCGACAAGAAATGCCTGGAAGCGTTCGCAGGCTTCGAGACCGGCGTCGATGCCGCGCTCGATGCGACGCAGAAGGCGGCGTGAGATTCTAGCGACCGTCATTGCCTGCGACAAACGCGAAACGTTTGCGCAAGGGAGCACTTGCGACGAAGCAATCCATTCTTCCTTTGTATGGCCATGGATTGCTTCGCTTCGCTCGCAATGACGATGATGGACATGACTTCGCGTTCCCGCGGCGCAATGCGCCCGAGTTTTGCTGAAGTTTCGCGCCTTGAAGTCAGAGGGCGCAGGGAAAGCCGGGTGCACGCTGCACCCGCGGTCTCGCGTGCAAAGTTGTGCAAAAAAACGCACACGAGCATACAGGTTCAGCGGAGGCAATCCGGCCTTCCCTGCGCAATGGTTTTACGACTTATTTCGCGCTCTCCTTGGTGACCGGGCTTTCTTGCCACCATCGCCGCGCGGATAAATCCAGCGCAACTTGACACCAGCGTCGGGGTGTCAGGACCACACGACTTCGCCGTCCGCATCACGCGCCGTTCGTCAAAGGCGCATGCGCGTCCACCGCATCCCGTCCCACGTTTGTGACGATCGCGAACGCCCCTCTGGAGGGACGGGACGGCGGGAATATGAAGGTGATTTGGGGGAGGCGTCAAGAAAATTTCTGATTTTCCGAATATTTTTTTGGGAGCACGGAGCTCTCATCTAATCGTAACTTCTGTAATTTAGCGCCCATACTTCACACGAAGTAGTTGCTCGTAACTTCTCTATCCGTCACAGAAGTCGAGAATGTTTTTGCGGGGGGATAACGCCGACGCTCGATTGGATTGGCAAGCAGGCGGTGGTGAACCATCACCGGGAAGTGCCTCGCCATTCGCCGACAGGAAATGCCTGGAAGCGTTTGCAGGCTTCGCGAAAGGCGTTTACGCCGGGCTCGATGTGTCGCAGAAGGCGGCGTAAAGAGGCCTCATCCTGAGGAGCGCGCTCTCGCGCGTCTCAAAGGATGAGACACAATACCGTTTCGCCCTCGTGCTTCGAGACGGCCTTTCAGGCCTCCTCAGCATGAGGGCACTCCCTACACCGGCAGTCCGTTCTGCTGCGCCAATTCCTTCAGCGAGGTCTGCGGACGCGCGCCGATATGCTGGATCACTTCGGCTGCGGCGAGCGCGCCCAGCCGCCCGGCCTTTTCATGACCGGCACCACGCACCAGGCCGAACAGGAATCCGGCGGCAAACAGATCGCCGGCACCCGTAGTGTCCACGATTTTATCGACCGGAAATGCCGGCACCGCAGTCACGCCTTCTTTCGACGCCACCACGCAACCCTGCTCGCTGCGTGTCACAACCCCGAGCCTGGTGTCGCTGCGCAATTGCTTCAGTGCGGTGTCGAAATCCGCGGTTTCGTACAGCGAACGCAGTTCGGCCTCGTTGGCGAAAACCAGATCGACCGTGCCGTTTCGCATCAGGTCGAGAAATTCGCCGCGATAGCGGTCCACGCAAAATGAATCCGACAGCGTCAGCGCAACCTGGCGACCCGCGTCATGCGCGATCGTCGACGCCTTCACGAACGCTTCCTTGGCGCTTTTCGGATCCCACAGATAGCCTTCCAGGTACACGATCGCCGAAGCCGCGATTTGCGCGGCGTCGATATCTCCGGGCAGCAGTTCCTGCGCCGCGCCGAGATAGGTATTCATCGTGCGCTCGCCATCCGGGGTCACCAGAATGTAGGAGCAGCCGGTCGCCGGGCCGCCTGCCGCCGGTTTGGTCTCGAAGGCTACGCCCGCTGCGCGGATGTCATGCGTGTAGAGGCGGCCGATCTGGTCGTCCCTGACCTTGCCGACATAGGCCGCGCGTGCGCCGAGATTGGCAAGGCCGACAATAGTGTTGGCCGCCGAACCGCCGGACATTTCGGTTGCCGGGCCCATATCCCGATAGATTGAGGCGGCGCGGGCTTCGTCGATCAGCGCCATACCGCCTTTCACCATGCCGTGCGCGACGAGAAAACCCTCGTCGGCCCGCACCAGCACGTCGAAAATCGCATTGCCGATACCCAGAACGTCGTATTTTGCTTCAGCCATTCGTTAAATCCGTTTCTTGGCCGTTTCTTGGCCATGACGAAAGGCTGCGGCCTATCACAGGCGACGCTGATATAGAAGCCTTCATGATCCGTTCCTTCCTCACGGTGTCCACGGGCACGCTTGCGTCGCGGCTGCTGGGTTTCACGCGCGACGCCATGATGGCGGCGCTGCTCGGCGCGGGTCCGGTCGCCGACGCATTTCTGGTGGCGTTTCAACTGGTCAATGTCGTGCGACGGCTGTTGACGGAAGGCGCGTTGAACGCGGCGCTGGTGCCGGCATGGCTGCATGTGCGCGAGACGGAAGGCGCCGTCGCGGCAGCGGCCTTCGCAGGGCGCGTGCTCGGCACCATCAGCGCGGCGCTGATCGTGGCGGCGGCCGTGATCGGCCTGGTGATGCCGCTGGTCATTACGGCGCTCGCGCCGGGCTTTGCCGGACATGAAACGCTGCGGCTTGCCGTCGACGACGCCCGCCTGATGCTGCCCTACCTCGCCTTCGCCGGCCCGACGACGGTGATGATGGCGCTGTTGAACGCGCAAGCGCGTTTCGCGTTGACGGCCTTCTCACCGCTGTTGTTCAACATCGCGCTGATCACGGTGATGATCGCCCTGTTCAGCTGGCGAAGAGAGCCGGCCTCGGCGGCGCTGGTGGTCGCTGCCACAGTCGGCGTCGCCGGGCTTGCGCAATTGCTGATCCTGGTCCTGCGCCCCGGCGGCGCCCTCGCTACGCCACTCCGCATCGGGTTCGATCCGCAAATGCGCGGCTTTTTCGGCAAGGCGATCCCCGGCATGATCGCGAGTGCCGGACCGCAATTACTGATCGTCGCCGGGGCGATCGTCGCTTCGTCGTCGCCCGCGGCGGTGTCATGGCTCTATTTCGCCAATCGCCTGATCGAACTGCCGCTCGGCATTGTCGGCGTCGCCATGGGCACCGTGCTGGTACCTGAACTGACGCGCGCGTCGCGCCTCGACGATCAGACATCGATGGCGCGCGCGCAGTCGCGCGGCCTCGAACTCGCGGTGGGCCTTGCGTTACCGGCAACGCTGGGACTGGTCGCGCTCAGCGAGCCCGTGGTGCGGTTGCTGTTCGAGCATGGCGTGTTCACGGCCGCCGATAGCACGGCCACCGCCCAGGTGCTGCGATGGCTGGCGGTCGGCCTGCCGGCCCACGTGCTGGTCAAGGCGCTGTCGCCGGCCTACTTCGCACGGAATGATACGCTGACGCCGCTGTTTGCGGCATTGAAGGGAATTGTGGTGGCAATCGTTCTGGCTGTGATACTTGGCCCACTGTATGGCGCCGCTGGTATTGCCGCCAGCATCGCGCTCGGCGCCTGGAGCAGTGCGGCGACCTTGATAAGGCATGGCGCGGCCAAATTCGGATTCTCCATCGACGCCGCCGCGCGCCGGCGGCTGCCGCGCATCGTGCTGGCCGCGCTGGCGATGGGCGGGCTGCTGTGGCTGGTGGCACCGTTCGCGCTGGCGCCGGGCACGAACCCGCATGGCGTTGTGCAGGCCTTTATTGTGGCAACGCTGATATCGGGCGGGATTGCGATTTATGGCCTGTTTCTCGTCCTGCTTGGCGTGATCCGCCGCGGCGAGGTGGTTAATGCGATCCGGCAAACCGCCGGCTCCGGCTTGCGCGACTGATGCCCCCATGGCATGGGACGGCCCGAAACAGGAAAGCTGGCCATGGCCATCGTTGAACGGGTTTTTTCGGGCGTCCAGCCGACGGGCAATCTGCATCTCGGCAATTACCTCGGCGCCGTCGTCAACTTCGTGAAGCTGCAGGAGACTCACAACTGTCTCTATTGCGTGGTCGACATGCATGCGCTGACGCAGCCGGTGTCGGTCTGGGGCGGCCCGGCCGAACTGGCGCGCAATACCAGGGAAGTGACCGCGGCCTTCATCGCCTCGGGCATCGATCCGAACAAGCACATCGTCTTCAACCAGAGTCAGGTTTCCGGACATGCGGAACTGACCTGGATCTTCAATTGCGTGGCGCGGATCGGCTGGCTCAACCGCATGACGCAGTTCAAGGAAAAGGCCGGCAAGGACCGCGAGAACGCATCCATCGGACTCTACGATTATCCGGTCCTGATGGCGGCCGATATCCTTTTGTATCGCGCCACCCATGTGCCGGTCGGCGAGGACCAGAAGCAGCACCTCGAACTGGCTCGCGATATCGCCCAGAAATTCAACAATGATTTCGGCGACTCGATCCGCGGCCACGGTTTTGAAGATGGACTGTTTTTTCCCCAGCCGGAACCGTTGATCACCGGTCCGGCGACGCGGGTGATGTCGCTGCGCGACGGCACCAAGAAGATGTCGAAGTCGGATTCATCCGACAATTCGCGGATCAATCTCACCGACGATGCCGACACCATCGCGCAGAAGATCCGCAAGGCCAAGACCGACCCGGAGCCGTTGCCGTCGGAAGAAAAGGGCCTTGAGACGCGGCCGGAAGCCGACAATCTGGTCGGGATTTATGCCGCCCTGTCGGGCCGCACCAAATCCGATGTGCTGCGCGAATTCGGCGGCGGCCAGTTCTCCAACTTCAAGAATGCGCTGGTCGAACTGTGCGTCGCCAAGCTGGCGCCGATTGCCTCCGAGATGAAGCGGTTGGTCGCAGACCCCGGCCACATCGATTCCATCCTGATCGACGGCGCCGACCGTGCCCGCGCCATCGCAGCCGAAACCATGAAGGCCGTGACGGATATCGTGGGCTTCGTCCGCAAGCGCTAGTGCTGTCGCCGTTCTCTCCCCCGGCTACAAATGACGCAGCGCACTCTAATCGTTGCGTTCCCGCGACGCGACTTGTCTGGGACCGCTGCGCCGTGGCACCATATGGCCTGCTTGGCGCAGCCTCGGGACACGCATGACCACCCAGCGACGAAGCTACGAGACGGGTCACCAGCCAAAATGCCTTGTTATCGTTGATGACACCGCGGAATGGGACCGCGCGGTTTACTATGCCAGCCGCTGGGCGATACGGGTCGGCGGCGGCGTGGTGATGCTGCGCATCATCGAAATCGAGGACCAGAACCAGCAATGGCTCGGCGTCGCCGATATCATGCGCGCCGAGGCGCACGAGGATGCCAATGCCGCGCTTGATCGCGCTTCCGGCCGCGCCAATGGCATCGCCGCGATCACCCCGGAACGCGTGATCCGCGAGGGCGACCCGACCGAGCAGATGCTCGACGTCATCGACAAGGACGTCGATATCGCGATGCTGGTGCTGGCCGCCAATCCCGGCCCGGAGGGCCCCGGCCCGATCATCTCCCTGATGGCCAACGCGGTCGGCTCGTTCCCGATCCCGGTCGTCCTCGTGCCCGGCGACTTAAGCGACGTCCAGATCGACGCATTGTCTTGAGGCCTTGGTGTCTTGAGGCCTTTGATCCCAAAGTCCTTGGTCTCGAAGCCCTTGATGCGGCTTGGGAACTGCTGGCCTGCGCCCCTTGATCGTGCGTTTGCCGTCGCCATCTGCTAGAAGAGATTACGCGCCGGCCTTGAACCGGCGACGCCGGAGAAAACCATGTTTATTCAGACCGAAGCTACGCCCAATCCCGCCACCTTGAAATTCATTCCCGGCCGCCCCGTGCTTGACGGCGGCACCATGGAATTCGTCAACCGCGAAGTCGCGGCGCGTTCCCCGCTCGCCGAAAGGCTGTTCGACGTGCCCGGGGTCACCAGCGTATTTTACGGCACCGACTTCGTCACGGTCACCAAGGACGACAGCGACTGGCAGCATCTCAAGCCGGCGATCCTCGGCGCCATCATGGAGCACTATATGTCCGGCGCGCCGCTCTTGGCCGACGGCAGTGCCGGCAGCGACGAGGCCGTCGACGAGCAGGGCGAGTTTTTCAACGAGGCCGACGCCGACACCGTTGCGACCATCAAGGACCTGATTGAAACGCGGGTTCGTCCGGCGGTCGCCAATGACGGCGGCGACATCACGTTTCGCGGCTTCAGGGACGGCATCGTCTATCTCAACATGAAGGGCTCCTGCGCGGGCTGCCCGTCATCCACCGCAACGTTGCAGCATGGTATCCAGAACCTGCTGAAGCATTTCGTGCCCGACGTGCTCGAAGTCCGGCCGATGTAGCCGGCGGTCCCTGGGGTGGGCGAAGCGCAAGCCTCCCCGCTCAGCACGACCGACGGGAAGGCGCGCGGAGTGCGCCTTTGCCCGGCTCATTAAGCTGTGGGCGCCATGACGACAGCAGGGAATAAGTTGCTATAACTGTTCCATGCTGATCCTCGCCATCGACACCGCACTGGATGCCTGCGCCGCCGGCGTACTCGATACCGAGGCCGGGAAGCTGATCGCGCTGGAATCGCAGGCCATGAAGCGCGGCCATGCCGAAGCGCTGATGCCGCTGATCGCGCGCGTGATCGAGCAGTCCGGCATCGCCTTCGCGGCCCTCGATCGCATCGCGGTGACGACCGGCCCCGGCAGCTTCACCGGATTGCGGGTCGGACTTTCCGCCGCGCGTGGTATCGCCCTCGCCGCCAACAAGCCGGTGGTCGGGCTGACCACGCTGACAGCCTATGCCGCCCCCCTTGTCAGCCAGAACGGCGAACATCCGGTGATCTCCGCCATCGATGCGCGACACGACCATGTGTATCTCCAGGCGGTCAGCGGCAATGGCAGTTCGCTGATCCGGCCGCGCGTCGCATCGATCGAAGAGGCGCTTGGCGCGGCGCGCTTCGGGGCACCGCATCTGGTCGGCAATGCCGCCAAAATGCTTGCCGACCGCTGGCCTGCGCATGCACCGCCGCCTTTCACGGTCGATGCGCAACCGGCACCCGACATTGCCTGGGTGGGGTGGCTGGGCGCCGCGGTCAGTCCGAACACGGCACCCGCCCGCCCGTTTTATCTGCGCGCGCCTGATGCCAAGCCGGCAAGGGATCCGCTGCAGAAAGCCGCGCAGCCTTCATGATGGCGTGGCTCTCCGAATTGTGGAGCGGCGGCACGGCAGCGATTGAACCCGCGACCCTGCGCGACGCGCCCGTACTCGCGCAGCTTCACGGCGCATCGTTTCACCGCGGATGGGGTGAAGGCGAATTCGAGAGCATGCTGACCGAGCGCAACACGCTGGTCCATCGCCTGAGGATGGGACGGAGGGTCATCGGCTTCGCCGTATCGCGCATGGCGGCGGACGAGGCCGAAATACTCTCCATCGCCGTTGCCGGGAGCCATCGCGGCCGTGGCCTCTCCCGCGACCTTTTGCTGACCCATCTTGGCCACCTCGCCGGGCGCGGCGTGCGCGCGGTATTCCTCGAAGTCGAGGAAAATAATCAGCCGGCCCGGCGGCTCTACGAACGGGCCGGATTTGCCACGATTGGGCGCCGTGAAAGGTATTACCGGCAACCCGACGGGGAACAATTGAACGCGCTCCTGATGCGCCGCGACTTGTCGTAACGCGCGCGCGGTGGCAGAACAGGCCATTATCCGGACGACGAGACCATGACCGCCCTGAAATCCACCCCCACGCTCAAGGCCACCGGTATCGAAGCGCGCTGCGCCGCCACCGGCATGCGCATGACCGAGCAGCGCCGCGTCATCGCGCGCGTATTAGCGGAGGCGGTGGACCATCCCGACGTCGAGGAATTGTATCGCCGCTGCGTCGCCGTCGACGACAAGATCTCGATCTCGACGGTATATCGCACCGTCAAGCTGTTCGAGGACGCCGGCATCATCGAGCGGCACGATTTCCGCGAGGGCCGCGCCCGCTATGAGCAGATGCGCGACAGCCACCATGATCATCTCATCAATCTGCGCGACGGCAAGGTGATCGAATTCACCTCCGAGGAGATCGAGAAACTGCAGGCCGAAATCGCCCGCAAACTCGGCTACAAACTGGTCGATCACCGGCTGGAACTGTATTGCGTTCCGCTCGACGACGAGAAAACTTGAGCAATAGCGTTTTCGAGCGAAGCGGGCACCGGTTGGCGTGAAGAAACCGCATCAAAAAAACCAGAGCGCGGGCTCTGACTGAATCAGACGGGCTCCGGTGAAATTCGATCTCGTCATTTTCGACTGCGACGGCGTGCTGGTCGACAGCGAAGTCATTTCATGCCGCGCGCACGCGAAAGTCCTCACTCGCCACGGCTACCCGATCTCGGTCGAACAGGTATTCGATCGCTTCCTCGGCCGATCCACGCGCCAGGCACGGCTTGAAATCGAGGCCGAATTGGGCCGCAGCCTGCCTGACGACTTTCACAGCCAATTGCAGGACGAGTTGTTCCAGTCCTTCGCGGCGACGCTGGAAACAATTCCCTGTATTGATCAGGCGCTGGCCGCGATCGGACAGCCGGTCTGCGTGGCGTCGAGTGGCTCACAGGAGCGTATGCGCGTCAGTCTCGGCCGGACCGGACTGTACGACAAATTTGCACCTCATATTTTCTCAGCGGCACAGGTCGAGCACGGCAAGCCTGCGCCCGATCTGTTTCTTTTCGCGGCGGCGCAAATGGCCACGGCTCCCGAACGATGCCTGGTGATCGAGGACAGTATCGCCGGCATCAGCGGCGCGCTGGCCGCCGGAATGACCGTCCTTGGCTTTCACGGCGGCAGCCATTGCCGCCCGGGTTACGGCGACACGCTGCGCGCCGCCGGGGCGGCCATGACGTTTGACGATATGCGGCGGTTACCCGGGTTGATTGGGCTAATCGAAGCCTCGACGCTGGATTTCCCACGCTTTAGCCTATAATTGAGCCCCAGGCCGCAATGGCGCCATTTCAGCCCAGCATTCAGGTTCCATGAATCCGCCGCGCAAGCTGCACATCAAGTCATATGGTTGTCAGATGAACGTCTACGATGCACAGCGCATGGT
>Ga0210400_10002619_pt1 | contig 16484 bp, 17 predicted proteins | sample IncBWH26MmetaG_FD_155456 | JGI IMG/M metagenome (GOLD analysis project Ga0210400, IMG submission 155456) | Forest soil microbial communities from Barre Woods Harvard Forest LTER site, Petersham, Massachusetts, United States - Inc-BW-H-26-M | ecosystem: Environmental > Terrestrial > Soil >... | reverse complement strand
CCGGAAAGGCAGCAAAATCAACCACACGAATGGATAGGCAATCAGCGCCAGCAACGCAATCGGCCAGCAGAATACCAACAGCAGGCACCACACGAAGAAAGCAGCCATGATCAGTTGACCTCTCTTGCTTCATGATACGCAGCGCCCTTCTCGAATGTTCCCGCCGCTGCGAAGCTGTTTAATTTCAGTCGCCGCGCGATGCTCTGTGGCACTTCGGCTTCCATATCCATGTGCGAGTCGCTGACGTGGGAGTGCAGCACCCGGCCCAGCGCGTGGATCAGCGCCAGCGAGCGGCCCTCGCTCAGCGGCATGTGCAGCGACAGCTTCACGATCGGGTCGAGTGGCAGTGCGGCGTCAATTCGCCGCAGCAGGTCGTCGAGTCCCTCCCCCGTCAGACCGGAAACCAGCACCGGCGGCTCATCCCCGTTTCCATTCCGGCGGCCGGCCGCTTCCAGATTGTGCCGGCGTTCCGCGTCCAACTGGTCCACCTTGTTGTAAACGCGAAGCCGCGGCGTTTCCTTCACGCCCAAATCATCCAGAATCTTTTCCACTTCTTCTTCCAGTTCGTCGTGATGGGGATTCGAAATATCGCTCACCTGCAACAGCAGCGCCGCTTCCTGCACTTCCTCCAGCGTGGCGCGAAACGCCTTGATCAAGCCTTTCGGTAACTGGCGGATAAATCCCACGGTATCGGAAACCAGAATCCGCCGGTTCGACGGCAAGCGAATCGCGCGGATCGTCGGGTCCAGCGTGGCGAACATGCGTGACGACACCAGGACTTCCGCCTGGCTGAGAGCGTTAAACAAAGTGGACTTGCCGGCGTTGGTGTAGCCGACCAAAGCGACGGTGCCAAGCGGGACCGCGTTCCGCGCTTCCCGCCGCAGCGCCCGTTGCTTGCGCACCTCATCAATGCTCGCCTCGATCTTGTGCACGCGGTCGCGAATGCGCCGCCGGTCCGTTTCCAGTTTCTTTTCACCCGGGCCGCGAACCCCGATGCGCCCCCCTCCGCCGCCCGCACCGCCAGCGCCGCCGGCGCCCTTGCCGCCCTGGCGCGACATCTGCGCTCCGCGCCCGGTCAGCCTCGGCAAGAGGTAATTCAGTTGCGCAAGTTCCACCTGCAACTGGCCTTCGCGGCTGCGCGCGTGCTTCGCAAAAATGTCCAGGATCAGTTGCGTGCGGTCAATCACGCGACGCTCGGTGAGCTCCTCGATGTTGCGCTGCTGCACCGGCGAAAGATCGCTATCGAAAATAATCAGCGCCGCTTGGTACGCGTTCGCGGCCGCGCGAATCTCTTCCAGTTTTCCGCGCCCCACCAGCGTCGCCGGATCCGCCGAGTCCCGCACCTGAAATAATGTTCCCGCAACTTCGCCGCCCGCACTTTCCGCTAGCTCCACAAGCTCGGCCAGCGATTCCCTGCCCTGCTCTCCCGCAGGCATTCCGGGAAAACGGGGCGCACGCTTCCAACCGACGCCAACCAGCAACACACGTTCCGCCGAAGAAATCTTATGCTGTGTTTTCATGAGTGGTCTTGCGCCATCGCTTTCGCGTTGAAGGCCCGCCGAGCGGAGAGGACCCAGTTCATCGCCCCAATTATACGTCCATTCCTGCGCCCCGGCGTAGCAGCTGTCAGACTATCCGTGGTGGGGTTTGGCCAGACTGGCGAGGAAGTTCCGCGGCAGGCCAATGTGGAGCTAACAATCCAAATTATTGCTCGCACACTGTGAGTTGTTGCGCGATGCGGGTGTTGAGGAAGGCGAGGTGCTGCAATGAGTATTGGACAAGCCACGGCGAGTTTGCCAACGTTGGACGAAGTGCGCGCGGCGGCGGAGTTGGTCTACCGCCTGATGCCGCCGACGCCGCAGTATCGCTGGCCGCTGCTCTGCGAGCGGCTCGGCACCGAAGTCTGGGTGAAGCACGAAAACCACACGCCGATTGGCGCGTTCAAGGCGCGCACCGCCATCGTCTACGCGGAAGAGTTGCTGAAGCGCGAACCCCGCACGCGCGGCTTGATCGCGGCCACGCGCGGGAATCACGGCCAGTCGGTGGCGCTCGCGGCCCAGCGCAAGAACCTCGATGCCGTAATCGTTGTGCCCCACGGAAACAGCGTCGCGAAAAACGCGGCCATGCGCGCGCAGGGCGCGAAGCTCATCGAACACGGCGAAGATTTCCAGGCCTCGCTGGAACACGCGAAAAAGTTGGCAGCCGAGCTGGGGTATCACCTCGTACCGCCCTATCATCGGAATATCGTGCTTGGCATAGGGACGTACTGGCTGGAACTCTTCACCGCAGTAAGCGACATTGATTTGGCCTATGTGCCGATCGGCATGGGGTCGGGAATGTGCTCCGCCGCGGCCGTGCGAAATGCGTTGGGGCTGAAAACAAAACTGGTGGGTGTGGTCTCCGACCTGGCGCCGACGTACGCTCTCTCTTGGCAGCAGAAGAAAATCGTCGAAGCTCCGGCCACAACGAAGCTCGCCGACGGCCTCGCCTGCCGCCGCGGAGACGAAGAAGCGCTCGAGGTGATGCTCGAAAACGTGGACCACATCGTCCGCGTCACCGATGACGAAGTTGCCGACGCCATGCGCGCGATGTTCGCCGACACTCACAACGTAGTCGAAGGAGCCGGTGCCGCGGCGTTGGCCGCCGCCACGAAAGAGTCGGCCGCCCTGAAAGGCAAGCGTGTCGCCCTCATCGCCACCGGCGGCAACGTGGATCAATCGGTCTTCGCCCAGGTGCTCGCCGGCAAATAGCCAGGAACCTGCATCGGCCCCTCCCGCCGGCTCATCCAAGCCCTCGAGAGGTCGCCATGAAACACGAGTCTTCGCTCCATCCTTCCCAGTTGGCTGCGGAAACAAATTCCGGAAAGCCGGGCGAGCGCGTCACCCGCCGGCGCTTTGGAATAGCAACACTATCTGCCACCGCCGGACTCCTGCTCCCCCGCGATTCCTTTTCGTCTGCGCCCGAGCCCGCGCCACTTCCAACCCCCGCGATGGCAAACAACATCGTTCTGGTTCACGGCGCGTTCGCCGACGGCTCCAGTTGGAGCAGGGTGATTCCCTTGCTCGAAGCCAAGGGCTTCAACGTTACCGCGGTCCAGAATCCGCTCACCTCTCTGGCCGAAGACGTCGCCACCACTCGCAGGCTACTCGCTCAGCAATCCGGGCCGACCATTCTCGTCGGCCACTCCTACGCGGGTTTCGTGATCACCGAGGCGGGCAACGCCCCGAACGTCGTCGGCCTCGTGTACATTTCGTCCTACGGCCCCGCGGAAGGCGAGTCGCACGATGATCTGGTCAAGCGTTACGCTGCGCCGCCTGGCAGTTCAGCAGTTCGGCTGGACGAGAATGGTTATCTGTGGATTGCGCGGGAAAAATACCGCGAAGCTTTCGCGCAGGATGTGGATCCCCCGCAGGCGGCCATCATGGCCGCGGTTCAGAAGCCGGTTTCGAAAAAAAATTGTTTTGGCGCGCCGGCATCCGCGCCGGCATGGAATTCGAAACCTTCCTGGTTTCTTGTCTCGACGGACGATCACATGATCAATCCGGAGTTGCAACGATTTATGGCGAAGCGCATGAGCGCAACCACCGCTTTCGCACCGTCGAGCCACGCTTCGCTGGTTTCTCACCCCGTGGAAACCGCCAACCTGATCGTCGAGGCAGCCAACCACAAGGCCTGAGCCAAAATAGCTCAGCGCGTTTTACGAGATGATTTTTTAGAACAGAAACGTCTACTTCTTCGAATCAAGGCAGGGCAGCGCCGCGATTTTCGCTTCCGGCGTGTCCTCGATCACGGCTCCGTTCTCGTTCTGCATGGACAGGAACACCCAGTCGCTCTTTTCCTCCGCCGTCCGGCTGAAGGAGATCACCAGCTTTTCCTGGCCACCGCGTTGATACGTTATGGTCCGCATCACCACCGGAAACACTTCCTTGCTCGTGTCCTCCGCTGCCGCGCCGCAGCGCGCCAACAAATGGTCCGGCGTCAAAGTCGCAACCGCGTGCAGTTGCCTGCGCTCTCGCGCGTTTTTGGCCCACTCCGCCGCGCGCGCCGTCAAATTCACCAGCGCCACCGCCGCGATAATGATGCCCGCCCCCATCAGCCAAACCCGCTTCGTGTGCTTCAGGAAAGCCGAAAACTCCTCGAGCGTCGTGGGCAAGTTGGTGGTGGCAAATTCCACGAAGCCGGCAAATCCCGGCGATTGCGCCGCCGCGTGCGGTGCGCCCGCAATTCCCGCCGGTAAAGCTGCCGCGCTCACATCCGCCGGAGCCGACACAGGCGCCACCGGCGCCCGTTCCCCCGAATACGCGGTTTCCTTCGGTTTCATCTCGTCCATAATTTTCCTGCCTTTGCCCTGACCGGCTTTTCTCAAGTAGGGCCCGCCGTCCGCCGTGGGCCGTTCTTGCCGTCGTAGCGGCCACCTTCAGGTGGCCAAGCCTGCGAAACATTCTTGCCCTTGTAGCGGCCGCCTTCTGAGGCGGGCGCCTTATGGCATCCCGAATCGCGATACCACGCGGTCTTCAGTGCCCAGCCGGCGCCTGCAACCAATTCATAACCCGCCGCCGGTATGACACCTGCGCTCCCCCCATCGGCTCCCGCAGCCAATGAAGCGTGTGCTTCCAGCCGGCAGCGAACAAGCCCGGCCCACGCTCGGCGACCTCCGCCGCATTAGCCGGTGAAGCCGTCGAAGGAGGCAGCCAATACGGGCTACCCTCCGCCAACACGTTTCTCGATGTTGAATTCGCGGATTGCCGTTCGCCCGGCGTAGCCGTGATCGAAAGCTTCAGCAGCGCGCCAATCTGCTCCTGAAAAGCCCTCATTGTTCTTAGGAAGTTGCGCGCAAACCAGACCGCTGCCACCAGGAAACCCATCTCAGCAATGAGGCTTCCGAGCGCGTACCAATCTTTGATAGCCAAGGAGCTGAAATCGTTCATAGTTCCACCTTGGGCCGGTACTCAGCAATCTAGGCGCAGTTATATACGGTGGAAACTGGCAAATAGTACAAAAAACGGGCAGGTGTGCTCCCCCTGCCCTTCGGGCGTGCCCTAATTTCCTAGTATTCCGTTGGGGGAGTGGACCGGCGCAAAAGCGTAATCGAAAACACTAAAATCAGGATGAGCACTCCCAGCAAGCCAAGCTCCATCATACTCGCTCGAAATATGCTCACCACCTCGGTCGACCACGCTCCATCCTTCGTGAGGGTGGCCGCTTCCAACGTAATCACCAGCATGCGTCGAATCGAGGCAATCAGGCCCACGACAAGAAATGGTTCGGTAACCAGAATGTGTGACCGGATAGAGATCCGCACCGTGTGCAGTATCTCCACAAGCATCAGCACCACCAGCAGTTGGTCCAACACCCGCAGTATGTGCGGAGCAATCGGCCAGCGGCTAAGGCCCTCCCACAGCAACCTTGCGGCGTCTGTAATCGAGACGAGCGCGGTTACAAAAATCAGCACGGCAAGGACGGAATAGACAACCACCTCGGCTTTCTCCAGATAGACGTCAAAGTGGTTGCGGAGCTTTGCTTCGGCCATTGGGGGACACTCGTAGAGTCGTCCTGGTTCGCCCCTGTTTCACGGACAGCGTACAACCACAAGTTGGCTTCCCGAATAGCAAGATTGAATCGAGCGCCAATTCGGAAAGCCGGCGGATCGCCTACTTGCCGCGAAACAGAAAGAACAGGTCGACAATCAAAATGATCACGACCGCCAGCTCCAGCACAAAGCTACGGGTCTGGTTGAACTGGTCCACCATGAACCGGTAGAGTTCGCCGGCGGTGCGGAGCTTCTGGTCTACCAGCCGCCTGTAGTCCGGCACTCCCACTTTCGCGGCGGCCAGGCCATACAGGCGCGCATAGAACATATCGCTCAGGAATTTGATGGCGTTGTCCACCTTTTCGGTTAGTTCCATTACATCCAGCCGAATCGTGTTCAGGCGCGCAGCCTCGCGGGAGAGTCGCCAGTCGGCCCATGGGCCATCCCTTCGCTCCAACGACCGGTAGACATCATCGAGCAGTTGCGTAAGCAAGCTGTCGTAATGACGAAACTCCAGCAGCTGCGTGTTGGCGTATTCGAGCATTTGAACCGTAATCGCCGCCCCCTCCGTGCCGCCATAGACCAGCGCCCCTGTCCAGCCCACTACCAGAAGGTCGGTTCGGGAATACGAAATGCTCGATTGCAAAACCTCCTGGCGCTCCGCTTCGGACAAGGGTACGGACTCGCCTCGAACTAGCTGGGCAATCTCCCAAGCGTGGGACGCAAGCAGTTCCCCAGCGGCCAATGCCTTGCCATCCGGCTCGGCTATTTCCAGGAGGTGGACGATGAAGTAGTCCTCTTTCAGCCAGCTCTTGTACGGTTTCACCAGCGCCGGGCCCAAGCGCTTCAAGGCAATTGGGAGCAGCTCGCTGGCCCGATTCTCAAGCTCCGCGGCGCCGACCCAGCGGCTGGACTGCAAAACGAGAGAATCCCAGTCGCAATCGAACGGCAATTCCAGTTCGAAGCTGACGACTCCATAATCGTAATATTTGGTAGTCACGCCGATGCGCTCGCCCGTTGCTAAAACCATCGGCTCGGCGGACTCAACGATGGGCGGTCTTTCAAATCGTAAATAATGCGGAATGGGGTGGGCCGGATTTGGCAGGGATTCCACGCCCCCAGGTTCGAGCCCCGGTTTGAGCAAGGAGCGGAGTGCCTCCAGCCGAATAGCCTCAGCTACGTCATACAAATACAAAATCCGAAAATGCCCTCGCAAAGGCATCGTTGTCTCCGGAACCAGTCTCCAGACTACCCCCGAAAGGCAACAGATGCGACCCGCGAGCAACTAGCCAGACTTTTCCGGAAATTGGTCACCTAGAGTTGGCTGCGCAGACAGATCAGTGCTTGTTGCTGGACTGCGGCGTCTTGGCCGAAGCCGGAGAGCCAGTGGATCTGCGTGTCGCGACGGAACCACGTCAATTGCCGCTTGGCGTAGCGGCGCGTTGCCTGCTGAATCGCGGCCTTGGCTTCGTCGAGTTTCATTTCGCCATTGAGCACCGCGCGCAGTTCGCGGTAGCCAATAAAATCGAACGGCTTCGCATCCGTCTGCAAGCCGCTCACAGCCAATCCACGCACCTCTTCCATCCATCCCGCCGCTAACATCGCGTCGGTTCGCGCATGAATACGTTGATAGAGCGCTTCGCGCTCGGGCGACAGTCCGATCTTTATGGCGCGCCAGCCGCGCAGCGGGTTCCTCCCAGCGCGATGCACTTCCGAAAGCGGCTTCTTCGCCAGCAGGCAGACCTCGACGGCGCGGATCAATTTCTGCTCGTCGCTGGGCGCAATCTTTTTGGCGGAAACCGAATCCATCCGCTTCAGGATGCGATGCAGATGCCCCGGTGGATGCGCCGCGACGCTGGCCCACAGCCGCTCACGCAACTCTTCCGAGCGCAGCGGCACGTCCGCAAGCCCTTCGAGCAGCGCGCGCAGGTAAAGCCCCGTGCCCACGGTAAAAATCGGCAGGCGCTTTCGCGCGCGAAGATCTTCGAGCACCGCAATCGCCCGCTCGCGATAACCTCCCGCGGTCGACTCTTCCCGCGGATCGAGCACATCAATCAGGTGATGCGGCACACCCTGACGCTCTTCGGACGTGGGCTTTGCCGTCCCCACATCAAACCCGCGATAAAGCTGCGTGGAATCGCAGGCCACCACTTCGCCGCCAAGCTGCTGCGCAAGCCAGATTGCCAACGCCGATTTTCCCGAAGCGGTTGGTCCAACGATAGCGATAAGCGGGGATTCGGCGGGTGCGTTCATTTGGAGAACAGCAGCGGCCACGCGCGGACGATCAGCACCGCCAGCACAATCAGCGCCAGCAGCGCACTGCCGATCACCTGATGCCGCGAAAGTTTCATGCTGACCCACATTTCTAACACGGAATTATGACCTTGAGCCGAACGCAAACTAGCGCGTGTCATCCTGAGGCTATCCGACAAGGATAGCCGAAGGACCTCAACGTTTACATCGAGCAAGGTGCTTAAGTTGCGGTCCTTCGGGGCGCAAACGACGTGCCCCTCAGGATGACAACGTATTTTTTTCTACTCGTGAACAGGCCGTCGTGGTTGTGTCGTGATTGCTTGTAAGCAGGCAACACCCTACTGGTTCGGTGGCCGCAAGTTGTAATAATACGTGTACCGCACTTCGATGTACGGCCCCTTGAACTGCGGGGGCAGCGGTGGAAACGGATTCGATGCGCGGATCGAGGAGACCGCCGCGCGGTCCAGCGGCTCCTTGCCCGAGCCGTACAGCATCACCGGTTCCGGGTCCGGAACGCTGCCGTCCCGCATAATCTTGACGTGCAAAGAAACCACGCCCTGGTCGCCAAGTTCGACCGACGGCGGCATCACCGAGTACCAGTTTCCGCGGACAATGTAGTAGATCCGCCGCAGGTAATCGTTGAAATCGACGCCCTGCGGATCCGTAAGCATTTCGATTCCGGCGCCCGCCTGGCCTTTCCCGTGGCCTCCGCCACCACCGGTTCCTATCGGCCCGCCACCGCCGCCCATGGCGATCGGCGCGTTCGGCTTCGTTCCGCGCGCGGCATCGCGAATCAAATCGCCCGCCGAATTGCCGGTCTTCGGCAGGATCAATCCCTTTTCCGGCACCGGCATGTCCGGATTTTCCAGCTTTACCTGCGGCTTGGGCAAATCACCCTGTGAAGGTGAGGGTGTCGGCGGCGGTTGCACGGCAGCCACATTCGGCTGTGGCGTAGGCGCGCTCGGCAACTCCCGCTTCGGGGCTGCCGGCACGGGCTGCGGAGTCGGCGGCGGCTCCACATACGGAGCAACCTTCTTGATCACCCGAGGATCAACGCGCACAGCGGCATGCGGAGCGGGAGCCGGCGATGGCTTCAGCGATTCCAGCGCACCCGGCGGCAAGAGCACGGTCATCTGCCTGCGCCCGATCTCTTCCTCTTCGTTCGTGCGGATGTGCGGTCCGAAAAGTTTTGGCGAAAAGACAAGCAGCAGCACCAGCAGGATGTGCATGGCCACGGAAACGATCGCGGTGACGCGGTCTTCCGTCGTCGGCTTGCCCCGCCACTCGGGAGGCAGAAACGCTGCTTCGCCGGACTGGAAAATGTCCGGCTCAACCAGGTCTTCCGAAATCGGCCCCAGCGGCGCGAACTCTTCCGGCGCCGCCGCCCCGACCGGAATGCTGATGCGCTCGTCCATCTCCGTCGGCTGCGGCGGCAGATGGGATACTTCCTCCCGCTGCACCGCTTCCACGTTGACATCGCGCGGCACCACCACGCGGGTGGCGATCGAATCCAGCGGCAGATTGGAGGGAATCGTCGTACGCCCATCAAGCTGCACCAGCGGCATCCCCGAAGGGACCAGCGTGCGTTCGTCCAGCGTCGTCGGCCGGCGGCGCGTCGACGCAGCCGTTTCGGCGGGCAAACGCGCACCTTCTGGGACTAGTGTCCTGGGAATCATTGGCTCGCTTTATCCGGGTAGCTCTGGGCTACAGGCCCTCTGGCATCTGACCCTTGGGCATGAGGTTTGACGCGCTCATCATGCTCACGGATGCTTTGCATGACCTGGCTTGCCAGCTCCAGCGCCGCCCGCCCGGCTACCCCGTCGGTCTTCGGAGCGACCCGGGTGCGAACCGCCGCCGCGAATGCTTCCAGCTCCGCGCGCAGGGGTTCCATGGCCGGAGCCGCCAGCTTCTCAAATCCAAACTCGGGCTGCGGCCCGGGCTTTTTGACGCCGACCCGCAACGCATCGCGCCGCGCATAATCGAGCGAAATATATTCGTGGTGCTGAAAAAATCTCATTTTGCGCACGCGCTCCGTGGAAACACGGCTGGCGGTGACATTGGCCACCGCGCCGCCTGTAAATTCGATGCGCGCATGGGCTATGTCGACCTTGTCGGTCAGCACCGGAATGCCCACGGCTTTCACTTCCGTCACCGGTTCTTTCACCAGCGCCAGCAGGATGTCTAGGTCGTGAATCATCAGATCGTAGATCACTTCCACGTCAAGGCTGCGCGGCGTGAAAACGCCCAGCCGGTGTACTTCAAAAAATAGGGGCCGGTTCAGGATCGGCTCCACGGCAATCACCGCCGGGTTGAACCGCTCCACGTGCCCAACCTGCAGGACGCGCTGCCGACGGCCCGCCGTTTCGAGCAGCGCATCCGCTTCCGCAAGCGAAGCCGCCATCGGCTTCTCCACCAGAACGTCAATGCCCATTTCCATCACGCGGCAGCCGACTTCGGCATGCGCCACCGTGGGCACCGCAACGGTCACGGCGTCCACCGCGCCCTGCAACTCCTCAATAGCTTTGAACGCCCGGGTCCCAAATTCTTGCGCAATCGCTTCGGCGCGCGCCGCGTTTTGATCCAACACGCCAACAAGCTCCACGCCATCGATTTCGCGATACACCCGTGCGTGATTCCGGCCGAATTCGCCGGCGCCCACGACGCCCACACGAATTTTGCGTTGCCCCCCGTCCACACCCCCGCGCTCGCTCATTCCTTAGTCATTCCCCGCGAATCTCTCGTTGGTTCCCCAGCCTCTAGACAAGGGTAAGCCTGGATGGCAATCCCGGCTTCATTGGCCATGGCAATCAGTTTTTCCCTGTCAAAGAGGAGCGTGCGATTTGCGTCAATGGCCAGTGCCGTCGCCCCGGCCGACTTCATGGATTCGACGGTGGGCAAACCGACCACGGGTACATCGAAGCGCATGTCCTGCCTGGGCTTGCTGACCTTCACAACCACCAACGGGCGCCCATTGGCGAAGCGGGCCGCGCGCGCGATTGTTTCGTCTGTGCCCTCCATCGCTTCCACGGCGACGCAGGCGCTGTCGGACACAACCACCGTTTGCCCGATATCTTTCGCCGCAATGTGCCGAGCGATGCCCAGGCCGTATTCCATGTCGGCGGCTTCCTGTGCGCTGGGAGCGCGCCGCGTCAGCACCCCCGCCTCTGGCAGCAGCGGCTTCAGGAACATCGTTGAATCCACCAATTGAATGCCCTCTTCCTCAAGTACCCTGGCGACCGCCCCGATCAGCGAATCCGTATTCTTCCGCGGCAGAGCGAATAGCAACTTGGCCAGCTTCCAATCCGGGCGAATCGAACTGAAAATCTTATTGTGCTTCACTTGCCCGGCCATCACCGCGCGATTCACGCCTTCGCGCTGCATCAATTCGATCGCCTTGCTCAGCTCGCCCAGGCTCACCCAGTGAAGCCGCTTCACAATTTTTTCCAACTCCGGCGAAGCTTCTTCTTTCAGCGCAATCACCGCCATCTCGATGCCCTGGCTGCGCGCGCCTTCCAGAACGAGAAACGGAAATCTGCCATTCCCCGCGATTAGTCCCCAGCCGGTGTTGCTTTGCCCGGTGTTTGTTTGAATTGTTTCTGGCATGAAATTCCGGTCAGCTTTACTTCACGATGCCGCGTTCGGCCTTTTCCACGAATTCCACCAACTCCTTTACGTCCGCGGAATCTGTCATGCTCTTTCGAATCTCTTCCAGCGCCTGCGAAGTGTTTTTCTTCGAACGCGTCAGCACGCGAAACGCCTTCTGCAGCGCCTTGATGCGTTCCGGGGAAAATCCCTTGCGCTCCAATCCGATGGTGTTCGGGCCGAAGCAGCGCGTCTCCCGCTCCGTGACGATCAGCGAAAACGGCGGCACATCCTGCGTGATCACCGTAGCCGCGCCGATGTACGCGTAGCGCCCCAGCCGGCAAAACTGGTGCACCGGAGAGAACGCGCCGAGGGTGACGAAATCCTGCACGGTCACGTGGCCGGCAAGCGTCGCGCCATTCACGAACAATGTGTTGTTGCCGATCTGGCAGTCGTGCCCCACGTGCGAGTACGAGAGAAAAAAATTATCGTTGCCGATCCGCGTAATTCCGCCGCCCTTGGTCGTTCCGCGGCTGACGGTCACATGCTCGCGGAAAATATTGTCGTTGCCCACATGCAGTTCGACGCGCTCGCCGCGGAAAGTGTAGTCCTGAGGATCACCACCGATCACGCAGAAGGAATGAAACACATTATTGAGGCCGAACTTCGACGGGCCCCGCACCACCGCGTGCTCGTGCAGCACGCAACCTTCGCCCAGTTCAACCCCGGCGCCGACCACCGCGTACGCGCCAATCTGCACGCCCGCGCCCAGTTTCGCTTCCCCGGAAACGATCGCCTGCGGATGAATATTTGCGCCAATCGCCATTTACGCGCTTGCGGGCTCTTCCCGGTCGGCCATCACGCAAAGCATCTTCGCTTCCGTCGCCAGGCTTCCGTCAACGAACGCCTTCGCTTCGATCTTGCAGAGATCGCCCTTCCAGGTCAGCACGTTCACTTCAATGCGCAACTGGTCGCCGGGCACCACCGGCCGCCGGAACTTCACGTCGGTCATGGAAGCCAGATACAGCAATTTTTTTTCGCGGTCCGGAATCTCCTGCAGTAAAAGCAATCCGCCGGCCTGGGCCATCGATTCCAGAATCAGCACGCCCGGCATCACCGGCTTGCCGGGAAAATGCCCCTGAAAAAATCCTTCATTGATCGTGACGCTCTTGATCGCCACGATGCGCTTGAGGCGTTCCATCTCGACAACTTTATCGATCAGCAGAAACGGATACCGGTGCGGCAAGTATTTCTGGATCTCGTTGATATCGAGTTGCATTCCCACTTGTGTGTCGTTCATAGCCAAAGAATAGGCTCCCTCCCTTAATCCGCAAACCTTTTATTATAAGGGTTTTCGGCCTGCCGGACAGCTTAACATTATTGTCCACGGGCCGCGGCGCGTGTGCGCCAAAGCCGCGGTTTTCGCAGGGCATGCTACCATGCTTCTTCCATGACTCGGCCTCCCTACCTGCCTTTTCTACGCAAACGCCTGCCGCAGATGTTGGAAACGCTTCGTGAACTCACCACGCGCGAATCTCCCAGCCTGGAAAAAGAACCGACGGACCGGTGCTGCGAGTTTCTGGCGGAAAAATGGCTGCGCCACGGCACGATTGCGCAAATCCTCCGGCAGAAACACCGCGGCGATCATCTTCGCGTGGTCTGGAAACCCGCGGAAGGACGGGCCAAATCCCAACTCCTCGTGCTCGGCCATTACGACACGGTCTATCCCACCGGCACGCTGGCAAAGATGCCCTTTCGCATTTCAGGCGGTAAAGCGTACGGACCCGGCACGTTCGACATGAAAGCCGGCATCGTGCAGGCGCTCTTCGCGCTCGAAGCTATTCGTGAATTGCAGGCGCCGGTGCAGAAGCGCCTGGTCTTTCTGTGGACCTCCGACGAAGAGATCGGCAGCGGATCTTCGCGCAAATTAATCGAAGAAGAAGCCAAACGAAGCGACGCCGTCTTTGTGCTGGAACCGTCGCTCGGCCCGCGTGGCCTTCTGAAGACATCGCGCAAGGGTGTCGGCGAAGCGGAACTCATCGTCCACGGCCGCGCTTCTCACGCGGGGCTCGCTCCCGAAAAAGGGGTCAACGCGGTACACGAACTTGCCGCGCAAATTGGCCGCCTGGAAAAGTGGAACGACTTGCGGCGCGGCGTCACGATCAACGCCGACATTGTCTCCGGCGGCTCCCGCGCCAACGTCATCGCCGACCGCGCCCACGCCACGCTCGATCTCCGCGCCTGGCGCCATGCGGACATGCGCGCCCTCGAAAAGCGCCTCCACTCCCTGAAGCCCATCCATCGCGGAGCAAAACTCGAAATTCGCGGCGGCTTCGATCGCCCGCCTCTCGAACGCAAACACAGTGCCGCCCTTTTCGCTCGCGCGAAAAGCATCGCCCGCGAACTGGGCTTTCCCCTGGGCGAAGCAGCGGCCGGTGGCGGCTCCGACGGCAACTTCACCGCCGCCCTCGGCATCCCCACGCTCGACGGCCTCGGCGCCGTCGGCGACGGCGCCCACGCCACCCACGAACACGTCATAATCAACGCCATGCCCCAGCGCGCCGCCCTCCTCGCCGCGCTTCTAGCTTCGTGTTGAATTCCGTTTCGACCACCGGTACACTCGGCGCGCACAGTTTAATCTTCAGTTGGCGTACTCTAGGGAGAATCATCGCTTAAATAGTCCCGTGAATTTCTTTGCAAAAATTAGACAGCTCTTCCGCGCTCCCTCCACCAACGGTTCACCTCGGGCATCCAACCCGATTTACCAAACTCTGGTCGCTGCACACGAACAACTTATGGCGAATGACGCGGCGGGGACTGAAAAACTCGTCCGACAAGCATTGAAGGATGCGCAACCAGGCTCCGATCGGGGCCTGGTCGAATATGCGCTCGAACTGCTCAATTACTTATGGCTGACAAATGAAGCGGATCAAAAAGGCATCCAGTTTTTCTCTGAATTTCTCGAGAATCATCTCGACGATGCGACCGCCTTCCACTGTAGGGGAATCCACCTTTGGTACTCAGGGTGCCCTGAAGAAGCAATCGCGGACTACAATCGTTCTCTAGACCTCAGGCCGGACAACACGTTCGTCCTTATGGGACGAGGACAAATCCTTGTCGAACTTGGCCGAGGGCAAGATGCGATCCGCGATTTGGAGAAAGTGCTTCAGCTCATCAATACATTCCCAAATGCGAGAGACAAGTATTGGGCTCCAACGCAAGCCTATACACGCAATGGTCTCGGGGCGGCTTTAGCGGCCATAGGTGAGTTTGGTAGGGCATTTGATGAGTTCGCTCTATCCGTCGATCTTCAACCAAACAACGCGTGGGTTTATTTTAACCGTGCACAAGCTCACGAGAAGAAACGCGACTACTTCAAGGCGTTTTCAGATTATGAGAAGGCTTTGGCAACTTCGGAGCCTAAGCTTCCCGCTTACAAACGCAAGTTTGCTGAGAGCAGAGTCCAAGAGTTGAGTGCGTCAGGATTTCGCGGGAAGGTTTAGCGTTTCAACGGCCGTAATTTTTCTTCAGGTATTCCGCGGTGGCTTGCATCAAATCCGCGTAATCGTCGTGCAACACTTCTCGCAAGGCCTGCTCTGTCGCCGTTCCAGTGGCCAGGCGATCCAGTATCCGCTCAACATCCCCCATCCCTTGCGTTTGCACAATATATTCGATATTCGCCAGCGCCCACGCATACGCATAGCTCGCCATCGGTCCGGGCAGCCGCATCCAGGAACCCTCTAACTGCCCAAGCGGCGCGGCTTGCCCCGCGTCGTAAACCTGCAGCAACACCGCGGCGGTTTCGTCGCTGCGTTTTCCTTCCATCCACTGGGCCACGCCTTCCTGAATCCACGTCGGCGCGCGGGAATGCGTTTTTTGCTGGATAAAACTGTGCGTCAATTCGTGGCGCAAAACCCGCGACAACTCCGAATCGACTCCGCTCAATCCCCGCACCGGCACGCGGATTCGCCCGTCGTTCAGCGCGCCTGCCCAGCCCGGCGCCCGCGTGATATCCGCAAATCCTTCCTGCGTGTACAAAACAACGCCAATTGGATCCGGCGGCGAGAAATTCAGTTCCGACTCAATCTGCTGGTAATGCCCCTCCAGCGTGTGGAGCACCTCGCGCGCCAGCCCGGGTTCCGCCGCGCCATTGTATTTCAACTGGAAATGCGCGCTTTCGTTCTCCCGGTAATTTTCTTCCTCGGCAGTGTCGCGCGTCGCCTTGTCCAGCGCCGCCTGCACTTCCCGGTCTGCCCGCAACGCCAGCGATTTTTTCCACTCGGCGGCCGCCTGGTCCGGCCGGTTCAGTCCGTAATACGTCCAGCCTTCCAACTTGTAAACGTCCGGATTATTCGGCGCATAGCGTTTTGCGCGTTCCAGAGACTCAAGCGACTGCTTGAACTCGCTTCGGCGCAGATACACGTAAGCCAATTCCAACAGCATGACGGGCTCTTCCGGAGCGTAAAACACCGCTGCCCGCGCGTCGGCCAGGGCATGCTCCAGGTCGCCTTTAAACATCTCGAACCGGGCAGCCGTATGATGCGCCCGCGCCGCCTTGATCGCCTTCGCGCTGCCCGTGGCCGCGCCGGTTTCGAGTTCATTGATGTAGTTGCGGTCCACGGAGCCGTCGTGCACCGCGCCTTTGTCTATTTCGAAATCAACCGCCGTTGCGGCTGGTTCCGCGGGCTCCAGGTTAAGGTTGGCAGCCGCGGCCGCGGGCGAGCCCATCAGAGGCAGGATGCCGCCCTTTTCAATGTGATCCACAATCGATTTCGGCAGGGCCATCTGGCCGGCGGGGGTTTCATAGCGGATTTTGTCGCCGTCTTCCACCACGTTGTAGGCGATGATCTTCCGGCCGTTCTTCAAGACAATCTTGTCCGCGCGCGCCGCGCCGGCAAGCAGCAGGACGCAGGCCAGCATCGCCAGCGTTTTCGGCAGGTGGATAATTCCCCGGCGCATTCATTCATTTTAACTCGCCGCGAAAAGGCGCGCCGTCCGCCTTGTCCCCCCATGCCGAATGTGTCTACACTCAGTTCATGCGGCTTTCTCTCCTCCTGGTGGTTTTTGGGTTCCTTTTCCCTTCGATTTGCACCGCAGCGGAGTCTTCTCCGCGCGAACT
>Ga0210400_10002618_pt1 | contig 16485 bp, 12 predicted proteins | sample IncBWH26MmetaG_FD_155456 | JGI IMG/M metagenome (GOLD analysis project Ga0210400, IMG submission 155456) | Forest soil microbial communities from Barre Woods Harvard Forest LTER site, Petersham, Massachusetts, United States - Inc-BW-H-26-M | ecosystem: Environmental > Terrestrial > Soil >... | reverse complement strand
GCTTTCTGCCGCACGCGTGAAGAAGGAGATGAAAGGGTTCGCGGAAATCGCCGGGAACAGATCTGCGCGGAACACTTCCACGCCGTTATACGTGCAGGTGAACCGGTGGATGATTTCGCGCGGGATCGCCTTGCCGACCTCGTCGCGACGGTAGCCCGTTTCCATCGGATGAGAGATCAGGGTCTTGATCTCGATTATCTCACCGCGCTTGGCCCTGGCGGGCACATTGACGAGGGCATGGGTCATTTTTGCGGGTTCTCGAGGCACGCAGCTAGGGTCACCACCACGTCGACATTGTCGGACCAGAAGGAATCATCGCTGAGCTGGGCAATCGCGATGACCTTCTGCGAATCGGCGAGCCGGATCCGGGTCGAGACTTGCGCCCGGCCGGCACGCGGATCGAGATAAAAGCTCGCGACGTTCGGCTGCGGGTTCTTTTCGTTGAAGATATGGATGCTTTTGACGTGCTCCCTCTCCGTCATAGGACTGTCGACCGAGACGGTGAGCGGGACGGCGTTGCCGTTTTCGACAAGCGGCGGCACCTCGAGCTTCACCTTTCCTCGACGCACCGGCGCATCGCCGACGATCTCGTCGATGGCCGCCGCAAGGGTGGCGGGAGAGGCGGCGCCGCTTGGGCTGGCGCAACCGCGACGGCGCCGATCAAGCTCCCCGCCACCGTCAGGAATTGACGGCGCGTCGCGGTCGAATCGAGCTGTCTGTCGCTCATGAGCCCGGTGAGCTGGTCCTGCGTCGGCGATGTTTACGCGAACGACAGGTTGTGGTTCTTTAGCGGGAACGAGCGGATTCGCTTGCCGGTCGCGTTGAAGAACGCGTTGAGCACCGCGGGCGCCGCGACGCAGATCGTCGGTTCACCAACGCCGCCCCAAAAGCCGCCACTCGGCATGATGACCGACTCCACCTTCGGCATGTCGGCGATGCGCATCGATCCGTAAGTGTCGAAGTTCTCTTGCTCGATACGCCCGGCCTTGACCGTGCACTCCTGGTAGAACACGGCGGAAAGGCCATAGACGAAAGAGCCGGCGATCTGCCGCTCGATCTGCGCCGGGTTGACCGCGTATCCGGGGTCGGTCGCTGCCACGATGCGGTGGATCTTGATCTTGTTTCCACCGGTGACGGAGATCTCGGCGGCCGCCGCGACATAGCTGCCGAACGCCATCATCTGCGCAATCCCGCGATGGATGCCCTGCGGCGCGGGCTTTTCCCAACCGATCCCGTCGGCCGCCGCGTTGAGCACGGCGAGGTGCTTGGGATGCGCCGCCATCAACTTGCGGCGGAATGCGACCGGGTCTTGGCCGGCCGCATGGGCCAGCTCGTCCATAAAGCATTCGAGATAGATCGCATTGTGATTGATGTTCACACCGCGCCAGAACCCCGGCGGGACGTGCGGGTTGCGCATCGAATGGTCGATCAGCAGGTTGGAGATCGTATAGCCGATCGCCGCTTCCGCCCCGCTCGGATTGAGGCCCTGGAACGTCGCCGGATCGCGCCCGTTTTGCAGATTCTGCGGAAACACCGAGGCGAGGATCGACTGGCCCGAGATCCGCATATGCAGCGCGGTCAGATTTCCGCTCGCATCGAAGCCGCCGACCATCTTCGCCTGCGTCACCGGATGATAGTGCCCATGCGTCATGTCCTCTTCCCGCGACCACAAGAGCTTCACCGGGGTGCCCGGCATCTCCTTCGCAATCGCCACAGCCTGACGCACGAAGTCGGTGAAAATGCGCCGCCCGAAACCACCGCCGAGGGTGAGTTTGTGGACGTCGCATTTGGCGCCCGGCAGGCCTGACGCCTCGATGACCGCCGCGAGGGCGGTTTCGCCGTTCTGGGTGGGGCACCAGACCTCGCATTTATCCGCGGCATAGAGCGCGGTCGCGTTCATCGGCTCCATCGTCGCGTGGTTCTGGTAGGGATACGCGTAGACCGCATCGACCTTTTTTGCCGCGTCCGCGAGAGCCGCTTTGGCATCACCGTTCTGATTGCCGACAAAGGCCTCTTCAGCGTCGAGGCCGGCCTTCAGCCATTCGGCGATCGACGCACTCGAAACCTTGGCGTTTTCGCCCTCGTCCCACACGATCGGGAGGGCGTCGATCGCGGTCTTGGCTTGCCACCAGGTGTCCGCGACAACGGCAATCGCAGAATCGCCGACCGGCACGACCTTTTTCACCCCGCGCATGCCGGCGACCTTGCCGGCGTCGAAGCTTTTCAGCGTGCCGCCGAAAACCGGACAGTCCTTGATCGCAGCGTTGAGCATTCCCGGCAGTTTGACGTCGATGCCATAGGTCAGCTTGCCGGTGAGCTTGTCCATGGTGTCGAGCCGCTTCAGCGGCTTGCCGGCGATCTTCCAGTCCTTCGGATCCTTGAGTTGTATTTCTTTCGGCGGATCGAGCTTGCCGGCGGCCTCCGCCACCTTGCCGAAGGTGGTCGTGCGACCGGAAGGCTTGTGCGTGATCACGCCGCCAACCGCGCCACACTCGGCAGCCGGCACATTCCAAGCGTCGGCCGCGGCCTGGATCAACATCAGGCGAGCCGCGGCGCCTCCTTTGCGAACGAGTTCCTGCGAATCGCGGATGCCGCGGCTGCCGCCGGTCGACATGTTGCCCCACACGCGTTCGCGGGCGACATTCTGGCCGGGCGTGGGATATTCGACGGTGACTTTCGACCAGTCGCAGTCGAGCTCCTCGGCGACGAGCTGCGCAAGCCCGGTGATCGTCCCCTGGCCCATTTCCGACCTGGCGACCCGAATGACCACGGTCTCGTCCGGCCGGACCACGACCCACGCATTCACTTCCGGCCCGCCGGTAGCCGCTTGGGCCCGACCGAAGGGGAGCTCGAGGCCGAGCGCAAGCCCGCCGCCGACCGCGGCGGTGCCGATGACGAACGAACGCCGGTTTATTTGCGGAAGATCATTCATCGCGTCTTCCCTCCTCACGCGCTGGCCGCGGCGTGAATTGCCGCGCGCACCTCCTGGAAGGTGCCGCAGCGGCAGATATTGGTTACGGCGCCGTCGATGTCGGCGTCGGTGGGTTGCGGTTTTTCCTTCAGAAGCGCTGCCACCGCCATGATCATCCCGGTTTGGCAGTAACCGCACTGCGGCACGTCATGATCGAGCCAGGCTTGCTGCACCGGATGCAGAACACCGTTTTGCGCAAGCCCTTCGATCGTCGTGATCTGCTTCCCCTCCGCGTCGCTCGCCAACAAGGAGCACGAGCGGACCGCCATGCCGTCAGCATGCACGGTGCATGCGCCGCATTGCGCAATGCCGCAGCCGTATTTGGTGCCGGTCAGCCCAATCTGCTCCCGCAATACCCAAAGCAGGGGCGTAGTAGGGTCGACATCGATGTCGTAAGCCTTACCGTTGACGGTGAACCGGGCCATTGTCCCTCCTCCCAGATTTCTGGTTGTCCAGACGATTCAGTCTCTCACGCGGAAGCGAATTTGCAGGCCGGCGGGAAGATTGTCTTCTCTTTGGGGACGGTCTCGAGAATGTGGGGCTTGCCGTCCTGGATGTCGTAAATGAACTCGCGGAGGAAGGCCTGATGATCCTCCTTGCGCAGCGTCTTGTCGCCTTGCGGGAAGTCGTCGCCCTCTTTCATCTCCAGCCCCTCCAGGGCTGTGATCAGCTTCGGCGCTTCGGCGCGGGTCTGAAACCCTGACTTCTCCATCGCGATCTTGACTGCGTTCACCGATTCGAAGTTCGACTGCACGTAGCGGTCGGGTAGTGGACCGGACGGGTCGATCGCCTTGAGGCGAACCACGGCGTCGTCGAAAAACTTCTTGTGCGCTGCCGTGTCGAGCGGCGGATCGAACACCGGAAGGTACCGGTTGATGCCGACAAACCCCTCGATCTTGTTGCCGAGAGCGGGAAGGTTCGTCGACTCGGTAATCGCTCCGTCCCCGGCCCATTTGTATTTCTTGGTCAAGCCGAGATCATAGGCCTGGTTGCCGATCGTCACCCCGTCCTTGCCAAAGAAGATGCCGAACAGTCCGTCGAAATCGCCGGTGATCTTCGACAGGAACGGCGTCATATCGGCCGTGCCTATCGGGATGCCGGTGGTCCCGACGACGGAGCCCCCCGCCTTCTTGATCTGCTCCGCGTAAGCATCACGGGTCGATTGCCCCCAGGCGTAGTCGGCATAGGCGATGTGCCACCTCTTGCCGAGCTTGTTGACCATGTACGGGGCGAACGCGACCGCCTGGGCCGGGGCATAGTCGAACGGACGAAACGTATAGCGGCTGCACTTGCTGGTGGTAATCGTCGTATCGAGGCAAACGCCAATGATGTTGACGATACCGTGCTCCTCCCAAACCGGCATGCACGCCAGGCAAATGTTCGAGAGGACACCGCCGACATGGAGATCGATGTTATCGTCGACGATCAGCTTCTCCACTTTGCGCCGTCCGACATCGGGTTTCGACTCGTCGTCCGCGACGATGAGCTCGACGGGCCGGCCATTGATGCCACCGGCTTTGTTGATCCGGTCGACGGCCATCTGAACCCCGACCAGAGCCGGCTTGCCGATTGCGGCGGCGGCGCCCGAAAGGCATTGGACGGTGCCGATCTTGTATGGCTTGGCCTCGCCAAAAGCTGCCCGCCAAGGCGCCGGCGCCAGGATCATACCCGAGCCGGCCATGCTCCAGCCGAGTAGACGCCGGCGCGTGAGATTTTCGCTACCAAACATTCCTGGGTCCTTCCCTGTTCTGACCAGACGGATTTCTCTGCCGTGCCCGCCTTCTCTGAGCAATAGCTACCCTTAGTTGCAGGGGCTTGGCAAGAACTCGGCTGCCTCCCAGAACCCGGTGCCGTCAGTCTCAGCCGAGCTTCAGGCGCCGCGCCGCCTCGACGGCGGCGTAGGTCAGGACGCCGTCGGCGGAGGCGCGCTTGAAGCCGATCAGGCTCTCCATCACCGCCCGCTCGCCGTCGAGCCAGCCGTTTTGAGCGGCGGCGTGGAGCATCGCGTATTCGCCGCTGACCTGATAGGCGTAGGTGGGCACGCGGAACGCCTCCTTGACGCGCCGGACCACGTCGAGATAGGGCATGCCGGGCTTAACCATGACCATGTCGGCGCCCTCTTGCAGGTCGAGCGCGACTTCGCGCAACGCCTCGTCGCCGTTTGCCGGGTCCATCTGATAGGTGCGCTTGTCGGCGCTGCCGAGGGCCGTCTTGGAACCGATCGCGTCGCGGAACGGGCCATAGAAGGCCGAGGCGTATTTTGCCGCATAGGACATGATGCGGACCCGCGCAAACCCGGCTTCGTCGAGCGCCTGGCGCACCGCGCCGACGCGGCCGTCCATCATGTCGGAGGGTGCGATGATGTCGCAGCCGGCACGGGCCTGAACGACCGCCTGCCGCGCCAGGATCTCGACCGTCTCGTCATTTTCGACATACCCGTCGCGAATGACCCCGTCATGCCCGTGCGAGGTGAACGGGTCGAGCGCCACGTCGCACAGCACGCCAAGGTCGGGCAGGGCCTGCTTCAACGCCGCCACCGCGCGGCAGACCAGGTTGCCGGGATCAACCGCGTTGCTGCCTTCCCCATCTTTGAGGGCGTCCGGCACCGCCGGGAACACGGCGATCGTCGGGATGCCGAGCTCGGCTGCCTCCCCGGCCGCATCGACGAGCGCCGGGATCGGCAAGCGAAACACGTCCGGCATCGACGGGATCGGCGTCCGGTGGCCTTCGTCATGGACAAAGACCGGCCAAATCAGGTCGCCCGCGGTCAGCACCGTTTCGGCGACCAGGCGGCGGGACCATGCATCGCGACGGTTGCGCCGCAGCCGCGTCTGCGGATAAGGGGCCAGCGGTGGGAAGAACGACGTCACCGGATCAGTCCCGAAGTTAAAGCGGCGAAAGCCGCGAATCCCAGGAAAATAGCCCCACAGGGCCACGGTGACAACGCGCCGCGCCCACGCCTAGTCGAGCGTGTAGTCGTAGCGGATAAAGCCGCTGAACTGGGCGATCTCGTCGTAGAGCGAGCGCGCGGTGGCGTTGTCCTCCTTCGTCGTCCAGTAGAGCCGGTGGCAGCCGCGCTCGCGGGCGGCTGCGGCAACCGCCTCGATCAGCCTGCGGCCTACGCCGCCGCGCCGGGCGGCGGGTTCGACAAAGAGGTCCTGCAGGTAACAAACCTCCTTGGTAGTCCAGGCATGCGCGTGAAAGAGATAGTGGGCGATCCCGACGAGCGGCGCGGTCGCGCCGCCCTGCCGCGCTCCCAGACCGCGGATCTGGCCTTCCGCGGCGATCAGCCGCTGCCAGGTATGGTCGTAAATCTCGGGCGGCAGGCGGATCTCGTAAAAATCGAGATAGCCGCGCCACAACTCGGCCCAGCGGTCGCGATCCTGCTGCATGATCGGGTTAACGACGATTTCGACCAAGACGGCTCTCCCGCTTCCCGACCTGCGATAGTACCATAGGGTGCGATTATCATCGGAGCTTCGCAATGTTGGTTTTCCGGCAGCTGTTCGATCCGCCGTCCTCCACCTACACCTACCTGCTCGCCGACGGCGCTAGCGGGGCGGCGGTCATCATCGATCCGGTGTTCGAGCAGGTGCGGCGCGACGCGGCGTTGATCGAAGAACTCGGCCTGCGCCTCGCCTACGCCCTTGAAACGCACGTGCACGCCGATCACGTGACCGGCGGGTGGCTGCTGAAACAGCGGACCGGGTGCCGGATCGCGCTGGCGGCCAACAGCGGCGCCGAGGACGCCGACCGCTATCTGGCGCAGGACGACGTGGTCGCGTTTGGCGATCGCAATCTCCAGGTGCGTCAGACCCCCGGCCATACCAATGGCTGCCTGACCTATGTGCTCGACGACCGCAGCATGGCGTTCACCGGAGACTGTTTGTTTGTCAGAGGCACCGGGCGGACCGATTTCCAGCAAGGCGACCCGCACGCGATGTACCGCTCGATCCACGAACAGATCTTCACCTTGCCGGATTCATGTTTACTCTATCCGGCGCACGATTATCGTGGCCTGACGGTCACCAGCGTCGGCGAAGAGAGGCGGTTCAACCCGCGCTTGGGGGGCGAAATCGGCGAGGGCGATTTTACCGGCTACATGAAAAACCTGCGCCTGGCCCACCCGAAAAAACTCGATGTGGCAGTGCCCGCCAATCTGAAATGCGGACGCCCCGAAAGCGGCGTCGGGATGACCGCGGAGCCGAATTGGGCGGCGCTCAGATACTCGTTCGCCGGGATCTGGGAAATCGATCCGCACGGCCTCGAGGAGCACGCGCCGGCGGTCCAGATCCTCGACGTTCGCGAACCCGAAGAGTTCACCGGCCCGCTCGGGCACATTCGCGGCGCCGTCCTGATCCCGCTGGGCGACCTCGCCGAGAGCGCCGGGCAATTGGCGCGCGATCGCCCGATCGTCACCGTCTGCCGCGCCGGCAGCCGCTCCGCACAGGCAACCGTCATCCTGCGGGAAGCGGGTTTTGGCGATGTCGCCAATCTTGCCGGCGGCATGCTGCGCTGGCGCGCCGAAGGCCATGCCGTCGAAGGCGGCAGGGTTTAGCTCGATCGGAGACGATGAGCGCCCTACGGTCGATGCAAACTCTGCGCTCGTGTCTGACGACAATTCGCTGACCGGCCGCGTGCGGCGCTACGCCCAGGTGTCGACCGCGATGGGCGGGCTCGCTGCCCGGCTCGCGGGCGAGCGCTATCTCGGCCTCAACCTCGACCGCGGCCGGCACGCGGCCGAACTGAAGGCGGTGCTCGGCGGCATCAAGGGGCCGCTGATGAAGGTGGCCCAACTGCTCGCGACGATCCCCGACGCGCTGCCCAAGGAGTACGTTCAGGAGCTGGTTCAGCTGCAGGCGAACGCGCCGGCGATGGGCTGGCCATTTGTCCGGCGGCGTATGGCCGGCGAGCTCGGCACCGATTGGCGCAACAGGTTTCGCGAGTTCGATAGAGACGCGGCGCGCGCCGCGTCGCTCGGGCAGGTGCACCGGGCGACCGCGCTCGACGGAACCCCGCTCGCCTGCAAGTTGCAATACCCCGACATGGCGTCGGCGGTGGAGGCCGATCTGCGCCAGCTGAAGCTCGCAATGAGCCTCTACGAGCGCTACGACCGGGCGGTCACCACCGCGGAAATTCATGCCGAGATCGCGGACCGGCTGCGCGAGGAGCTCGATTACGTGCGCGAGGCCGCGCACATGCGTCTCTATGATGAGATTCTGCGCGGCGAACCCGGCGTTGCCGTTCCCGTGCCGATCCCCGAACTCTCGACCGGTCGCCTGTTGACAATGACCTGGCTCGACGGTGCGCCGATCTTGGACAGCGCGAAAGCTCCGCTCGAGGAGCGCAATGCGATCGCACTGCGCATGTTCCGGATTTGGTACCTACCATTCTACTACTACGGCGTAATCCACGGCGACCCGCATCTCGGTAATTACACGGTGGCTCCGGACAGCACCGTCAATCTCCTGGATTTCGGCTGCGTCCGAGTCTTTCGCACGTCTTTCGTCCGCGGCGTCATCGACCTTTACCATGCGCTGCAGCGCGGGGACCGTGACCTCGCTGTCCACGCCTATCAGAGCTGGGGCTTCGGCAATTTGTCGCGCGAGATCATCGACGTGCTGAACCGCTGGGCGTTGTTCGTCTACGGCCCGCTGCTGGAAGACCGCGCGCGGCTGATTCAGGAAAAGGCGAGCGGCGTCTATGGCGCTGCAGTCGCCGAGAGCGTGCATAGCGACATTCGCCGGCTCGGCGGCGTCCGGCCGCCGCGCGAATTCGTGTTCATGGACCGCGCCGCAATCGGGCTCGGCTCGGTCTTTCTGCATCTGAAGGCGGAAATCAACTGGTACCGGCTGTTCCACGAGCTGATCGAGGATTTCGACGAGGCCGCACTGGCCACCCGCCAGCATGCCGCCTTGAAGGCGGCTGGGGTGCCGGACGGCGGCGTCCCGCCCGCGAGGCGCAGGAGAACGGCCCGTCCTCCGATTGACCAAAGGGCGCTTTGACCTGGCCTTGCGCTCGCGGCGCCAAGCGGGCACAATTTGCAAATCCAACCAGCGGTCGACTTGGCATGCGATTGTTATTTGTTCTCGTGCTTCCTGCGCTGCTCTCGGGCGCGTGCACGCCTTTCATCCCGATCGAGGACGCGTTCAGCACCAGCGCGGTCCAGCCCACCGGCAACATCCCGCCGGAATTTGCCGAGTTCAACCGTTACGACCCAGAGGTCAACGCCATAGTGAACGACCAGATGTGCGCCACTCCCTACTTCCTGGACACCGAGAAGTCGCTGCGCGCCACGCCCGGCGAATTCGTCGCTTGGAGCGGGCGCTGCGAGCAGTACGAAATCCGGCTCGACAATTTGGCTGAGCATTTCACTCCCTGAACCAAAGGCCCCTCCCCGCCTGGGGCGCGAGGGGTGCACCCGCGTAATCACGAGATGCAGAGCGCCGTTCCGGCACTGCTCTTGCCGGCCGCCGTTGCGGCCGCAGCAAAATCCATGTCCAGGAAGAAAGGCAGCACGTGCTACGTTGTGGCTTCACCAACGGGTCGGCGAAGCAGCTCAAGCATGTCAGAGGCGGTTCTGGTCACGGGTGGGGCCGGTTACATCGGCAGCCACGCGTGCAAGGTATTGGCGCGGGCTGGACACCGTCCCGTGGTTTTCGACAATCTTTCGCGCGGTCACCGCGCGGCGGTGCGCTGGGGGCCGTTGGTCGAGGGCAACCTTGCGGAACGCGGCAAACTCGCTGAGGCGCTCGACCGGCATCGCGTCTCGGCCGTGATGCATTTCGCGGCTTTTGCCTATGTCGGCGAATCGGTCAGCGATCCGGCATTATATTACGCCAATAACCTGGGCGGGTCCCTGGCGCTGCTCGATGCGATGCGCGAGGTTGGGGTCGACAAAATCGTCTTTTCCTCGACCTGCGCGACCTACGGTACTCCCGCCCAAGTGCCAATCCGTGAGACCATGCCCCAGCTGCCGGTCAACCCTTACGGCGAGACCAAGCTGGCGATCGAGCGGGCGCTCCGCTGGTACGGCGAGGCTTACGGGCTGCGGTGGGTGTCGCTGCGCTATTTCAATGCTGCCGGCGCCGATCCCGAAGGCGAGATCGGTGAACGGCACGAGCCCGAGACGCATCTCGTCCCGCTCGTTCTGGAGGCGGCGCTCGGAAGGCGGCCGCAAATTGAGATCTATGGAACCGATTACCCGACGCCGGACGGCACGGCGATCCGCGACTATATCCATGTCCAGGACCTCGCCGACGCGCATCTGCGGGCGCTGGAACATCTCGGCGCCGGGGGGCAGAGCGCGGCGCTCAACCTCGGCACCGGCCGGGGTCACTCGGTGCGCGAGGTGATCCGGACTGCCGAGGCGGTCATCGGAAATATCATTCCCTACCGCGAAACCGCACGAAGGCCCGGCGATCCGCCCGTATTGGTTGCCGACCCGGGTCTTGCAGCCGAGCTGCTCGGGTGGCGCGCCCGCGTCTCGGATCTCGACACGATCGTTCGCACTGCTCTGGCTTGGCACGCGAACGCTTCTGCGCAATCTGGACGCGCGGAACAAAATTCATGATCGCCCGTTATGCGAGCGCCGCCCGGCTCGCGGGTTGGCTGCCGCTGCAGGCATCCCGGGAGCTACCGTCATGACACTGGTCGAAACCGAAGAGGTTGTGGAGCAGCCTCTTTCGGCGGCAGCAGCAAAGCTTGCCCTTTCAACGCGGGTCCGGGTGCAGGGCAAGTTCTTTTTTAGCGGCGACAAAAAGCATTTCGTGAGAGGCGTTACTTACGGCCCTTTCCCGGTGGCCAGTCATGGAGCCCAGTTCCCCGAATACGCGGTCGTCGATACCGATTTCGCGCTGATGGCCGAAGCCGGCATCAACACCGTCCGGGTCTTCACGGTGCCGCCGGTCTGGCTGCTCGACGCCGCGCAGCAGGCCGGTTTGAAGATCCTGATCGGACTACCGTGGTCGCAGCACATCGCCTTTCTCGACAGCCCGGCAATTAAGCAGCAGATCTGCGAGGCAGTGGTGGCCGGCGTCCGCGCTTGCTGTCGTCATCCGGCAGTTTTCGCCTATCTGATCGGCAATGAGATTCCACCCGATATGGTGCGCTGGCACGGTGCCAACGGCGTGCGCAGCTTCCTCAGAAGCCTAGTCGCCTGCGTCAAAGCCGAGCATCCGGAGGCGCTCGTCAGCTACGCCAATTACCCCTCCACCGAATATTTAACCGTCGATTTCACCGATTTCATCTGCTTCAACGTCTATCTGCACGATCAGCCCGCCTTCCGCCGATACATCGCGAGGCTGCACAATCTTGCTCTCGACCAGCCGCTGGTGCTGACCGAATTCGGAGTAGATTCATTCGGCGAGGGAGAGGAGGAACAACGGCGCGTCCTGTCTTGGCAGGTGCACACCGCCTTCGAGGCCGGTGTCGCGGGCACCTTCATCTTCGCGTGGACCGACGAATGGTTCACTGGCGGTCATTTGGTCGAGAATTGGGCCTTTGGTCTGGTCGACCGAGATCGCCGGTCGAAACCGTCGTTCGACGAGGTGGTGCGCCAATACACGGGCAGGTTGCCGCCGCCGTTGCGGCGTTACCCCCGGGTCTCGGTCGTCGTCTGCGCCTACAATGCCGAGCGGACGATGGATCAGTGCTTGGCTTCGCTCGCAGTGCTCGACTACCCAGACTATGAGGTCATCGTCGTCAATGACGGCTCGCGCGACCGAACCTTGGAGATCGCCGAGAACTACGAGTATTGCCGCATCATCAGTCAGCCCAATAAAGGTTTGAGTGCCGCCCGCAATGTCGGGGCCGAGGCGGCGACTGGCGAGATCGTGGCTTATACCGACAGCGACTGCGTGGCCGACCCCGACTGGCTGACTTACCTCGTTGCCAAGATGGAAGCGGGCAATCTCGTCGCCTGCGGCGGGCCGAATTTCCCGCCGCCCGAGGACAATCTGGTCCCCGCCGCCGTCGCCGTCGCCCCCGGCGGTCCAACCCACGTGCTGATCAGCGACGAAGTCGCCGAGCACATCGCGGGCTGCAACATGGCATTCCGGCGCGACGTGCTGCTGCAGCTCGGCGGGTTTGATCCGATTTATCGCGCCGCCGGCGACGATGTCGACATCTGCTGGCGTTTCCAGGACGCGGGCTACACGATCGGGTTCAGCCCCGCTGCCGTGGTTTGGCATTTCCGCCGAAATACTGTGGCGGCTTATTGCGCGCAGCAGCGTGGTTACGGCAAAGCCGAGGCCCTCGTCTATTCGAAGCACCCGTTCCGCTTCAACCTGTTCGGGCAGGCCAAGTGGCTCGGCCGGATCTATGGCGACCTCTCCACCGCGCTGCTGCTGTCGCGCCGCCCGGTCATCTATTCGGGAGTTTTCGGCCGCGGTCTGTTTCAGACCCTCTACGAACCGCCTTCCTCCCTGACTGCGTTCCTGCCGTTGAGCTTCGAATGGAGCGCCGCCTCGCTCCCGCTCGCCTTGGGAGGCATTATCGGCGGCGGGTGGTGGTGGTTGCTGACGGTTCCCCTTCTCGTCACTTGGGTCATGTGCGTCAACGGCGCCCGCAAGGCCCCGATCGGCCAGCCGTTTACCGGCCTCAAAGCCCGAGCCTTGGTGGGGCTATTGATTTACCTCGGTCCGCTGCTGCGTGGCTGGGAGCGCATCAAGTGGCGCCTCAAGGAGATGCGCACGCAGGACCACATCGGCCTCGCCGCTACCGAGCAGCGCGCCCGCATCTGGTGGGGCGCCCGCGCATTCCATCTCTCTTATTGGAGCGAAGCCGGAACCGAGAAGGAGACGCTGATCGGCGGATTGATGGAGTTTCTCGTGCCCCAGAAATACTTCGTCGTGCCGGACACCGGCTGGAGCAATTGGGACCTGAAGATCTCGCGCGGCCTGTGCAGCCGCGCATTGGTCCTCGTCTGCACCGAGAACCACGGCGGCGCAAAGCGGCTGTTGCGGGTGCGCTGCGCGATGCGCTTTTCCCGCTTCGCGTCGTTTCTGCTGCGCAGCTGCGCTGCGCTGACAGCCTTCGCGCTGATCCTCGGCTGGCCGCTGACGGCGGCCGCGATCGGCGCCGCCGGGCTGATCAGCTCGGCGGCGATGGTTTGTCAGCTCGTCGGTTTTGGCAGACTGATGCACCGTATCATCGAGGCTGTCGCCAAACAAATGCCGCTGCTCCCGGTCGAGCCGCTGGCAAGAGCCCCGTTACCGATCCGCACTCCCCGCATGGTCTGATTTTGCTCACGAAACTTCTGCCCTATCTGCGGCCGTATTGGTGGCGGGTCGCCTGGGCGCTGGTGCAGGTATTCCTGATCGCCGGCTTCGAGCTCCTGAAGCCTTGGCCGCTGCAGGTGGTCATCGACAATGTGCTCGGCGGCAAACCGTTTTCGATTGCCGCACTGGCATCGACATCCCCGACCGGGCTGCTGCTGCTCGCTTGTCTCGGCATTATCTTCGTGCATCTCGGCGCCGGAGCGCTGACCTTACTGCACAACTACACCACGATCGGCGTCGGGCAGCGGATGGTCAATGATCTGCGCGGCGCCCTCTATGCTCATTTGCAACGGCTGTCGCTCGCCTTTCACAACCGACAGCGGGTCGGCGATTTGCTCTATCGGATCACCGCCGACAGCTTCGCGGTCCAGACCATGATCATGAATGGTGTGCTGCCGATCCTGTCGGCCGCTGCGCTGCTCGGCGGGATGCTGATCGTGCTGCTGCCGCTCGATCCGACGCTGACCCTGTTGTCTCTTACGGTCGTTCCCTTGCTGTTTGGCCTGATTTTCGGGTTCAACCGAAAAATCGTGGATATCGCAACCGAAGTGCGCACCACCGAAAGCCGCGTCTATTCCGTCGTGCAATGGGCGATGTCGTCGATCAAGCTGGTCCAGGCCTTCACCAAGGAGGACGAGGAACATCGGCGCTTCATGGGCGCGAGCGGGGAGAGCCTGCGGGCAACCCTGCGGCTCTACAGCTGGCAGACGCTCTATTCGGGAGCCGTCAACCTGGTGATTGCCGGCGGCACCGCGCTTGTCGTCTATGCCGGGGCGAGCGCCGTTATGTCGGGGAGGCTGTCGGTCGGCCAGTTGATCGTTTTCATCTCCTACCTCGCCCAGCTCTACGCGCCGATTAACCAGATCACCCAGAGCTGGGGGCTGATTGCCGGCGCCCGAGTTGGGGCGCGCCGGGTATTCGATGTGCTCGACACCGAAGCCGATCTCAAAGACGGGAGCCGCAGTTTTCCTCCGGAGGGAGCGCGGGGCGACATCGCCTGGTCCAACGTCTCGTTTCGCTACCGTCCGGAGACGCCGGTGCTGAACGACATCGAGCTGCGCGTGCCGGCCGGCGCCAAGATCGCTGTGATCGGCCCGACCGGTGCCGGGAAGTCCACACTTCTCGGGCTGCTGCCGCGGTTTTTCGATCCATCGACCGGAGTGGTCGAAATCGACGGCGTCGATCTGCGCGAATACAAGCTGAAGTCGCTGCGCAGCCAGATCTCCATGGTATTGCAGCCGCCGCTAATCTTTCCGCTTTCGGTGCGCGACAATATCGCCTACGGGCGGCCCGGCGCGCCCAATGCAGAGATCGAAAGGGCGGCTCGGCTGGCACGGATCCACGATTTCATCGCCTCCCTCCCGGAGGGATACAACACGGTCATCGGCGAATCCGGGATGATGTTTTCCGAAGGGGAAAAGCAGCGGATCACGATTGCTCGCGCGCTGCTGCGCGACGCCCCGATTCTGATTTTGGACGAGCCGACCTCGGCGCTCGATGTCGCGACCGAGGCGCTGGTGATGGCCGGGATCGAGCGGCTCGTGGCGGCACGGACGACTTTCATCATCGCCCACCGGCTGTCGACAGTGCGGCGTTGCGACCGCATCATCGTGTTGCGCGACGGCGCCATCGCCGAGGAGGGAACCTTACCCGAGCTGCTGCGCCGGGACGGTATCTTCTCGGAATACTACCGCACCCAATTCGCGCCAGAGGCCCGGCACGACGCCGAGATGCGCCTCGAGGCCTGACGAGCCGAGCATTCGTTGCAAGAGGAATGAAGGGCGCGGCGAAACGTGCGGCCCGCGCAAAATACACTTCAGTATGAAACTTAAGCGCGACCGAAGGTCATCAATCACGCCATTGAATTTTTGTTCGGACCTCTCCCCAGCACTTGGTCTTGACTGGCGTCGATAAACCGACCCATGAGGGATTTGTACCGGTGGCGCCGATCCAAGCGTCCAGTGCACGAAATTAGACGATTAATTGTTGCAATACGCTGATCGACCCCCTACGGTAGGCGTCGTCGCAAGCCGCTGACGGCGCGCTTGACTCGATCTCGCCGAGACCTGGTCCCTCGACTCTCACGGGACATCCACGGTTCGGCGATGTGGGGGAAGGGGGAAATGGTCGCCGAGACACCGAGCCGGGGAAGCAGGCGCTTCCCCGAAATTTGCATCAATTTGCGGACAAGTAGCCGGTCGTGGCAGATCTTTGTGCCGCCGCCGGCGCAAATCGCGGCAGCATTGGCCGTCGTCGCGTTTGCAGTCGCGGTTTGTTACTCCGCAGTAAGCCGGTCCGGCAATGAGGAGCGCGCCGCCGACAAGGAAGCGGCCGTGATGCGCGCGGAAACGGCGAACGCCGATCTGCAGGACGAAGTGGCGAGCCTGCGCGATAAGCTTGCTCTCGCCACCCGTGATCGCCAGCAGGCCCTGGAGGATCCACGCAGCGGAGCGCCGCAGCCGCCCGGTTTTGATGAGGCGGCCGGCAGAATCAGCCAGCTGACCCAGGGGCTCGAGCAGGCCGGACGCGAACTTCGCCAGGTCGAGGCCCAGCGCGCGAGCCTTGCCGCACGTCTCAGCAAAATCGAAACCGATCGTGCCGGGCAGGGGCAATCGAAGGGCAGGTTCGAAACGACGATAAAACGATTGCAGCAGGCGACCGCCGATCTGGACCGAGCCCTCGGCGAGAGAGATCGATTGCGGGCTAGGATCGCCGAACTCGAACAAAAACATTCGCGGCTCGACGTCGGACACCAGCAGAAATGGACGGGCGTTTTCCGCTTGGCAGAACTGATCGAGGCAGAACTGATCGAGATGGCGCCCTCTCAATCGGGAGTCGGTCTACCACGGGCAGAAATGCTGATTTCCGATGCGCCGCCGGAACCGGAAGCCCAGTCCCCAAGCGTTGCAGACCTCGCCCGCCAAGCCGTCGCGGAAGTTCGGCGCTTGCTCGCCTCGACCGGTCTGAATGTCGACCGCCTGTTCCCGCAATTGGCCCAGGACCGCGGCGGCCGAGGCGGTCCCTTCGTGGTGCCGCCGAAAGCCGATCCGCCGGACGCGATGACGCCGGACAAGATGGAGGAGCTCCGCAGCTTGATGAAATCGCTGCCGTTATCGGTGCCGCTCGATTATTATCAGCTCGAGAGCCGGTTCGGCCCGCGCCACGACCCGCTCAATCACCGATCATCGTACCATACCGGGATCGATCTGTCGGCGCCCTACATGTCCCCGGTTC
>Ga0210400_10002617_pt1 | contig 16485 bp, 9 predicted proteins | sample IncBWH26MmetaG_FD_155456 | JGI IMG/M metagenome (GOLD analysis project Ga0210400, IMG submission 155456) | Forest soil microbial communities from Barre Woods Harvard Forest LTER site, Petersham, Massachusetts, United States - Inc-BW-H-26-M | ecosystem: Environmental > Terrestrial > Soil >... | reverse complement strand
GGGCAGCGCAAGCTTTGCTCAAACCCAACCTACCTTTGATTTCGTAGAAATCCGTTTTCCCGGCGCCATGACCACGAACGCCACGGGCATCAACAACTTCGGCAGCATTGTTGGGTCCTACACGATCGACGGCCGTACCACCCACGGCTACAAGCTGACCAATCAGCATTTCCTGACCATCAACTTCCCTGGAGCCAACAACACTTTTGTGCACGGGATCAACAACAACGGTGATGTTGTCGGCTTTTTCACGCTGCCCGGTGACCTCAAGCTGCATGGCTTCCTGCGCCTGCGCAACGGCACGTTTCAGCGGCTGGACTTCCCGGGAGCTTTTGGGGGAACGATCCCCAGCGGCGTTAACGACGCACTGAAAGTTGTAGGCGCGACGGATAACAACGCCTTCACGTGGCAGAACGGCGCGTTTCATCTGATCCAGGTGAAAGACCCGGCGGGTACGTCGGGCACCACGCGGCTCAACGGCATCGCCAACACTGGCTGGATCGCCGGAGGCGCTGTCAACTTCGGCGCGGTCCGCGGATTCATCGTCCGGGGCAGTGATTTCGACTGGCTGGCGCCGCAAGGCACGTTTACCGAGGCTGAAGGCATCAACGGCCACGGCGACGTGGTTGGCTGCAACCAGAATGGAGCGTACATCGCTTTTAACCCAGAAGGCAGCGACACGAACGAGCAACTGGAAAGGTTTCCCACGATCTTTCCTGTCATTCTTCCGGGCAAGCAAACCATATGCGCCTTTTCCATTAACTTCTTCCGCGCGATTGTGGGATCGTACTCTGACGCACAGGGGCTCCACGCTTTCATGGCGGTGACACACTAAGAGATGAACGATTGAAAGATGCGAATGTCGAGGCTCGCGGACAGTTTATCCGCGGTAAGCTTTTCCCACCAGCTTGCTCAACTCCAACACCTGCAAATTCGGCGGGCAGCCTTTCCAGTTATGCCGCCAGCAGACGATCAGGTCGCATTGGCTGGCATCATGGCCATGTAGTTTGAACGCGCGGCTTTCAAATTCAAACTCGATGCGGAAGTGCTGCCACCGTCCGGGTTCAACCTCAATCTTGGCCTGGCAGTCGGGAAACCCCGCCTGGATCGACTCAATCACAAACCCCAATTGCTGGGCCATCATGCTAAAGAGCACCATCACTCCCATTTCATTCACTGGCTCATATGGAAACGCAGGCAAGCCTGTCGGCGCGCCTAACAGTGGACGGTCCTTCAGCGGCCGCCGCTGAAAGCTGGCGGCGGCGATCCACTGCAGTCCCGTGGGCGCCAGTTCGGCGATGAACACCGCAAGCATCGTCGCGGTCACGCATTTCTTGCCCCACAGAGGCGGCGGAAGAATTTGTGGATTGGCGGTTTCGGCTTCCTGCGGGCGCGACCCCATGGTCGCGACAGGTTGGGGCGGTTCGGCTTGCTGCGGCGCCAGCGTTTCACTTTCCTGGGCTTCATAGGCCAATCGCGCGGCCTCTCTCCTGGCCGCCAGTCTCTTCTTTGGGAGATCAGGGCACCCGCCACGGGTTGGTATGGGGCCGCAGCGGATCTTTTCCAGCACATCCGTCCAATCGCCCGCGAGTCCACCAGCGGACGCAAACCGGGAAAACGCTGCCGGAACTTGCGACCAAGCTTGAAAACGGTTGGCGAGGCAATCGTACCAGTAGCTTCCAACGCGCTCATATTCTCTGCGCGATGGCACTCCGCCCACCTGGCGAACCGCCTTACCCCAGTCCTCAAGCAGGGCAGCGGTGTCCACCCTTAAGCCCCACTGGCGAGGCGTCAGTCCGGCGGCGCGTACCGCAAGGCGATAGCCGCTAAAGCGCTCCCTGACCTGATTAATAGTGATACCGCTCAGGCGGGTGAACTCGTTGCTGGTGGGCGCATGGCCTAGTTTGCGCGCTGCCGCCTTAAGGGCGGCGATGATCTGTTGTTTGGTGCGTGTTTTGGCTAGTCGTTTGGGCATGATAAGCACCTCGCGGGGGAAAGACACACTTCTCCCTGAATTTGAAATGCATGTTTGAAGAAACAGAGATTACCGGGAAGCCAAAAACAGCCCGCCAGCGACAGCGGACTGAGCATTTTATAGCACGAATAAAGTACGAATGCAAGAGGTTATCGTTGGTTTCAAGTCGGTTTAGAAATAATTATTTCGTAAACCGGACGGACGGTGCGATTAGGGGCTCATAACAAGCGGGGATTGTCAATACAACGGATTATGTAAGGACCGTAGTTTTATGATTGCGCCGGCAGAGTATCTTGACAAATGAACGGTACGACTGAAAGTCATACTTTGTTACGTGTGGTTCTTTAAGTTCGGTATTCAAATCTCCGCTTGAGCCCTGGCACACACATCCCTCATCTCAGGGAGCAGCATTTACTATAGTTAGATTGTGCTCTTGACTATCACCAACCACCAGGCTCCTGCCACCGATCTGGGCTACTTGTTGCACAAGAATCCGGCGCGCCCGCAAAGCTTTGAGCTATCGTTCGGTCGCGCCCATGTCTTCTATCCTGAGGCTGCCGAAGAACGGTGCACCGCGGCACTGCTCCTTGATGTCGACCCAGTCGGCCTTGTGCGCAACCGACGTGGTCCTGCTGGCGAAGGCGGAACACTGGCGCAATACGTTAACGACCGGGCTTATGTTGCTTCTTCTTTTTTAAGTGTTGCGATAGCCCAGATCTTTGCCAGCGCTCTCGGCGGTAGGAGCAAAGAGAAACAGGAGTTGGCGGAAACTCCGATTCCGCTGAGCGCAAAAATCGCGGTCCTGCAAAACCGCAGTGGGGATGATCTGATCCGCCGCCTGTTCGAGCCGCTGGGATATCAGGTTGTGACGCAGAGGCATGAGCTCGATCACAAATTTCCTGAGTGGGGTGAGAGCCCTTATTACACCGTTGAACTCAGCGCCAAAACGCGCCTTCAAGATCTGCTCACTCATCTGTATGTCTTAATACCCGTTCTGGATGCGGAGAAGCATTACTGGGTGGGTGAAGACGAATTGGAAAAACTGTTGCGTCACGGTGAAGGCTGGCTTGCGGGGCATCCGGAAAAGGAGCTGATTGTAAAGCGTTATCTCAAGTACAGGCACAGCTTAGCGCGCGAAGCTCTGACGCGTCTGACGGAAGAAGATCAACCCGATCCCGACGATGCGGAAAAAGTCCACACCAATGAAGAGCTGGCCATCGAAGCTCCTCTTAAGCTCTGGGAGCAGCGGTTGGGCGCCGTAGTTGCTGTTTTGAAGGCATCGGGCGCAAAGCGAGTGCTTGATCTAGGATGCGGCGAAGGGAAACTACTCCGTGAGCTGATGGATCACAAAGAATTCCACGAAATCCTCGGTATGGATGTAGCATTCCGCAGCCTGGAAATCGCAAGCGAACGGCTTCGTCTCGATCGATTGCCGCCAATGCAGAAGGAGCGTATTCGTCTGATTCACGGATCTCTGATGTATAGGGACAAGCGCCTCGCAGGTTATGACGCAGCATGTGTGGTTGAAGTGATTGAGCATCTTGATCCGCCTCGTCTGGCAGCTTTCGAACGCGTCCTATTCGAATACGCACGCCCGAAACAAGTCGTGATTACAACGCCCAACTCCGACTACAACGTGCGCTTCCCAACGCTGCCAGCAGGCAAGTTACGCCACAAAGACCACCGTTTTGAATGGACACGGGCAGAATTTGGCGCCTGGGCGGAATCTATCTGCTCCCGCTTTGGATATTCATCGCGCGCCCTTCCCGTGGGTCCGGAAGATGCAGAGGTAGGCTCACCTACGCAGATGGGAGTTTTCACGCGGTGAAAATAACCGTTCCGGAACTCTCCCTGGTTGTGCTGATTGGTCCCTCAGGATGCGGCAAGTCCACGTTCGCCCGCAAGCACTTCAAGGCGACAGAAGTGCTTTCCTCAGATTTCTGCCGCGGCCTGATCTCCGATGATGAAAACAATCAGGCGGCGACCAAAGACGCTTTTGAAACGTTGCATTTCCTTGCGCGAAAGCGTCTCACGCGCGGCCTTCTGACCGTGGTGGATGCCACCAACGTCCAACCCGAAGCGCGCAAGCCTCTTATTGAAATCGCCCGTGAATTTCATGTATTGCCGGTGGCTATTGTGCTGAACGTGCAGGAGCGAGTTTGCCAGGACCGTAACCGCAATCGGCCAGACCGCAACTTTGGGCCTCACGTGATTCGCAACCAGGCGCAAGACCTGCGGCGCTCACTGCGTGGCCTTGAGCGTGAAGGATTCCGTCATGTCTTCACCCTGTCATCCGCCGACGAGATCGATGCCGCTGAGATTGTGCGCCAGCCGCTATGGAACAACTTGAAGCATGAACACGGCCCATTCGACGTCATTGGAGATATTCACGGCTGCTTCGACGAGTTGTTGCATCTGCTTGACAAGCTCGGCTATGCAAAAAATGAGGCTGGCATTTACCAGCATTCGGGTGGAAGAAAAGCCGTTTTTGTGGGTGACTTGGTCGATCGCGGCCCGAAAATTCCTCAAGTAGTGCGTCTCGTGAAGGACATGGTGGATGCAGGTTACGGGTTCTGCGTTCCCGGAAATCATGACATTAAGTTCATGCGCGCTATAGGAGGAAAGAAAGTACAGATCACGCATGGGTTGGAAGACTCTTTGAGCCAGTTCAAAGTTTATGACGAGATCCACCACGGCTTTTCTCGCGTCGCCGCAGAATTCATGGATACGCTCGTAAGTCATTACGTGCTAGATGGCGGGAATCTCGTTGTCGCTCATGCCGGCATGAAAGAAGAAATGCAGGGGCGAGGCTCGGGAAAAGTACGCGAGTTTGCGCTGTTCGGGGAAACCACAGGCGAGACCGATGATTTCGGCTTGCCAGTCCGTTACAACTGGGCTGCCGACTATCGTGGCCGCGCGATGGTGGTGTACGGGCACACACCTGTAGCAGAACCTGAATGGCTCAACCGCACCATCAATATCGATACTGGCTGTGTATTCGGCGGCAAACTGACCGCGCTTCGTTACCCTGAAAAAGAACTTGTGTCGGTTCCCGCCCTGCAAACTTATTACGAACCTGCCAAGCCGTTCTTGCCTGCGCCGGAAATGGCAGCTCCGCTAAGCGCGCAACAACAGCACGATGACCTCCTGGATATTGATGACGTTCTGGGCAAGCGCCTGATCTCCACGCGCCTTCACCGCAACATTACCATTCGCGAAGAGAATGCGACCGCGGCCCTGGAAATAATGAGCCGATTTGCCGCTAATCCCAAGTGGCTCATTTATCTTCCGCCCACGATGGCTCCTTCTGAAACCAGCAAGCGTGAAGGTCTACTCGAATATCCTGATGAAGCTTTCGGCTATTTTCGCCATGAAGGTGTTGGCCGCGTCGTATGCGAACAAAAGCACATGGGCTCACGCGCCATCGTGATTGTCTGCAAAGACGAAGCAGCAGCCACAAAGCGCTTTGGAGTGATCGACGAAGGCATTGGCATCTGCTATACGCGTACCGGAAGGCGCTTTTTCAATGACCGAAAGCTGGAATCAGAATTCCTCGCTCGTGTTCACGCTACAATTTCCGCGGCAGGCATCTGGAATGATTTCAGCACCGATTGGGTCTGCCTAGATTGCGAGCTTATGCCGTGGTCTGCAAAAGCGCAGGAATTGTTGCGGCTGCAATACGCGCCTGCCGGAGCAGCCGCGCGCGCTGCCTTGCCCGATGCTCTTGCCGCTCTGGAAACTGCTGCTACGCACAACTCTGATATCTCGCCGCTCGTGGAGCGTTATCGCCAGCGACTTGAGATGGCCGAGAAGTACATCACGGCGTATCGCCAATATTGCTGGTCCGTTTCTTCTCTCGATGACTTGCGGCTTGCGCCTTTTCACCTTCTTGCGACAGAAGGAATGGTGCACACGAAGAAGGATCACGTTTGGCACATGGAAACCATAGCTCGTATCTGTGGCCATGACGCAAAATTCCTTTTAGTTACGCCGCATCTTCTCGTGGACCTGGTTGAGAACGAATCCCAGTCACGAGCCGCGAGCTGGTGGGAAGAAATGACCGCGGCGGGGGGCGAGGGTATGGTCGTGAAGCCCCTTGAATTTATTGCCACTGGCGTTCGCGGGATTGTTCAGCCTGCTTTGAAGTGCCGCGGCCGCGAGTACCTTCGCATCATCTATGGACCAGAATACACCGCGCAGGAAAATCTCCAGCGTCTGCGCGCGCGGGGGCTCGGCGCAAAACGCTCGCTGGCGCTACGCGAATTCGCGTTGGGAATCGAAGGTCTTGAGCGTTTCGTTCGCCTTGAGCCTCTTCGCCGAGTGCATGAATGCGTGTTTGGAGTGCTAGCTCTGGAGAGCGAGCCGGTGGACCCCAGGCTTTAGAGAAGGGGTCCTCGAAAAAATACGCTTTTTGCAGGCATACCCTACGGGTCGAGTGTTGTTCCTAGTCGCTTCACTTTCCTGCTGCTTCTTTATTTGTCACTTCGCTGCGCTGCGCGACGGCCTGCGGCGCAAGGAATCTGATCTTTTCTCGCCTTGGACGGTACGACCAAGGTTCCTTCGCTGCAGCTAACGACAGGCTGCTCTGGCACTTGTTTCGCGTTTATAAAAGAGCGTATTTGGCATCGGCGGCTTGAGCAAAATCCGACGCCTGGCGAGTCGTTTTTGCTTGACAAAAAGCGAACAAATGGTAAATTAACACATGTTGCCTTTAGCCTCCAAGCGAGGCCCCGCCCATGCGGGAGCGGTCTTTGAAAAAACAGCCTTTAGCTATTAGCCTTTGGCTTTTAGCCAGGAAAACCCGAGACAAAGCCCCGAGAGCAGGGGTGCCACACGAGCCCCTAGACGGCACGAATGAACTCATGTCTTGACACTTGTGTCGAATCTGAGCCTTTGGCCTTTAGCTTTTGGCTTTTGGCTTTTAGCCGGGAAAACCCGAAACAAGGCCCCTGAGGGCAGCGGTTGCCACACGAGCCTTCGACACTCACACGAGCGTGGTCACCCTCAAAACAACGTCTTCACTTTTGGAATAACCCATTGATCTCCTCATACGGCACCGCGCCTTCGGTCAGCGCCTCGTATGTTCCCGACGATTTAGCTTCGTCGGCCATGCGGCGGAGCAGGCCCATGGCTGCGCGATGCGGGCCAGAGCCGTAGCTCACGCGCTTTACGCGCAGCTTTGCCAGTTCAGGAATTGGCGGCACACCCGGACCGGCCAGAATATTTACGGCGGCGTCCCGATGAACGTGCTGACAGCGCTCCACCACGGTCTGTATGTGCTCAGGGTGGCGCAGGCCCGGAACGAAAACGCAATCGGCGCCCGCCTGAAGATAGGCCTGGCCGCGTTCCAGCGTGTTGCGCAGCGCATCTGCCGGGGCGACGCCGGCCTGCCAGTAGGCGTCCGTGCGGGCGTTGATCACCAGATGAATTCCCGCAGCGTCGCCGGCGCGGCGCGCGGTCTGGATACGCGCAACCTGCTCCGCTAGCGGATACAGCGGGCTGCCGTGCCGGATGCTGGAGTCGTTTTTCTGAAGATCAGTCTTTTTAAGATCGGTCTTCTGAAGATCGGTTTTTGTAAGATCAGTCTTTTTAAGGTCGGCGTTTTTGGGATCGGCGTTTTGGGGGGTGGAGTTTCTAAACTCTGAGTTTCTAAACTCAACGCCTTCGGGCATCACGTCTTCCAGGTTCACGCCCACGGCGCCTGCCTGGATGATCTGCCTGATCGAAGTTTCCAGCGCTTTTGCGTCGGCGGCAAAGCCGGATTCGATATCGGCTGTGACCGGTACTTTCACGGCGCGGCAAATTCTGGCGACAGCCTCCAGCATCTGCGCCCAGGGAAGATGTTGTCCGTCGGCGAAACCCAGAGCGTTGGCCAGTGCGGCGCTGCTGGTGGCCACGGCCGGAAGTCCGCAATGTTCCACCATGGCGGCGCTGGCTGCGTCCCAGGCATTGATGAGGACCAGCGGATAATCTCCGTGATGCAGTTCGAGCAGGCGAGAAGCTTTTTGTGCGGGCGTTATTAGGTCAGGCGTCATAACCCAGAAATCATACTTCAGCGCGGGACCAGGGCGGAATGTCCGCCGGTTTTCTCGCTGTCGATCCTCACGTCCCGTTGGCGCAACAGGTGCATGACCATCAGATGAAAGGGGCCATCGGAAAAGCAGATATAATGAATAAGTATAATGAATAGGCCGGGAAACAGGACTCGAGCGATCCAGTAGACGGCGGATCGCGAGACGCAGCACGACAGGCGGTTGCTGGATTCCCCCAGTGTGCATACCATACGGGTACGCCCACATTTTTTTTCGCAATAAATCCTTTGGAGTAAAGATGAAAACCCTATCGCTTGAACAGGAGCTGAATCCTTGGGAGGCACAGGCAGCTCGTTTCGATTTTGCCGCGCATAAACTCAACCTGGACGAAGGAGTGTGGAAGATCCTGCGCTATCCGCAGCGGGAAATCATTGTCCACATTCCGGTCGCCATGGACAACGGGGCCCTGGAGGTGTTCACCGGCTTCCGAGTGCAGCACTCTATCGCCCGCGGACCGGCTAAAGGCGGCGTACGTTATTCGCCGGACGTGACACTGGATGAAGTGCGCGCCCTGGCCAGCTGGATGACGTGGAAATGCGCCGTCGTCAATATTCCTTTCGGCGGAGCCAAGGGCGGCATTATTGTCGATCCTAAAAAGCTGAGCCAGTCCGAACTGGAGAAAATGACCCGCCGCTATACCGCCGAACTGATTGAATTTCTCGGCCCGGAAAAAGACGTTCCCGCGCCCGACATGGGCACGAACGAACAAACCATGGCGTGGATGATGGACACGTATTCGATGCACATGCGCCAGACCGTGACCGCAGTCGTTACCGGAAAGCCGATCAACATTGGCGGTTCTCGTGGACGGCGCGAAGCCACGGGACGCGGCGTGATGATCGTCTGCGATGAAGCGCTCAGGAAATTTGAGATGAGCCGCGAATCGACCCGGGTCATCGTTCAGGGTTTCGGCAACGTCGGCTCCAACGCCGCCAAGCTCATGTCGGATGCCGGTTACAAGATCATCGGCATTGCGGAATACGATGGCGGCTTGTTCAACCGCAAAGGCATCAACATTGACGATCTGCTCCAGCATCGCGATCGCAATAAAACGATTGTCGGCTTCCCGGACGCTGAAGCCGCTGATCCTAAAGAGCTGCTGCTGGCCGACTGTGACATCCTGATTCCCGCAGCCACGGAAAACGTCATCACCAGCCAGAACGCGGCGGGCATCAGGGCAAAAATTATCTGCGAAGGCGCTAATGGTCCCACCACGGCGTCCGCGGATGAAATCCTGGCCGACAAGAAAGTCTTCATCATTCCAGACATTCTTGCCAACGCCGGCGGCGTTACCGCTTCGTATTTTGAATGGGTGCAGGACCGTCAGGGATATTTCTGGAAGGAATCCGCCGTCAATGAACAGCTGGAGTTCATCCTGCGTGAGGCCTTTGAGGACGTTGTGCACTTCTCAGACACGCATGGCGTTAACAATCGTATCGCGGCTTACATGCTCGCCATTAGCCGGGTAGCTCACACCATCAAGCTGCGTGGCATATACGCGTAACCAGCGATTGGCACAACGCAAATGAAAAAGGCCGCGATAACCTCGCGGCCTTTCTTCTTTTTTGACCAACTCTTCCTAGCGACGGCCTTTTTTCTTCGCTGCTTTTTTCTTGCCCGCGGATTTCTTCTTTGCCGCCTTTTTCGGGGCCTTCTTACCGCGCGAGCCGCCGCCTTTTTTGCTGGCGCTCTTCTTTTTAGCTGCGGGCTTTTTCTTGGCCGCAGGTTTTTTCTTGGCAGCTTTCTTGGCTGCAGGTTTCTTTTTTCCGCCGCCGCCTCCGCCGCTCTTGCGTGCGGGAGCTGGAGCGCTTACTGGAACTGGAGCTTCTCCGCCCCTTGGCTCCTCGGCGCCACCGCCACTTTCGGCGCCGATGGATTCTTCCTCTTCCTCATCGTAATCCTCTTCGGTTGAGCTGCTACCGTAGCCGCCGGTTTCGCCATACTCGTCATCCATATCGTCCTCATGTCTTGCCTTGAGGGTCTCATCGTAAAAGCTCATGTTTCCTCCAGAAAATTAAGGCCGGGAAAGCACAACCAGATAAAAAATTAACAGGCGCGGATTATATCAAGCCAGATGAATTGCTTGTCAACATTCGCACATCAAATGTGTAATCCGCGGAAAATTATTTGCTTATTCGCTCTTGGCGTTCAGCGACGTTTTCTGGTTCGATGCGGCGGCAGCTCTGGCTTTCGCCGTGCCGTGCGCCGACTTTTTGTGCCTTCTCACCGGCGCTTTGTCCGCCTCGCCCGGAGCCAAAGGCTTATAAACTACCAGTACGCGACCATGGCGTAAGTCGTTTCCTTTCAGCCCGTTCCAGCGTCGTAGCCGGTCCGGAGGCACGCCGAAATCTTCCGCCACGGTTAATACCGTGTCGCCGCCATGTGTCTTGTAGTGCGATGCATATCGGGAATAAACGATTCTGCTGTTCGCGCTGGCGCCGTTTACGGGAATCACCAGTTTGGCTTCGCTGGAGAGCTGGGTCCCCTGCAGGTTGTTGGCTTGAGAAATGGCCCGTTCGGTTGTGCGATACTTCCGCGCGATCCCTGCCAGCGTATCGCCCGGCTGGACTTTGTAGTATCGCCACGCTACGCGCTTCTCCACCGGAATGGTCGCTATGGCGGTCTCGTACTTCTCTTTTGACCCTTCAGGCAGCCGCAGGTCAAACGATTGGTCCTTGGGCGTCGTGCGGCGCAGCAGGCTGGGGTTTAGATCGGCCATCCGCTCCACTGGCACGTCCACGCATTCAGCCACCAGCCGCAAGTCCACGGGATAGTTGACCTTCACCACGTCATATTTCATCGCGGGATCAGGTTGCACGGCGTCCAACCCATACTGGGCCGGATTTTTGGACATGATCGTCATGGCCAGGATAATAGGAACGTAATTCTTGGTCTCCGCTGGCAGCACGTTCCGCTTGTAAAGCTCCCAGAAGTCGGCGTAGCCGGTGCGGCGGACCGCCTGCTGCACATTGCCCGGGCCCGAGTTATACGCCGCCATGGCCAGATACCAGTCGCCAAACTGGTTGTAGAGATCATGCAAATGCCTGGCCGCCGCCCGCGTGGCTTTTTCCGGGTCCTGGCGGTCATCCACCCACCAGCTCCGACGCAGGCCATAACCAACGCCTCGGCTGGCCATGAACTGCCACATACCGCGCGCCCGGGCGCGCGACAGCGCCAACGGCTTGAATCCGGATTCCGCCTGCGCCAAGTAGATCAGGTCTTGCGGAACGCCTTCTTCCTTGAAAATGCGGAAAATCATCTCGCGATAGCGCCCTGAGCGTGTCCATGCGCCTTCAAAAACGCCCCGCCCACGGGTGGAAAAATAGTTGATGTAGCCGGCCACATATTCATTCATCATCAGCGGCAGGTCGGAACGGGTATTTTTCAGGTCGGCTTCGGCTTTGGCGATCACATTGGCGTCGGCCGGAAAAGTTACCTGGTTCGCTTCGTCAATAGGAGCTGGCTCGGGCTGCTGTTCGGCAAAACCGTCGCCTTCCTTGAAGGCGATCATCTCCAGCTTGTTGATTTCCTCTGTGATCTTGTCAAATTCCTCTTGCAGCCGGTCGTCTGACTTTATGTCCACCGGGCCTTGCATCAGGAGGTCAACGGCGTGGTTAAAGTCTTGTTTGGCGGCATCAAGATGGCCTGCTTTGTAATCTTCCTGGCCTGTCGCGTAAGCCTTTTCAGCCTCGGCGATGATGCCCGGAACCGGATCGGCTTTTTCAGCTTGCGGTGTCTGAACCGGCGCGGGCGTTTGCTTCGGAGCTGCAGCCACGGAGGTCGAAGTTGCCGCCGTCTTCTGGATGTTTGGCGCCAGCGCCTGCGGGCTCGGCTGTGCCGATTTCTTTGTGTCCTTGCTTTCGCACGCCACCAGCAGCATCAATCCAGCGCCGAGAACAGCAATACCAAAACGCTTCACGCAGAACTCCATACAAGCAACTCTCTTCCCATCATACTTTGTTCGCATCCACGTCGGTTTTTGCTGGCGTCCTCGTGCCGTTCATGGATCACCGCAGAAGAGGATGGCGTTCAGAGGGTGCGAACAATTTTTTTACAGAGCTGGCTTTAGCCTCTGTGGGTATCAGGGCACGGCTTCAGCCGTGCCTTAAGTTATTTCTCTTGTTTGTGGGCTTTAACCCCTGAAAAGCAAAATGCAAATCGAAAATAAGTTTTTCCCTAATTCGTTCAGCCAGGCGTTATTTGGACAAGTCTTGCCGCCGAACGGACCGCCTACGAATCCGAGAGACCGCTTCACCCATTGTCCCATGATTCCAAATGAAAAGGCCCCGGAATCCACCGGGGCCTGTGGTTACTTTGGGGAGTGGGTCAGGTGTCGAGGCCATCTTCAACCTGGGTACGCTCGGGCGGAACGACACCTCCGCCACCCCCGATGTCGGACCTGTTCGGGGGCGGAATCCCTTAGGACTTCGCTTTCTTCGAAGGTTTCGACTTGCCAGAACTGTTGTGGGCGACCGCTTGGCGAACGAGCGCCTTGAAGGCGGACCCGTCAACCTCTTCTCCTTCGTGGATGTCGATCGCGCGGCGTACGTTTCCGTCAAGACTCGAGTTGAAGAGACGGGCCGGATCCTTCAGAGACGCGCCCTTGGCAAAGGTAAGCTTCACGACATTCTTGTAGGATTCGCCAGTGCAGATGATGCCGTCGTGCGACCAAATCGGAGTGCCCATCCACTTCCACTCCTCGACGACATGCGGGTCTGCTTCCTTGATGAGCTTGCGCATTCTGCTGAGGGTTTCCCCGCGCCAGTCCCCGAGTTCGGCGATTCTTTTCGAGATGAGCTCCGATGCCGACTGGCCTTGGCTCGCCCCCGACTTTTTCATGTTCTCATCCTGGAAGTTCCAGATATTTCATTTGCAAGACAGTGGAGGATAGTCGTGTAAGACTTCAGAGCAATGTTACGGCGGGCGTATATGCGCGGCAATACCAATCGTAATGATTTTTTCCTGAAAGCACGCTGCGCAAGGTGTCGGACGCCGAGGGAAATCCACAGCGTCTAGCGGTTCGCTTGCGAATCGCCGCCCAGCCCAGGACTTTTAGTCCTGGGTGAGCGAAGCGAATGAGCAGACGTTACCAGGTGAGGCGCACGCCAAACTGGAATTGCCTGGGATCGAACGCCGCCGTGGGTGTACCTGCCTGCGTGTACTGCGTATTTACGTCGGCCACGTTGAACCGGTTAATGAAGTTAAACATATCCACCAGGCCTTCCAGTTTTACCCGCTCGTTAAAGGCAACAGTGCGGCCAATCCTCATGTCCGTGAAGATGGTCATAGGGCGAATACCGGCGTTTCGGCCCAGGTTGCCGTCCAGATTGCCGGTGAAAACGCCGTCCGCCGGGTTGGCATCGACAAAGCACGGAATCTGGAATGCTCCCGTCGGCGACGCCTTGGAAGGAACGCTGGGGAAGCCGCAGGCATTCGTCGCCGTGCCCACCGGCACCGCGTTGGGCCGGTCAGTGGAAGTGCTGAAGTTAAAGTTCTGGTCGGTGGCAGTCACAATGTTGTAAGGCCGGCCCGAGCTGAACTCGATGATCGGCGCCACCGTAAAGTCACTGAAGAACTTGCCCCAGAAGCTGGTCCCCACTTTTCCACTCTGGTAAACGCCGCTGAAAACGAAGCGGTGACGCTGGTCAAACGTGGAATTCGAGCGCTCCAGGTCCGGACGCAGGTCGTCCTGCGGTGAAAGCAGTGTTTGCAGATCGGTGGAATCATCAATCGCATGCGACCACGTGTAAGACGCCAGGAACTCGTAGTGCTTCTTCATCCGCTTGCGCAGGTTCAACGTCAGCCCGTTATAAACGGAGCTGCCGTTGGAGAAGTTTCCCACCATGTCGCTGAACGGTACGGTCACGCCCACTCCCAGATGGTCTTGTGCGGCCACTAAGTTCGCCAACACCATGCAGGGTGCAAAAGCGGTCGTTAGCGATGGGTTGATTCCCGATGGGCGGAAAAAGCTCATCAGTGCTGCCGGCACAAAAGGCCCCGCCGGTCCCACGCCACATGTGGCCACCGAAAGAGGTGTCGAAAAACTTTGTCCTGCGGCGTTCGCCCTCTCCCAATTCTCAATGAGCAACTTGGGATTTGCCGGATTTACGTTGATGGGCCGGTTGATGTGGTGCCCGCCGGTAAAGTTATAGGTCGCGCTGACTGCTAACTCATGTCCCAGATCGTGCTCAATCGAAAGTCCGGCCTGTTCGGCGTAACCATATTGGAAGTTCTTTCCCGTGGGGAAGCCGAAGGGTTGAGAAATCAGCGGCACGCCCGCGCCCAGATATGCCTGGTTCGTGAACAAAGAAGGCGCGTTCGGAGTCGCGTTAAATCGCTGCTGTGCCGACTGGTAATTCAATCCAGTAGCGAAGCCAGCCGGCGTGCAATTCGCATTGCCCAGGCTGCCCTGAAAAGTATTGGTCGCGTTCAGGTTGATCGGGGATGGGCTTGAACCGGCGTTGCAAGGGCTTCCTCCGAACAGGATGAATTGCGGTGCCTGGCTGCCATCAGCCACGTCGGAGTCAAAGGCCAGTGCTAACAGCGGATGGTCATAGAAGATCCCGTAGGAGCTGCGAATCACGGTCTTGCCGTCACCCTTGGGGTCCCATGCCAGTCCGACGCGTGGCGCAACGTTGTTGTTGTCCCGCGGAATGCCCTGCGTGATGTTTAGCGCGTCCTGTGCCGCCTGTGAGAGCGCGTTCACCGCCGGGAAGACCGGTGAGAGTTCATAGTCGTAGCGCACGCCGTAGTTGAACGTCAGGTTATTGCGAATGCGCCATGAATCCTGCGCGAAGAAACCCAGCGTGTTCATGCTGAACGAATCATGTGGGTTCCCGACGCCCTGGATGAACACTTGCGGAATGCCCAGCCCATACGCCTGCACCGCGGAAAAGCTTGGCGCATTGGCAGCCGCAAAAGCCGCGTTGAGCGACGAAGCGCTCAATTCGCCGAAGTTGTAGATGCCGCCGAAATTCACCGTGAAGTCCGCGGTAACCGGCAGGTGATTGATGTCCGCACCGAACTTGAAGCTGTGGCGTCCCTTGATGATTGAAAAATTGTCGCTGATCTGGTGGCGCTGCTCCACGCGATTGACAAAGGAAAACGGCTCGCGTCCGAAGAATGCTACGCCCGGAATGTTGACCGCCACATCGCCGCCGCCGGGGCCACGGGAGAAGTTGTAGAGCAATCCGCGCCGCGAATACTGGTAGCGGGCTTCGTTGATCTTGTTGTCGCCCAGGATCCACGTGTCTTGCACGCCGATGCTGCCATCATGATAGTTTTGCGTGGAAGTGCGGGAAAAAGCGTTCTGGCCGAAGTCCTGGTTCTGTGCGTTCACCTGGATGCCGGTTACGTCGCTCGGGCTGAGCGCGCCGCGTATCATCACAGAGTTGCTGCCGCTGAACTTGTGGTCCAGCCGCAGAGAATAAACATCCGTAGCTTCAGAAACGGGATAATTGCCGACCTGGCTCAGCAGGTTATGGAATGAGGCCGGCAGAGGCGATCCTGAAGTAGGAAAGAAACCCAGCGCGCTAAGCGCTCCCGGCGTTCCCTGCAATGCCACGCCTGATCCGCCGGCAGCAAGCTGCGCATAGCCGGCAAACACGGGGAATAACGGGTTTCCCGGAGGCGGCGCCCCAGCCAGGAACGTTGCTTGGGCCGGAGTAACCAGCGATCCTGCGGGAAGGCCAAAGCTCGCGGCGTTGGTCAGTGGGACCAATCCAAAATTGTTTGCGCCGATGGTGGAGAACCCTGTCTCCTGCCGCCGCGTGGTCTCAAATGAGAAAAAATAGAACGTGCTGTCTTTCTTCAACTTGCCGCCAAATGCCAGTCCTGCCTGCGCGCGCGTGTACGCCGGATCAGGCGTATTGGTAAATGGGTTCTGTGCCTGGAATTTGCGGTTGCGCAGATAGCCAAACGCGCTGCCGTGAAAATCATTGGTTCCGGACTTGGTAATGATGTTCACCACGCCGCCGGAAGCGCGTCCAAATTCCGCCTCATAACCGTTGGTAATGATCTGGAATTCCTGCACGCCCTCTTGCGACAAGGTAGAACGAATTCCGTTCACCGAGTTGTCCACCGCGTCCATGCCATCCACGTTCACTGCGTTGGAACGCGCGCGCTGGCCGCCAAAGTTCAGTCCGGACGTGGGGGCCGCGCCAATGCTTGGCGCCACATCGCGCTGTACCTGGGAATTGGTCAAAGAGAAATTCACGTAGTTACGGCCATTGATCGGCAGGTTGTCGATGCGCTGCTGGCCTATCGTCGTGCTGGTCGAGGTCTTAGCCGTCTCCACCAGAAGCGGTTCGCCTGTAACCGTGACTTCGGTTTCCGCTGTCGGCAGCTGCAAGATCACCGGATAATCCGCCGCCTGGCCTACCGTTAGACCCACGTTTCTGGCCACGAGCTTGGCAAAGC